>RCUO01000863.1_pt1 | contig 13008 bp, 11 predicted proteins | sample 2166161 | NCBI WGS metagenome assembly RCUO01 (sample SAMN09932617, study PRJNA488358) | compost metagenome | feature: garden; material: soil; isolation source: compost soil in cyclohexanecarbonitrile-enriched culture | place: Germany: Experimental Botanical Garden Goettingen | collected 2016-01-27 | reverse complement strand
ACCCAATGAACATATACCACAAATGTTGGAAACAGACATCATACAGCGTAAAAAAAACCGGACAAGTCCGGGCCGGCTGTCTGCCTGAAAAGAACGGCTGATATGATATTATTCCGCGTTAACCGCCTCATCCTCAAACTCCTCAATGCTCGCGTTAGAGCCGATCACGACCATAATATCACCCTGGCTCACGTAATCATGTGCAGTCGGTGCAACAATTATCCCGTCCTTGCGGTTCAGGGCAATGATGCTGCAGCCGTATTTGGCCCTTGTGTTCAGCTCAGAGAGGCTTTTGCCGTCCATGCAGGCGGGTACCGTCAGCTCGACAACTTTGTAGTCCTTGGAAATTTCGATGTAATCCAGCAGATGGGGCGTGACCAGCTGATGCGCTACACGGATGCCCATATCCCTTTCCGGAAAAATAACCCGGTCTACCCCCAGCTTGGATAGCGCGCGGCCGTGCAGAATCGTAATTGCCTTGGCAACCACCTGCTTCACGCCCAGCTCCTTCAGCAGAATCGCCGTCAAAATGCTCCGCTCCATGTTATCCCCGATAGCCACAATACCGCAGTCAAAATTACGCACACCCAAGGAACGCATGATGTTCTCATCCGTTGCATCTGCCATAACGGCATGAGTCAGCTTCCCGCTCATCTCCTCCACACGCTCTTCCAGGTGGTCGATTCCGAGCACCTCATAGCCCATAGCCATCAGCTCCAGCGCCAGGCTGGAACCGAAGCGGCCAAGGCCGATCACAACAAACTGCTGTGCTTTCAACATTACTTTAACCCCTTATCCAATTATCATTTTACCTTCCGGATACTTATACAACGGCTTACCCTGTTTCGGACCCAGTGCATAGGCCAGCGTCAAAAGGCCGAGCCTTCCGGCAAACATCGTCAGGCAAAGCAGAATTTTGCCCGCATCTGTCAGCTCCGGTGTCACACCCATCGTCAGACCGACGGTCGCGAAAGCCGATGTTGTCTCAAACAGAATCATCAGAAACGGCCACCCTTCAGTAGTCGAGAGAATCATCGACACTGTGACAATCAGCAGTACAGCAAGCAGCGTAATAGTCAGCGCCTTGAAGACCCGCTCCTGGGCCAGCCGGTAACGGAACAGCACGATATCCTCCCGTCCGCGCAGCATGGAGACAACCGCCCCGATCATCAGCGTAAAGGTCGTCGTCTTAATCCCTCCGCCTGTTGAGCCCGGGGAAGCCCCGATGAACATCAGCATGACAATGAAGAATTGCGAAGCCTGGCGCATGCCGCCGATGTCTACCGTATTGGGTCCCGCTGTACGGGGCGCAACCGACTGGAAGAATGCAGCCCATATCTTGCCGCCGATATTCAGCGGGCCAAGCGTACGTGCATTCGTGAACTCAAATACAAAAATAACAGCCGCACCGGTCAGAATCAGCGCTGCGGTCATCGTCAGAACGACCTTGCTGTGCAGCAGCAGCCTGCGGGTCTTGCGGTAATCGATCAGATCCGCCATTACGATAAAGCCAATCCCGCCGGAGACAATGAGCAGCATGACAACCAGGTTAATTACCGGGTCACTGGCGTAAGCCGTAAGGCCGCGGTAATCCCTGAACAGATCAAATCCGGCATTATTAAACATCGATACGGCATGAAAGACACCGTAGTACAAAGCGCGGGCAAACGGCATATCCGCCGCCCATCGAAGTGTCAGCAGCACAGCACCGGCTGCCTCTATCACAAGTGAATACACCAGCACCTTGCGGATGAGCCGTACAATCCCCTCCATCGAGCTCTGATTCATCGCTTCCTGAAGAATCAGCCGGTCACGCAGCGAGATTCGCCGTCTCAGCAGCAGTGCGAACAGGGTGGCCATAGTCATAAAGCCGAGGCCGCCGATCTGCATCAGCACCAGGATAACCGTCTGGCCGAACAGGCTGAAGTAAGAGCCCGTATCCACCACCACCAGCCCGGTTACACAGGTTGCAGAGGTTGCGGTAAAGAGCGCATCTATGAATGTCAGAGAATGGCCGGATGTGCTGGAAAAGGGCAGCATCAGCAGCAGCGTTCCGACCAGGATGACTGCGGCAAAGCCAAGCACCAGAGTCTGGGGCGGGGACAGCTTAAGGAATTTGAATTCCGGAAATTTAGGAAACGGCGAAGCCAAGCGGCTCATCCTTTCACATGCTTCTTGTCAGCACAAAATTAATATTCATCCGATAAACATACAAATTATATACGTTATTGTCCAGCATCACAAAGCCTGATTTTTCGGCTGTGATCCATTTCTCTTGATATTGTATGGCGTGTAGTGGTACACTCCATTTATAAAGTGTATGACCTTTCCCCATACACATATCCGTTTATTAACAGCAGAACAAGGAGGCAGGAGCCTATGGATCAGCCTTTTGAGCTTTTACCGGAGCCGTTTCAGATCAATCCCTCACTGCCGATCTACGAGCAGTTTGTCGAAGCGATAGAAGGAAGAATTGTCAGCGGGCAAATACCGCCCGGCTCCCGGCTTCCTTCTGTAAGGGAGCTGGCAGCTGGCAGGGGTGTCAATCCCACCACCATAGCCAGAACCTATCAGGAGCTGGAGCGTGTTGGCCTGATTGTCACCTACCGCGGGCAGGGCACCTTCGTCACCAGGGATGAGACGGCAATTGGCGGGGCACGCAAAGTTATGATGCGCAGGGCCATACAGGATTTTAAGGCAGCAGCCGGAAAGCTTGGCATCACTGCTGAACAATTGCTTGAATTTGATAAGGAGGATTCTAATGAGTGAATATAATTTAGACAATTCCAATTCCGGGATAGGGGTGTCAGCAGAGCCGGCAGCTGTAGAGTGCATAGGGCTCGGGCTTACCCTGAGAAAAAAGAGTGTCCTCCATGACGTCACCTTTGATATTCCCCGGGGCAGCCTGACCGGACTGCTGGGTCCTAACGGGGCCGGCAAGTCCTCGCTGCTGCGCATTATCGCCGGGCTGGCTGACCCCGATTCCGGCTCGGTGAAGATCTTTGGTAAGCCGGCAGGAGCAGAGCGGCTCGGCGAGCTGTCGCTGCTGCCGGACCGCAGCAGTCTGCCGGGCTGGCTGAGTGTCAGGGAATGGCTGGATTTCGCCGCCGGCATCTATCCGGACTGGGACCCGGCTAAGGCGCAGGAGCTGCAGGTGAAGCTGTCTGTATCCACAGAGGCCGTTATATCCTCGCTGTCCCGCGGAGAGGAGGCACGGCTTCAGCTGCTGACCTGCCTGTCACGCAAGGCACCGCTGATTATTCTTGACGAACCGTTCACCGGTGTAGACCTTATATCACGGGAACGAATTGCTTCGGCTGTTGTCGGTGAGCTCGCTGACGGTGCACGGACTTTTCTGATCGCGACCCATGACATCCGGGAGATGGAACTGCTGTTTGACCGGCTGATCCTCATCGGCGGGGGGACAATCCGCAGCATCGATGAGGTAGATGCCCTCCGCCGCTCCGGTAAGTCGGTCGAGTCCCATTACAGGGAAGTGTTCGCATGAATATCATGAAGACGCTTATCAATCTTGAATACAGCCGCTATGACCTGTCCCGGCGCGGTAAACACTACAGCCTGTTTGCAGCCTTGACCATCATTTTTCTGCTGTTCATCACCGGACTGAACCTGAAAGGGACCCATGTGTCGGAACGTGCTCCGTTCATTTATGCCTCCATGCTGCTTTGGTCAGTTGTCACCATCCTTTCCGCTGTGCATATGGTTACATTTAAGAGCCTGAGCCACCGGGACTGGATTCTGTCCTTTCCGCATTCCAGGCTGAAGCTGCTCTATGCCCAGCTGTTCAGCCTGCTCCGGCACAGCCTGAACATCACCCTTGCGGTACTGGCCGCAGCCGGTATTCTTTACTATTATTCTGTCAGAGCAGGCTGGTATCAGCCGCTTACGGCGTCCGGGTTGCTTTATCTGTTTTCAGCTAACACCCTGTTTATTCTGGCCTTTCTGCCGCTCGCGGTTACTTTTGGGCTGGGAGTCAGCCTGTTTCTGCGTTCCCGCCCGGGCGCGCTGCTGCTGTTCCCGTATCTAATGATGTGGATGTTCCCCTTCATAGCAGAAAGCGCTCTTGGTTCTGCCAATCAGGACTTTTACACCTCAGCTGCCAGCTCTCCCGGCCGTGTGCTGCTTGCCGCACTGGTGTTATGCCTGGCCGGCTGGCCGCTCTGCCATCTGTTAATGAAGCTTATTGCCGCCAAAGGAATGAACGCCGCAGCTGCGTCAGACCGCCTTTCCGCAGCCCGCACTGCCTCCGTCCGCCCGGGATTCCGGACGCTGCGGATGAAGTCCGGCAGCGGTTCTGCCGGCCGTCTTGCACCCTATCTGCTCCTTTACCGGCTCCATATCAGCCGCGTACACCATATAGAGAAGCATCTGGCAATCCGGATTCTCAAGCTGATTGTTCCGCTTCTTATTGCTGCTGTCGTGTACCTGGGTTTTGCCTTGGAAGAGGAGGTCGTTATCCTTGACTTCATCAAGCCATTATTTGCACTGCTTGTTATGCTCGGCAGCATATGGATGCCGCTGCGCACCGGCATTGAACGGAAGCAGCTCCCTTGGCTGCTTGGCTTTCCGCAGAGCCGGCTGGCCCTGCTCCTGAGCGGAGTCGCTGTAGTCTGGACTACTGTAATGCGGGCTCTTTCTGCACTGATGCTCTCAGCCTGTGCCGGCAGCGTTACCGCGCTGCTTGCCGGCCGTACCGGGATAGAGGAGTGGTCACATAGCATCTCCTGGGTGTTGTATTCCTTCCTGCTCTCTGCACTGGCGCTGACCGTCATCCTGTGTCTGCTGCAGATCGAATACTGTACATTGAAATTAAAGGTGCTGAACATCGTAATGATACCGGTGGCTATGCTCGGCCCTCTGCATAGCTTTCTGCTGAACCGGTTCATGTATTCCGGGCTGCACAGCGGGGCTTCGCCTGACTTCCGATTGCTCGGACTGACCGCCCTGATCGCCCTGCCAGTAGCGCTATGCTGTATTCCGGCAGGAGCGGCTTATTATCACATGAGCCTGATTCAGCCCGCCGGCAAAAAGACAAGGTCTAAACAGGCATAAGCCGGGGCTTGTTTACGTAAACGTAGAGATAGGCAAGAGGGTTCTTTTTGTAACGTTCCGGCCCGTCCTTTATAATGAAACAAAATGCAATGACTGCAGAATAATCTATCAAGGAGGCGTTCCATGAATCCCGTCGGCCAGCCCTTACAGCAGCGGCCCCTTTCAAAAAGACTTATCCTCGCAGGCATATTCGGCCTTATCGTATTTCTGATGTTCCAGGTAGCTCCGCAACTGCTCGCAGGAGGGGCTGCTACCGCCATCAGCAAGACTGAAGCCCGTGACAAGGCAGCTGCCTTTGCAGCAGAGCACCTGGGGTATGCCCAGAGCGATCAGGACCGGTGGACGGTAAGCTATCAGACCGACTCTTCCTTCTACGGCTACATGTCCCGGGAAAAGCTCCTGCAGAGCTACAATGACAATAAGCTGGATCAGCGGTACCCGTTCGACGTTTATCATGCTGTGCTTTATACCGCAGGAGCCGCAGATCCGCTGCTTGCCGTTGATCTTAATATGTACACAGGCGAAGTTACCGCCTTTGCACGGAACGGCTATGCCCGTGCCAGTGACGGTTGGGACTACGGCAATCCGCCTGTCCCCGGAAATTCCAGGGGAATTTACTTAGAAGGCAGTGAGAACGGCGGACTGTCACTGCAGCAAAAAGAAACGCTGGCCAGCCCCTGGCTGAAGCTGTGGGGAGCCAGTCCGGCCAGGCTGCAGATTGAAGCAAATACGGACGGCTACGGACTTGTTTATACGGACAGCTCGCTTAAGATCGGTGAATCTTCGCTGCAATACCAGTTTAATTTCTTGAACGGGACGCTGTCTTATTTCCGTGCAGGCTTCTCTGCACCATCCTGGCATGACACCTATGTGGAGAATCAGACTTCGCTGGCTAACAGGCTGACCCTGCTCGGCTACGCCCTGCCCACGCTGGCGCTCGGCCTTCTGGCGCTGATCTTCAGCATTCTGCGGAGGAGCCACACTTCTTTTGTACGCGGCATTACCTTAAGCTCGATTCATTTTACAATCATGATGATCAGCACCTACAACATGCTGCCTGAATCGGCCGTGGACACCGCAGAATCCCGCATAACGGCCGTCATTATGTTCATCATTTATGCCCTCTACAGCCTGCTCATGTCTTCCCTGCTCTACTTCTCCCTCGTCGGCGGCGACGGGCTGTGGCGCAAGGAGGAGGGCCTGAATCCCTGGCCGCGGGCCAACGAGCCCGGCTACGGCAGGTATGTACTCGACAGTCTGCGCGCCGGTTACGTATGGGCCTTCATTCTGCTTGGTGTGCAGACCGTCATGTTCATCATTCTTTCGTTCACCCTCGATAACTGGTCAACGACGGATGCCAGCCAGTCTCCATACAATATGAGATATGCCCTGCTGCTGCCGGTTGTCGCCTGGCTTGCCGGCTTATCCGAGGAAGCTGTCTACCGGCTGTTCGGTATCCGGATGCTCAAAAAGCTGGTCAAAAACACCTTTATCGCTTCCCTCATCACCACCGCGATCTGGGCTTTCGGGCACACCCTGTATCCAATCTATCCGGTCATTTCAAGACCGATTGAGCTGACTGTAATCGGGCTGCTGTTCAGTTATATTTTTCTGCGCTACGGCTTTATCGCGGTCATGTTCGCCCATGTGGTGTTCGACAGCATCCTGATCGGTATGACGCTGATCTTCATGCAGGAGAGTGTGAATATCGCAGCGGGTGTCATTACCATCGTTCTGCCGTTCCTCGTCGGCTATATCGTATACCGGTTCAATCCGCCGGACAGTACCAACCGCAAGGACCCGCAGGGTCCTGACGAGCCGCTTAGGCCCGCAGGATGGCTGAGCTAGGCTCCAGACAATGCAGACAATAATAAAGGTGCTCCGCAGGCTGCCTAGATATAGCAGTCTGCCGGAGCACCTTTTGTAGTCTGCGAAAAACCTCATCCCCCGCTGGCGGTCCCTCCCGCTTATCTCCGCTTAAAAAACCGGTCGTACAGCACCAAAGCAACCAGTATCGTGAATACCTCCATCAAAAACTTGGGCAGCAGCAGAAAGATAAACTCCATATTCAGCCTCCTGTTATGGTTAATTTTGTATTATACCTATTTCTGTGCAATATCCGTCTATCCTTTATTTCCTCCCGTCCGCCGCATATCAAAAAAAAACCGGCCCCAAAGGGCCGGCCTCAATAAGCACATATTATTGCTCATCCTCACTATCAGTATCAGCCTGAGCCGCCGGCTCCTCATCATTGAGCGCAGCCAGGATCTGCCCGGCCAGCTTCTCACCGATGGAGAGCACGCGGAAGTCCTCAAGCGAAGCTTCCTTAATTTTTTTAAGCGAGCCGAAATGCTTGAGCAGCACTTTCCGCCGCTTCTCCCCGATGCCGGGGATCGAATCCAGCTTCGAGGTCACCATCGATTTGCCGCGCTGCTCGCGGTGGAAGGTTATTGCAAAGCGGTGAACCTCATCCTGGATGCGCTGCAGCAGGTAGAACTCCTGGCTGTCCCGCGCCAGCGGCACCGGCTCGGCGGAATCCCCAATCAGGAGCTGCGCGGTCTTGTGCTTGTCATCCTTGACCAGACCGCAGACAGGGATGTACAGCCCCAGCTCATTCTGCAGAATATCAATCGCCGAGGAAATCTGCCCTTTACCGCCGTCGACCACAATCAGGTCCGGCTGCGGCAGGTCTTCCTTAAGCACCCGCTCATAGCGTCGCCGGATAACCTCACGCATCGTCTCGTAGTCATCCGGACCCTGTACGGTGCGGACCTTGTACTTCCGGTATTCCTTACGGGCAGGCTTGCCGTCAATGAAGACGACCATCGCCGACACCGGATTGGTTCCCTGGATGTTCGAGTTATCGAACGCTTCGATCCGGTTCAGCGATTCCAGCCCCAGACTCTGGCCAAGGCTGAACGCTGCACCCGAGGTCCGCTCCTCATCCCGCTCAATCAGCCGGAACTTCTCGTCCAGTGCAACCCGGCTGTTCTGGCAGGCCATGCCGACCATCTGCTTCTTCAGCCCGCGCTGCGGAACCAGCACCTTGAGGCCCAGCCATTCCTGCAGGGCTGCAGCTCCGCTGGCTGCTTCCACCGCAACAGCCGAAGCAGCTTCGCTCTCTGCCTCCGGCTCCCCGTCATCTTCAGCGTCCAGCTCTGCTGCCAGCCTGCCTGCCGTCACAGCTGCGGCCGCTGAGGCTCCGGATGGCTTCTCCGTGCCCTCACTGACTTCCTCCGGCAGCAGAATCTCCTGCGGCAGCGCCGGATTGTCGCTGTAATACTGCGTCACATACGACATGAAGTCGCTGTAAGCCTCCCCGTAGAACGGGAATGCCGAAGAGTGGCGCTGGATCATTTTCCCCTGGCGCATGTAGAGAATCTGCACACACATCCAGCCCTTGTCCACGGCATAGCCGAACACATCGCGGTCCTTCGTATCCGCCGTATTGATCTTCTGCTTCTCCATCAGGGCATCGATGTGCATAATCTGGTCACGCAGCTCTTTGGCGCGCTCGAAATACAGCTCCTCCGCCGCTTCCTGCATTTTTTTCTGCAGATCCTTTTTGACCGCCTCATGACCGCCGCTTAAGAAAGCCGAAATATCACGGATGATTTCGTCGTAAGCCGGCTTGAGCACTTCTTTCTCGCACGGGGCGAGACACTGGCCCATATGATAATAAAGGCAGACCTCCTTGGGCATCACACCGCATTTGCGCAGCGGATACATCCGGTCAAGCAGCTTTTTGGTCTGCTGGGCCGCGTAAGAGTTCGGATACGGTCCAAAATATTTGGCTTTATCTTTAAGCACCCGGCGGGTCACTTCAAGGCGGGGGTGCGCTTCGTTCGTTATTTTGAGATACGGAAACGTCTTGTCATCCTTCAACAGCACATTATAGCGCGGCATATGCTTTTTAATCAGATTGCACTCCAGAATGAGCGCTTCCATATTACTTGAAGTCACTATATATTCAAAATCAACAATGTTGGCGACGAGCCGCTGGGTTTTGCCGTTATGACTGCCTGTAAAATAAGAGCGGACACGGTTCTTCAGCACTTTGGCCTTACCCACGTAAATAATGGTCCCCTCTTCATTCTTCATCAGATAGCACCCGGGCAGGTCCGGCAGCAGCGCCAGCTTGTTGCGGATATTATCGTTATAATCCATGATTTCTCCCCCACCTGTTACTTGCACATACTATAGTAATTTTAACACACAAAACGCCCCCGGATAAACCGAAGGCGCTTGTAATCAAATCTTATTCAGTAGCGGTAACTACATTTTATTGGTGTTTAGCTACGATATTCTTAAGGGAATCCTTGGAGTTCAGGCCAACAACCTTATCCACCGGCTGACCGTCTTTGAAGAAGATCAGGGTAGGAATACTCATAACTCCAAAACGGGAAGCAGTCTCCGGATTCTCATCCACATTCAATTTAGCAATTTTTACGCTGTCGCCCAGCTCGGTGGACAATTCCTCGAGAATAGGGGCAAGCATTTTGCAAGGTCCGCACCAAGGTGCCCAGAAATCTACTACTACAGTACCCTGACCTTCAACTTCACCCACAAAGGACTGGTCAGACACGTTCACGATAGCCATGATATTGTTCCTCCTTTAATTTTGCAGAGCTGCATCCGCTTCTATAGACTGTGCTTGCAGAAACGAATTCACTCTGTAAGGTTAGCTGGAAAAAAAGCTTCATGTAATATGATAACCATATTACCATTTACCGACACATCCCATTATAACATAGATACTATACTTTTGGGAAATGTTTTAGGCAATTACATTGTATAAAATCAATTATTTAGTATATTTTCACTTCTTTACAATATTGCCGAGACTACGTATACTCTAAGAAAACGCATTAATTGTCAATGACTTCCCTCACACGTAATACTGTAATCCATTGCAGTACAGCTTGCAAGCGCAAGGAGGAGAACGAAATGGAGATCAATGCCAAGATACGGGATCCGCGGGAGCATGTTAATGAAGAGCCGCGCAACGATTTGGGCGATCTGATGACCGGCTTTGCGGGAATGGCCGGCTTCATGACGCTGGTATTCTTCGGGATGGTGATTGTGAAATTTGTTTTTCTGGATTAACGGCTGATGACAGCAGAAAGTCCGGTATTTCCTGTCTAGTGCTGGCAGGGGCGCCGGACTTTTTTTGCACCTCTGGCTTTAAGGCTCCGCAGCCCGTTGTGCTCCATGCGGCTGAAACCAGATTTTGTGAAATTCAAGCCAACCGTAAGCATTGATGGACACTCCACGGACTGTTCTATGGTGGGAGGTGTTGTTTTTCTTATGGACCAGGAACAGCACTGCATTCGTCTCCCGCATCAGCGCTTCCAATTCAGCCAGTATTTTTTGGCGCTTGCTCTCTTCGGGTTCACGGAAAACTGCAGTCACCTTTCGCTGCACAGCCATTGCGGTCTCTTCATCAAATGCAGACCCTAAGTAGTTTTTTTGCAGATACATTTGAATTTCGCTTACCTCATCTTCGCCAAGCACACTTCCAAACAACCGGACATCATGCTTCAAAGTCTGCTCCCGATTCTCCTCATCCTCCAGACGATCAATAACTTCAACCTCAACCCGTATACCGAATGTTCCGGCCTGCTCCTGAATCCAAAGGGCATCACGACAATGAAAGGAGTTCACATGCAGCCTGAGCATTTCATCTGAATAGCCGCTGGCATTAAGCAGCTCACGGATTACTATGGGGTCCGGAGAAGGGCTCTTCCCCGCAGCCTCCGCCCGCTCCCCGGGAAGATAGCGGAATCCAAAAGCAGGATACAGCCGGTCTTCTCCCAGTTCATCAATCATCCGGTTCCGGTTAATCAGTAAATCCAGTGCCTTCCGGAAATAAGGATGGTTCTGCGGGCCCTTTTTGCTTTGATTGAACACGAGCAGATTGCAGCAGGAGAATCCGGTTTCCAGATCCATCCATTCTGCACCGCCCTCCTTCAGCACTTTCTGATACCTGTTAGAAGCATCACCGTGGGAGGACATGACCGAGGACCAGTCAGGCTCAGGAAAACGTTCTCCCTCCAGCCCCGGCAAAATTAAGATTTCAACCCGGTCGAGCTGCGGCCGGCCCCTGAAATGCTGTGCAAAAGCTTCCAGCACGCAAATCCCCTCACCGTGGCGCTCAATCCGAAATGGCCCCGTACCGGACGGACGGATCGCAAAATCCTTTTCAGAATATCCCTCCGTTGCGGCAGGTATTATGCTGGCCGGAATTGTACATAGAATACGCAAAAATAAATAGTTCGGCTCCCGCAGCCGGATCCGGACGGTTTGGGCGTCCAGCGCCTCCATTTCATTAACATCCTGAAACATCCATGCCCCCTTGAAGAGCTCCGGCTGTAGGCGAAGCCTGTTCAGCGAAAACAGGACATCTCTGGCATTCAGTTCCTTACCATGATGGAACATCACACCTTTGCGCAGATGAAATGTCCACTCCCTGTTATCATCGCTTTTTTCCCAAGAATGGGCTATACAGGGTTCAATTCTCCGGTTTGCCTGATTGTATTCCACCAGTGTATTAAACAGTTGCCCGGCCATATGACAATCAAACGCATAATATACCTCCCCCGGGTCCAGAGTAAAAATCTGCCGGTATACCGGAAAGCGCAGCGTATCCTGCGCAGCTTCCTGAACAACCTGCGTAGAAAATCCGATCCGTCTGGACATCCACTCTCTGAACTGCTCTTTGGCCGCATGCCCTCCGAACCGGTTCATCAGTTCCAGGGCATCTTGTACACAGCCTTGTTCCATCTTAAGCTTCACTTCCTGCAGCAGAATGGCATCCGCATCAGCCAGAAGCGCCAGACTGGAAAAATTGCCGCGCCCTAGTCCGGCCTTCCAGCTGATCCACCCTATTCCGCTGAGCGTGCGGATGATCTGTTTGGCATATCGCGGCGTACAGTGCCAGATCCCTGCAAGCCTCTCTACCGTAACCGGAAAAGGCTGTCCTTCCTCATGCTCTTTGGCCGCGCAGCGAAGCTCCAAATAATGCAGGGCTGCAGTCAACATACATACCCTCCTCCGCAACTAAAAGGTGATCTCACTTGGTCTTATTGTACCCTTTTCATCCTCTTTTGGGCAGCTATACTTAAGTCAAACGACAGCAAAAGGATGATGGCTATGATAACCAATACGAAAAAACATACTGCAAAAGCAGCATTTCATCCGGTAGCCTGGGGTGTAATTCTCGGAACCTTTCTATCCAGGACCGGCTTCTTCATGACGATTCCCTTCCTTGGTATCTATCTGGGGAAAATAAAAGGGATCGATCCGGCAACTATCGGCGCTATTCTAGCGGTTAGTTTATTTGCGGGAACCTGGGGGAGCTTTGTGGGCGGAGCACTTTCAGACCGCATTGGCCGATACCCGGTAATGATTGGTTCGATGGCTTTATGGAGCCTCGTTTTTATAGGCTTCGCCTTTGCAGATGCAACCTGGATATTTTTCTTGCTGAGCGGTCTGAACGGAGTGTTCCGCAGCCTGTTCGAACCGACTGCGCGGGCTCTGCTCACTGATGTGACACCGGAGGAGAGGCGTACCGATGTATTTAATGCGAGGTATTTCGCCATTAATGTCGGAGGAGCAATTGGGCCGCTGTTGGGATTGAAGCTTGGCATCGGGAGCTCTTCATCCATGCTGCCTTTTATGCTGAGCGCTGCCATTTATTTCTTTTACGCCATCGTCCTGATAATCCTCAGCATCAAATATAAGCCGGCAGCTGGCAAACCTTCCGGTTCCGTTCCCGTTAAGCAAATGATTGGAATTATTTTTACGGATAAAGTATTCCTTTATTTCCTGATCGGCAATATCTTTGTTTTTGGAGCTTATTCTCATCTGGACACCACCTTATCGCAATATATCGGACATGAGCGGATTGGGACGTACTCGTTCCTGTTCGTAATC
>RCUO01000862.1_pt1 | contig 13029 bp, 11 predicted proteins | sample 2166161 | NCBI WGS metagenome assembly RCUO01 (sample SAMN09932617, study PRJNA488358) | compost metagenome | feature: garden; material: soil; isolation source: compost soil in cyclohexanecarbonitrile-enriched culture | place: Germany: Experimental Botanical Garden Goettingen | collected 2016-01-27 | reverse complement strand
CATAAATGGTGTTCTACTAGGATGAATATAAGTCTATTCAGGTTATTTACCAGCAAGATACAGTAAGTTTTCGCCGGTTCCATACCCATTTAGCACTTTTACAGAGGAGGGGCAGTCTATGCAGACACGCGGTCATAACAGCCTCAGGGAAAAGGTTGTATTTTCCAGGCAATATCCCGTTATTCTTGGTGATACGATTGGCGTCACCTCAACTTATCAAAGACTGCATGCCCATGATGCGCTGGAGATCAATATGATTAAGTCCGGTACAGGGTATTACATGATTAACGGGGAGCGGTATGATTTCCGGGAAGGGGACATTCTGCTGATTAACTCCAATGATCTGCACTGTGCCTATGAGACAGGGAATCTGATCATGCAGGTAATTACCTTCGATGCGTCCTGGTTTTTGGGTATAGTGCGCTGTGATCCGGATATACTGGCCCCGTTCAAAGAAATGGGACTGCATTTCAGCAATCTGCTGGACCGCGGGAATGAGCATATCGGTATTCTTCGCGCGCTGCTGCTGGATATGCAGGTGGAGCATGAAGCAGAGCATCAGTCCTACACCTCCATCGTATACGCCCAGCTGCTGCAATTCTTCGTATATATCAACCGGTATTTCCGCATGGACGACTTGCAGCCGAGCAAATCCACCGTGACCACCACCCAGCTTGAGAAAGTCTGGCACGTCACCCGCGTCATGGAGGAGCAGCCGGCTTATCCCTGGACGCTTGAAGAGCTATCTTCCCTCGTCTATTTAAGCCCTTCGCGCTTCAGCGATATCTTCCGCCGTACGGCAGGCATGTCCCCGCTGCTCTATCTGATCCAGCTGCGTCTGGAGAATGCCTACACCCTGCTGCAGACCACAGACCGCAAAATCCTCGACATCGCCATGGAATGCGGATTTCGCACCTTATCCAACTTCAACCGGCTGTTCAAGCGCCACATCGGTATGGAGCCGCGTAACGTCCGCACCCAAACAACCACCATCGACAGTAAGATAGTATCAGTATTCGAGCGATTAGGCGGAGTGCCTGAAACAGAATAGAGTTATGATGAGGTCAGTAAATATAACAACATAAGTTATTAGGATTAACAAGAAGTAAATGGAAAAGGAGGTTAAAATGCAGAAGATCGCCTATCACATTGAGACAAAGGAAGTACTCCGGAAGCCAAATGCACTCAAACGCTTTGCCCGGCAGTGGGATCTTCAGCTGATGGTGCTGCCGGCCCTGTTCTTTATCCTCGTGTTCAGCTATATCCCGATGTACGGGGTGCTGATGGCTTTTCAGGATTACAATCTGTTCAAGGGGTTTGGAGGCAGTCCTTGGGTGGGCCTCAAGCATTTTGAAATGTTTTTTGCCGCACCTGAATTCTGGACGATCATGCGCAATACGATTGTAATCAGCCTGCTCAAGCTGCTGGTCGGCTTTCCGGCACCGATTCTGCTGGCGCTGATGCTGAATGAGGTACGCAGCCGGGTGTTCAAAAGAACCGTGCAGACGATCAGCTATCTGCCGCATTTCCTGTCCTGGGTCATTGTCTCCGGCTTCGTAATGTCCATGCTCTCCACAGAGAACGGCAGCGTGAACATGCTTCTCCAGCAGCTGAACCTGATCAAGGACCCGATTAACTTCCTGTCACTGCCGGAGTATTTCTGGACCATCCTCGTCACAACAGGAGTCTGGAAGGAAATCGGCTTTTCCTCCATCGTCTACCTCGCAGCCATTGCCGGAATTGATCCGAACATGCATGAGGCGGCTTCCATTGACGGTGCCGGCAAGCTGAGACAGATGTTTTCCATTACACTGCCGTCCATTTTGCCGGTCATTATGGTCTTTCTGATTCTTGCAATCGGCAATCTGCTCAGCGCAGGCTTTGAAGACATCCTGCTCCTCGGCTCCAATCCCGTGCTGCGCGATGTCGGCGATGTGCTGGACACCTATGTATACCGGATCGGTATCCAGAACAACCGTTATTCTTATGCTACGGCAGCCGGCCTGTTCAAATCACTGATTGGTGTGTTCCTCCTGGTCGGGGCCAACTATGCCGCACGCAAATCCGGAAACAGCCTATGGTGAAGCATGAAAGGGGGCAGATGTAGATGAAGCTGTCAGCCGGAGACCGGGTTCTTGTAACGGTCATATACATTTTACTGGCAATATTAGCCTTTCTGTCCTTTTATCCGTTCTGGAACGCCGGTGTTATTTCATTTAACAACGGAACTGATACTATGCGCGGCGGAATCACATTTTGGCCGAGACAATTCTCACTGGAGAACTATTCGGTGGTATTCCAGGACAGCCGCCTGATTAACGGCTTCGTGATCTCTGTACTGCGGACTGTAATCGGTACCTTTGCTGCCATTGCCGCCACAGCGGTATTCGCTTACGGCATGAGCAAATCAGAGCTGATGGGGCGAAAGTTTTATATGGTTTTCTGCATCATCACCATGTATTTCAGCGGCGGTCTGATTCCGAGCTTTCTGCTGATCCGCGAGCTGGGCATGTTCAACTCCTTCTGGGTAATGGTCATCCCGGGTCTGATCAGCGTCTGGAACATGATTATTTTCCGGACCTTCTTCAAAGGCATACCGGCAGGACTGGAGGAATCCGCAAGAATCGACGGCTGCTCCAACTGGGGAGTGCTGCTGCGCATTGTGCTTCCGCTCTCAGGACCAGTCATTGCGACCTTATCCCTGTTCACCGCAGTCTATCACTGGAATGACTGGTTCACACCCAGCATCTACCTCAGCAATGTCGATTTGATGCCGATTCAGACCAAGCTGCAGCAGATCCTGAACTCCAACATCATGTCCGAGCAGATGGCCCAGCTGGATGCGGCTGCACAGGGGCGGATGAACAAAATGCGCGCCGTCACAACCAAATCCCTGTCCATGGCTACCATGATGGTGGCTACGATCCCGATTTTGTGCGTGTATCCTTTTCTGCAGAAGTATTTCGTTAAGGGCGTTATGGTTGGTTCACTAAAAGAATAAAGGAACTCAAGGGGGAATTAACCAATGATCTCAGGCAAAACAAAGGTGTCCGCTTTGGCGGCTGTTCTTAGTCTTATGATCGGTTTAACAGGCTGTACAGGCGGCAATAACAGTCCTTCTAATCCTGCAAATTCCGCAAACAATGCTAATACAGCAAACAGCAAAAGTCCGGATGCAGCTGAAGGCGGGGGATATGTGCTTGGTGAGCAGCCGCTGGAATTCTCCTTCTACGGCCATTATGACTGGTATACAATGCCTAACTGGGGCGAGGACCTCTCCTCCAAATGGATTAAGGATAATAAGCAGGTGAATGTCGTGCCGGTCAGCTCGGGAGGCAATGCCAAGCAAAAGCTCAGCACGATGATCGTATCCGGCGAGCTTCCCGATGTGATCTGGATGGAACGCGGTGCAGATGTTGAGCAGCTGCGGGCTGCCGGAGCACTCGTGCCGTTTGATGATTATCTCGACAAATACCCGAATCTGAAGGAATGGGCAGGCGAAGAGACGCTCGATATGCTGCGCTCCTCCGACGGCAAGCTTTATCAGTTCCCGAACTGGTATACGACTCAGCCAAACGGCAACTCCGGCTATCTGGTCAACAAAAAGATCTATAACGAGCTGGGCACTCCGCCGCTTGAGACTACCGACGATCTCTATGCTTACCTGAAGCTGGTTAAAGAGAAATACCCGGATGTGGTTCCGTTTGAGGTAGGACAAGGCGCGGAAGGCATTGATGTCCTGTCGTCCGCATTTGCCGAGAACCGTCCTTATGTATTCAGTGCCCTCAGCATGATGGCCATTCCGAACGGCAACGAAATGACCTCAGTCTTTAAGGATGATGCTTTCCGTTCGTCGCTGGTATATGCGAATCAGATGTACCGGGATAAGCTGATCAGCCAGGATGCATTCACCCAGAATCTTGAGCAGGTGGAGCAGAAGATTATTACAGGCAACATTGCGGTATACGCCGCTTCCAGTCCGACTGAATACGGCGCAATCGGCAACTCACTGCTGAAGGAGCAGGACCCGGAAGCCGGCTACATCATGGTCTGGCCTATTCATAAGGCGGGTCTGGATAAAAACAAGATTTTCCCCGGTGCGTACAATCAGCTTGGCTGGAATGTGAGTGTCATTACCTCAGCCGCCAAGGATCCTGAAGCCGTCTTCGCTTTCCTGGACTGGTTCACCGGACCTGAAGGCCAGCGGATTATTATGTGGGGACCTGAGGGCAAGTACTGGGACGGAACAGATGAAGAAGGGGCACCACTGTTCACAGAGGCCTTCACAACGGATACCAAGGGCCGTGATGAGCTGATGAACGCTACAGTCAATCTGCAATGGAACGGCAATACAGTATACGTGGACAATTCGAAGATGAAGTTTGAATCGACACTGCCGGAAGACCAGAAGAGCTGGGAAACCAAATGGCAGTCCGAGATTACCTGGAAGACACAGTTTGATACGACCGAATTCGTAAACCTGGCTCCGGCAGGCGACTCCCAGGAAGGGATCATCTCACAAAGCGTAGGCGAAATCTACGAGAAAGCCAGAGCGCAGGCCGTGCTCAACGCCAAAAGCGAAGCAGAAGTGCTGGCAATCCTGGATAAGGCTGAGGCAGATGCACAGAAGGTCGGATACAGTGAGCTGCTGAAATTCAAGACGGAGAAATGGCAGGAGAACCTGAGCAAGCTGGGCAAATGAAACTGACATACAGGAGCGGGAGACCTTGAACTATTACTTGGGCGTTGACGGCGGAGGCAGTAAAACACTGGCCGTCATATCCGACGCCGCGGGCCGGATTACCGGACGCGGCGCAAGCGGATGCGGCAACCATCAGACAGGAGCCGAAAGGGCCGAGATCAACATCAGGCAGGCGGTGGAAGAAGCTCTGCACCAGGCGGGGCTCGGCAGGGAGCAAATCACCTATTCGGTCTTTGGACTGGCGGGTGCTGACCGGGAAGCTGACTTCAGGATTCTGCGCCCGATGATTGCCCGGATAGGTATGGAGCCGCATAACATCGTATGTGATACAGTAATCGGCCTAAGGGCAGGGACCCGCAAATCTTATGGTGTGGTGGTCATCTGCGGTACCGGAACCAATTGCTACGGAATGAACCGCAGCGGGCAGGAGCTGCAGGTAGGCGGCTTCGGCTATACCTTCGGCGATTTCGGCGGAGGTGCGGATCTGGCGGTGGAAGCCTTCCGCTCTGTAATCCGTGCATGGGAGGGCAGGGGGCGGCCAACCCGGCTGACCCAGGCGATTCTCAGTAAGCTCGGGTACGCTTCCGAAGCTGAGATGTTTCACTATTACCTTGACCACGGCCTGCGTGTGCCGCACGAAATCGCCAAGCTGCTCTTTGAGGTTGCCGCCGAGGATGAAACAGCCCGTGAAATTCTGCAGCGGCAGGGCAGAGAGCTGGGTAATGCAGCCGGTGCAGTGATCCACAGGCTTGGCATGCAGCAGGATGTCTTCGATCTGGTACTGGCCGGCAGTATTTTGACCCGTGGCGAGAGCCGGTATGTTGCTCCTTATATTTCAGAGGCGGTGTCAGCTGCCGCTCCGGGCTGCACCCTGCGAAAGCTTGAACAAGAGCCTGTAGCCGGAGCGCTGCTGCTGGCTATGGAGAAATCCGGAATTCAGGTGGCAGAAGACGTCTATGAACAATTACAACAAACCTTATCCGTAAAGGCGGCGAATGCAGTATGGATCAAAGACTGAAGGTAGCAGTTATCGGGGGCGGCTCCTCCTATACTCCGGAGCTGATTGAGGGGTTCATCCTGAACTACTCTACTTTTCCGGTAACAGAAATCGTACTCGTAGATATACAGGAAGGATTCCACAAGCTGTCCATCGTCGGACAGCTTGCCAAGCGGATGATTGCCAGATCCGGGCTGCCGATTAAGCTTAGCCTTACGCTTGACCGGCGCTCTGCACTGGCAGATGCCAGCTTTGTCACCACCCAGATGCGTGTCGGCAGGCTGGAAGCCCGCGGCTGGGATGAGACGATCCCGCTCAAGTACGGGATGATTGGTCAGGAAACTACAGGTCCGGGAGGCATGATGAAGGCGCTGCGCACGATACCGGTGCTGCTGGAGGTCGCCAGGGATATGGAGGAGCTCTGCCCGGATGCGTGGCTGCTGAATTTCACAAATCCTGCGGGCATGGTAACCGAGGCTATTCATAAGCATTCAAGCATCAAATCCATCGGGCTGTGTAATTCTCCGATCGCCGCCTACAAATGGCTGTCTGAGCTGTATCAGGTGCCGGCCGAACGGATTTACTGTGAATTTGCCGGCCTGAATCATCTGCACTGGATCAGTACCATTACCATTGACGGTGAATCCAAGCTGCCAGAGCTGCTGGCGAACCGGGACGGCTATTCTGCCCGTAATGTTCCGCAGTATGACTGGAATGCGACGCTGCTGTCAGCGCTTAAGGCGATTCCTTCCTATTACCTGAAATACTTTTATCTGCACCGTGAGATTCTGGCGGAGCAGCAGGCAGCTGCAGCCAAAGGGGAAACGCGGGCTGAAACGGTGCAGCGCCTGGAGGATGAGCTGTTCGAGCTGTATAAGGATGAAGAGCTGGCCGAAAAGCCGAAGCAGCTGGAGCAGCGCGGAGGAGCCTATTACTCCGAAGCCGCTGTCCGGCTGATGAATTCACTATATAATGATTCAGGCGATATTCAGACTCTGAATGTTCCTAATCAAGGCATTCTCAGGTTCCTTCCGGACGATGCCTGCATTGAGGTCAATTGCAAAGTGCACAAGGACGGACCTGCCGCCATGCCGGTGGCTGTTGTGCCGGAAGCGGCTAAAGGCCTGATTCATGCGGTCAAAACCTATGAAGGCCTGGCAATTGAAGCGGCTGTAACCGGCAGCCGCGCTACCGCCTTGCTGGCCCTTGCCCATCATCCGCTGGTTCCCTCAGCCAATGACGCAGAAGCGATGCTGGATGAGATGCTCGAGCAGAACAAAGCTTATCTGCCAGGATTCTCAATATGAACCTGGAACACAAAATTGCCCGGATGTGTGTAACCGGGCTGCCTGCTAAGGCAGCGGATTCAGTATTTGAGGAGCGGCTTGGGGTCTTGCCTTCAGGCGGTCTCGGGTTGTTTCCGCACAATATAGACAACGAATATCAGCTTCGCAGGCTGGTCCACGGTGTAACGGCTGCGGCAGACCGGCTCGGCTTCACCTCACCGTACCTTCTCTCCATTGATGAAGAGGGAGGAAGCCTGGCTAATCTGAAGAGGATATTCCCGCATGTGCCGGGCAACCGGGCGGTTGGACTGACCGGAGATCCCGCAGCCGCCTTTCTGCAGGGAAAGCTTATCGGCAGCCAGCTGGCTGCACTGGGCATCCCGATGAGCTGGGCACCGGTGCTGGATGTAAATACGAACATCTTGAATCCCGTAGTCGGTGTCCGCTCTTACGGTGAAGAGCCGGCTATAGTAGCAGAGCTTGGCGCCGCTTTTATCAAGGGGATGCATGAAGCAGGCGTTGCCGTTACTGCCAAGCATTTTCCCGGCCACGGGCAGGTGGATGGTGATTCACATATTGAGCTGCCTGTATGCGGCCTGACATTAGAGAAGCTGATGAGCGGACCTGTAATCCCGTTCGCAGCTGCCATAGCTGCCGGGTGTGATGCGATCATGATGGCGCATATCGTCTTCCCGGAAATCCCGGAAGCCGAAGGCCTCCCAGCCTCTCTAAGTCCTTACTTTGTTACAGACCTGCTGCGTAATGAGCTGGGTTACCAGGGTGTCATCTGCACGGATGACGTCGAAATGGGGGCTATCCGGAATACTTATGAGCCGGAGCTGATTGGTGAGCTGGCAGTGACTGCCGGCAATGACATGATTCTGATGTGTCATACACCTGAATTTCAGGACCGGGTCATCCGGGGGATAGCCGAAGCTGTCCGTGAAGGCCGGATTGCCGAGGCCAGAATTGATGAATCCCTGCAGCGGATTGACCGGCTTCAGGAGCGGATGCTGCTGCACAGCCGGCACGCGTCTCCGGTGCCGCGTGCTGAGTGGGATAGCAGGACAGCTGAGCTGACCCGCTCAACAGTGAAGCTGCAGCGAGATCCCCGGCAGCTGCTGCCGTTATCTGCGGAGCTGCGGTACCTGCTGCTGCTGCCGCAGCCGGAAAGGCTGACCCTGGCGGATAATACCGACAGCAAGGATCTTGAGCTAGGGGCGCTTCTGGGAGACCGGGGATTTAATCTTTCAGTACAGTATATTGCGAACAATCCTGCTTCCGGTATGATTAATGAGATCATAGCCGGGCTTGAGGAATGCGACGCAGTTATTCTGGGTACCTGGAACGCCCATATTTTCAGCGGACAGCTGGATTTGGCCGAAGCCATTAACCGCAAGAAGCCGCTGATTGCCGCTGTTCTCCGTAATCCTTATGACGCCGAACGGCTGCCGTCCTCTGCATCCGTCATCCTGGTCTGCGGAACCTCCGTTTATTCGCTGGAGTCGCTGGCAGATGTCCTGACAACCGGATGAACAACACGATGAACAACACTCTAACCCAAAGATCAAAGGAGCTGTAGCTCAACAATGAATGCACGAACAGACCAAAATCTTCGTCTCCGCCATAAGGTGGGACAGATGTTCATGTGCGGATTTATGGACAGATCACCGAACAGGGATATTTTGACACTGATTCAGGATTATCATATCGGCGGTATTATCTATTTCCGGCGCAATATCGGTACGGCTGAGCAGGTGTATGCCTGTTCAGCCGCGCTGCAGCGGGCTGCCGCCGAGCCCCTGCTGATCGCGATCGATCAGGAAGGGGGCATGGTTGCCCGGATTGAGGATGGGGTAACCCTGATGCCCGGCAACATGGCACTGGGGGCGACCCGCAATGCGGAAGGGGTCCGGCAGGCTGCGGCAATTGCCGGAACAGAGCTCCGTTACCTGGGGATTAATATGAACTTTGCGCCATGTGTCGATGTGAACAACAATCCGGCCAACCCGGTTATAGGCGTGCGTTCCTATGGAGAATCTCCGCTGCTGGTCAGTGAGATGGGAAGCGCAGCCGCTGCCGGCTATCAGGAAGCGGGCGTAGCGGCAACGATTAAGCATTTTCCGGGCCATGGAGATACGGATACGGATTCCCACCTGGCCCTTCCGTCTATCAGCCATAACCGCGAAAGGCTGGCGGAGGTTGAATTGCTGCCGTTTCAGCGGATTATAGAATCCGGGGTCGATGCAGTCATGACTGCGCATGTCGTATTTAAGGCCTATGAGGATGACATCATTCCGGCAACCCTGTCTGAGAATATTCTGACCGGGCTGCTGCGCCGGGAGCTGAACTTTGACGGTGTCATCGTCACAGACTGTCTGGAGATGAACGCCATCTCGCAGACCGTCGGAGTGGGGCCGGGAGCTGTGCAGGCAGTGAAAGCCGGGGCCGATCTGATCCTCGTCAGCCATACGTATAGCTGGCAGGTTGAGGCGATAGAAGCTGTAATCGAGGCTGTTATCCGCGGAGAGATTTCTGAGGCCAGAATCGATGCATCCGTGCAGCGGCTGGCAAGCCTTAAGGCTAAACGGGGAATTACCGGAGCAGAGCCGCAAGCCTTCCCGGTCATACAGCAGCAGCTCGCTACTGAAGCATCGCATGAAGCAGCCCGTGCCCTTAGCGAACAGAGCATTACCTTATTATGCGACGACGGTCAGCTTCCGCTGGCAGAACATGAAGGCATTTATGTCATCTGGCCGGAGGTCCGCATCAATCATGAGGTAGTTGAAGCACTGCAGGAGGAAATGACACTTGGCAAGGCACTGAAGCCTTATTATGACGGGGTCACTGAACGGATTATCGGCGTTGATCCTACGGCTGAGGAGATCACGTTGGTGCTGGAGGAGAGCCGCTCTTTTACTCAGATTGTGGCAGCGACCTACAACGCCGATTTTTCGCCCGGTCAACGCCAGATTCTGCAGGAGCTTACTGCGCGGTCAGGATGCAGGCTTATCGTTGTGGCAGTGCGTAACCCTTATGATTTTACCGCTGTATCCGGTATACGAACCTATATTGCTTCTTATGAGAACAAACCTCTGGCGATGCAGTCAGTAGCCAAGGTTCTGGCTGGACAAAGCTTTACCCGCGGTGTACTTCCGGTAACGGTTGGAGCTTATGCATATGGATCGGGCATTATAAGTTAATATGCAGTTAGTCCGGTAGTGGTTACCACAAATGTTAGTAGATCAGTCAATGATTAAGTAAAACAAGAAGGAGCTATTGTCGAAAAACAATGGCTCCTTCTTTATGACTTACTATTTTGATAAACTTGATGGAATATCAGCATCAGTCGGGTTTTCATTTGTTTCATTTATGAGTAACGAATTGGGATAATTTTCCAAAAATGTTGATTCATCTACTTTCAAAAAAAACTCGCCTTCAAAAATTAGTTGATTCGTATTCGGACCGACTTGATCTAACTTTCTTGCGATCTCAGATTCCTTAAAGATACTTTGTTCATCTGCTCTTAAGAACATGCCATGAGGTGTATATAGTTGACTATAATACCCTTTTGCGAGTTTTGATTCAACGGATTCTTCGATTTTTACTGATTCTGCGGGTTTTACGTTATTTGTTGGAAAATTAGTGTTAACAGGATGTTCATCTGTCTTATGTACGGTTACCTTTTCTGGATAGGGGTCTGCTTTTAAATTGGATACTAATACCACTCCTGAAATAATAGTCACTGCACAGGCTATTAAGCCTATTTTTTTTATCATATTAACCCCACCCTTTCTTTACCAATAATTATTTCATGCTATAAATTGTTTTATTTTCCTTTTTTTATTATATCATTTTTTAAAGTGCATGTGAATATCCCCAAAACGGATGTCTTCCTTACTCAAGGGCAGATTATCCGTTTTTTCATTTGATTAAACTTTTAAATTTACAAAAATGAACTTTTATCAGATAATGATACGATACGTATCGTTTTCGGATAGAAAGGGGGAATGGAAGATGAACATGAAACAGCATAAGGAAGCCCGGAATAAAAAAGAAATCCTGGAAGCAACGATAGTGTTATTGGAAACAAGCAGCTATTCCTCCTTAACGGTAGAGGCGGTTGCCGCACAAGCCGGAGTTGGCAAAGCAACGATATACAGATGGTGGAACAGTAAGGCCCAGCTGGTGCTGGATGCTTTTCTGATGACTGTCGAATCGGAGTTTGAGTTTGACCACAGCAAGCCTATTAAGGATAATTTCAAACTGCAGCTAGCCACCTTGACCCGTATACTCGGCAGCAGGATCGGGAAGTCAACACTTACAATTGTTACCGAGAATGAGGACATAGCTAAAGACTTTTACAGCTCATATATAATCATCAAAAGAAATAATGCAAAACAGGCGCTCCAAGCTGCAATCGACAAAGGCGAGATCCATTCTAACATTACCATGGATATCGTACTGGACTTGCTGTACGGATCTGTCTACTTTCAAATTCTCATCTATAAAAAGCTTCCGGATGAGGCGTACATCGACGATTTGCTAAATCATGTTATGCAAGGCATTACCATCTCAAATTAACCAGTACCTGGAGGATTGTCTCAATATGAATCAGAACACAGACCTGCCGCGTGGCAACAAAAGCTATTCCTTAATGACCCTCATCTTATTCTGGTGCGGTCTGGTCATTATGACCAGTATGTATATTACCATTCCGCTCTCGGACGTGTTTGCACAGGCGTTTCAGATCAGTGTGAGTCAGGCTGCCTGGATCGGCAGCGCATTCTCACTCTGTTATGCTCTGGGATGTCTGTTATACGGACCTTTCTCAGATCGCTACGGACGTAAAATCTTCCTGGTTGCCAGTATTATCGGGCTTACTATCATTACAATAACGATCGGATTTGTAGACAGCTTTTTCTGGCTTATTGTCCTCAGAGGATTGCAGGGTCTTATCGCTGCCGCCTTTGCTCCGATTTCACTCGTATATGCCGGCGAGATGTTCCCTCCGCACAAAAGGCTGACTGCGGTCGGCTTCATCAGCTCGGGACTGTTAATGGCAGGGATTGTAGGCCAGGTCTTTAGCGGAATCGTTAATGAGGGGCTGGGCTGGCATGCTATTTTCTTTATTCAGGGGATTGTGTACGGAATTACGGCAATTATTGTTATCATGCTCCTGCCCAAAGACGAATTACACCGGCCGAAAGAGCATGTTCTTCTAAAATTCAAACAGATGACAGGCTTGCTGAAGCAACCGCAGCTGCTGCTGGCTTTTAGCGTAACCTTTGTCCTTCTATTATCATTAGTGGGTATGTACACTGTGCTGGGAAGCTACTTAAGCTCTCCAAAGTTCGGCCTTTCGCCGCAGCAAATCTTGTATATCCGTGCAGCCGGAATTGCCGGCATGCTGTTATCTCCGTTTGCCGGACGAATCGCTCAGAAACTGGGGGCAGCGGCTGTCCTGCGGGGCGGGTTAGCGTTAGCGGCGACAGGACTGCTCGCTTTAGGGTTTAGTGCGAATCTGCCGGTTATTATCCTCATGAGCGTTGTATTTGTAGCGGGTATTGCCCTGGTCACTCCCGTAATCATTTCGATTGTCAGCCAGCTGGGCGGACAGGCCAGAGGCTCTGCGATTTCGTTCAACGCCTTCATCCTGTTTCTTGGCGCGAGTACTGGACCTATGATAGCATTGAAGCTGTTAAAGACAGGGAATTATCTGCTATCCTTTGAGATACTGGGTTCGATTCTTGTATTGGGCCTCCTGGCTTCACTGTTCCTTAGAACATCCTCCAGAGCAGCTGTTAAAAGTGGACCGATGTCTGCTGCGCCGGCAGAGTGATTCTATAATTATGTGGGCTGTCCCATTAGCCATGAAATGGCTGCTTGGGACAGCCATATTTTTTACGTAGGATATACTTAGGTTTTTTGACTGGACGCTCCGTGAACAGACCGTTGTTCCAATCGCTGTGCTCTCCAGATTTTTTTCATTCCCCTTAGCGGTGAAAATCCGGAGACCAAGGCGACCGCTGCCGCTTTTCCAC
>RCUO01000858.1_pt1 | contig 13091 bp, 10 predicted proteins | sample 2166161 | NCBI WGS metagenome assembly RCUO01 (sample SAMN09932617, study PRJNA488358) | compost metagenome | feature: garden; material: soil; isolation source: compost soil in cyclohexanecarbonitrile-enriched culture | place: Germany: Experimental Botanical Garden Goettingen | collected 2016-01-27 | reverse complement strand
GCTACGTAGAGCGCATCCACCGGACAGTATGCCTCGCACATGAAGCAGGTCTGGCAATCTTCCTGGCGGGCGATGACAGCAAGCTTGCCCTGCATATCAAATACATTCGTCGGGCATACCTTGACGCACAGCCTGCAGCCGATGCAGCGTTCCCCGCTGACTAGCTCGATCATATCGCCTGCCCCTCTCTTTGCACCTTAAGCTCATGGGCATGCGGCACTTTTTCGGTAGTGATGCCAATCCGGTCAATGCCGGACAGAATTAGCCGGTGGGTCTGGCCCGGATCCAGCGCCGGATATTCAGCCAGCCGCTGAAGGCCCCGCGTCTCCTTGCGGGCCAGCGCTGCAGTGTAGATCCAGCGTCCGGCCTGAAGCATGGCCGCCGCTTCACGGGACTGCACGATGCCCTGCACGGTGGCCGGAGGCCGGCCGGTAAGGTAGGGCATCAGGTTATCCAGCCGCTTCAAGGCTGCGGCCACCACCGGCTCGCTGCGGAAATAGTTGATCCCAAGCGGCAGAATCTCCCGCTGGACCGCTGCGATCAGCGGCTTCGGCGCAAGCGTATCCCTTGCTTCGGCGCCAGCCGTAAGCCCCAAGCGGCCCGCCGCGCGGAGCTGACGGCTGTCCGCCTTGCGCGGCTGCGCCAGCGCGTGCCGCGCCGCTCCCCGGCCGGCCCAGCTTCCGCTGCAGATGGCCCAGGAAGCGTTATAGGCCCCGCCGCCGGAGATGGCGCCGGTTACCTTCTCGCGCGATGCGGCATCTCCGGCCGCATACAGGCCCGGCACCGTCGCCTCGCAATCGGTGCCGGTCAGGCGCAGGCCGCCCGTGCCGCGCATCGTGCCTTCATAGCGGAGCGTAAGCGGGAATTTATCCTTGAACGGATTAATTCCCGCCCGCTCCAGCGGCATGAAAAAGATCGGATGGGCGCTGCGCAGGAACTGCTGCTTCGCCTCTGTATCCGCCAGATCCAGCGAGGCATAGACCGGCCCCTTCAGCATCAGCTCCGGGATGCTGCCGAAGGTGCGGTCGCCGCGGTGCAGCGGATTCCCGGCCTGATCATACAGCGTCGCCCAGGCCAGCATCCGTCCGCGCGTCACCGTGCCGTCCGCGAAGCTCGGGGCATATTGCCGGGTGAACTCCATTCCCGACAGGTCTGCCCCTATTTCAGCAGACATCAGCAGGCCTTCTCCGGTCAGTACATTGCAGCCCAGGCCTTTGCTGAGAAAGGCGCAGCCGCCGGTAGCGATAACCACCGCGTTCGCCCGTACTTCCCAGGCCTCCCCGGTCAGCCGGTTAATGCCGCGGGCTCCCCCGGCACCGTGCTCATCATGCAGCAGCTCCAGCGCCGGAGACTGGTCCCAGATCTTCACTCCCGCCTTGCGCACAACACGCCGCATAATCTTCATATACTCCGGCCCGTGCAGATGGGTGCGCAGCGGGTTCCCATCCTCATCCTGCGGAAAAGGGTAGCCCCACTCCTCAATCTGCTCTAGATTCTGCTCCACCTGATCCAGCACCCGGTGAATCCAGCTGTTCTCCGACAGGTAGCCGCCTGCCTGCAGTCTGGACCGGACTGCCGCATCACGCAGCTCCGCTACCGGCGGAATCACCAGCAGCGTAGTCCCGCCCGGTGCTGTAGCACCGCTTGTCCCCAGGTAACCTTTATCGGCAAGTATGACCTTCGCGCCTTGCGAGGCCGCATTCCATGCCGCCCATGCCCCGGCCGGACCGCCTCCCAGCACAAGCACATCTGTTGTTATCTGCTGCTGCGGCATTGTATTCCTCCTTAAATGTGTGCTAGCTCTCGCTGTATGGCCTTCGCAGCCTTGATTTGATTGTAAACACTCCAATGCTCAGTTGGGATAAATGTGGTTTAGTATCGATAAGGTTGAGGGTATTGCCGAAAGAATGAGTTAGCGCAAAAAGGTTGCTTAAGAGTGAACGGGCGAGCACGTGTACAAATTGATGTAACAGTAAACGGGTGCGCGTATGTTAAAGAGAAAGTAACGATACGGAGTTTCCGGGTATGCTGCTATGCTACAAAGGTTGATATTTAAATAGTAATTAGCTTCTTCTTTACAGCAGATCGTCTCGCAGGCGTATACTCATCTATTTAAGTGGAAATTCGCCACCTATTCTCCCTTCACATTCAGATATGTGAGCATTAGTGGGAAATACGCCAACTAAATGCGCCTAATATACTCAAAAAGGGCATATAGACCGAATTAGGCAGACTTTTTCCAACTAATCATCATATTTTCCTAAAAATAATGAAATTAGGAGGAGGAAATCCAATTAAATTAGTGGGAACACCTGCCGGATCATCTATTTATCCCGTTTGGCGTTCCTGCGCCCCGGCTCTCCCCCGCCCGCCTTCACTTTTGCTGCTCACAATATATTCCGTCGCGGACGCTGCCGGAAGGAACTCTTACCGTCCCCTCCAGATACAGTCCGTTCCTCAGCCGCAGTCTAATGCTTTTCACCGCTGCAGGCCTGTTTACGCATAAGCCACTAAGCTCCTCCCACCGCTTGAACGTTACTGAAGCTGCCAGTCGCTGATATTGAAATCTTTTTTGGCCAGCTTTTCTTCCACCAGGAAGTTCTTGGTGCCCTCCAGCAGCTTGGTGCCTTCTTCGGTAAAGGCAGTATCCTTAATATCGCTGATCGGATTTACCTGTTTGGCCAGCTCCGGCGTGGTATTACCGATTTCGGCGAGGAATTCGTAATACTCATCTTCATGCTGCTTGAGGTCAGCCAGCGCTTTTTCACGCGCCTCATTCCATACCTTCGGGAAGTCCGGGAATTTCTCCAGATAATCCTCCGAGACAACAGTAGCGCTGGAGCCCAGCAGGTCCGGATGCTTCGAGGCATCGTCAAGGTGGGTATAGCCTTCATCAATCAGCTTCAAAGCCGGAACGCCGAGGTTGGTGGTCGCATCGACATCCCCTCTGGCGAGTGCTGCGGTCGCATCAGGAATCAGCATGTGCACCAGCTTATAGTCGGTTACCCCCTCCTGCTGCAGCAAGCCTACAACATAACGGTGCATGAAGGAGCCTTTCTGGATAGCAATGGTCTTGCCCTGCAGATCCTTAACGGTCTTCGGGCCGTCCTTTTTACCGATCAGATAGCCTACAGTGTGGGCCGAGGATTGCGAGATCAGGCGGGTTTTGGCGCCGGAAGCGTAAGCGATAATGGCCGGGGTATCCCCAAGGCTGCCAAAATCAAGCCGGCCGCTGATCAGCGACTCCGTCTGGTCCGGTCCGTTCGGGAAGCCGGTCAGCTTCACTTCGGTGATGCCGTATTTCTTAAGCTCCTCCTGAATGATTCCCTTATAAAAGCCCCAGCCCTCCGCGCCGCCCGGCACATTCAGCTTATTGGAGCCGATAAAGCCGAAATTCAGTACAGCCGGCGCAGTGGCCGCTGCTGTCTCGCCGCCAGCAGCATCCGCAGTATTATTACCGCCCGCTGCCGAGGCTCCGTTGCCGGAGCCGGCATTATTGCCGCAGGCCTGCAATACCAGCATAATCATGACCAGGCTTGCGAGCAGCACCCCGCGTGCCCCTTTTTTCCGTCCGCCTTGAATCTCTCTGTACGTTTTCATTAATGTTGTTCTCCCCTCGGTCTGTTCTCTGATAATTGCTGTTTCTTTACAAAAAGCTTCCGGCTGCCGGATTTTCTAGAACCCGGCTCTGGCCGCCAGTTTATACATAAAGTCATGGCTTGCCACCGGCTGTCTGCCTCTGCCCCAGCCTACCTTTTCCCTGTACCCGCCGAGCAGCCCCTGCTCTTCCAGCTCCGCCTCGGTCACACCGATAACCGTTTCGGAATCAGGTGCGACATATAGCGCATCGGCAGGGCAATACAGCTCGCACATGAAGCAGGTCTGGCAATCGCTCTGCCGGGCGATGACGGGGATTCCGTCTTCTACCCGGTCGAATACATTCGTCGGGCAGACGGATACACACTGGTTACACTCTACACACCTGGCAGCGCTGATGACTTCAATCACAGTAGTACACTCTCCTTCGCAACTTCCTCTGTCTTCACCCATAACTGATCCAGCCCGCCGCTGATCAGCCGGTGATGCTGGCTGTTGTCCGTCTCCTTGTAATCCTCGCGTTTATGCATGCCTCTCGTCTCTGTCCGGGCCAATGCGGAGCTGTACATCCAGCGGGCGGTCGCTGTCATCGCTTCCGCTTCGCGGGCCTTCACCCCTTCTGGTGTACGCTGGATTTCCCGGCTGCGCTGCTCCTTCCACAACCCGTCCAGGCGGCCAAGCGAGGTATTCAGTCCCTGCTCCGTACGGAACAGGTTAATGTCGTACGGCTTGACTTCGTCCTGCACAGCCGAGACGAACTCTGCTGTACGCGCCGCCGTTCCCGGCTTCACCTGCTGGTCAACCAGCGGCGAAGAGGATAGCCCGCGCGGCTTACGGTCGGCCGCGTGCCGCCCCAGTCCGGCGGCATAAGCAGCTGCGCCTTCTCCGGCAAAGGAGCCGGAGGACATGGCCCAGGCGGCATTATGGCTGCCGCCGCCGGTGAAGCCGCCGCAGATCAGCTCGCGGGTTGCCGCGTCTCCTGCTGCATACAGGCCCGGAACGCCGGTACCGCAGTCCTCATCCGTTATGCGGATGCCGCCGGTGCCGCGTACCGTGCCTTCCAGCCGCAGCGTGACCGGGAAAGCATCCTTAAACGGATTAATACCCCGGCGGTCAAACGGCAGGAAGAAATTTGTCTGGGCAACCCGCAGCAGCGGCTGCAGATCCTCAGAAGCACCATCAAGCTTGGCATATACCTGGCGGCCGGCCAGCAGATTGCGGGCGATGACTGAACGGCCTTTTTTGGACCCGGCCCCCTCTACCACGCTGCCGTCTTCATAATAGAAGCTGGCATAGCTGTAATAGGCGGTCTTGGTCACGGAGGAGAAGGTCGGGCAGATCGCATAGGCATTGGAGAATTCCATGCCCGACAGGCTGGCCCCGGCCTCAGCGGCGAACAGATAGCCGTCACCGGTCAGCACATTGCAGCCCAGTGCCCTGCTGAGGAAAGCACAGCCCCCGGTCGCGATGACCACCGCTCCCGCCTGGACACTCCAGCCCTCTCCGCTCTGGGTCTGCACGCCGGTAGCCCCGGCAACACCGTGCTCATCGGCCAGCAGCTCAAGCGCCGGGCTGTGATCGAGGATCTTCACTCCTGCCTTCTTGACCAGCCTGCGCATCAGCCGCATGTATTCCGGCCCCTGCAGGCTCCGGCGGTACTGGTTGCCGTGCTCATCCAGCGGGAACGGGTATCCGGAAACACCCAGCCGGTTCATATTCTCATAAGTGCGGTCCAGCACCCGGTCCATCCAGCGGTGCTCAGCCAGCTTGCCGCCCATGGAGTAGCGGCTGGCCTTGGCTTCCTCACGCAGCTTGTCATCCGGCTGTACATACCACACTCCGGTGCCTGACGGCGCAGTTGCTCCGCTGGAGCCGCAGTAGCCTTTATCGGCCAGAATAACCTTCGCGCCCTTTGCCGCTGCCGTAAGTGCAGCCCAAGTGCCTGCCGGACCTCCTCCGATTACCAGCACATCCGCCTGCAGATTCAATGTCCCTATATGTCCTATAGAAAGATTCATTTACCTTCAGCCCCCTTGATATAATTAGCCCTGATAGCTGTCCCGCCAGTGCAGCAGCTTACGTTCGATGACACGGAATAAGGAATCAATCAGCTTACCGACAATGGCAAAAATAATGATGCCTACAAAGATGACCTCTGTATCGGAGTTCTGCTTGGCCTCGTTAATCAGGAAGCCTACCCCGGAAGAAGAGCCTATCAGTTCAGCAACGACCAGGCCGATCCAGGCCACGGCCATTGAGAGCCGCAGCCCCAGCAGAATACCGGGCAGCGCGGCCGGAAGAATCAGCCGGCGCAGCTTCTGCAGCGGCCCGAAGCCAAGCACTCTGGCTACCTCGAACAGCTTGTTATCCACGCTACGGATACCCATAAAAGTGTTAATATACAGCGGGAAGAAGGCGCCGCTCAGAATAATAGCTACCTTCGACACCTCGCCAAAGCCGAACCAGAGAATAATCAGCGGGGCAATGGCGAGATGCGGAACCAGCCGCAGCACCTGAACGCTGGGGTCAAGCAGATACTCCGCTTTGCGGAACAATCCGGTCAGTACGCCAAGCAGCAGGCCAAGAACTCCGCCGATTACATATCCTAGGCCTGCCCGGCCGATGCTGACACCGAGGTGATGGAGCAGCTCGCCGCTGGCCGCAAGTCCGGCAAAGGCCGACAGAATAGACCAGGGCGTAGGCAAAAACTCCGGCGGGATCCAGCCTGCACTACCGCCGAGCTGCCATAGCGCAATGACTGCCACCGGTATGGCAGCTCCGGCTGCCCAATCGGACAGAAGATGCTTTGTCCGGTCAGAATACACCCTTTTCTGCTTGTTAGAAGCAGAGATAGGTGCTGTTCCGGTGTAATCATGTGCCTCCCTTACCGTTTTTGCTGATTTCACAATCATTTCTGCCCCGTTGCTCATGCTGTACATTCCTCCTATCCTTGATAGCTGTCCTTCCATCTCAGCAGCCGCCGTTCAATCAGGCGGACAGCCGTATCGCTAAGCAGCCCGGCTACGGCAAACACAATAATTCCGACGAAGACTACAGGCGTATCGGCAAACTGGCGGGCATCCGACATCATGTAGCCGATACCCGAGGTCGATGCAATCAGCTCAGCCACGACCAGCCCCAGCCAGGACAATCCCAGCGACAGGCGTACACCGAGCATAATATTCGGCACTGCCGCCGGCAGCACCAGCCTCAGCACCTGCTGCAGCTTGCTGAAGCCAAGCACCTTCGATACTTCAAACAGCTTATTGTCTGTGCCGCGGATTCCCATGAAGGTGTTGATATACACCGGGAAGAACGCGCCTTTGGCGATCAGCAGCACTTTGGATTCCTCGCCGATCCCGAACCAGAGGATGAACAGCGGCACCACCGCCAGACTCGGAATCATCCGTATCATCTGAAGCGACGGGTCCAGCAGGCGCTCCGATCTGCGGAACAGTCCGACGAGAATACCCAGCAGCAGCCCCAGTCCCCCGCCGAGCAGAAATCCGGAGAAGGCCCGCACTGCACTGACCCGAAAATGGCTCCACAAATCTCCGCTTGCTGCCAGCGCAATAAAAGATTGGGCTATAGTATAAGGAGTCGGAAACAGCATCTCCGACAACATTCCGTAATGGCCGAGCAGCTGCCACGAGACCAGCAGGCTTCCCGGCAGCAGCAGGCCGAGTCCGGCAATAACCGCTTTTCCGGGTCTGCCGGGTCTGCCGGCTCTTCCTGCGGTCACAGCCTGGTTGCTCATATAAACGCCTCCTCAATGCTTATAGTTAATAATTCTCATAGTTTAAGTCGGATATATAGCAGCAACAATTCCTAACTCCGCTCTTTTCAACGCCTGCCGAAAACCAGGAGAATCTCTAGATACCCGCCCCGTCCGTCAATTCCAGCTCCTCCACCTTCTCAAAATAATTAAGCACCCTGAGCCGCAGCTCCTGAAAGGAGGTGGTTGTCTTTTTGCGCGGATAAGGCAGGTCCACCGGTACGATTTTGCGGATTTTGCCAGGCCGCGGCTCCAGAATAACTACCCTGCCCCCCAGAAACACTGCTTCATCAATATCATGCGTTACAAAAATCATCGTTGTCCGGTTCTTCCGCCAGATATCCAGCAGCACCGTCTGCATGTGGGCCCGGGTAAAGGCGTCCAGCGCCCCAAACGGCTCATCCAGCAGCAGAATCTTCGGATTCCGCAGCAGCGCCCGGGCAATCGCTACCCGCTGGGCCATCCCTCCCGAGAGCTCACGGGGATAGGCTTTTTCAAAGCCGGTCAGCTTCACCAGCTCAATCAGCTCATCCACCTTCTTGCGGATATCGGGCCGGCTGAGCGGCAGATCCGAAGCAATGTTCTTCTCAACGGTAAGCCATGGAAACAGCCGGTGCTCCTGAAAAATAAACCCTTTGTCGATTCCCGGACCGCCGATTGCCTTCCCTTCCAGGATCACACTTCCGGTATAGCCGGTGTCCAGGCCGGCGACGATGCGCAGCAGCGTGCTTTTGCCGCATCCGCTCGGGCCAATTACTGTGATAAATTCGCCCTGCTGCACATCGAGATTCACCTCATGCAGCGCTTTAACCTGGCCTCCGGCGGTGTCAAAGCTTTTGTTCAGCTGCGCAATGGACAGCATTACTTCTCCCATCTCTGCTCCTCCTTCTGGTGTGTGGGCTGACCTATAGCTTATCCAACCGGCTCTGAACGTGACTGCGGTGAATGTTTGGACTTCCGGCCGCTGTTATGTTTGAATTTCTTGATTAAACCGTTCTTCACGGTTGAAATTCAAACATAAAGGCGGACGCTAACGCTCCTCCAGTTCCAAACCTCACCTCCGCCTCCTATGCCTTTTGGCAAATCTATAGTTCAGCTGGTATTTTTATTGCAATAAAAAAACAGAGGGACCTCGCGCTGGATAGCACGGGCACCTCTGTCTGTACAGTCGGCCAATGTAATTCAAAGTAAAACAATTTGAATTTGTGCATTTAAAATATCACCTATCTGCAGGTCTGTCAACAAAAAGACACAATATAATTTGATAAAAGAGTCAGCCTATTTAGTCATCTTGAGTGCAGCCGGCTCTTTAATCGCTGTGATCTTCCCCTTGCTCTGGACCAGGATCATCCCGTTTTCCAGCAGGGTAGGGCCAAAGGCTTTGCCTGAGGTTTTAAGCTGCAGCACCTGGGCTCCAGTAAGCAGATTGACTGCTACCAGCTGACCGTCTGCCTTGGCAATATACATGCCGTGTCCAAGCAGGTCGAAGCGGGCAATTGATGCACCGCCGTAATAGGATACGCCTTGGCGGTTGGCTGTTTTGACCCCGTACACAGTCTCTCCATCACTGAAAAGAATTCTTCCGTCATACGGGCCTGCAGCATACATCAGGTCTTTTCCGCCGCCCGCAGCTGAATAGGTTGTTTTGGCTGCCTTGGCCGGATCTGCGTCTGCCGCATAGGAGTACACGGTATTCCCCTGGTTAATGTACAGCTGATTACCGCTGATCCAGGCTTGTCCGCTGCTGCTGAGCGCTTCGTCCGGATTGATATTTTCAGGATTATACTCCGCTGTGCCAAGCACCTTCCCTGTCCTTGCATCCAAAGTATCTAGCGTAGGCAGCGCGACCATTTGCAGCAGATTGGATGTCCGCTGTGAGATCAGTGTCCCTTTTCCGGCGGCAACAGGCATGGAGTAATTCCCTGCTTCCCACAGCTGTTTGCCGGTCTTCCGGTCAAAAGCACGCAGCACATCGTACGAATATGCCCCGGATACCGTATCTTCGGCGAGCACAAGCTCACCCTGGACCTGAACAGCCTGCCACAGCGGTTCGCTGTAATTATCCTTCCACTGCAGCTTGCCTGTCTGCAGATTATAAGCCTGAATATCACTATTGACGGCAAACAGCTGACCCTGGTCAATCAGCAGCTGCCGCGGATTTTTGCTCGGGGCCGAGGAGCTCCACAGGTTCTTACCGGTGGCTGCAGTTACAGCATAGATTGTGCCTGTCTGCGAGCTTGCATAGATCACACCATTCTCATACAGCAGCGGGGCACTTAGCTTCGCTCCGTATTTCCAGATCCTTTTGCCGGTCTGCGCATTCAGTGCAAGCAGCTGGCCCTGCTGGATAAAATAAACCTTACCTCCCCCGGTTACAGCAGATCCGCGGCCGATTGCCGTTTCATCAGCCTGTACATCCATTGCGCTGGACCAGACCGTTACTGCAGCAGGCGGCTCAGCCAGATTCCCCGTAAAATTATTGTATATGTAGGAATGGTGAGGATCAGCTACTGCCGACTCTGCATTACCTCCGGCAGCCAGCAGACTGATTCCAATCAGTGCGACTAACGCCCCGGTTCTGAACTTCATTTTCCCCATAATATAAATGCCTCCTGTAAAAAGAATGCAAACTATTTCTATTATATTCCATACACACTCTTTTTCCTGTATGAATCTTTTTAAATATCAACACACTAAATTCAAGTGCTCATGCATCTGACTTGGCAGCATACAGCCGCTAATGCGCTTACACAAAGAAACATTTACTCATAAACTTACATTTTGTAAGTTGTTGTGCTATAATAATCCCTATCCTATGTACAACGGACAAGCAGAACAACTATTTTGAGATATAAGGAGTCTCTATTTATGACTAATACCAATAATGTGAAGCCGGACAACGCTCCGGCATTTGAGTTCGGCATCTATACATTAGGCGATCTGGTCACCGACTGTCACACCGGACAGCGGATCAGCCCGCAGCAGCGGCTGCATGAGGTAATTGAGGCAGCCAAGCTTGCCGATGAGGCTGGGCTTGATGTCTTCGGCGTGGGTGAGCATCACCGGCTGGACTTTGTCATCTCCTCCATGCCGGTTGTGCTTGCTGCCATTGCCCAGGTGACCAAGCGGATTAAGCTGACCAGTGCGACCACTGTGCTAAGTACGGCTGATCCGGTACGGATCTTCGAGGACTTCGCCACGCTGGACCTGTTGTCCGGCGGCCGGGCGGAGATTATTAACGGGCGCGGCGCTTTTCTGGAATCCTTCCCGCTGTTCGGATACGATCTGGAGGATTATAAGAAGCTGTTCGCCGAGAATTTGGAGCTGCTGCTGGAGCTGAATAAGCATGAGGTCGTAAGCTGGAACGGCTCCTTCCGCTCACCGCTGAAGAATGCGGAGATTGCCCCGCGTCCCCTGCAGCCGAAGCTCCCGCTCTGGGTCGGCATCGGCGGCTCGCCTGAAAGCGCTGAGCAGGCCGGACGGCTGGGCATCGGCATGGCCATTGCCATCCTCAGCGGCAGCCCGGAGCCGTTCCAGAACCTCGCTGCGACCTACCGCCGCAGCGGGGCAGAAGCCGGACATGCAGCTGAAGACCTGAAGATTGCCATCACCAGCCACGGCTACATCGCCAAAACCTCACAGCAGGCGGTCGATGAATACTACCCTTACTATTACAGCTACCGCAACGCCATCAGCCCGCATGCCGGGCAGGAATACCGGGTATCCCGCGGCGATTTCGGCCGCTTCGTCTCTCCGGTCAATACGCTGGCTGTCGGCAGCCCGCAGCAGATTATCGAGAAGATCCTCTACCAGCATGAGCTGTTCGGCCATAACCGCTTTATGACCCAGCTCGATATCGGCGGTCTTCCATACAGCAAAGTGGCTACTGCCATCGAGCTGCTCGCTACAGAGGTCGCTCCGGTTGTCCGCCGGGAGATTGCCAAGAAAACAAGCGTTGCGCCATCGTCCGCTGAGCTTTAATTTCGGGCCAGGCCAATTCTACAATAAACCTGCGAACAAGCTGCGCTGTCCTATTACATGGACGCGCAGCTTGTCTGCGTTAACGGGACTGTTCAGCAGCGGCTTACAGCCTTTCCCCCAGATGCCCGCGGCATGCCTTGAGCAGAGCCTGATAGCTGTCCTCGAACTCAAGCTGCCTGAGGATGTTCAGGTAGCCCCTCAGCTCCGCCGGACTCTCCTTCTGCTTCAGACAGAGCAGTGTGAGCTCATAGTAGATCAGCGTGACAATTTTGTCGTAGAGCAGATGGGTTTTATCTGCTAACGGCAGCGCTTTTTGCAGAAACAGCAGGCTCTGCTCATAATTGTGCTCCTTCAGGCACCGGATCGAAAGGTTCTGCAGCAGATGCTGCTGGACCGTTCTGCTCTCGGGAAAGGAGTTGTATCTGTCAAATTCCTTTGTCCCCCTGAGGCCGAAAAAAACCGCATCGCTGCTGCTAAGCGTGAACAAAAAGTTATTAAGCAGCTTGAATTCGTACAGGTACCATTTATCCACGCCGAGCAAATAAGGCTTGATGTAATCCGCGATCTCCTGCAGTGTTGTCACTTCATCCGCATGCCCGTACTGAACCAGAACACCTTGCCCGAGCAGGTACAGGTGGTAGTACGCTTCAGTCTGCGTGGATTCATACATCAACCGGCACTCCCGGCTGACCTCCCTGACCAGGGCAAAGTCGTAGCGGTTCCCCGCTTCCGTCAGCTTCAGATGCAGGGTCCGCTTCACCTGCGGAGCATTGTCCTGATGCAGAAACAGCAGCTCCTCCAGCGACATTTCCAGCTTATCCAGCAGCAGAATCAGCTTGTCGTAGCCCGGATAATAATGCCCGCCTTCAAAGCGCGAGAGGTTGGAGCGGCTCATGATGTCCCTTGCCAGCACCGCCTGGTTCATTCCCTTGGATCTGCGGATCTGCCCGATCGTCCGGCCAAGAATCATTGCTCCTCTCCTCCGTTTCCCTGTGTGAGTATCCAGCACATTTTGCTAAGCTATTTTTTATTGTATGCTACACTCGGCACAATGAAAATACAGATTTTGGAGGATAACGACAATGAATCTGCGTGCTGCCTATCAGCTCAACAGCAAAGTATGGAATATTCTCGCCGGCACTCTTTTTACAAGAACCGCCATGTTCATGAGCGTCCCTTATCTGGCCATTTTTCTGACCGGTCAAAAGCACATCCCGCTCCTGCTCACCAGTCTGATCCTCGCGGTTAATCCGCTGGCAGGGGTAGCCTTCAGCTGGCTTGGGGGCACACTTGCCGACAAACTTCCGCTCCGCAACATCATCCTGTACACCCCCCTTGTCTGGGGAACCGTGTTTATCCTGTTTTATTATGCCGGGAGCTTCTGGAGCTTTCTGGTTCTGAATGCCCTGAACGGCCTTTGTTATTCGCTATTTGAGCCCGCCAGCAAAAAAGTGCTGTCCGAAGAATCGCTCCCGGAGCACCGTCTGCTCGTCTTCAACCTGAGGTACACGGCGATTAACGCCGGCTGCTTTGCCGGCCCCTTGCTCAGCCTGCTGTTCAATATGAAAATGTCCCTGTTCCCTTACGTCATCCTCGGTATTATGTACATTCTGTACGGCGCCTCCACGATGTTCTTTTTCCGTAACACCTCCGCTGCCCGGACCTCCGTTCCTGCTCAAGCCAAAAACGTCCGCAGCCTGCAGGCTCTCTCCGCAATCCGTAAAGATCAGGTCTACCT
>RCUO01000857.1_pt1 | contig 13094 bp, 13 predicted proteins | sample 2166161 | NCBI WGS metagenome assembly RCUO01 (sample SAMN09932617, study PRJNA488358) | compost metagenome | feature: garden; material: soil; isolation source: compost soil in cyclohexanecarbonitrile-enriched culture | place: Germany: Experimental Botanical Garden Goettingen | collected 2016-01-27 | reverse complement strand
GTTGTTAAGCTGCGTATTAATCGTTGTCATCTTGGACGTGTAATCCTGGCAGCTTTCGATTATCCGGCGGTTAGACTGCTCGGAGGTATCCAGTGCGCTCAGCAGATCGCCGATTGCCTGATTAACAGCTTCAAGCGACATGGAGGGCTTGGACAACAGCTCTGTCGTCTTCTCGGTCGTTGTGCGCAGAAGCCGCGCGTTCTCCTTGAACTGGTCTTCAATCGTCTTGTTCGTTGCTTCAACCGCAGAAATAACATTCTCCTGGTCAGCCAGGGACATCGCAATCATTGCCGACACGGTAATCAGATTCGAGGTTTTATCAATGGCATTGTTAACCGAATCAATCAGCTTATCGTTGTTGTCATTAATGATATCTGTAGCGGCAATCGCCTGATTGTAGAGCAGAATCATCTCGGTCATAGACTGGATACGGACCATTACCTTGCGCAGCCCGCGTTCCAGATAAGCCTTGCGGAACTCATTCTCCGGCTTGGCAATCTCAACCTCAAACAGCTCCTTCAGCCTGTTGCCGAAGGCGATCTTGGTCTGCAGATTGTAGATTTCCTCCATCGAGGTGCGCTTCAGCTGGCGCATGTTAACGATGCTCTCCTCCAGCGTATCCCGGCCGTCACGCAGACCGGTAACGATGGCGTCAATGTTGGTGCGTACAGACTGATATTTGTAGACATAGTTCTTCAGCGGGCTTTTGCGGAGCATTTTACCGAAAAAGCTGACGTTCTTGCTCTGCTGCAGCGTCTCACACTCGTTGCGCAGCTTCATAATCATATTCGGCACTTCCACACGCTTGCCTGACATAAGGTCATTAACCGGACGGTCCAGCAGCTTCAGCGTCTGCCCGGCCTTCTCCTGTGTCTTAACCCCAAGTTTGCCGATGTCATCCATCAGGGAGTCAAGGGCTACGGTATCTGTCTTGGCTACCTGTTCGATTAACTGCGAGGCTTCTTCGACTACCTTCTGCTCATCTTCCTTCTTGAGCTGAATTAACTGCGTGGACATGGGTTTCCCTCCTATAATTCGGAACTGCTGTACCGTTGATGAATCAGTTCCGCCTTGGTCTGAAGTTCCATCAGGTCTTTGTGTTCGATCGTTGAGGCGATGTCCGATATTTTGGAATCAACATCCCGCAGACCGTTCAGCAGCATTCTCCGGTTTTTCGTTTTGGCTTCGCCGCCAAGCCGCAGGAACGGATTAATAACTCCGTTCAGATCCTTCATCACCAGTCTGCGGACGGTATGATTAATTTCGCCGTTACCGAGCTCCTGCAGCAGCGGAAGCACCCGCTGGAGTCTGGCGAAAAGCGCCAGTGACTTCTCGACAATTTCATTGTCCAGTGTATCCTTCTGGCCCTCTGAAATAATCATGTCCTCCAGAATGACAAGATACTCGACTACCGCCGCAAATTCCCCTAGAACAGCAGGCTCAGCGGGCGGTTTGCCCGGAGCGGCCGCAGGAGCGGCTGTTCCGGCAAATGCAGCTCCGGCAGGCATAGCGCCGCCGGCCGAAGCGCGGGCCGGCTCCGCAGCGGGTGCCGGGGCTGACGGGGCCGGCGCCTGGCTGGCCGGAAGCACCTCCGCAGGCAGATTGACCCGTGTGCGCTTGCCGCCGAGCACGCCGGCTCCGGCTCCGGCTACCGGCAGCAGCAAAGAGATCAGCTCCGGCAGAAAGCTGCTGGTCAGTACTGCGACCACATAGCCGGCAGCAGCATACAGTAACACTTTAGACTTTGTGTTCATTATTTCACCTCTTGCAGGCTTGCTGCATTTCGCCTAATTCACAGCATCAGGAATGGTGGATTCAGCGAAGATTTTCATAATCATCGGCTGCTCAATATGGCTTGCAAGGACATCTTCACCGAACTGGACAGGCTCAACCTTGCCGCCGAGTGCGCTTTTGACAGCCAGGTACGGGAAGTTGATGCCGGACAGACAGGAGACATGCAGCCCGCCCGACATCCGGGGGTTAATCTCCAGCAGCTTGGGCACGGCACCGCTATACTTCATCTGAATGTTATAGTTAAACGGAATCTTGAACGTCTCAGCCACTCGGCGGGCAATATGCTCCAGCTCCGGTATATGCTCCATTACCCGCAGGCGTCCGGTATCCTTGCGCCGGGGCACAGCGGCCAGCAGCCTGCCGTTCTCATCAGCCAGACAATCAATACTGTATTCATAGCCTTCGAGCAGTTCCATCACCATAAGGTCAGGGAAGGAATCCGTACTGGACAGAATGCGGTAAGCATCGTCAAAAGAAATATGCTGGGTCACATAGCCGAACAGCTCCTGCAGCGGACTGCGGGTGTTGTTGATAATCCGGAAGCCCAGCCCCCCCTCCGTTTCCGTCGGTTTGAAGCAGACCTGCAGGCCTTTGGCAGAGAGAGCCTCATAGGCAGCCTTGAACTGCTCCGCATTGCTGGCCACATGATATTCCGGAATTTCCATAATTCCTGTTTCCTTGACCTTCTCATAGAACTTGCCCTTGTCCAGCATCATTTCCAGCAGGTCCAGATCACGGCATACCAGCACCTTCGTGCCGATTGCATCAAACTGCGCCGCATGCAGGGCGATGTCCATCATATGCAGCCGGGGAATAAAGATATCAATCTCATTACGCCGGCAGAAGTCCACGCAGAACTGCACATACTCTATGCCTGTGACCGCAGGCTCCGTGCCGGCAACATCAGCGCCCTGGAGCGACATATGCTTAATATCGGGATGTGTGGCAAAAATCTGCACAGGTACGCCATCTTCGTTGTTGCGGATGAGATTCATATAATGATAAGCCACGGAAAACCAGCGGTTGAAGTAAATATTTACCTTTTTCATTGCGGCCCAACTCCCAATGTCGTTAGATTATGATAAATCCTCTGCACATATAACATGATTTCATCCCCGGCGAAGACGCCCCTGCACTCTGTAAAAGGATATTTTAATTTTACTTGAGTCACCTGCTGCTCGGCAAATATTTCTCCGTGGCAGGGGGCGATAGCATAATCGGCGCTCTCCAGCAGGCTTTTGTCCAGCAGCGAATCGCCGGAGGCCACCATCGGCTCCGAGCGGACCGTACGCCGCACATGGATAATGGCATCGCTCTTGTTGACCGCTTCCGGGACCACATACAGCTTGCGGCCCTGCAGCGACACTCTCCAGCCTAACCCGTAGAGACGCTCAGACATATGATTAATCTCATCCAGCGGCAAAAGATCCCGGTACACCATATACGTGTAAAACAGCTCATCACAGTAACGCTCACTGATGATCCATTCCGGGCGGACAACGGACCGGACAATCTGCCTGACCTCTTCCGCCTCAGCTGAACGCTGCAGCACCAGACTGCCGATATGGCTGCGCCACTCCTGATCGACTACTCCGTTAACCAGAATATTGCCGCCGTTGCTTGTAACGGCATAATCCGGAATCAAGGTCTCCTGGAACAGGTTAATCCGCTTGTATTCCGCAATGGTGCGGGTAGTCACCGGCATAAAGATAATATCCGCCGCAAGCTCCTGCAGCAGCTGAAGCGCCCGCCCCGAAATATATGATCTTGTAACTCCATCAATAATCTCCGCAGGCACAAGTCCGGGAGTATCCTCCGGGACACTTAGTGCACCAAGGGAATAGATCAGCGTCCGGTCCAGATCACTGGCGTAGATCATTCGGTCTCCCCTCCTTTTAGCGGCTTGATGATTCCGCAGCAGGAATAGGCCAGCCCCGGGTATTCCTCCACCGGAACGTTGCGTTCTTCCGCCAGCAGGAGAATATGGCGCAGATTAGGATTGTCTTTAGTATCGACAATAATTTTCCAGGGTACTCTGCGCAGCAGCACTCGGGTGGTCTCACCTACACCCGGCTTGATCAGATTGATGTTATCTATTCCGAAATGCTCCTGCAAGGTTATAATATCCTGCATTCCCCGCCAGGAAATTTCAGGAGGCGAAGCCCCCATTTCTCCTGCAGCAGCAACGGCTGTTTCTCTTACAGACGCGAAATAAGGAGTAATAGCATCAATAAACACATTGGAGTAGTCATGCTCCAGCCATTCCTTATAGAACTTCGCGCCATGAAAATCCTCCGGGCCGGTCAGATCGTTCCGCTGCACCGTCCGGCTCAGCAGGCCGGATACCGTTGAATTTAGGCAGGCGCTTGGAATCAGGTAATCCTCTCTTGTCCCGAAGGTTCCTGAGCAGTGGCCGGGATCAGCCAGTACAGCAAGATCATCGCTGAGCCGTACCCCGTATCTGTTATAGAACGCTATGCACGACTCCTTCAGTACCCGCGTAATGGCCCCTTTGCCTGTCCAGCCGTCCACAAATTGCAGGTTGGCATCTGTACCGTGCTGCTGCAGAATGTAGCGGATAGCATTCATATCAAGACCTTTGCCGCGGATAATGGAGACACTGTAATGCGGCAGCTCTGCCCCGTATGCTTCAGCGATGTAGCGCCTGATCAGCACGCCGACCGGCGTGCCGGCCCGGGCCAGAGAGACGAGCACCGTCCCCTCAGTTCCCCGCTGAGCGACAATCCGCTCGGAGACAACGGCCACAGCCAGCGCCACCTTCGCTGCAGATTCCTGCAGCGTCTCACGGAACAGTCCAATGTACTGCTCTGTAGGCTGGTATTCCACCGGCAGCATCTCTGAATAGCTCACCCCGGATTGAATCGCCTTCTCCCGCTCCGCCGTTCCCAGCTCAAGTGCCACACTGCTGAGATCCTTCAGCAGAAAAGTAACATCAGACGGGGGATAGCTGCCCAGGGGAACCGGGGAGGCTATTTCAGGCTCCAGCACAGCATTCTGCTTATCTGTCCCCTTCATCTGCAGCCTCCTCCGTTTCCTGTCCGGGACCCAATACAATAAGATACACCTTATTGCCGGCCAGCCCTTTCAGAACATCTGTCATCGGCTTAATCCGCTCAGCCGGCACATCACGCTCAAGCAGTACAAAAATATCGTCATACTGGGCGTGCTCAACATTATAGATGTAGTTAGTAATCGACGGATCACCGGCTGACGGATAACCTGCCGCACTGCGCACCCCGTAATCGGGCCTGTGCTGCGGATGAATCGGGCTGCGGGTAGAAGACTGGTAGAATACATCCTCACCCATCTCTGCAGCAATTCTCATCGGCAGGTACATGAATTCACCGACACCCATAACCAGAGTACGCCGCCCTTCACGCAGCGCCATAAGCCGGGCCGCCACCTGACTAACCTCCTGGTCAATTACCCGGTTGTCAGCCGATTCAAGGCCAAAACGCCCGCTCAGCTTCAGATATGGAGACGGGTTGATCTCACCGCAGGAATCGGCGGAGCTGACCTTCAGCCGCTCCAGCCCGTCTCTTAGATAAGTAGTTACAACAGGCACTCCGGTGATGTCTGCACGGCCTTTGCCGGCTTCCGCCTCTAAGCGCGGCGTTCCATCCACCTGAATCGTCCCCTGCAGCAGTGATATTGCGCTGATCTCAATTCCCAGCTCCTGCTCCAGATCACGGTAAGCCTGGATGTTAGCCGCGCTTCGCCAATCCAGCAGTGAAGCCACAACATATTCCCTGCGCGGGAATTTGGCCTGAATATCACGGATAATATTAATAGCGGTGTTCCCGGTTGTAATCTCGTCATCTACCAGAATAACCGGCTCATTGCCGGACAGCATCTCGGGATGAAGCGCATAGCAGAGATGATCCACCGCATGGGAATGCTCTTCTTCAAAGCTGATGACGGAGCTAAGTTCAGGAATCTCCTCACGGGTGGTATGAATATAAGACGCTCCGCCGGCAAAAAGGTTGTACATACTATGGCCCAGGGCGGTAGCCGTTTCGGCGAAGCCGATAAAAACGGCAGGGCGCGGAAGCGTGAGCCGTGCGGCCAGCAGCTCGCGGTAAGCCTCTTCAGCATGCTGCGGATAAATCAGGCCATGCACCGCCTGATCCAGCAGCTTGTCCATCCCGGAGCCGGCGTCCTCTGTGTCCATTCCGCGGTACAGCAGCAGGCCAAGCGCAGCCCCGCTAAGCAGCGGAGTATAGGGATTAACCGGAATGTGCTTGCCAAGCACCTTGCTGACAAAAAGAAAGGACCGTTTCTTATTAATCCGGGCTGCCATAGAGAATAAGGATTCGGCCGGCATCTGAAAGGGGTTGGATGTCTCGGTTACTGTAACCTGCAGATTGTCGACAATGTTAAACGTGTGAATATTCGTTTTCGGGTAGTAAGTAGGCAAAATGCTGTTCTTCATGTAACACCCCGTATACTAGAGATCGTTGTATAATGCGCTTCGCCCAGTTCAAATGCGGCTTGATTTCATTCATCTTGTTAAAATATTCACTTTTAAACACACCGCGGCTGCCGTCGTTGCTTCCGATAATGCCCAAAGCGTCGATATACTCCTCGTGCATAACCGAATATACAGCCTGCACCGGTCTAAGCTGGGAAGGATGAATAATGGTCTTGCCTACAATCCCGTTCTCTTTGTCCAGCTTCACCTCACGGATCAGGCCGTCAGCAGCACCAGAGTAGCGGCTTACCTCCCGCGGCTGTCTGCCGAAGGATTCATCAAAAGCCACCGGGTTCAGCTGCGGACGGAGACTGCGGCGTGCGCTATTGCCGAAATACTCCCACACCGGTCCCGAGATGACATAACCCTCCTCCACCCTGCCAAATACATTAAGAATCTCAGAGATGCAATCACGGACCGGAGCAAGCTCATAGATACTGATATCCGGGCTGCGGCGCAGTCCGAACAGACTGGAGAAGTCAGTCGCCCCGATTCTGACGTTCAGTACATAATCACGGTAATCACCAAGCAGATCGCGGATTGCCATCAGGCTGTCCAGCCGGCTCTCGCGGTAAATAATCGGGGCGCTCTCCAGAATCGGCATACCGTACAGCACAGGCGCATCATAACTGCGCGAGCTGTTGTAATCAGCTATAGCTTCAAAGAAATCGGCCCCGTTCTCAGCCGTAAATTTAGGAAAAACAAAGCCGGTAAGCAGCTTAATCAGCGGCCCCAGCCTGAAAATCAGCTGCTGCAGCTGCTCGGGATTCCGCACACGGATAAAGATCAGCGGAATACTGTTCACAGGGTCAGGCTCGTTATCCGCATAGGCAGACAAAAAGGACAGATGCCGGACCACTGACTCCTCGGCGAAGCAGACCTCACCGTCTCCAATAGCATCCTCCAGATCGATAATTACAGTCACCAGTCCTGATGCCCTCAGCTTCAGGATATCTTCCGCCACACTGGTACGGGTTGCCGGCATATACAGCGCTGCGCCGACGGCATAGGCAAGCAGCTCTTTGGGGGTATATTGATTAAATGCAACAGGCGGAGAATAGAATAATGACGCTTCTTGTTCTTTAGTCAGGTAATCGAAGTATTTCAAAGGCCGCTCCCCCTAATAGTTGTGCAAAACATGCATAAAAATAGAATAGCCTCTCCTTATAGAGAGCTGCAGAACCGCTTAAGCCGTCCTGTCGGGGACGGCTGCCGGCTTACTCAAATACAAGCAAAGGCCATGCTACTACATATACGATTACCCGGACAACGGGGCCGGCACCACTCTTTGTGAAGGCCCCCCACCTTAAAGCTCTTACCGTTAAGCCTGTCTATCTATCTCCTTCTTTTTCTTCGCGGAGCTGTACAGCATGGTCCCGACGAAGACCGCAATAAGAACGGTGAAGAACACCACATGCGGCAGCTCATATCCGAAGGCTCCGGCAAGCATCTTGCCGGCAATAATAGCAATCAGCAGGAAAGCCGCCTGCTCCAGCTCGGGGAATCTCGCAATCAGCTTGAGGAATACCTGCGCTACTCCGCGCATCATCAGCACACCGAGAATACCGCCAAGGAACAGCACCCATACTTCACTGCTCAGACCGAAGGCTGCAATAACACTGTCGATACTGAAAGCAATATCCATTAATTCAACAAGGAGAACCGTCTTCCAAAAGGAGGCGCCTTTAGTTTCTTTATGTCCTTCTTCTCCGCTGCCCTTAAATAATCCTTTATATGCGATGTAAAAGAGATACAGGGCTCCCAGAACTTTCACAAGCGTAAACTCAATCAGATATGTCCCGAGTCCGATTGCCAGGAATCTGAACACATAGGCGCCCAAAATTCCGTAGAAGAGTGCCTTCTTCTGCTGCTCCTTCGGCAGATGCCTGACCATAACCGCAAGCACCAGCGCGTTATCCGCAGAGAGCAGCCCCTCCAGCAGAACCAGACTGCCGATGATACCCCAGCTGACCGGATCGGACAAGGTTGCCGCTATATCGCCCCAGGAAAAGAAGTGTCCATAATTGTCACTGATACTTCTGAAAAACTCACTTAGCCATCCCATTCATAATGCGCCTCCGCAAAATATAATCACTATTTACTGCCAGCTACCCAGCGCAGTCCCCAGCTGTAAGCCTGATCCATCTCTTTATGACCGCTGAAATATTGCACCTGCCGCTCGATACTGAACGTTTCATCGCCGACATTCTGTATAAGCGCAATTGCACACATTCCCTTGCGGTTGTTATGTTCATCCAGATTCACGATGATATCAGGCCCGTCGCCCTGATGGATCGTAACGATACCATCTGCATCAGACCACTGGGTAACTCCCTGATAGATAAAAGAAAAGATCAGCACCCTGCTGATTTCGGCCACCTTACTGCCGTTAATCCGCAGATTCTCGCCTGACTTCACCGAGCCTGTCCGGTCGTCGCCATCAAGCATAATAAAGGGCGGCTGCTGAAGACTGCCGAACGCCTTACCGAGTGCCTGAACAACACCTTTTCTGCCGTCTTTTAATTCATACAGGCAGGCGAGATCAAGATCTACACCGCCTTTGCGGCTAAATAGGCCGCCGCCCTGCCTCTGGTTCCAGTTCAGATTAATCAGCACTTCTCCGAGACCGGAAGCTGATTTCTTCAGATTAATGGAGTCCCCCTTCTTCTTCAGCTCAATCTTTTTGAGATTAAGCTGAGGCGGCGATGGTACCGGAGCGGGGGGCGGGGCAGGTGCCGGGCGTGGAGGCGGATTGTCCGCTTTGGGAGCAGCTGGCTCATCCTCCACCTCAATACCGTAATTTCCGCATAACGCCTTGAGTCCGCCTTCAAAGCCGGCTACAATCGCGCTAAACTTCCAGTCCGAGTTATATCTATATAATTCTCCTACTACAACGGCCGTTTCCACAGAGAAATGATTTCCAAGATTACATCGCATTAGTTCCTCTCCGGTTGCCCGGTTCAGAATCCGGCAATGAGCATTGCTCATCTGGCCAAAGGTCTGCCTTCGGCTCTCCCCGTTATACAGTGTAATGGCAAATGCGATCCTCATCGTGTCAGAGGGAACCTTGCCCAGTTCAATTTCGAAGTGCTTCAGGCCGCCTGATCCGCCGGACGGCACATCCTTGTAGCGGATGAACGGTGTAACCGGATTGTTATAAAAGATCAGATCATCGTCACCGCTAACCTTAGCCTGTGCTCCCAGCAGAAACGCTGAAGCATCAATTTCCATATCAGCCGGAGCGTGCCAGCCGATTTCAACAATAAGCGATTGAATGCCCGGATTCCCGCGCGTCAGATCTACCTTCTGACCCTTCACTGCTTCTATGCCCATATGCCTAAGCCACCTTTGAACGAATAGCTGTAAGTTATTAAACAACCCGTAACCTTATAAACTCTAACTCTATATTATTTAAAAAGGGCAGGATCACTAGGGATCCCGCCTTTGAAGCGAATACAGCCGTTATTGCGCATCCAGCCCGTAATTCCGGCACAGTGCACTGAGTCCGCCGGTGAAGCCGCTGCCCACCGCCTGGAACTTCCAATCCGCACCATGGCGGTAAAATTCACAGAATACCACAGCCGTCTCTGTCGAGAAGTCCTCGCCGAGATCAAACCGCAGAATTTCCCGTTCACTTACAGCATCGACCACCCGTACAAATGCATTGGAGACCTGCCCGAAATTCTGGGCGCGGCTCTCAGCATCATAGACGGTTACTGTAATGCCGACGCGCTGAATGTTGGCGGGAACCTTGCTGAAATCAACCAGTATCTGCTCATCATCACCGTCGCCTGCACCAGTCCGGTTATCGCCGGTATGCGTTACGGAGCCCGCACCGCCGCTGGGATTATTGTAGAATACAAAATCATCCTCGCCTTTGGCCTTACCGTCTTCATGGAGCAGAAACGCAGAGGCATCCAGGTCAAAATCCTTTCCTCCGCTGTATCTGTTCGTATCCCAGCCCAGCCCTACTACCACCTTCGTCAGACCCGGATTCGTCTTGGTCAGATCAATCCGCTGTCCTTTGGAAAGACTGATTGTCACTGGCTAAACCCTCTTTCCTGATTTTATTGCAGCCCGTAGTCGCGGGTAAGTCCGGCCAGACCGTCCTTGTAGCCGCTGCCGATTGCACTGAATTTCCATTCGCCGGCATTACGGTACAGCTCACCTACAACAACTCCGGTTTCAACGGAGAAATCCTCGCCGAGGTCAAAACGAATCAGCTCTACATTGCTTTCTTCGTTCACGATACGCACGTAAGAACGGGAAACCTGTCCAAAGTTCTGGCTTCTCTGCTCAGCTTCATAGATCGTAATAGTGAAGGCTACCTTCTCCACATCCGCAGGGATGCTCTTCAGGTCAATATCAATCACTTCATCGTCTCCGTCGCCTTCGCCTGTACGGTTATCACCGGCATGAACAACAGAGCCGTTCTCGTTCTGCTTGTTATTAAAGAAGATAAAGTTGGTTTCTTTATCCACTTTACCGTTTGCATTGGTCAGGAACACGGAAACGTCAAGGTCAAAATCTTTACCGCCGTCATATTTGTTGGTGTCCCAGCCGAGACCCACTTTAATCTTGGACAAGCCCGGATTTGTTTTGGTCAGATCAATCTTTTGCCCTTTGGATAAGTTAATTGCCATTATAAATACCCTCTCTTCTATTAGGATTGATTAGCTTTCATTAATTAAATGTAGCGTTCAGCCAGCTGGTTAATATGTGCTGCGTGGGCCCCTTCGCCGATCGCCGCGAATTTCCATTCGTCACCGTGGCGGTAAAGCTCCCCGCAAATAAGCGCCGTAAAGCCTGTGTAATTATCAGTCAGATTAAACCGTACAAGCTCGCTGCCGCCGGCTCCGTTGATAATGCGGATATACGCCGATTTGATCATTCCGAAATCCTGCTTGCGGTTGACCGCATCATAAATGTTAACCACCACGAGCACCCGGTGCACATCCGCAGGAACCGCCTTCAGATTAACCTTGATCTGCTCGTCATCTCCGTCGCCGTCGCCGGTCAGGTTATCTCCTGAATGAACAACCGAATTATTGGGGTTTTGTTTGTTGTGGAAGCATACCAGGTTCGTCTTGTTCAGCAGCTTGCCGCCCTCGCTGAGCAGGATGGCAGAAGCGTCACAGTCCACATTGGCCTGTTTCTTCACTCCGAAGAAGCCGCGGGCAGGCTCAGCCGGGTCCCAGCCGAGACCTACAACAACATTAGTCAGTCCGGCATTTCCTTTAGTCAGATCAATCTTCTGTCCTTTTACGAGATTAATTCCAGCCAACTTAAAATACCTCCGTTCCCAATAAAAATTACAGCCTGCAAGTCTAGCATGAGGATGTTCTATCAGTGATACGGGCTACATCCCGTTTCGTTTCACCCTTCTTCAGTAAAGTATTTCAGTAAAGGATCAGCCACGCTTAAAGACTGAATTCACCCGGGTTAAGTCCCAGCACACCGCAGATATGGCGGACAACAGCCTTCTCATGCTCGTCAAAGTCACCGTCAGCCGCACCAATTGCGGAGCACACACCGACAATAACACGGCCGACATCCGGCTTGCCGCTGAACTTGCCAATAGCCTTCAGCGCTTCCTGCTTCCCGATCTCCGGAGAGAAATCAAAATTACTGACATAGAAATTGAATTGAGTGATGACCTCTCTCATGTCAAATACCTTAAGCTCGTTACTGAGGTTCATATAGCCGGCCATCTTGTTCTTCTCGGCTTCCTCGATCTTACCGTCAGCAGCAGCTACCAGGGCACAGCCTGCAACTACCGCATTCATGAAATCTTTATTTTTAAATTTCTTAACCTGTTCAGTCAGTCCATTTTTGGTGGTGTTCAGCCAATTTTTGAAAGTGCTCATTGTCTTCTCCTTCTATCATTTAAATGATGATAAACATAAAGATAGCAGAGCGCCTCCTCCCCGTCATTTCGACAGATATTTGCTGTATTCATCAGCATTCAGCCTACCACTCTAATATAACCGATTGATTTGCAATATTCTAGTTTGCCAGATTTTCACAGTACCTTAGAGAGAAATTCGCGGGTTCGCTCATGGGACGGGCTTCCGAACAGCTGCTCAGGCTTGCCTTCCTCCACGATAACTCCCTGCTCCATGAACAGGACCCGGTCTCCAACTTCACGGGCAAAGCCCATTTCGTGCGTAACCACCACCATCGTCATTCCCTCACGGGCCAGATCCTTCATGACCGCCAGCACCTCGCCGACCATCTCCGGATCCAGCGCCGAGGTCGGCTCGTCAAACAGCATAATTTTCGGTTCCATCGCCAGCGCCCGGGCGATCGCTACACGCTGTGACTGTCCGCCGGACAGCGAAGCCGGGTGCACCTCAGCCTTGTCGCTCAGCCCGACCTTCTGCAGCAGCTCCAGCGCCTTTTGCCGCGCCTTATCCGCTGGCCATTTACGGACCTGCACCGGGGCCAGCATAATATTCTCGATTACAGTTTTATGCGGGAACAGATTAAACTGCTGAAATACCATGCCTACTTCAGTACGGATATCGTTAATCCTTGTGTTTTTGTCCATCAAGGAAGTGCCTTCAATGATAACCTCGCCGCTTTGCGGCTGCTCCAGCAGATTGAGGCAGCGCAGAAAGGTCGATTTTCCCGAACCGGACGGTCCGATAACGACCACAACCTCCTGGCTGTGAATATCAACGTTAATATCTGTCAGCACCTGATGATTCCCAAAAAATTTGTTTAAATGTCGTACATTGATGATCGGCTCCATACTTAGGTTACACCTTCCGTTCAATATAATTGAGCAGCTTGCTGAGGGAATAGG
>RCUO01000856.1_pt1 | contig 13103 bp, 9 predicted proteins | sample 2166161 | NCBI WGS metagenome assembly RCUO01 (sample SAMN09932617, study PRJNA488358) | compost metagenome | feature: garden; material: soil; isolation source: compost soil in cyclohexanecarbonitrile-enriched culture | place: Germany: Experimental Botanical Garden Goettingen | collected 2016-01-27 | reverse complement strand
ACCTCGATGCTCGAAAATGATCCTATCGAGTGTCCAAGTTCATTAGACCACCGCAGGTCTACGGCGTGTCCTGCCTGCCCACCCCGACCCGGCCAACCCATAGCAACCCATCGCCATGACCCGCCGTTGCCGTTGCTGTTGCTGTTGCTGTTGCCTTAAAAGCCTGCCGCAGGCAGCGCCGCAGCCGCCGCTGCAAGCAAACCTGAATACGTTCGAACAGCCCACCTCAATCCCCCGCCCCCGCGGCCGATAACGGTCATGTCACCGCTGCTCCCGACCAGCACCGGCGCCTCCACCCACCACGACCCGGGTACTGCTCGATGAATCTCCTGCATCGCTGGCAACACTACTTCAGCAATCTCTCCGTCCGACGCAAGCTCAACCTGCTCACGCTGCTGATCGCGCTGGGCGTGATCGCGCTCTCGGTGATCGCTGCCCGCATGCAGTACCTGGACCTGACCGATACCCGCAAGTCTTCGCTGAAGACCCAGGTCGAACTGAGCTACGGCATCCTCGACCACTACCACCGTCTCGCCGGAACCGGTGAGCTCAGCGAAGAAGCCGCCAAGGCCGCCGCGCTGCAGGCGCTGGAGGTCATGCGCGCGCACAACGATACCTACTACTACAACATCTACGACACCGGCTATCACGTGCTCATGCACCCGTTCCGCAAGGATCTGGTGGGCAAGGACATGAAGGATTTCCGTACCGGCGATGGCATCCGCATCTACTACGACCAGATCGAAGCGGCCAAGGCCGGCGGCGGCTTCGTCGCCTATCGCTGGGCCAAGCCCGGCGAGAAGGGCGAGGTCGAAAAGGTCGCTTACGCCGGCCTGTTCAAGCCCTGGAACTGGGTGGTCAGCAGCGGCGTCTACATGGATGACGTGCAGCAGCAGGCACTGGTCTTCACCGCCATCATGACCCTGGCCGGCGGCGTGCTGGTGCTGATCGTGCTGGCCTTGAGCTGGGTCATCGGCAACCGCATCGCGCGACCGCTGAAGCAGGCCACTGCCGTCGCCGAAGGCATTGCCGGCGGCAAGCTGGACAGCCACATCGGTCCGCAGCCGCATGACGAACCCGGTCGCCTGCTCGAAGCGATGTCACGCATGCAGCAGCAGCTGCACGCAGTCATCAGCGGCCAGCGTGAGATGGCGCGCCGTCACGATGAAGGTGAACTCAGCTACCGCATCGACGCCAGTGCCTTCCCCGGCGAATACGGGCTGATGGTGCAGGAGACCAATGTCCTGGTCGGCAGCCACGTGCAGACCCTGCACGATGTTCTGAACGTCGTGCAGCAGTACGCCGTCGGCGACCTCAGCGGCGACATCGCCCGCTACCCGGGCGAAAAGGCGGCGATGACCACCACCGTCGATACGGTCAAGGCCAACCTCGGCCGCATCAATGCCGAGATCAAGCAGCTGGCCAGCGCCGCAGCCGCGGGCGACTTCAGCCAGCGCGGCGACGCACAGCGCTTCGATCACGATTTCCGCACCATGCTGGAAAACCTCAACGCCATGATGGCGGTCAGTGATGACAACCTCGGCAAGCTCTCGCAGCTGCTGTCGTCCATCGCCGACGGCGACCTGACCGCGCGCATGCACGGTGACTACCAGGGCGTGTTCGCGCGCATGCGTGACGATGCCAACGCCACGGTCAGCCAGCTGACCCAGATCGTTGGTCAGATCCAGCTCAGTGCTTCCAGCATCACCCTGTCGGCCGGCGAAATCGCCTCGGGCAACAGCGACCTGTCGCGCCGCACCGAACAGCAGGCGGCCAATCTGGAAGAGACCGCCGCGTCGATGGAGGAGCTGACCTCCACCGTGCGCCAGAACGCCGAGCACGCGCGCCAGGCCAACCAGCTCGCCATCGGCGCGCACGGCGTGGCCTCGCAGGGCGGCAGCGTCGTTGGCCAGGTGGTCACCACCATGTCGGCCATCGAAGCGTCCTCGAAGAAGATCGCCGAGATCATTTCGGTCATCGACGGCATCGCCTTCCAGACCAACATCCTGGCGCTGAATGCTGCAGTCGAGGCCGCCCGTGCCGGTGAACAGGGCCGTGGTTTTGCCGTGGTCGCCAGCGAGGTGCGTACCCTCGCCCAGCGTTCGGCCGCCGCCGCCAAGGAGATCAAGGGCCTGATCGACGAATCGGTCGGCAAGGTCGCCGAAGGTTCCAGCCTGGTCCACCAGGCCGGCAGCACCATGGGCGAGATTGTCGCCTCGGTGCAGCGCGTGACCGACATCATGGCCGAGATCTCCGCTGCCTCGCAGGAGCAGTCAGCCGGCATCGAACAGGTCAACCAGACCGTGGTGCAGATGGACGAAACCACCCAGCAGAACGCCGCGCTGGTGGAAGAAGCCACCGCCGCTGCACGGGCGATGGAGGAACAGGCCGCGCAACTGGCCGACGCCGTGGCGATCTTCCGCCTCGACAACCAAGTTGCCGTCGCAGTGAAGGCGGTGACCGCCAAGGTCGCGCCGAAGGCCGCCAGCCCTGCGCCTGCGCGACCGTTGTCGACGCCCGCACCGATCCGCCGTACCCACTCCAGCACCGTCGTCTCCAACGACGGCGACTGGCAGGAATTCTGATCCTCGCGGCGGCTGCGGCCGCCGCCCCGCCGATGGACACGTCACCCGTGCAGAGCCCTACCCCCATCGTCAGCGGTACGCGCGAATTCGAGTTCGCCGACCGTGATTTCCGCCGCGTCTGCGACCTGATCTATCAGCGCGTGGGCATCGCCCTCGCCCCAGCCAAGCGCGACATGGTGTACGGACGCCTGTCGCGCCGCCTGCGCACGCTGGGCATGCGCAGCTTCCAGCAGTACCTGGACCATCTGGAACAGGGTGATGGAGACGAGTGGCAGGCATTCACCAATGCGCTGACCACCAATCTCACCGCGTTCTTCCGCGAGCCGCACCATTTCGACAAGCTGCGCGAGGAGCTGCAGCAGCGCAACGGGCGCGGTCCGCTGCTGCTGTGGTCGTGCGCCGCCTCCACCGGTGAAGAGCCCTACTCGATGGCGATCACCGCCTGCGAAGCGTTCGGCACCCTGAAGCCACCGGTGCGCATTGTTGCCACCGACGTCGATACCCAGGTGCTGGCCACCGCCGGGCGCGGCGTCTACAACATCGACCGTGTCGCCGGCCTCGATCCGGACCTTCGCCGCCGCTACTTCCAGCGCGGCAGTGGCCCCAACGAAGGCCAGTGCCGCGTGCTGCCGGCGCTGCGCGAGCTGATCGAGTTCCGCCCATTGAACCTGCTGGCACCGCGCTATGACGTCGGCGGTCCGTTCGATGCGCTGTTCTGCCGCAACGTGATGATCTACTTCGACAAGCCGACCCAGCGCGCGATTCTTGGCCGCCTGGTCAATCATCTGGCCGACGACGGTCTGCTCTACACCGGCCACTCGGAAAACTACCTGCACGCTGCCGATCTGATCCAACCCTGCGGCCGTACCCTGTACCGACGCGCGCAGGGAGCCAGCGCATGAATGCTTCGCTGCGCACCGATGATGTGATGCGCTACCAGGACGCACGCTTCAAGACCATCGCCGCCAAGCTGCTGCCAACCCAGTACCTGGTGGTGGATGACACCACCGCGCTGACCACCACGCTGGGTTCGTGCGTGGCGGCGTGCCTGCGCGACCCTGTACTGAAGATCGGCGGCATGAACCACTTCCTGCTGCCCGAGGGCAACGCCGGCGACGGCGCGCCCGCACGCTATGGCAGCTACGCGATGGAACTGCTGATCAACGACATGCTCAAGCGCGGCGCCCACCGCAAGCGCATCGAGGCGAAGGTGTTCGGCGGCGCCAACGTGCTGAAGGGCTTCACCAGCAATCCGGTAGGCACGCGCAACGCCGAGTTCGTGCGTCAGTACCTGCAGGCCGAGCATATCCCGATCCTCGCCGAGGACCTGTGCGGCATCCACCCGCGCAAGATCTGGTTCTTCGCCGATACCGGCCGCGTCGTCGTGCAGCGCCTGCCGCACGCCCACGAAGCCGAAGTGGCCGCGACCGAATCGGCCGTGCGCGCGCGCCTGTCCAAGGCCCCGGTCACCGGTGGCGTGGAGCTGTTCGAATGACCCTGACCGGCAACGCCCCCTGCCGGGTCCTGATCGTCGACGATTCCGCCGTCGTGCGGCAGATGCTCACCGAAATCCTGTCCAGCGATCCTGCCATCGACGTGGTCGGCACCGCTGCCGACCCGCTGCTGGCGCGCGAGAAGATCAAGCGCCTGGCTCCGGACGTGATCACCTTGGACGTGGAAATGCCACGCATGGATGGCCTGGCGTTCCTGGAAAACCTGATGCGCCTGCACCCGCTGCCGGTGGTGATGATCTCGTCGCTGACCGAACGCGGTGCCGATACCACCCTGCAGGCGCTGGGTCTGGGCGCGGTGGACTTCGTTTCCAAGCCCAAGCTTGATGTAGCCCGTGGCCTGCAGGCCTATGCCGATGAAATCATCGCCAAGGTGAAGATGGCCGCACGCTCACGGGTGCGCCCGCTGGTGCGCATGGCCGCACCGAAACTCACGCTGGATGCCGCCCCTGCCGTGCGTCCGGCAGCAACGCAGTTCCGCACCACCGACCGTCTGATCGCCATCGGCTCGTCGGCCGGTGGTACCGAAGCACTGCGCGTGGTGCTGGAAGGAATGCCCGCCGACGGTCCCGCAGTGGTGATGACCCAGCACCTGCCCGCCAGTTTCAGCACTGCCTTCGCCGAGCGCCTGGACCGTCATTCGGCGATGGCCGTACGCGAAGCCAGCGATGGCGAAGCGGTACTGCCCGGCCACGCGTACCTGCCGCCCGGTGGCAAGCACCTGCGGATCATCCGTGACGGTGCGCGCTGGCGCTGCCGGGTCGACGACGGCCCGGCGGTGAACCGGCACAAGCCGGCGGTGGACGTGCTGTTCCGTTCGGTGGCGCAGGCCGCCGGCGGCAATGCGATCGGCGCCATCCTCACCGGCATGGGGGATGACGGCGCGCGCGGCCTGCTGGAAATGCGCCAGGCCGGTGCCCCGACGCTGGTGCAGGACGAAGCCACCAGCGTGGTCTGGGGCATGCCCGGCGCAGCCTTCAAACTTGGCGCAGCCGAGGAACAGGTGCCGCTGGAACGCATTGCCGAGCGATTGCTGGCGCTGGCGCGCGCCTGATCGCATGCAGCAGGTGCAGGCCAGCCACTGGCCCTGTTCACCCGATACCGGTAGTGCCGGCCGCCGGCCGGCAGCACCACTGCGCGCAAGTGTGCTTTGATTGCAGCGTTGCACAAGGAATGCTGCGTATGACCCAGGAATGCGCCCCGGGGTTCTCCGCTTCAACTTCAACTGCCTGCCGGGCAATGCTCGGCACTGCTACATCACGCAATCGCAGTTACGGTCCCCACACCGTGATCCGCACTTTTCCGCGCACCGGTACGCCATCCCTGCTGGCGGCGTTGTAGCGCCACCGATACGCCGCCTCCACGGCCGCCGTATCCAGCGCCGCCGATCCACTGCCGCGCGCGATCTCCACAGCATACGGGCGACCCTGCTCGTCTACGTCCACCAGCAGCGTGGCCGCACCAACTCCGCGCTCGGGTGGCTGATGGTTCCCAAGCTGCACGGGATGCTGCCGCTGTGAGTCGGTATCGACCGAGGCGTAGGTTTCCACCTCTTCGGCAGTCTCAGACCTTGACGCGTTGGCCCGGGCGATCTCCAGGAACTGTTCCTGCAGCAGGAACACCCTGCGTTCGTCAGCGCTCATCCGCGTATCGGCAGACGCTTCATCGGCCCGCGCGTCCTGCTGGGCGATCGCAGCCGGTGCCATGGCCCAGCCCGCCATCATCGCTGCCAGCGCTACCCAGTGTCGTCGATCCGCCAACATCCATGTCCTCCGAAAAAAGCCGCTTCGAAGTCTAACGCGCAGCCGGCGCTGCGGGCGCCCAGACGAAGAACCCCCGGCTTTCACCGGGGGTTCTTCGTTTACACCATCAACCGATCAGCAGGATCAGGCAGCGACCGTGTTGGCCACGTCCTGGTATTCCTCGATCTGGTCGAAGTTCATGTAGCGGTAGATCTCCGCGCCGCTGGCGGCGATCACGCCGACATCGGCCATGTACTCTTCCTTGGTCGGGATGCGGCCCAGGCGCGAGCAGATCGCGGCCAGCTCAGCCGAACCCAGGTACACGTTGGTGTTGCGGCCCAGACGGTTCGGGAAGTTGCGGGTCGAGGTCGACATCGCGGTGGAGCCTTCGCGGATCTGCGCCTGGTTGCCCATGCACAGCGAGCAGCCCGGCATTTCCATGCGCGCGCCGGTGGCGCCGAAGGTGCCGTACACGCCTTCCTTGGTCAGCTCCGACGCATCCATCTTGGTCGGCGGGGCCACCCACAGGCGGGTCGGCAGGTCACGCTTGCCTTCCAGCAGCTTCGCAGCGGCACGGAAGTGACCGATGTTGGTCATGCACGAACCGATGAACACTTCGTCGATCTTGGCGCCAGCGACTTCGGACAGGGTCTTCACGTCATCCGGGTCGTTCGGGCAGGCCACGATCGGCTCGTGGATGTCGGCCAGGTCGATCTCGATGACGGCAGCGTACTCGGCGTCGGCATCCGGCTCCAGCAGCTCCGGGTTGGCCAGCCATGCTTCCATCTTTTCGATGCGACGCTGCAGCGAACGCGGATCCTGGTAACCCTCGGCGATCATCCACTTCAGCAGCGTGATGTTGCTGGTGAGGTACTCGATGATCGGCTCCTTGTTCAGGCGCACCGAGCAACCGGCGGCCGAACGCTCGGCCGAGGCATCGGACAGTTCGAATGCCTGTTCGACCTTCAGTTCCGGCAGGCCTTCGATTTCCAGGATGCGGCCGGAGAAGATGTTCTTCTTGCCAGCCTTGGCCACGGTCAGCAGGCCCGACTTGATCGCGTACAGCGGGATCGCGTTGACCAGGTCTCGCAGGGTCACGCCCGGCTGCATCTTGCCCTTGAAGCGCACCAGCACCGATTCCGGCATGTCCAGCGGCATGACGCCGGTGGCAGCGGCGAAGGCGACCAGGCCCGAACCGGCCGGGAACGAAATGCCCACCGGGAAACGGGTGTGCGAGTCGCCGCCGGTACCGACGGTGTCCGGCAGCAGCATGCGGTTGAGCCAGCTGTGGATCACGCCGTCGCCCGGACGCAGCGAGATGCCGCCGCGGGTGGAGATGAATTCCGGCAGGGTGTGGTGGGTCTTGACGTCCACCGGCTTCGGGTAGGCCGCGGTGTGGCAGAACGACTGCATCACCAGGTCGGCCGAGAAGCCCAGGCAGGCCAGGTCCTTCAGCTCGTCGCGGGTCATCGGGCCGGTGGTGTCCTGCGAGCCCACCGAGGTCATCTTGGGTTCGCAGTAGGTGCCCGGGCGCATGCCCTGCCCTTCGGCCAGGCCACAGGCGCGGCCGACCATCTTCTGGGCCAGCGAGAAGCCCTTGCCGGTGTCGGCCGGCTGCACCGGCAGGCGGAACAGGTCGGTCGGGGCCAGGCCCAGCGCTTCGCGCGCCTTGCCGGTCAGGCCACGGCCGATGATCAGCGGAATGCGGCCACCGGCACGCACTTCGTCGAACAGCACATCGGACTTGACCTGGAACTCGGCGATCACTTCGCCGTTCTTCAGCGCCTTGCCTTCGTACGGACGCAGCTCGACCACATCGCCGTGCTCCATCTTCGACACGTCCAGCTCGATCGGCAGCGCGCCGGCATCTTCCATGGTGTTGTAGAAGATCGGGGCGATCTTCGAACCCAGGCAGACGCCACCGGCGCGCTTGTTCGGGATGTACGGAATGTCATCGCCGGTCCACCACAGCACGCTGTTGGTGGCCGACTTGCGCGAGGAACCGGTACCGACCACGTCACCGACATAGGCGACCAGGTGACCCTTGTCCTTCAGGTCGAGGATCTGCTGGATCGGGCCGCGCTTGCCGTCTTCTTCCGGGGTGAACGGCGCATCGTCGCGCTTGTTCTTCAGCATCGCCAGGGCGTGCATCGGAATGTCCGGGCGGGTGGTCGCATCCGGTGCCGGCGACAGGTCGTCGGTATTGGTTTCGCCCGGTACCTTGAACACGGTGACGGTCAGGCTCTGCGGCACTTCCGGGTTGCTGGTGAACCACTCGGCATCGGCCCAGCTCTGCAGCACGGACTGGGCGTTGGCGTTGCCGGCCTTGGCCTTTTCCTGCACGTCGTGGAAGGCGTCGAACACCAGCAGGGTCTTCTTCAGCGCGTCGGCAGCGATGGCGCCGACGCTGGCGTCGTCCAGCAGCTGCACCAGCGGCGCGACGTTGTAGCCGCCAAGCATGGTGCCCAGCAGTTCGGTGGCGCGCTCGCGGCTGATCAGCGGGTTCTGCTCGCTGCCCAGTGCGATCGCGGCCAGGTACGAGGCCTTGACCTTGGCAGCGTCATCGACGCCGGCCGGCACGCGGTGGGTCAGCAGGTCGAGCAGGAACTCGGCCTCGCCCTGCGGCGGGTTCTTCAGCAGTTCGATGACATCGGCCGTCTGCTGCGCGGTCAGCGGCAGGGGCGGGATGCCAAGCGCAGCGCGCTCGGCGACGTGGTGGCGGTAGGCTTCCAACATGACAACTCCCGGGTAATGCGTGAGGTGAATAAAAAATGGGCTCAGGCTTGCGGCACGATCAGCTTCAGGCCCTTGAAGTAGTCGCGGTAAAACGTGTCGTTCCAGGTGATCAGGCCATCGCACTGCAGCAGTGCGTGGGCGCCGACCATGAATTCGTCCAGGCTGCGGCGGCTGCCGCTGCGTTGGCGGTGGCGGCGGTGCATTTCACCGGCGCGCAATGCGGACTTGGCCTCCATCGGATTGAAGTGCACGCCCATTTCTTCCAGCGCTTCAAGCACTTCGGCACCGCCGCGCAACGAAGCGCAGACTTCCGCCAGGGTGGCGCCGCACACCACCACGCGGCCACCGACCAGGCTCTGCCGCAGCATCGCCTCGACCGCGTCGGCCTGCGGGCCATTGCTGAGCAGTTCCACCAGCACCGGTGAATCGACGGCGATCATCACGGCTTATTCCTCGTCCCGCACCGCGCGCACGGCGGCCTCGGACGATTCGAATCCGTCCAGCGCGAACTTGCCGCGGGCGCGGGAGATCGCATCGTCCACGCTCTTGCGCAGGATGATACGGCTGCCATCCAGCTCGACCTTCAGCAAGGTGCCCTTGGTCAGGCCCAGCGCGTCGCGCACGGCTTTGGGAAGGGTGATCTGCCCGCGTTCTGCAACAGTGGCTTCCATCGGTAGGCCCTCCAGAGTATGCACAAATTATACATACTTCCCCGGGCATACTTCCACCCTGAACTGGACCGGCACTCCGCCAGCCCTTGCCTCGCAAAGGATCGGCCACAAACGTGACATACGCCATACACCTTCCCCTGTAGTCTGGAACCGATGCCGCAGGCCGGACCCGGCCCGGGTGAATCCATTCAGTTTGGGGTTCATACTGGGAGCACCGGGGCCAGCAGGCCCGCGGCGACCGCAAGCAGGCCCGTCCACGCACGAGCCACTGCAAGCCATCCGCAAGAAGGAGTTACCCCGCATGAGCGATTCGTTCTCCACCCGCAGCCAGCTGAATGTCGGCGGCAAGACCTACGACTACTTCAGCCTGCCCAAGCTGGGCCAGCGCTTCGACATCTCCCACCTGCCCTACTCGATGAAGATCCTGCTGGAGAATCTGCTCCGGCACGAGGATGGCGGCGTCACCGTCGGCAAGGATCACATCGAGGCCGTCGCCCGCTGGCAGCCCAGCGCAGAGCCCGACACCGAAATCGCCTTCATGCCCGCACGCGTGGTGCTGCAGGACTTCACCGGCGTGCCCTGCGTGGTCGACCTGGCCGCGATGCGCGATGCGGTGGTCAAGCTGGGCGGCCGCCCCGAACAGATCAATCCGCTGATCCCCTCCGAACTGGTCATCGACCACTCGGTGCAGGTGGACGTGTTCGGCAAGCCCGACGCACTGGACCTCAACGGCAAGATCGAGTTCCAGCGCAACCAGGAACGCTACGGCTTCCTGCGCTGGGGCCAGAAGGCCTTCGACAACTTCAAGGTGGTGCCGCCCAACACCGGCATCGTCCACCAGGTCAACCTGGAAAACCTGGCCCGCGTGGTGATGACCGCGGACAAGGACGGCAAGGCCATCGCCTACCCCGACACCGTGTTCGGCACCGACAGCCACACCACGATGATCAACGGCATCGGCGTGCTCGGCTGGGGCGTGGGCGGCATCGAGGCCGAGGCCGCCATGCTCGGCCAGCCCTCGTCGATGCTGATTCCGCAGGTGGTCGGCTTCAAGCTGACCGGCAAGCTGCCCGAAGGCGCCACCGCCACCGACCTGGTGCTGACCGTCACCCAGATGCTGCGCAAGCTCGGCGTGGTCGGCAAGTTCGTCGAGTTCTATGGCGACGGCCTGCAGCACCTGCCCTTGGCCGACCGCGCGACCATCGGCAACATGGCCCCGGAATACGGCGCCACCTGCGGCATCTTCCCGATCGACAATGAATCACTGACCTACCTGCGCCTGTCCGGTCGCAGCGAAGAGCAGATCGCGCTGGTTGAAGCCTATGCCAAGGCACAGGGCCTGTGGCACGACGCCAACAGCCCGCACGCTCAGTACAGCACCACGCTGGAACTGGACATGGGCACGGTGAAGCCCTCGCTGGCTGGGCCCAAGCGCCCGCAGGACCGCGTGCTGCTGGAAGACGTGCAGAAGAACTACCGCGACGCGCTGGTCGGCATGACCGCCAACCGTGACAAGCGCAGCGAGGATGTGTCCACCTTCGTCAATGAAGGCGGCGGCGCCGCCGTGGGCAACGAGCAGTTGGCCAAGGGCTACGCCGACATCGAGATGGACGGCAGGAAAGTGCGGCTGAAGGATGGCGCGGTGGTCATCGCCGCCATCACCTCGTGTACCAACACATCCAACCCGGCGGTGATGATCGGCGCCGGCCTGCTGGCCCGCAACGCGGCCGCCAAGGGCCTGGACCGCAAGCCGTGGGTCAAGACCTCGCTCGGCCCAGGCTCGCGTGTGGTCACCGACTATCTGGAAAAGGCCGGTGTACTCACCGAGCTGGAGAAGATCGGCTTCTATGTGGTCGGCTATGGCTGCACCACCTGCATCGGCAACTCCGGCCCGCTGCCGACCGAAGTCAGCGCCGGCATCGCCAGTGGCGACCTGGTGGTGACCTCGGTGCTGTCGGGCAACCGCAACTTCGAGGGCCGCGTGCACCCCGAAGTGAAGATGAACTACCTGGCCAGCCCGCCGCTGGTGGTGGCCTACGCCATCGCCGGCACCACCGACATCGACCTGACCACCGAACCGCTGGGCACCGGCAGCGATGGCCAGCCGGTGTACCTGCGCGACATCTGGCCGAGCAACAAGGAAATCGGCGACGTCATCGCCGCTACCGTCGGCCCGGAGATGTTCAAGCAGAACTACGCGGACGTGTTCAAGGGCGATACCCGCTGGAACACCATCGCCTCGCCGGACGGTGATCTGTACGAATGGAGCGATGCCTCCACCTACATCAAGAACCCGCCTTACTTCGATGGCATGACCATGCAGGTCGGCAGCATCGATGACGTGCACGGCGCGCGGGTGATGGGCCTGTTCGGCGATTCGATCACCACCGACCACATCTCCCCGGCCGGCAACATCAAGAAGGATTCGCCGGCGGGCCGCTTCCTGCAGGAACGCGGCGTGCAGCCGGCCGACTTCAACAGCTACGGCAGCCGCCGTGGCAACGATGACGTGATGGTCCGCGGCACCTTCGCCAACATCCGCATCAAGAACCTGATGTTCGGTGGCGAAGAAGGCGGCAACACCCTGTACTACCCGGCCAACGGCGGCCAGCCGGAAAAGCTGGCGATCTACGACGCGGCGATGAAGTACAAGGCCGACAAGGTGCCACTGGTGGTGCTGGCCGGCAAGGAATACGGCACCGGCTCCTCACGCGACTGGGCAGCCAAGGGCACCCTGCTGCTGGGCGTTAAGGCGGTCATCGCCGAGAGTTTCGAACGCATCCATCGTTCGAACCTGGTCGGCATGGGCGTGCTGCCGCTGCAGTTCCGCAACGGCGAAAACGCACAGTCGCTGGGCCTGGATGGTTCGGAAGTGATCGATGTCACCGGCCTGCAGGATGGCGCCAGCAAGCGCGCCACGGTCACCGCGACCAAGGCTGATGGCACGAAGAAGACCTTCGAAGTGTCGGTGATGCTGCTGACCCCGAAGGAAGTGGAGTACTTCCGTCATGGTGGCCTGCTGCAGTACGTGCTGCGCCAGCTGGCCAGCAAGTAACGCATCAACTGTAGAGCCGAGCCCGCGCTCGGCTACATCGCCACAGCATCAGCCGAGCATGGGCTCGGCTCTACAAGAAGAAGGGCCGGATCCTCACGGATCCGGCCCTTCCTTTTGCTTCCGTGTAGAGCCGAGGCTTCCCTCGGCTGCATTTCCGCGAACAGCAGCCGAGCATCGGCTCGGCTCTACACAACATCACCGGCGCGGGGCGTCCGGGTCGGTACGCAGCGCCTTCAACAGGCCCCACATGTAGAACGCCAGGATGAACGAGAACGGCAGGCCGCACAGCACCACCGCCGTCTGCATCGCGCTGAAGTTGCCGGCCAGCAGCAGGCCGACGCTGGCCACGGTGATGCCCGCCGCCCAGAACACGCGCAGCCAGATCGGCGCGTCATGCCCATCCTCCACGCCATCATCAACGCGGCGCGTGCACAGGTTGGCGATCATCAGCGTGCCCGAATCGACCGGGGTCAGGAACAACACGAAACCAATCACCACCGCCGCACCGGCGATGTACGGCGCTGCAGGCAGATACTCCAGCAGCTTGAACAGGGTCATCGCCGCATCATGCTGGGCCACTTCGCCCAGTGCTGCCTGGCCATGGTTCAGCACAAGATCGATGGCGGTGTTGCCGAAGATCGACAGCCACGCCAGGGTGAAGCCGAGCGGGATCAGCAGCACGCCCATGATCACTTCACGAATGGTGCGGCCACGCGAGATGCGCGCCACGAACAGGCCCACGAACGGTGCCCAGGCAATCCACCACGCCCAGTAGAACAGCGTCCACGAGCCCATCCACTCAC
>RCUO01000852.1_pt1 | contig 13134 bp, 8 predicted proteins | sample 2166161 | NCBI WGS metagenome assembly RCUO01 (sample SAMN09932617, study PRJNA488358) | compost metagenome | feature: garden; material: soil; isolation source: compost soil in cyclohexanecarbonitrile-enriched culture | place: Germany: Experimental Botanical Garden Goettingen | collected 2016-01-27 | reverse complement strand
TTAAATAATCCCACTTGAAATGGGGCCCATACCAAAAATAGAATAAAACCAATAACCAACACCCATAGCGAGTCGGGTATCTTTTCGGCATTTCTCGACTGAGCCGCCTTTTTACCGTATACTGGATTAGCCAACTTTTTGATCTCCTTTTCCTGTAAGTTACGAGAGTATTTTAGCATAGTTAGTTTTGAACAGCCACTTTATAGAATAGTAAATTCCTACATATAGAAGATTAATGATCTTAAGGAGAGTCCTAAATTGCGATTTGTAAATGGTTTGAAAAAGACACTAACTTTTCTATTATTATTTTCCATATGTTTTTTTGCTTTTAGATTACTTATTCCTACACCTAGTATTCTCAAAATGGATGTTTTACTTAGCAGCAGTGATAAAAATGAGTTTCAAGTATACTATTCTTGGAAAGATGGCGAATTCTCAGAGAAATATTCCGACAAAGCAAACTATAAAAAGGCAAATAAGGTAGATTCACTGAGCTTTAAACTGAACTCTTCCATCACTAATATTAGGTTTGACTTGGGCAACCATCCTTCGAAAATAGATGTAACTAATATTATTCTTAGAACTCCTCTTAAGGCTCATTATATTCCTTTAAATTCAATAGAGGCTAAAGGGGCCAACCAAATTAAGGATCTGGTGATTAATAAATTAATCTCCTTGGAGACGACTGGAGGAGATCCTTACATTTATATACCAATTAGTGACAATCTTAGAGAAACAATTATGAAGGAAAATCAAGCTATTGAGAAATACGTTACGATATTGGTTTCCTTTATATCTGCAATTGTTATGTACATTGCTGTGATAAGACGAAAAAAAGCTGTTAATTACTTTAAAGATATGGCCAACAGTAGGGCTTTAATTTTGGAATTGGCTAAAAATGACTTTAAAACTAAATATGCAGGATCTTATTTAGGTGTAATTTGGGGATATATTCAACCTATTGTGACAATTGTAGTTTATTGGTTTGTCTTTCAGGTAGGTCTCAGGGTATCGCCGGCAGATACTAATATCCCATTTGCGTTATGGTTTATCTCTGGACTAATTCCTTGGTTTTTCTTCTCTGACGCATTATCAAATGCTACAAATAGTTTTGTTGAATACAGTTTTTTGGTGAAAAAAGTAGTATTTAAAGTAAGTATTTTACCTCTTGTTAAATTGATTTCATCATTTTATGTTCATCTTGTATTTATACTCTTTTTATTTATCGTTTATTTTTCGTATGGGGAAAGCTTCCATATATACAACCTGCAAGTGATTTATTATACCCTATGTACTTTTATGCTTGCAGCAGCTATTTCATATTTAACTTCATGTATTGTTGTCTTTTTAAAGGATCTGGGGCAGTTTATTATCATCATTCTTCAAGTAGGGATGTGGATTACCCCTATTATGTGGTCAGAAGATATTTTGAGCGACCATTACAAATGGATTTTTAAAGTAAACCCTATGTACTATGTTGTAAAAGGATATAGAGATTCGTTATTCGGAAAAGTATGGTTCTTTGAACATATTTATCTTACTATGTACTTCTGGTTTTTTGTTATTGTATTTTTTGTGATTGGCGGAATTGCCTTTAAGCGTCTAAAACCTCATTTTGCAGATGTACTTTAATATTTAGGAGTGCGTGCCCACATGGAAAAAAATGCAATTGAGCTACAGGATATAACTAAAATCTATAAACTCTATAATAAGCCCGTTGATAGAATGATAGAATCGCTTACGCCTTTCCGGACAAAGAGACATACTGAATTCTATGCTTTGCGCAACGTAACTCTATCAATAAAAAAAGGAGAAACTGTTGGATTTATCGGAAAAAATGGTGCTGGGAAGTCAACACTTTTGAAAGTTATTACCGGTATTCTCACACCAACAAACGGAAGAGTGGAGGTCAATGGTAAAATATCAGCTTTATTGGAGCTTGGAGCAGGGTTTAATCCAGAATACACGGGTTTAGAAAATATTTATTTATTTGGATCTATGATGGGTTTTACGCGAGAAGAAATTGCCTTGAAAGTTGACCAGATTCTTGACTTTGCTGACATTGGTGATTTTATCAAACAGCCAGTAAAGTCTTATTCTAGTGGTATGTTTGTACGATTGGCATTTGCTTGTGCTGTTAATGTAGAACCCGAAATTTTAATTGTGGATGAGGCTCTTAGCGTTGGAGATATAAGATTTCAACAGAAATGTTATCGAAAAATACGAGAATTCAAAGAAAAGGGAACTGTGATATTTGTAAGCCATGACTTGAGTGCAGTTTCCAATTTTTGCGATAGAGTCATATGGTTTAATGATGGAGAAATATACAAAGATGGTTTACCAGAAGACATAATTGATGAATATCATGCCTTTATGACTTACGATACAACTTTAACAGACCTGGAAACACTAGTGACGGATAGTGCTGAGATCGAAACAAGTAGTACGTTTTCAAACCGTTCGCAGACCTTTGGTGAAATGGCGGCAAGAATTACTTTTGCTAAACTATTTAATTCTTTGAGTGAGGAAAATACCTTTATTAGTGGCGGGGAAAAAATTGACTTAATGGTGAAAATTGAAGTCGATCGTAAGGTACTAATGCCAATATTAGGGTTTGTATTAAAAGATAGATTGGGAAATCCTATACTGATAATCAACACAGACACCGAAAAAACTAAACTGGCTGAATTGGAAGAGAATGAAACTTACTACTTCAAATGGTCTTTTAACTTCCCCCTGGTCAGAGACGGGGTATACAGTCTTGATTTAGCAATCGCTGAAGGGACCTATGAAAGTCATGTACAACACCATTGGATTAGTGATGCTTTATTAGTTGATGTTAGAAACAAGAAATCGTTCCCATATGCTCAAGGATTTTGTGTTTTAGATAAAGTCTCATTCGAACAAATCGCAAGATAGATGTTGCAGAGAGGATTGGAAAACAAAATGGACTTTACCGGTGAAAGATATATTCCAGAAAAAGCCTTCGGTGAAATAGAGACAGAACATAAGCAAAGATACCATTCAATAATAAAACTAGTTAAAGGCAAAGTTGTCGTTGATGCAGCATGTGGTGAAGGATATGGTTCGTCCTTGCTAGCAGAATATGCAGATCAAGTTTATGGAATAGATATTTCAGAAGAAACGATAGGTTGGGCAAAGGGAAAGTATAATGCACCAAATCTTCAATTTAGCCAAGGCAGTATTGAATCTTTAGTATTTCCAGATCATTCAATTGATGTAGTAGTAAGCTTTGAAACAATCGAGCATGTTGATTCAATCATTCAAGAAAAGTTTATGAATGAAATCAAAAGAGTACTAAAACCTGATGGGATATTGGTTATATCTACACCTGATAAACAAGTGTACTCCAACAACCGAAAATTCAGAAACCCCTACCATGTCAAGGAGTTTTACAGAGAAGAATTTTCATTCTTCTTAAGAAGCTTCTTCGAAAACGTTGCTATTTTTAATCAAGGGTTTGAGACATTTAGCGTAATGAATCAAAAAGATGATGAGAAGGATTATCAGTTAATTAATCCAAACAAATTAAATAAAAGTGAAAGTATGTACATGGTCGGTGTATGCACAGATAAGAAACTTCCTGACCTTTCAAATATGAGCAATATCATGTTAATGAAACAAAATCCCAACATTACAAGTAGACTTTTTGTGAATTTCGGGATGGGGTACAGCGAAGAAGTTGTGATATATGCTAACTTGGTGAAAAACGGAAAAGAATTCACGGTGGAGTTTACCGGACTAAATGAATTAGAGGGAATCAAGGGCCTTCAATGGGAGCCGTTGCGAGAAAAATTTATGAGATTGGAGATATTGAACTCTTTCCCACATGAAATTCACTTTAGGCCTATCGATCGATGGCAACAGAAGGAAGGCGTAGATTACTTTTTAAATCAAGCTCCCCGTTACGAGGTGGAAATTAATGATTTCGAAAGTTTAAAGCAACTCACGATTGTCGGTAATTTGGAAACTTATAATCAAGAGATCCTATATGAAAATTTGATTTCCCAAATAAATCATCTTCAAACTGAAGTCTCACATAAACAGGAGCAAGTTAAAATACAGAATAAACTAGAAGAACTTTCAACTCATCTAGAAAATCAGCTGAGCCAACTTTTGGACGAGAAGGATGAGGCTAAAGCTCAGCTAGTAGTACTAGAAAGAAAAAATCAAGCACTCATGGGCAACTCTCAGAAAATGTTGAGTGATTTTGATAAGGAAATTTCTTCTCTCCGTTCTTATACTAACCAAATTGAGTATGAAAAGAATCAGTTGTTTCACGAGAGAAATTATTTGATAAGCATTTATGAAGAAAAAGATCGTTTTGCAAATTCGTTGTTGAATTCTTCTTCTTGGAAACTTACTAAACCTTTACGTTCATTAAGGATCTACGCTAGTTCCTCTAAAAAGAAGGTAAAGAAGTTAGCCAAATACCTAGCTAGAGGTATTTATAAAGCAATTCCTCTAAGTAAGAGAAGTAAAACAGCTATAAAAGATATGATTTATACTCGGCTAAGATTTTTATTGAAGAATACAGGTATGTACAAAATTTGGCTGGAGTCTAAAAATGAAATAGTGTATCGGGAAAACCGATTCTCAATTCTTGCTCAGTCAGGCTTAGAGTTATTAGGTGAAGTAAATAAACAACCAGGAACTATAGCAATCCACTTACATTTATACTATGTGGATTTGTTGGACGAGTTTTTTGATTATTTCAGTAATATCCCTTTTCACTTTGATCTATATGTGTCAGTGACTCAGGAAAGTTCTGTGGATAAAGTTTACCGAAAATTCATTACTATGCCCAATACTGATAAAGTAGTGGTCAAAGTAACTCCAAATCGCGGCAGAGATGTGGCCCCTATGTTTGCAGAATTTGGAGAGGCCTTAAAGGAATATGATTTTATTAGTCATGTACACTCTAAGAAATCTCTTTATACCGGAACGGAACAAGATGGATGGCGAAAACATCTGCTAGATAATCTTTTTGGCGACCCCCTCGTATTAAAAAGGATATTCTTTTTATTTGAAAAACATCGTGATTTGGGATTGATCTATCCTGAGACATATCGGACCATTCCCTATTGGGCTCATACATGGCTTTCAAATAAAGGTATTGGGGGTAAGCTGTTATCCCGTTTGGGGGTTAAACACGATTATAACAAATACTTAGATTTTCCTGCTGGAACCATGTATTGGGCCAGAACGGCAGCGCTAATGCCACTGTTCAATTTGAATTTAAATTATGAGGATTTCGACGAGGAGGCAAAGCAAATCGATGGGACGATAGCGCATGCAATTGAAAGAGCGATGGTTCCCATTGTTAACCATACGGGTTTTGCATTTGCAGAAATCAATGTTTATAGAGATGAATATCGGTTTAACAAAGGAAGCAGGAATCTACATCAGTATTGGCCGAGAAAACTTAATGAACTTAAAGATATTATTGATGGAGTAGAAGTAGTCACATTCGATATTTTTGACACTTTGATTACAAGGCCCTTATTAAGTCCAGATACCGTATTCAAGCTTATTCAATTAAAAGCATTAGAGTTTATTCAAGATCTCGATTTTATCACAATTAGAAAAGAAGCAGAGAGTGAAGTGCGAAAAGACAAAGGGTTTATCGGTGATTGTGATATCGATGAAATATACGACAAGATGGGGAAACTATATCGACTCAGCAGTGAAACAATCGAGAGAATAAAAAACATCGAAATTGAGATGGAATTAAAACTATCGATTCCGAGAAGTGAAGTAATTGAAATATTAAATTATGCCAAATTTAAAGGTAAGAAAATCATTCTTATTAGCGACATGTATTTAAAAAAAGCTCATATAGAAAATATGCTCGAACAGTGTAATATCAGTTATTATGATGAGATTTGGTTATCATCAGAAACAGGAAGACGGAAGGATAATGGAACAGTCTGGGATTATTTTGTTGAAGAATTTAAGGGACGTAGAACCCTTCATATTGGTGACAACGAACATTCTGATGTTCAGATTGCAGAAGGAAAAGGCCTGGTAGTTTATCATGTAATGTCTGGGACGAATATGTTTTATAATACTGATTTTGGGAATTACATTGGTCATCAGGCGGAATTGAACAATTCTTGGGGAGATTCGTTACTGTTAGGACCAATCGTTGCTAAAGAATTTAATAGTCCTTTTAAATTATCTTATACTAATGGAAAGTATCAAATAACTGACTTGAAGACTTTGGGGTATGCTATTTTTGCCCCCCTGCTATTTAACTTTACAATTTGGTTAATTAAACAACTTCAAGAATCAAACCATGATCAGGTCTTCTTTTTGGCTCGTGAAGGTTATCTCCTGAAGAAGCTATATGATCTAACTATATTGGAATTAAGCTCGGTCTCTCAATCGATAAAAGAAATGAAGACATCCTATTTCTTAACTTCGCGCCGTGCTGCATCAGTTGCAAGTCTCAAAAGTAGGGAAGATATCAAGGAACTCTTGGATATTTCCTACGAAGGCACAATTAATGATTTATTGCGTGTGCGGTTTGGTATCCTATCAAAGGAAGAACAGCTGAATCAGTTTATTAAACTTCCTGAAAATAAAGATTCAACGTATACAAAAATTGAGCCTTATTTTGATGAAATATTCAAAAATGCCGAAACTGAAAGAATAGGTTATCTGAAATATATTGAACATAACAATTTAATGGGAAAAGATATCGCCGTAGTAGATGTCGGTTATTCCGGAACAATTCAATATTATATTTCTAAGCTTTTGGATCAATCAACAACCGGGTATTATTTTGTAACAAGCAATAAAATTAAAGGTACGAGTTATAAAGGGAATAGAATGTATGGATGTTTTGGAGAGAACGAGAATTACTTAACTACTAGCAGTGCAATATATAAATATCAATTATTGCTAGAGAGCATTTTAACATCTGATCAAGGGCAGTTAATAAATTTTGAGGTCAATCAATATGAGAAGACAAATCCTAGTTTCGGTTCGCATGGATTTGCTCAACATAACTTCAATAATTTAATGCAAGTGATGGAGGGAATTGAAGAATACTTTATAGATATTCTGAGATATTATAAAGATTCGATTTTAGAAGTTCCGTTATCTAACTTGATTCCAGATAAGCTTATTGATTCAACTATGTTATTTGAGGATCTTGTTAGTGATCAAATTAAAAAAATGTTCATAGTTGAAGATACGTATTGTATGTCAACAGAGATATCTGTGTTTGATCATTATAAACAGTGGTTCGGTTTATAATATGAGTCATCAGGATAAACTCATTGGTTCGGGAGGACATTTAAGTTTGAGATCAAGTATTGTTATACCTAATTTTAATGGTCTCTCATATTTATCAGACTGTTTAAATTCATTAAAACATGAACTTGATTTAAAAATAGACGAAGTTTTACTAGTCGATAACGCCTCAACTGACAATAGTATAGAATTTGTAAAAGCAAGTTTTCCGTTTGTTAAGATCATTTCCTTAAGTGAAAATTATGGGTTTTCATATGCTGTGAATGAGGGAATCAAGGAATCTACAGGGGAATTTGTAGTATTACTAAATAACGATACTCAAGTATGCAATGGCTGGTTGGAAAGTTTAATTAAATGTATTGAAAATGATTCAAGTATTTTTGCTGTAAGCAGCAAGATGATACGAATGAATGAGAAGGAAAAAATTGACGATGCTGGTGATGGATTAACGCTTCTCGGCTGGGCATATAAACATGGTGATGGGAAACATGTGGATTGTTACAATTATCAAAAAGAGGTCTTTAGTGCTTGTGCTGGTGCAGCAATTTATCGGAAAGATATTTTCAAGCATATAGGAGTTTTTGATACTAACTTTTTTGCTTATTTGGAGGATGTAGACATTTCTTATAGAGCGAAAGTTTACGGGTATAAAAATATGTATTGCCCATCTGCTAAAGTCTACCATGTGGGAAGCGCAACAAGTGGGAGTGGGAAAGGGGGGCTAAATTCTTTCAAAGTTTCTATAAGTGCTAGAAATAATGTATACATGCTTTACAAGAATATGCCCTTATTACAATTGATTATAAATTCACCCTTTTTGTTATTAGGTTTTTTGTGGAAATTTATTTCATATTATCGAAAAGGGTTCGGTAATGATTATTATAAGGGAACAGTCGAGGGCTTTAAAACATTAAAGAAAATCAAGAAGTTACACTATGATCCTAGATTTTTCGGACATTATTTAAACATTGAGTTAAATCTTATTGGTGATACCTTTAGATACTATTATAATAAATTAGTATTAAGGTAGATCACATCTAGGATATTGAGGCATAGAATAAAAAAAGAATTGGTTACAGTTACACGAATGATAAAGATAAAGGTGGTTAACAATGAAACTCCTCATAACCGGCGGAGCCGGATTTATTGGCAGCAACTTTGTTATCTATATGCTTCAGCAGCATCCGGACTATAAGATCGTTAACGTGGATGCCCTGACGTATGCAGGGAATCTGGAAAATTTGAAATCGGTGGAGAACCATCCGAATTACAGTTTTGTTAAAGCGGATATTACAGATGTTCAGGCGATGGATGCCTTGATTGGCGATGGTGTGGATGTGGTCGTGAACTTTGCGGCGGAGTCGCATGTGGACCGGAGTATTTTGGAGCCGGATGTGTTTGTGAAGACGAATGTGCTTGGCACTCAGGTGCTGCTGGATGCGGCTAAAAAGCATAAGGTCACGAAATTCGTGCAGGTATCGACCGATGAGGTGTATGGAACGCTGGGCGCTACCGGACTCTTTACGGAAGAGACTCCGCTTACGCCAAACAGCCCGTACTCCGCAAGTAAAGCGGGCGGTGACTTGTTGGTGCGTGCGTACCACGAGACCTTCGGCCTGCCGGTCAATATTACCCGCTGCTCGAATAACTACGGTCCGTATCAATTCCCGGAGAAGCTGATCCCGCTGATGATCTCCCGCGCACTTGCGGATGGAGCGCTTCCTGTGTACGGTGACGGGATGAATATTCGTGACTGGCTCTACGTTGAAGATCATTGCAGCGCGATTGATCTGGTCATCCATCAAGGCGTCCTGGGAGAAGTGTACAACATCGGCGGCAACAACGAGCGGACGAATGTGCATATCGTCAAAACGATTCTGCAGGAGCTGGGCAAGCCGGAATCGCTGATTACGTATGTCCAGGACCGTCCCGGTCATGACAGACGCTACGGTATCGATCCGACCAAAATCATGACAGAGCTCGGCTGGAAGCCGAAGCATACGTTTGAGACGGGTATCAAGGAAACGATTCAATGGTATCTGAACAACAAGGAATGGTGGACCCGCATCCAGTCCGGAGAGTACCAGAAATATGCCGAGCTGCAATATGGCTCCCGTCTGGGAGATGCTCTCTAATGGCGATGAAAGTATTGGTTACCGGTGCGGCGGGACAACTGGGCCAGGATGTGGTAAAGCTTCTTCATGAGGGCGGATATGAGGTGCTGGCGAGCGATCGTCAGGAGATGGATATTACCAATCCGGATCAATGCGTCGAGGTAATCGGAGAGTTCGGTCCCGATGCGGTTATTCACTGCGCCGCCCATACAGCTGTTGATGCCGCGGAGACGGATGTCGATGCTGCGTACCTCCTCAATGCGGTAGGAACGCGGAATGTGGCGCTTGCGGCTGAGAAGGCTGGAGCGAAGATCGTCTATATTAGCACGGATTATGTTTTTAATGGCCGGGGCGAACAGCCTTACCATGAATATGATAATACAGATCCTCAGAGCATTTACGGCAAGTCCAAGCGGGCAGGTGAGGTTCTTGTCCAGACGCTGTCGTCCAAGTATTTCATTGTGCGAACGTCCTGGGTCTATGGCAAGTACGGCAATAACTTCGTCAAGACGATGCTGAAGCTGGGTCAAGAGAAGCCGCTGATTCAGGTGGTGGACGATCAGAAGGGATGTCCGACTTACACTGTGGATTTGGCTCGTTTTCTGCTGGAATTGATCCAGACCGAAAAATACGGCATCTACCATGCCTCCAACACGGAATCCTGCACCTGGTATGAGTTCACTCAAGCCATTTTTGAGGAAGCTGAACAGCTGTTGGGCCTCAAATTCACAGCCAAGCTGGAGCCTTGCACGACAGAGCAGTTTGTCCGTCCGGCTCCTCGCCCCCGCAACTCGGTACTGGAGCATCTGTCCATCCGCACCAACGGATTTCAGGATATCCGGTCTTGGCGGGAAGGGTTAAGGGATTTTCTAACGGAATTAAAATAAAGAATGAAAAATAGGGAGGGATGAAAATATACCTCCCTATTATTCTCTTATTGGTTATAACGTATTTCGTATCGTCTCATATTATCGTACCAATATTTGCTCATGTGCCTACACTTATCAATTTTTGATTATAGTTTGCATACATATCCTAATTCATAAGGAATGAATTTTATGAAAACACTAATCCGGAATAAAACTACATATTTCTACTTAGTCGTGTTTGTTTTATTGTATTTATATCATATGAAGATGTCACTAACTGTTGGCGATGATATGTATTTTTCAACCGTAAATATTCCTTATCTCGATTGGATAAAATTGAGATACAATACCTGGTCTGGACGTTTATTACCAGACACGCTAGCATTTGTTTTGCTTGGTCATTCGTATTTTTTATGGCAGCTTTTAAATCCGGTATTAATAATGCTTGCAGCCTACGCTATAGTTAGATTGTTAAGTCAAAAGGTGGAATTCAGGTTTTTTTTGGTTAGTCTTCTTATTTTTGGCTATTTTAGTAAAAATGTTTTAAGCTCTTCTTTTTTTTGGAGTACAGGATCGTTGAATTATTTATGGCCTATTGCTCTGGGGCTGATAGCTATGGTTCCTTATTCTGATTATATGCGAGAACAAAAGACAATTAATTGGGGTGAAACTACATTTTTTATATTTATTGCATTTTTGTCTGCTATATCAAATGAACAAGTCGCTTTATGTATGTCAGCCTTTGCAGTTTTGACTCACATTTCTTTGTTTATAAATCATAAAACACAGAATATTAAATTACTAATAGTTACTTCCATCATATTACTCGGGACAGCTATTTTGTTGTTAGCTCCTGGAAATTCCTTGAGATGGGTAGCGGAGGTTAAAACATGGTATCCTGGATTCGATAAGCTTACTTTGAAAGATCACTTGTATATAGGTGTTATTTGGATTTTTAATAAATTATTCATAGATATGAAGTATCTATTAGCCCTTTTTTCTTTTGTGATTTGCTATATTTATCATAGGAACGAAAAAGGCAATCTTTATTATAGAATATTTTTAATCATGATACTTATTGTTTTTTCAAATATGATTTTAGGTTATAATACAGACATTTTTTATAACTTTAATTTAATTGAGCAACATCAAATAACCAATACTTTTTTTCACTTTTCTATAATTAATCGAAGTTTTATATATGCGTTGTTTCCGTACATTTTCTGGTCTATTTATATGGTCCTATTGTTTTATTTAATAATGAAACAAGCTACAGAAAAATGGTTTGTATTTTTCTCTTTATCGGCTTCTATAGCAACATTAGGTATCATGTTTTTCTCTCCAACAATTTATGCTTCAGGAAATAGAGTACTAGCGGCGTGTTCAGTCTTATGGGGCTTCATAATTTTAAAGTTAATAAAGGATAATCAGTTGATTCGGAACAATAACCAAATTGTAATGTTTAGTGTCCTTCCGGTTCTAAGTTTATTTCAATTACTTATTTGGTGGCTTACAGAAGGTTATCATATCATGTACTAACATATGCATGACGATTCCAATAATTTTAGGAAGTGTGGAATTTATGAAGTTAGTTACAATTGTTGTTCCTTGTTATAATGAGGAGCTTTCAATTCAATTGTTTTACAATACTGTCGACGGAGTCTTAAGTAACGTCCAAGGAATTAATTATGACTTTATTTTTGTTAATGATGGGAGTAGAGATAGGACGGAGGAAGTAATTTCTCAATTAAGTAGCAATACAACTAATGTTGGCTATATAAACTTTAGTAGGAACTTTGGAAAAGAAGCAGCCATGTTAGCCGGTATAGAAGCAGCCTTGGGAGACGCGGTAATAATCATGGATGTGGATCTTCAAGACCCCCCGTCATTGTTGCCCCAAATGATAGAGAGTTGGCTATATGAAGATTTTGAAGTGATCTATACAAGAAGAACTAATCGTTCAGGTGAACCTCCTATAAGGAGTTGGTTTGCTAAGAAGTTTTATAAATTCATAAATAAAATGAGTGAAGTTCATATTGTAGACGGGGCAAGGGATTTTCGGTTAATGGATCGTAAAGTAGTCGATAACTTTTTGGAGTTAAAAGAAAGAAACCGCTTTGCAAAAGGCTTGTTTATGTGGACTGGATTTAATATGAAATGTATAGAGTTTGAAAATGTTGAAAGAAGTGTTGGGCAGACAAATTGGAGCTTTTTTAAACTATTTCAATATGCAATAGACGGTATTGTATCATTTTCGATTTCCCCACTGAGGTGGGCAACTTACTTCGGCTTCTTGACAGCAAGTTCTTCTTTTATCTATATGTTTGTAGTTATTTTCAGAAAAATAATTTATGGGAATCCTGTTAATGGATATTCCTCAATTGTATCCCTATTACTCTTTTTCGGTGGTATGCAGCTAATTTTTATGGGTATTATAGGAGAGTATCTAGGAAGGGTCTTTCTGGAAGTAAAGGCACGGCCCAACTACGTTGTAAGAAACCAACATATTAAGAAGGCAGAGAACAATCTGGTCAATACTTACCTAGTAAGAAATTAAGTGATATTTTCGTATTTTTTACTTGATAATATTAGGGAATTGAAAAATATGAACAAGCTAGTCAGTATTACTGTTGTCACCTTTAATAATGAGAGAGAAATACTTAGTTGCCTTGAAGCTATATGTAAGCAACACTATTCGCCGATAAACGTATTTGTTGTAGATAATGATTCGACTGATCAGACAAAAAAGCTTATAAAGAATAGATATAATGTTTCAAGTCAGTACTTTCCTTTACATCTTATTGAAAATTCTCTCAACACCGGCTTCGCCCCCGCCCATAATCAGGCCATTGCCGCCAGCAATGCCGATT
>RCUO01000851.1_pt1 | contig 13197 bp, 11 predicted proteins | sample 2166161 | NCBI WGS metagenome assembly RCUO01 (sample SAMN09932617, study PRJNA488358) | compost metagenome | feature: garden; material: soil; isolation source: compost soil in cyclohexanecarbonitrile-enriched culture | place: Germany: Experimental Botanical Garden Goettingen | collected 2016-01-27 | reverse complement strand
ACTCAAAAAAAGAGCTGTCCCCGAAGCCATTACATGGCTTTTGGGACAGCCCCTTTTTTTATTAATCATTCACTTCTTTATATTCGTTCCCAGTACACCCGCAATAATAAGCAGAGCTCCAATGATGTGATAACCGCTGACCGGCTCATGCAGAATCCAGGCACCGCCGGCAATAGACACCAGTGTGGACAGGTTGCTGAATACGCTCATTTGAGAGGCTTCCAAATGGGTTAGCGCAAAGCTGGATAAGAGGGTCGTGAGCATAGTGGACGCAATTGCCAAGTAGGCCAGTGCCAGGATATAGGTTCCATTGCTCAAGGGCTGCACATATGCATCCAGCGTTCCGCTGTAAGCATGCCGGATGAGTGCAGCAGCATTAAAGAAAATGCAGCCGGTCATTAAGGTAACCCAGGTAAGCTCAAGCGGCTTGTATTTCCGGGTTAAGGGACGGGCCAGCACGCCATAACCGGCGAAAGAAAGAACCGAGAGCAGAAGCAGCAGGCTGCCTTTGATGCTAATGGAGGACGTAGAGACTAGCCCGCCCTTCATCGCAAAAATAAAAACAACTCCGGAGACAGAGAGCAGCATAAACAGCTTTTGAGCCAATGTCGTCCGTTCCTTCAGGAATATGGAGGCGAGAACCAGCGTGAATACCGGAACCAGTGCCTGGATTATACCGGCTTCTGAGGAATTAGAGGTGACAAGTCCAAAGGTCTGGAAGGCAAAGAACAGGACAGGGGACAGCAGGCCTAGCGGAAGAATCCGCCATATATCCTTTGCAGACAGCCGGATACGCACCAAGCCTAATAAAATGGGGATGCTGACAACGATTAGTGAAAGAGTAAAACGGTGAGCGAGGACATCCAGCGGATGGGTGATCGCCAACGTCATTTTAGCGAACATGAACGATAAACCGATAATCATGGCGTATAAAAGTGCTGCGCCGTAAGCATATGTTTTTACTGTCAAGTGTTTCATGATGTTTCCTCCATCCTGTAGTCTGTGAACATGGATTCAATATACACGCTGACATTTCGTGTTACAATCTAGAAAAACACGAATTGTACCGGTACAGTTGAGGAGGAACAGATATGAAAAAATTTGAAATCATTGCCCGTTCGCTGGAGCAATGGATGCAGGAGCAGACAGCGCTGCTCAGCCAGAACAGCCGGGAGGTGAAAGGCTTTAAGCTCCCGGCTGTCCGGACGCTGGCTAAACAGTATGAATGCAGTATCAGCACGGTTTTACGTGCCTATGAATGGCTCGAACAGCGGCATCTGGTGTACGTTGTTCCACAGTCCGGATACTATACAGTTCCTGCCGGCGGTTTGCCGGCGGAGGCGCAGTGGGAAGGCCCGCTCGATTTCACTTCGGCCGCGCCTGATCCGCGTGTGTTCCCCTATGAGGATTTCCGGCACTGTGTGGATCAGGCGATGAAGCAGAAGCAGGCTGAGCTGTTTCTCTACGGTACCGACCGCGGCTTACCCTCACTTATCGACTTGCTCCGAAATCAATTTGCGGATTATCAGGTGTTTGCTAAGAAAGAGCAGCTATTTATCACGTCTGGTGTACAGCAGTCGCTTGCCGTGCTGGCGCTGATGCCTTTTCCGAACGGTAAGCAGCAGGTATTGCTGGAGTTACCCGGCTATCACAACATGCCTCCGCTGTTAAAGGGGCTTCATGTGCCTTATGCCGGGGTACACAGAACAACAGAAGGTCTGGATTGGGACGGGCTGGAACGCAGCTTCAGGGAGGACAACATCAAATTTTTCTATGTAATGCCGCGCTTTCATAATCCCCTGGGAACCTCACTGTCAGCCCATGACAAGAAGCGGCTGATTCAGCTTGCTCATAAATATGATGTCTATCTCGTGGAGGATGATTATCTGGCTGATTTGGAAAGCGATTCGAAACAGGACCCGCTTTGGTCAGAAGATACGGAAGGCCAGGTCATTTATCTGAAAAGCTATTCCAAAATCCTCTTTCCCGGACTGCGTCTCGGCGTAGCTGTGCTGCCGCATTCACTCGTACCCTTGTTCGGCGCGCACAAAAGAATGCTCGATATCGACACTTCACTGTTATCACAGGCTGCTCTTGAAATCTATATCCGCAGCGGCATGTTTGCCCACCACGGCAAAGTGATCCGCAGCCGGTACGCCGAGCGTATGCGTAAGGTGCATGAACAGCTGGATGCATTTGCCGACCTGGCTCCGTTCGCTCGCGCACCGCGTACCGGAGGAGAACACACGGTGCTCCCTTTGCCTGACCGCCTGCCTGTGAGCGTATTGGTCTCCCGGCTTACGAAGCGCGGTGTCCTGGCAGACACAACCGAGCGCTATTATCCGCAAGAATACCCCTGGCAGGATAAGATGCTGCGGCTTAACATTTCCAATGTGCCAAGCCTGCGGGTCGCAGAGGGCATGAACATCATCCGCGAGGAAATACTGAAGCTGGCTGGTCCAAACGAGCGTCACCCGCAAGCTTAGTACGATTTATGGATAAAATACCTATAGTCATGTAAAGATGTGAATCCCAGGAAGCGAGATAGCATCCGTAGCACGTTATGGCTAATCAAACAATAGCTCGAATGGGTAGTTTCGGTGTAATTCACTGAGTTGTAAAAAAGAGTTGATGCTTTCATGAACGTTTAAAGGCAAAGAGGTGACCGGAACCGTTTTAGTTAAAGATAAAGATATAATAATTTAAAATAACCAAAAGCTTATATAAGGAGGCACTAACGCAATGGGCATCGATACAGTGCTGTGGAGCAGACTGGTGACAGGCTTGACACTGGGCTTCCACGTTATTTTCGCAACGATTGGCGTAGGTGTTCCGCTAATGATTGCAATCGCCGAACTCATGGGAATACGCAAAAAAGATCCGCACTATACGCTGATGGCAAAGAGATGGGCCCGCGGGTTTGTCATTTCTGTTGCAGTTGGTGTTGTTACAGGCACTGCAATTTCACTACAGCTGGCCTTGGTATGGCCGAATTTCATGAAGCTTGCCGGTAATGTTATAGCGCTCCCGTTATTTATGGAAGTATTCGCTTTCTTTTTCGAAGCCATCTTCCTGGGTATTTACCTCTATACTTGGGACCGGTTCAAGAAACCGTACATACACTGGCTCCTTACGATCCCGATTGTCGCCGGTGCAGGGATGTCCGCAGTTTTTATCACGACAGTTAACGGTTTTATGAATCAGCCCGAAGGCTTTGCTATGTCAGGAGGACAATTTACCGCCGTTAATCCGGTACAGGCAATGCTGAATACAGCGACGTTCTCCAAGGTGTTCCATGTATTAAGCTCAGCCTATCTGACCGGAGCCGCACTGCTGGCAGGGATTGCCGCATTTGCACTCCTTAAGAAGGGCGCTTCGGAATACCATAAAAAAGCGCTGAAGCTGATGATGGCCGTTGTTATGGTGTTTGGACTGCTAAACGCATTGGCCGGAGATGTGTCCGCGAAATTTTTGGCTGAGCATCAGCCGGAAAAGCTGGCTGCGGCAGAGTGGCATTTTGAAACCGAAAGCGGAGCAGACCTGATTCTGTTAGGGTGGCTTAACGCAGAGCATGAGGTGCTGTGCGCACTCCATATTCCCAAGCTGCTCAGCTTCCTTGCCTTTGGAGACTTTAATGCAGAAGTGACAGGACTGAATGAATTCCCACTGGACGAGCAGCCGCCGCTTCTGGTGCATTATTTGTTTGACCTGATGGCAGGTGTCGGCTTCACGCTGTTAGGCATTTCATTCCTGTATTTCCTGTTTGTATTCTGGAAAAAGCGCAATGAGCATAACAAGTGGCTGCTGCGTGCGATCGCATTAGGTGCTCCGCTTGCATTTGTGGGAGTCGAGCTGGGCTGGTTTTACGCTGAACTCGGACGGCAGCCCTGGATTTTACGGGGATATATGCGTGTAGAAGAGGCGGCAACGACCTCACCGAGCGTGAGAATCCTGTTCTTTGTTTTCCTGCTGCTGTACATCCTGTTAGGGACGGTTTGTGTTCTCGTGCTGCGGCGCATGTTCAAAAACAACCCGGCAGAAACCGAGATGGAGAAGTGGAATCAGCATCCCGGTGACAAAACAACAGTAAAGGGTGAGCACGCAAAATGAGTTATGAGTTGATTGGAATTTCCGTGCTCTGGTTGTTTTTATACGGATATTTAATTGTAGCCTCGATAGATTTCGGAGCCGGCTTCTTTGCCTTTTATGCCCGCCTGACAAAGCAGGATCATCTGATTAACCGTCTGATTTCCCGCTACTTATCACCCGTCTGGGAGATCACTAATGTATTTTTCGTCTTTTTTTACATTGGACTTATCGGCTTCTTCCCGGATACCGCTTATTACTACGGCTCAGCGCTGCTTGTTCCGGGAAGCATTGCGGTTATACTGATCGCGATCCGCGGCTCATTCTATGCGTTTGAGAATTACGGCTCCAAGAATAACATCGTATATCTTTTCCTGTACGGAGCTTCAGGGTTGCTTATTCCCGCATCATTGTCAGTGGCGCTCACTCTGTCGGAAGGCGGCTTTATATACAAGCAGGGGGAGACCGTCTCTCTGGATTACTGGGCATTGTTCACAAACCCGTTATCCTGGAGCATTGTAGGCTTGGCGATTGTATCCGTGTTGTTCATCAGCGGCTCCTTTCTGGCCTTTTATGCTTCCCGGGCAGAGGATCATTCCGCACTGAAGCTTATGCGGAGCTATGCGCTGTTCTGGAGCACCCCGACCATTGTTACCGCACTGACAGCCTTCATTTATCTGGGCCAGCACAATGAGCGGCATTTTCAAAATATGATGGATTTATGGTGGCTGCTCGCCCTTTCCGTTGCTTTCTTCATGCTTGCAATGTGGCTGTTGTACAGCGGACGCCGTTACGGATTGGCTTTCATAAGCATTATGCTGCAATTTTTATGCGCTTTTTTCGCTTATGGGATTGGGCAGTACCCTTATATTCTGGACCCGTTCATTACAATCGAGAACAGCATCACTTCACCGGCGATGGGCTTGGCACTGGTCATAGTGTTCATCGGTGGCATGTGTATGCTTGTTCCTTCCCTGATTTTGGTATTCAAGCTGTTCCTCTTTGACGCAGATTATGTGAAAGGGAAGAAGTAGATGAAGAAGAAAACAAGCCTGATCGCTGAGCAGATGTCAGGGCAACGCAAACAACTTGTTATGCTGACAATCCTTTCGCTCATGCTGGGCATTGCCATTGTAAGTCAGGCCGGGTTGCTGGCTGAAGCAGTCCAGCGGGTTTTTGTGGAAAAAGCCTCCTTATCATCCGTTGCCCTGCTGCTCGCTCTTCTGCTGTCCGTTATGGCTATCCGCACTTTGCTGTCATACGGAAACGGAAGGGTAGGCTTGCTTATGGCGGCTTCCGCCAAGGCCAATATGCGTTCAGCTGTACTGCAGAAGCTGACCCGTGCTTCCATGCCTTCAACCCTGCAGGGACAGACGGGAGGCAAGGTCAGTGTGGCCCTGGATGCAGTGGACGAGGCTGACAGCTATTTCAGCCATTACATGCCGCGTATGGTCGAAGCCGCGATCATCCCGGTGCTGATTCTGATTGTTACGTTTATCTTACATGCTAATACAGGCTTCATCCTGCTGTTCACAGCACCGTTCATTCCGCTGTTTATGATTCTGGTGGGACTGCAAACGAAAAACAAATCCGAAGAAAAGTATGCGCAGCTTGCAGAATTCTCTGCTACATTCCTTGATTCACTGCAAGGGCTGGTGACACTAAAAATATTCGGACAGGCACGCCGTCAGCAGCAGCGAATTGAGCGCAGCAGCCTGGGCTACCGTGACGCCACAATGGATATTCTGAAGGTTGCCTTTACAAATACCTTTATGCTGGAATCGATTGTGATGCTGAGCATCGGGATCGTTGCCCTCGAACTGGCTATTCAGCTGCTTGTATTTAAATCGATGCCGTTTCACACCGCCTTTCTTGTTCTGCTGCTCGTTCCCGAATTCTTTAACCTGCTTAAGAATACGGGTACCGCTTTTCACAGCGGGCGGACCAGTATGGGGGCGGTTCGTAAGGTTGAGCACATGCTAGCTGAGACGAATGACAGCTCCGGGACACAGCCTGCTGAGGTACAGAAGTCCGTTGCCAAGCTGCTCCCGGCACCTCCGTCCATGGAGCTGAATGATATCCATTTCCATTATGCACCCGGTTCGTTTGAGCTTAAGGCCGGGACGATTTCGATAAAGCCGGGAGAGAATGTCGCTATTGTCGGCAAAAGCGGCTCCGGCAAAACGACTCTGCTCCATCTCTTTGCCGGACTGCTGAAGCCGGTCTCAGGCACGGTCAGGGTGAACGGAAGCCCGCTTGGGCAATTGGACGAAAACGCATGGTTTGAGCAGGTTAGCTACATTACACAGCATCCTTATATTTTTGCTGGAACGCTCGCTGATAATATCGCAATCGGTGCCGGGGGTAACATCACCAGGGATGAAATCAGGCAGGCAGCAGAGGATGCGGGTCTTGCACCGCTTGTTGCCCAATTAGAACAGGGCTTGGATACCTTTGTCGGTGAAGGAGGCCGGGGACTGTCCGGCGGAGAGAAGCAGCGTCTTGCTTTAGCACGGGCTTTTTTGAAGCGGCCGGCCTTGATCTTGTTTGATGAGCCTACCGTTGGCCTCGATCTGCAGACCGAACAAATTCTGCAGAGCTCCATAACTGTATTAGCCAATAACGCAACGATGATTACAGTCGCACACCGGCTATATACGATCCGGCAGGCCGATCATATTTTGTTTATGGATCATGGGAAATTAGCGGCATCAGGAGTCCATGATGAGCTTCTTGAATGCATACCTCAATATGCCGAAATGGTTGATATTCAGCGAAAGGGAGGTTCAGCATGAATGAGCTGGCGATTTTGTCTAAGGCAATGATATCAGAGCGAAAGGATATTCTCCTTTCGATTCTGGGAGGATTTATTGCCGGCGCAGCCGGTGTGGCTCTCTTTTCCGCGAGCGGGTATCTGATTTCACAGACGGTCTTTATGCCGCCGCTCTACACCTTAATTATCCTTACCTCGATGGTCAAGCTGCTTGGCCTGCTCCGTGCGGCAAGCCGTTACGGTGAACGTCTTTATTCGCACAGAGCAACGTTCTCCATGCTTAGCCGGCTGCGCACAGCCTTTTTTGACAGGCTGATTCCGTTAACGCCCGGGATATTGAACAAGAACCGCAGCGGCGATCTGCTTGCACGGATCGTCGGGGATGTGGAGAGCCTGCAGAATTATTTTTTGCGCGTCGCATATCCTCCGGTTATCGTTATTACGGTCTTTTTAGCAACCATGGTGTTCAGTGCTTCCTTTTCGTTCTGGATTGCCTGTCTGTTTGTAGCAGGAATGCTGTTAATAGCATTAGTTGTACCGGGCATCGTGCTGCTGGGCCAGCGGTCGATACACGGCCGTGTCCGTAAGCAGCGGGCTCTGCTGTCGACGGAAGTAACGGAGGCATTATACGGCTTCCGGGATCTGAAGGTGTACGGGCAATTACCACAGAGAGAACAGCAGCTCCAGCTTGCCTCTGCAGCATTGACCGCGAAGCAGCAGCGGGCCGCCGTCCATCTGCTGCGCGGCCAGGCTATGCATACCTTTGTTACCTTTTTTATCTCCTGGGGTGTACTGACGCTCGGCGCGTATCTAATTATGGAAGGCGCGCTGGCCGGCGTATTCTTAGCTATGCTTGTCATGGCCTCACAGACCGTCTTTGAAGAAGCCGCGGCAATGGCTACTTTACCTGCTTATAAGCAAGACAGCGAGCACGCGGCTAAACGGCTGACCGAAACCGTATTGACTGCCGGTGATCAGCCATTGCAGCCGGTCCGCACTTTGCCAGCTGAAGAGGCTGTTTCGGTGGAGCTGGCCGGCGTTACGTTCCAATATGAAGATGAATGGCGGCCGGCATTGACGGACCTGTCACTACAGCTCCCGGCTGGCTCCAGAACAGCGATTGTCGGACCGAGCGGGTCCGGCAAATCAACCCTGATCGATTTGCTGCTCAAACTGCGCACGCCTGTATCTGGTGACATACGTTTAAACGGTGTTTCTTTACAGGTGCTGGATGAGGCAAGCATTTGGGAGTCCTCTAATGTCGTGCTGCAGCAAAGTCATTTTTTCCGCGGAACCGTTAGGGACAACCTGCTGCTTAAGGGAGAAGAGCAATCTGACGAGGCATTACTGGATGTTCTCGCTAAAGCCCAGCTGCCGGATCTGGCATTAACCGATGCAATATTCGAAAAAGGAGAGAACCTGTCCGACGGTGAGAAGCAGCGGCTGGCTCTGGCAAGAGTCATGCTCCGCAAAGGGCGGTTATGGCTGCTGGATGAACCGACATCTTCGCTGGATTATGTAACGGAACAACGAGTGTTAACCCATCTCTACGAACAGTCTGCCGGAGATACATTACTGTTCATTTGCCACCGGCTTACTGGCCTGGAAAGTATGGACAGAATTATAGTAATCGAGCAAGGCAGGATAATCGAAGCAGGCTCCTATTCCGAGCTAATGGAACAAGAGGGCTATTTTTACCGGATGAAGCAAATTGAGCTGCAAATGGTTGGCGAGTAATAGGCAGACCAGAAGCCTAAGCAAAACGGAGGTGCAGAGACATGACTAATACCCATAAACGAATTCTGCTGGTAGACGACGAAACTCGAATCCGCACGCTGCTGAGGAAATACTTGGAGAAAGAAGGCTATGTTGTAGACGAAGCGGATAGCGGCGAACAAGCCATTCTGAATTGCTGTATGACCGGCGGAAAATATGATCTGATGGTGCTGGACTGGTTGTTACCCGACATAAGCGGCATAGAGATCTGCAAGCATGTGAAGCTGAACCACCAGGAGATTCCGATCCTGATGCTGTCCGGACGTTCAGAAGAAAAGGACCTGCTCGAAGGCTTTAAGGCAGGCGTTGACGATTATGTCGTCAAGCCGTTTAGTCCGAGGGAAGTTGTATTACGTATCCAAAGTATTTTGGCCCGTGCCCAGGAAGCTTACCCTTTCGACAAAACGGTCTCCGGCAGTCAAATCCTGATTGCAGAAATTGTAATCCAGCCGTCAGCCCGGCGAGTGCTTGTACAGCGCAATGAAATTCATCTGACTCCAAAAGAATATGATCTGCTCTATTTTCTCGTAACCAATCAGGAAACTGCCTTCTCCCGGGAAGCTTTACTCAAGGAAGTATGGAAATCATCCTACCAGGAGATCTATGACCGGCGCACCGTAGATAACCATATCAAACGATTACGGAAAAAGCTGTTTTACCGGTACCCGAAAGGGGATGAATACATTCAGACGATCTGGGGACAAGGCTACATCTTCCGCTCGCCCTAGCTCACTGCGATACCGCACAAGAATTTCCTCCTAAGCAGGATTGTTATAATAGGTGCAAATTCAGCTTGAACCGGTGAAAATCGCGTTGTCAATATACAAAGGAAGCTCCGCGAATTGCGGACTTCCTTTGTTTGTTTAGGACATATAAAAAACACAAGTATCTTTTATACTGGCCTAAACATTGAACCGGGAGTGAAGATTCATGAAAAAGCTGATTCCTTCGGCGTTGACACTGGCCAATCTGCTGGCCGGATTCCTCGCTATTTTATGCATTTACAAACAACACCTGCCCGCAGCCATGCTGTTGATCGGGCTTGGAATGATCTGTGATTTCTTCGACGGCTTCTGCGCGAGAAAGCTGGATGCCGCATCAGAGCTGGGCAAGGAACTGGACTCCCTGGCTGATCTGGTGACATTCGGTATAGCGCCAGCTGCTCTTATCTATGCTGCTTCACTTAATGAAATCCGCGTTGCCGGTGCCATGGGCTGCCTGATTTTTGTCTGCTGCAGTGCGCTGCGGCTGGCACGCTTCAATACCGGCCAGAGTCATGTGCCGGGCTTCGTCGGAATGCCGACCCCAATGGCAGCTATGGCGGTATTACTGCTCACAGTAATTCCGTCAGCATCTGCCGCTGTCATCGGAATGCCGGTAGTCGGCGCACTGATGATTAGCCGCCTGGCTTTTCCCAGCCTGAAAAAAATGAAGCCTGAGCCTGCCGAGGACTGCTGATGGAGAACGTGATGCTGTTCCTGACAGAGTATGGCTATACAGCGATTTACGGACTGCTGGCACTGGGAATTATCGGATTGCCCGTTCCCGATGAGCTGCTTATGACTGGCGTCGGTTATTTAACAGCCATCGGGACAATGAAGCTGCCTTATGCCCTGCTGTTCAGCTTCATGGGCGCATTGAGCGGAATGATGATCAGCTACCTGATCGGACGTAAGGCAGGGCGGCCGCTGCTGGACCGCTATGGAAAATGGGTGGGGCTGAAGCCGCAGCGGATTGCCAAGGTAGAAGGCTGGATGAACCGCTATGGCCGGCTGTCCCTGATATTCGGCTATTTCATTCCGGGCTTTAGGCATGTCACCTGCTACATGTGCGGAATCAGCCGGATGCCGCTAAGGAAATACAGTTTATTTGCAGCAATCGGCGCCCTGGTGTGGTGTCTGTTTTTTATCATTGCGGGTAAAATATTGGGACATGCAAGTCTTTGAACTTGGGAGAAGGGAGGGTGGTTCTTTGTCAAAGAAAGTCCTGATTGTTGAAGACGAAGTACGGATCCGTGAGCTCATCACGGATTATTTTACCGCGAAGCAATGGCTTGTTGTCCAGGCTTCTGACGGCAGTGAAGGGATGCATGCCTTTGAAACAGAGATCCCGGATCTTGTGATTCTGGATCTGATGATGCCGGAGATGGACGGATGGGAGCTGTGCCGCAGAATCCGGCAGACCTCGGGCGTACCTATCATTATCCTGACCGCAGTGTCCGGTGCTGAACGGCAGATTGAAGGGTATGAGCTGGGAGCCGATGATTACGTGACCAAGCCGTTCAGCCCCAAGGTACTGGTATCCAAGGCGGAAGTGCTGATGCGCAGAGTAGACGGCAACCTTATATCAGCAACACATACGCCTATCAGCTCCGGCGTTCAGCTGAACAACCGCAGTCACGGACTGGAGCGTGAAGGCGAAACCTTTGACTTGACCCCCAAGGAATACGGTATACTGCAGCTGCTGCTGCGCAACCGGGGAATCATCATGTCACGCGATGCCATTCTGGCCTATATCTGGGGAGCTGAATATGAAGGAGATGTGCGCGTTGTCGATACGCATATCAAAAAGCTGAGAGGCAAAATGGGCCCGGCAGCAGACAGTATACGGACTGTATTCGGCATCGGCTACACCTATGAGGAAAAGCCATGAAAAGAGGCGGAATAACCGCTAAGCTCTTTATTGCCACAGCTGCCACCTTTATTCTATTTTATGTTGTTGTGCTGCTGGCCCAGCTGCTGGTCTTCCCGCAATTCTACGAGCACCGCAAAATGGCAAAGCTGGAGCGTGATGCAGCCTATCTCGCTTCTGTCTACCGGAAGAACCCGGAGGAGCTCCGCGCAACAGACTCAGCTGTCATGTTACGGATGCGCCGGGAGGATGTGAACTTTGTACTGACCGATTTTGAAGGAAGCAAGGTGGCCAACGACCCGTTCCGCATGCACATTATCCGTGCTGACGGTACAGCGCTCGATGTTTCACTGATCTATATCTATTTGACATACCGGTCCGAATTTGAACAGCTGAGGCTTGCGCCGGGAGAAGAGGTTACCCTGTACGGTGAACGCGGCGAGACAGGGGACAGCGAGGTTTTTTACCCCTACTATATTGCCAAAGCCGGCGGTGATGATACACCCGCACAATCTGCCGGAGATAAAGGGGAGCAGAATGAATACGATGCGATAAAGGGGACGATTGAAACCGTCAGCGTACCAGGGCTGAACAAGCCGGCGCGGCGCCTGGGGCTTCTGTTTCTGGCACTGGATGAATTTTTCCCCTTATCCGACACCTATACCCGGCAGCTGAAAAGAATGGAGCCGGTCGAGCTGGAATGGATTGATAACTTCGGAGGGAACCGGAGCGGTATTCTGATTCAGCCTGTGCCCGGTGATGACGGTGAAATTAATTTGCTGCTGCTGGTAACCTCCCTGCAGGAAATTAAAGAGACCAACAGCGCGTTACGCCTGTTTTTCGCTTATCTGGGAGCCGGCGGGCTCGTGCTGATTGTGCTGCTCTCCATGCTGTATTCCCGTCTGGTCACGCGTCCGCTTCTGATTCTGAATAAGCGGGCGGAGCAGATGAACAGTCTCGATTTTACCGGAGAGGAGCCTATTCAGCGTAAGGATGAGCTGGGCAATCTCGCAAATACGCTGTACGAGCTGTCAAGCAAGCTGGGATTGACCTTGGATGAGCTGAGTACGGCTAACATCCGGTTAACCAAAGAGATTGAGCAGAACAAGGAGCTGGAGCAGCTGCAGAAGGACTTTTTCGCCAATGCTTCCCATGAGCTAAAGACGCCGCTAAGCATTGTACGCGGGTTCGCGGAAGGCATGCAGGACGGCATCAGCGCGGGCAGACAGGAGCATTACATCAGTGTGATTGTGGAGGAAAGCGAGAAGATGGAGCGGCTTGTTCAGGATATGCTGGAGCTGCTCCGCTTGGATTCGCCGGCAGTTAAGCTGTATAAATCCACAGTATTACTCAGTGAGCTGACGGATGAAGTGCTTCAGAAGCTTGTCTATCAGATGCGGGAAAAAGAACTCACTGCCCAAGTCATCTTACACGAAGAGAGGGCAGTCCAGGTGGATGCCGGGAAAATGGAGCAGGTAATGGTGAACCTGCTGACCAACGCGATTCGTCATGCGGAAGCAGGCAGTACGATCGAAATCGGTATATCGGGTGCGGAGGACAGCTGCTGCTATTACATTCACAATAAGGGGGATAGTATCCCAGAGCCCTATTTGAAACGGATCTGGGAACGGTTTTTCCGTGCAGAAGCCGCAAGGGACCGTAAGAGCGGAGGAACCGGACTAGGCCTTGCTGTTGTAAAACGAATTCTGGAGCTGCACGAGTGCGGCTATACTGTAGAGAACAAAGACGGCGGCGTGACATTCACTTTAACTTTCCGGTTATAAACCTTGCAAACAAGGGGGTGTCTCAAAAGCCATGAAACGGCTGCTTGAGACACCCCTCGTTTTTGAGTTAGAGATACGTTAGCTCGTGGTGAGGACGCTCCGCGAACGGACCGTTGTTCCAATCGCTGTGCTCTCCAGATTTTTTTC
>RCUO01000846.1_pt1 | contig 13287 bp, 14 predicted proteins | sample 2166161 | NCBI WGS metagenome assembly RCUO01 (sample SAMN09932617, study PRJNA488358) | compost metagenome | feature: garden; material: soil; isolation source: compost soil in cyclohexanecarbonitrile-enriched culture | place: Germany: Experimental Botanical Garden Goettingen | collected 2016-01-27 | reverse complement strand
TCAAAATGAGCAAAGTCGTCGCAACAGGGAAAACCATTGAAGAAGCTGTAGAACGTGGCCTTAGCCAGCTTGGAGTTCAAAAGGACCGGGTAACGGTCAGCGTACTAGAACAGCCGTCAAAAGGATTCCTGGGATTGATCGGTGCGAAGGGCGCCAAGGTGGAGCTTACCTTGATTCCTGAAGCCGCACCGGCATCAGCGGCGAGTGCTCCGTCACTGCCTCAGCAGTCAACACGAGAGAGCAAGCAGGAGGCTGGCGGCGGTGTGCCGCGCCAAGATTCCGGACAACCGGCAGAGGAAGCTTACCAACAGGCCGTTCATTTCATTGTCGATGTCGCCAAGAGCATGGGGCTTACGGTGGAAGTTGAAATCGTTCATACCAAGGAATCGACCATTCTGCAAATTTCCGGTCCGGATCTGGGACTTCTGATTGGCAGAAGAGGACAAACTCTCGATGCTCTGCAGTATTTGGCTAATATTGTGGCCAACCGTTATTCTGACAGCTTCGTCCGTCTGGTGCTTGATGCGGAGAACTTCCGTGATCGCCGCAAGAAGACGCTTGAGGAGCTGGCAGACCGTCTGGCCGGCCGGGTAATCCGGACCCGTAAAGAGGTTGTACTGGAACCGATGTCACCGCAGGAGCGTAAGATTATTCACTCCAGGCTGCAGGATCACCGTCAGGTCAGTACGCTCAGTAAGGGTGAAGAACCCAATCGGCGTGTCGTTATAACATTGAAGTAGAGATTAAATAGGCTGCAATGACTCCTTGTCCAATGTGAGGGGTCATTGCTTTTTTTAAAGATAATAAGTTCTTTCTTGAGATATTAAACATTATATTGAGGTGAGAAACAGTATGCTTAGTGATACTATTGCTGCCGTATCGACGGCGCTGGGTGAGGGAGGAATTGCGATTGTCCGGGTAAGCGGACCGGAGGCAATCTCGGAGGTTGCCTCTTTATTCCGCGGTGCCAAGCCGCTTACAGAGGTTGCTTCCCATACCGTCCACTACGGTCATATAATAAATCCCGCAGACGGGGAACGGATGGAAGAGGTGCTGGTAACCGTAATGAAGGGGCCGCGCTCTTTTACTACAGAGGATGTAGTAGAGATCAGTGCCCATGGCGGGGTTATCTCTGTCAGAAGAGTTATGGATCTGCTGCTGCAGCAGGATATCCGTCTGGCTGAGCCGGGGGAATTCACCAAGCGTGCCTTTTTGGGCGGGCGGATCGATCTTTCTCAGGCGGAAGCGGTCATCGATCTGATCCGTTCCAAGTCCGACCGGGCTTTCTCAGTTGCCCTGAAGCAGGTGAGCGGTTCTTTATCAGAGCGGATTAAGTCACTGCGGCATACCCTGATTGAAACGCTGGCTCATATCGAAGTGAACATCGATTATCCTGAGCATGATGTTGAAGCATTGACTGCAGAATTCATTAAAGAAAAGAGCAGTGAGGTTATGGCAGGCATTGATAAGCTGCTGAAGACTGCCAATGAAGGTAAAATTCTGCGCGAAGGTATTACGACGGCAATTGTAGGCCGGCCCAATGTCGGCAAGTCCTCTTTGCTTAATGCGCTTGCCCGTGACAATAAAGCGATAGTAACCGATATTCCGGGAACAACGCGTGATGTTATAGAAGAGTATGTGACCATAAATAATATTCCGCTGAAGCTGCTTGATACTGCCGGCATCCGTGAAACAATGGATGTAGTTGAACGGATCGGCGTGGAACGGTCCAAAGCTGCATTTAGCGATGCCGACCTGATTTTGCTTGTTCTGAATGCAAACGAAGAGCTGCATGAGGATGAACTGGCACTGATGGAACAAATACACGGTAGACAAGCTTTGGTCATCATGAATAAAATGGACTTACCGCCGCACCTCGACAAAGTTAAGCTGCGTACCTTTTTTGAAGAGTCGAGCATTGTGCCGATGTCTGTACTGGAGGAAGAGGGACTCGACAAGCTGGAGGAAGCCATTTCGGAGCTTTTCTTCGGCGGCAAGCTGGAGTCCGGCGATCTGACTTATGTAAGCAATGTACGGCATATTGCCCTCCTTAAAAAGGCGCATAAATCACTGCTGGATGCTTATGAGGCTGCAGACATGCTGGTGCCAATTGATATGATTCAGATTGATGTACGCCTGGCATGGGAACAGCTTGGGGAGATTATCGGAGATACGGCTGCCGATTCTCTGCTCGACCAGATTTTTTCGCAATTCTGTCTTGGCAAATAATCGGATTAACATTATATAATAGCTGCTTTAAGATAAGCAGTCAGGAGGAATAGAAATGGGTTATGAAGGAGGCAGCTATGACGTAGTGGTCATAGGCGCCGGACATGCCGGCTGCGAAGCTGCACTGGCTGCGGCCCGGATGGGCTGTAATACTTTGATGATTACGATTAACCTGGATATGGTGGCATTTATGCCGTGTAATCCTTCGATCGGCGGCCCCGCTAAGGGACATGTCGTGCGTGAAATTGATGCGCTGGGCGGCGAAATGGGACGCAATATTGATAAAACCTTTATTCAGCTGCGTATGCTTAATACGGGCAAAGGTCCGGCAGTTCACGCATTGCGCGCACAGGCGGATAAATTTCTTTATCAGCATGCCATGAAAGAAACCATGGAAAAGACGCCTAATCTGACGCTCCGCCAGGGAATGGTAGAGGAGCTTATTGTGGAGGATGGAAAATGTGCCGGGGTTATAACCAAGACCGGTACAGTCTACCGCAGCAAAACAGTTATACTGACGACCGGAACCTACCTGCGCGGAAAAGTGATTATGGGTGAACTGACATATGAGAGCGGTCCTAACAACCAGCAGCCTTCAGTGCGCCTGTCGGAAAACCTGCGTGAGCTGGGCTTTGAGCTGGTCCGCTTTAAGACAGGTACGCCGCCGCGTGTACACAGGGATACCATTGATTTTTCCAAAACTGAGATTCAGCCGGGCGATGATAAGCCTAAGTTTTTCTCTTTTGAGACCAAGTCATCGGATAACGAACAGCTGCCTTGCTGGCTGACTTACACACAGCCGGCTACGCACCAGATCATTAATGACAATCTTCATCGTGCCCCGATGTTTACCGGTATTATTGAAGGAACAGGCCCGCGTTATTGTCCTTCCATTGAAGATAAGGTAGTTCGGTTCAGTGACAAGTCACAGCACCAGATTTTTCTTGAACCGGAAGGAAAAAACACTTCCGAGTATTATGTACAGGGACTTTCTACCAGTTTGCCTGAGGATGTGCAGTTAGCTGTGCTTCGTTCTATTCCCGGAATGGAAAAGGTTGAAATGATGCGCAATGGTTATGCGATTGAATATGATGCCATGGTACCTACCCAGCTGTGGCCTTCACTTGAGACAAAGCGTCTGCCAGGGCTTTTTACCGCAGGGCAAATTAACGGTACATCAGGATATGAGGAAGCTGCAGGGCAAGGTGTAATGGCCGGTATTAATGCTGCCCGCAAAGTACAGGATAGAGAACCTGTAGTGCTTGACCGTTCCCAGGGGTATATCGGTGTATTGATCGACGACCTGGTGACTAAGGGTACGAATGAGCCCTACCGTCTGCTTACCTCGCGCGCCGAGTATCGCCTGCTTCTCCGCCATGACAATGCCGACCTGCGCCTTACTCCTATCGGTTATGATATCGGACTTATTCCGCAGCAGCGCTATGATGCCTTTATGCATAAAAAAGAAACAGTCGACCGTGAAATTGTCCGCCTTCAGGAAACGAAGGTGAAGCCTGTAGAGGTTAATGAAGTTCTGGCAGCTTATGAATCAGCTCCTATTGTTGACGGCTCCAATCTGCTTGTACTGATGCGCCGCCCGGAGGTTGCTTACAGCTTTGTTGATCAGATTTCACCTTCACCAGAAGCGCTGGACGAAGAGATGAAAGAGCAGGTTGAGATTCAGATTAAATATGCCGGTTATATTGAGAAGCAGCTGGCTCACGTAGAGAAGCTGCAAAAGATGGAAAAGAAAAAGATACCTGATGATATAGACTATAATGTCATTCATGGACTTGCAATGGAAGCCCGCCAGAAGCTGACCAAGATTGCTCCGATCTCAATTGGCCAGGCATCACGGATTGCCGGAGTTACACCGGCTGATATTTCGATTCTTCTTGTACATTTAGAGCATTACAACCGGGTAACGGCGGCGAAAGGATAACTTATGGATAGCACAATAACACAGTATGTTGCTCTATTACAGGAGAAGGGGATTGAGCTCTCCCCCCGTCAGCTGGAGCAGTTTGAGCTCTACTACCGGGAGTTGGTCTCCTGGAATGAAAAAATGAACCTGACAGGTATTACTGAGCGTGATCAGGTGTATACAAAGCATTTCTATGACTCATTATCGCTTGCCTTCTATATTAATATGAACGAAGTGAACAGTCTCGCTGATATCGGATCAGGCGCAGGATTTCCGGGTATACCATTAAAAATTTGTTTCCCGCATATTAAACTGACCATCATTGACTCACTCAGCAAAAGAATTTCCTTCCTTCAGCATATCTGCGATACATTGGAGTTAACTGGAGTACAGCTGATTCATGGCCGTGCAGAAGATATTTCCAGACAGTTTGTGCACCGTGATGCGTATGATGTAGTTACTGCCCGGGCGGTTGCCCGCCTGTCACTGCTGAACGAATTCTGTCTACCCTTTACCCGGAAAGAGGGTATCTTTGCCGCTATGAAGGGAAATGATCCCGGCGAAGAATTATCAGAAGCAGGACGCAGCCTTAAAGAATTGCGTGCTGAGCTAAAAAAGGTGGAATCGTTCAGTCTGCCGGTAGAGGAATCTGCAAGGCACATTGTTATGATCCGCAAGACAGGTGCTACACCGGCCAAATATCCGCGTAAAGCAGGAGTGCCTGCCAAGTCGCCGCTTATTTGATTGTTTCACGTGAAACATTTTTATCCATTTTAATAGCAGAGCTAATAAAAGTCCTTAATTACTAAGGGCTTTTTTTTATGAATGATACGAAATTGTATTTCATTTATTTTAAATGGCAGGAAAAATAGGTCTTTATGGAGAATAGGATTATATGCAGAAAAGTGATAGAATGATATAGTATCGTTTAGTAGTGAAGGCTGTACGATAAGCTTTTTGCCAGGCCAGGTTAAGAGGATCGTACTATATTGAAACTAGGTGGTTATGAACGGAATGAAAGAACAATTCACCAAGCTTTTTGGATTTAGTGAGCGGAGCAGCGGAGAAGAGGTCAAACAAATCCCGGTTCATGAGGTTATCAGCAGTCCTTATCAGCCCCGGACGATTTTTGATGATGAGAAGATAGATGAGCTATGTCAGACCATTAAAACTCACGGAGTTATTCAGCCGATTGTTGTACGTGTACGTGATTCCCAGTATGAGCTTATTGCGGGGGAACGCCGCTGGCGTGCAGTTAAGAAGCTCGGTATGGATACGGTTCCGGCTATTGTCCGCGAGTTCAATGATTCTCAGGCTGCCTCTATCGCTTTGATTGAAAACCTGCAACGGGAGGGTCTGACTTCTATTGAGGAAGCCATTGCCTATCAGAAGCTTATCGATCTTCATCAATTGACCCAGGAAAGCCTGGCACAGCGTCTAGGTAAAAGCCAATCTACAATTGCTAATAAGATTCGACTTTTGCAGCTGCCGGAAGAAGTGAAAACCGCACTTATGGAGCGGCAGATTACTGAGCGGCATGCACGTTCACTGCTTTCTTTGGATAGTGTCGAGATGCAACTGAAGGTACTTGCAGAGATCATATCCAAGGAACTGAATGTTAAGCAGACAGAAGCACGTATTGCCTTTTACAAGGCACTTAGCCAGAATACCAAAAAATCAAAGCGGGTTTCCTATACCAAGGATGTTCGTCTAGCGCTTAATACAATTCGTCAATCGATTGATATGGTAACAGGCTCAGGAATGGAGATTAAGACTTCGGAGAATGACCGCGGTGACCATTATGAGATTGTGATTCAGATCCCTAAACGATAAATTGTTTCAAAAGCTGAAGGCGGCCCTGAGGTGATTGGCCGCCTTTTCTGTGACTATAGGCGGAATATACCGCTGTAGACTATTAATTGAACTTTACTTGTATATTTGTCTATTTTCTCGCAAAATTGATGCCGTTCAAAACGTTAAACTTCACGAACTACAAGATGATTCTTTCTAACAATTCGAGGTGAAATAAGTGTCCAAGATTATTGCCATAGCAAATCAAAAAGGCGGAGTCGGAAAAACGACAACCTCTGTCAACCTGGGTGCCGGCATGGCTACACTGGGGAAGAGAGTGCTTCTTGTCGATATTGACCCGCAAGGCAACACTACAAGCGGCGTTGGCGTCAACAAAGCGGATGTAGCAAATTGCATTTACGATATTCTTATTAATGAAGTGAATCCACAGGATACTATTCAGCATACCCAGATTGACGGTTTGGATATTATCCCCGCAACCATTCAACTGGCAGGTGCCGAGATTGAGTTAGTATCGACAATTTCCAGAGAATTGAAGCTGAAGAAGGCACTCAACGCAGTTAAAAGCAACTACGATTACATCATTATTGACTGCCCGCCGTCGCTTGGTATTTTAACGATTAACTCATTGACTGCAGCTGACTCGGTGATTATTCCTATTCAATGTGAATACTATGCACTTGAGGGGTTAAGCCAATTGCTTAACACGGTGCGTCTGGTTCAAAAAAATCTAAATCCTAACTTAAGTATTGAGGGTGTTCTGCTGACTATGCTGGATGCGCGTACAAACTTAGGGATTCAGGTTATTGAAGAGGTTAAGAAGTATTTTCAGGAAAAAGTATACCGCACAATCATTCCGCGTAACATCCGCCTAAGTGAAGCACCTTCACACGGGCAGTCCATTATTACGTATGATTCACGTTCAAAGGGAGCGGAAGTGTATTTAGAGCTGGCAAAGGAAGTGATCTCTTATGAGTAAGCGTTTAGGGAAAGGTCTAGATGCACTGATTCCATCCTTATCTATTAATGAAGATGATAAGGTTGTTGAGATTCCTTTAGGCCAACTGCGGGCCAATCCATATCAGCCGCGTAAGGATTTCAATGAGGATGCGATTCAAGAGCTGGCAGAGTCAATCAGACAGCATGGAGTCATCCAGCCGATTATTGTCCGCAGTGTATTAAAGGGTTATGAAATCATTGCCGGGGAACGCAGATTCCGGGCATCGCAATATTGTGGAAAAGCAACCATTCCCGCTGTTGTAAGAAGTTTGAGTGATCAGCAGGTAATGGAGATTGCTCTTATTGAGAACCTGCAGCGTGAGAATCTTAATGCCATGGAGATTGCTGTAGCCTATCAAGGTTTAATGGATCAATTTTCGTTAACCCAAGAAGAGCTTTCATTAAAGGTAGGAAAATCAAGATCTCACATTGCTAACTTTTTGCGGTTGTTAACCTTGCCGGAAGAAGTAAAGGATTATGTTTCACGTGGAACAATTTCTATGGGTCATGCCCGGGCAATTGTCGGTCTCAAAGATCCTGAAATAGTAAAGCAGCTTGCAGAGCAATGTGTAGAACAGCAGTGGAGTGTAAGACAATTGGAAGAGGTAGTCAAAAACCTTGACCGAAAGCCAGCTGCGGGCGAAAAAGCAAAAGTAATGAAGCGTGATCCGTATATTGACAACGTTGAGGAAGGATTACGCGAAAGATTCAAAACAACAGTGAAAATAAAACAAGGCAAAGATAAAGGCAAGATCGAAATAAATTACTACAGTGCTCAGGACCTGGAAAGATTGCTGGAGCTGCTTGGAAACTGATCTTCAACCTTGTGCGATAAAACATATCCTGAGGTATCCCTAATACGGATATGGAGGGGTATGTTTTTTACACTTAAAAAGTGAGGTTAGAGAATGGACACACTGGTCTACTTGGATCACGCAGCCACTTCCTGGCCAAAGCCGCCAGAGGTGGCTGCAGCGATGCTGGAGGCGCTGGAACGTTCAGGTGCTAATGCCGGAAGGGGAAGCCACTCGCTTGCTATAGGAACCGGAAGAGTGCTTGTGAGGGCGCGCAGTGAAATTGCTGAGCTATTTGGTATAAGTAACGCCCAGGATATTGCATTTACCCATAACACGACAATGGGTCTCAATATGGCAATTAAGGGGACACTTCGTGCAGGGGATCATGTCATATCTACAATGACTGAACATAATTCGGTCCGCCGCCCGCTTGAGTACCTGCGGCGGACAATGGGTATAAAGGTTGATTATCTGCAAGTGGATGAAGAGGGGCAAATTAGCCTGACGGCATTGAAACAGCTGTTTAGGTCATCGACCAAAATGGTGATTTGTAATCACAGCTCTAATCTGCTGGGAAGCATCCTTCCCGTTAGCGAAATAGGTATGATTGCAAAAGCGCATAATGCGGTTTATCTGGTTGATGCAGCCCAAAGTGCGGGGGCGCTGGATATTAATGTGCGGGAAATGAATATCGACCTGCTTGCTTTTCCGGGGCACAAGGGGTTACTGGGCCCGCAGGGAACCGGAGGCCTTTACATTTCTCCTGAGCTTGAGCTTGAGCCGCTGATGCACGGAGGCACCGGGAGCCAGTCTGAAAGCAGCGAACAGCCGGATGTCCGTCCTGACCGCTATGAGGCAGGCACTCAGAACTCAGTAGGTATAGCCGGACTGCTGGCTGGTGTGCGTAAAATTAAATCAATAGGCATAGCCCAGATTCATCATCATGAGTGGCTTCTGACGCAGCAGCTGATGGAGGGATTATCTGGCATTCCCGGCCTGAGGATGCTTGGTCCAAAACCCGGGGCTCCGCGCAGCGGGATCGTTTCTTTTACAGTTGAGGGACAGGAGTCAGCGGCAATTGCCCATCGTCTGGACCGTGAATATAATATTGCAGTGCGGGCCGGAATGCATTGTACACCGCTGGCTCATAAAGCAGCTGCAACCCTGGAGAGCGGGGCGGTCAGAGTAAGTGTAGGCGTCAGCTCAACTGAGCATGATATAAAAAGAATGCTGGACGCCATGGAGGAATTATACGGCGGTGCCTGCAGCAGCAGATAAAGATAAAAGGATGGTCCATACATGTTAGAGTTGAATCAGATGATTAATGAACAGATTTCACTGGTTATGTTCGCGGCTGTAATTATAATCGTAATTCTGGTTATTGTGCAGATCGTACAAGGCAGCAAGCTGCGCCGGATGCGGCGTAAATATGAAGTGATGATGAGCGGAAATGGTGTAGAGGATCTTGAAAGTCTGCTGATTGATCTGAAAAATCAGGGCGAGCGTTTGGATGAAGGCCAGCGTGAGCATAAGGCGCTGATTGAAGCGGCACAGAATAAAATGCGCGGTATGAAATCTAAAGTTGCAGTAAAGCGTTATAATGCTTTTGGAGAAAGAGGGAGTGACCTGAGCTTCTCCATAGCCATAATTGACGACAACAGCAATGGTGTAGTTTTAACTAGCCTGCATAACCGGGATAATTCCTATATATATTCTAAACCCCTTGAAAACGGAGCCTCACAGTATGCGCTGTCGCCGGAAGAAAAGGAAGTCATTGCTCAAGCGCAGCAGCAGAGTTAGCATGAAGATGCCACTGCTTCAGTGAAGAAAAAAGGCTGACGGCAATAATATCGGCTAAACGCATTACAAGGCTGAGCCGGGTATTCTGCAGCACAAAGTATTCCATGAATCCGCCGACATTGACAATTCCGGTCAGATGGATATCTCCAACAGGAGGTAACTGCTTGTTGACACCGGCGCCGGGGCGCAGGGGACCGTCAACGACCTGAATGCAGCCGACACTGGCGGAATGGCCCAGACAGGCATCGATCCCGATAATAAAAGGGTCATTATGCTTGTTATAAATGAGCGTGAGTGTTTCTTCAAGGTTAACGGCATGCACCGGCTCATCCAAAGTACCATACAGGTGGAATAATGGACTGTGGTAACGGGATAAGGCTGAACCCACCAGAGGGCCAAGTGAGTCACCGGTCGAACGGTCAGTCCCGACGCAGACGATGACAATGGGTGTATCCGGACGGGTCCGTGAAAAGTGAAACAGCAAACGATGGGTAATCGTCGAGTAAATATTGGGATCAGCATGTGATACTTTAAGGCAGGACGGCTCTTTAAGCGGCGCAGCTTGAGATGATAAATTCATATTTAATCTTCCTTTCTTAAAGGCGGAGCATCTACAAAAATATCAGCAGGCATTGCTGTTGTTTCAAAGAGTGCTGATAGCGTAAAGTCATTGTCCGCGGGAGAGAGTTGATGATCCTAGTATATGGATGAAAAAATTTTTTTATACTACAGGTGCGAGAGATAGGACCTTAAGCCCAGAGGGAGGTAAGGAGATGAAGGAAGAGCTGCTGATTGCATTTGACTCCACCCAGCAGGCGCTGCGTGCTGAAATGCTGCTGGAATATGCCGAAATCGAAATTGATATCTTCCCGACTCCTAAGGAAATTACAGCAGGCTGTGCAATGTCCATTCAATTCTTTCGTGAGGACCTCTCAGGGGTGAAGGAGATCATCACCGGGCAAAACGTTGAAATTCGGGGTATCTTCAGTAAGAATGAAGAGGGAAGCGGGTATATAGAGATAAGCGCTTAGTGAGGGAGGAACAAACGGGATGCAAGTTTGGATGTTGGAGACTACGGGGATAGAGGCTCTGGATGAAGCTGTCCGGTTCAAGGACAAAGTGTGGAACTGGGTAACAGATGCAGATATGTGGGCAAGTGTTTTATTTTCGGGACTGAGAATCCTTGCAATCTTTCTCTTAACCCGGCTGATTATTAAATTGGTGTATAAGGTCATTGACCGGTCGATGGAAAAAGAAATGACCGGAAGCCGGATTCTGGCCAATAGCCGGCGCTTTTCTACAGTGGGCGGCCTGCTGAAAAATGTAGTTACCGTTATCTGTAATTTTGTCATGATTATGCTGATTCTTTCTGAGTTTAATTTTGATCTCGGCCCTTTGCTGGCAGGAGCGGGCGTTGTCGGCCTGGCCATCGGTTTTGGAGCACAGAGTTTGGTCAAAGATGTTATCACAGGGTTCTTTATTATTTTTGAGGATCAGTTCGCAGTTGGTGATGTGATTCAGACCGGTACTTATAAAGGAACTGTGGAAATGATCGGGCTTAGAACGACCAGACTGCTCAGCTTCACAGGCGAGGTTCACATTATTCCTAACGGATCGATTATCAATGTAACGAACTACTCGCTGGCTAATGCAATGGCTGTTGTAGATGTGCCGGTGAAGATTGAACGGGGCCTGGAGAACACACTTGCCCTGATCGGCGAGGCATTAAAGGGGATCGAAGAGCGGAGTGACAACATTATCGCATATCCGACTATACTCGGTGTTCAGTCGATGAGCACATCGGAGTTTGTCATCCGTATAGCTGCCAACTGCCAGCCAAATGCCCGGGATGCAGCCCAGCGGCAGATCCATAGCGATATCAAACAGGCGCTGGAGAGGCAGACTGCATTGGAAGAGGCTGAAACTGCGCGTAAGGCGCTAGAACAAGAGGGGCAGGCAGCACAGGCGGCAATGGACGCGGAGCTTATAAAGACAGCCAGAGAAGCCCAGGAGACGGCAGGGGCAATTCCAAGGCGGCAGATTGCTGCAGCGCAAGAGGGAGAAGAGGGGGATAACTGATGGAACGGAAGGTTTTTGAACTGGGAGATATTGTGCTGATGAAAAAGCCTCATCCCTGCGGAACTAATGAGATGGAGATCATCAGGATGGGGATGGATATCCGCATTAAATGCACTGGCTGCCAGCATAGCGTGTTAATCCCCCGTACTAAGTTCGAGAAGAACCTCAAGAAAGTGCTCCGTTCAAAGAGTGCCGGGGCAGGAACAGAGGGGACCCATAATTAAACTTGCAAAAGTAAAAACGCCGTGATACAATAGGTCTTGCTGCGGAGAGGTACCCAAGAGGCCCAAGGGGGCTGACTCGAAATCAGTTAGGCGTGTCAAAGCGTGCGTGGGTTCGAATCCCACCCTCTCCGCCACCACAGCTTTTTACCAATAACGTTAATCAGCCCTCCGCTGCTGCGGAGGTTTTTTTGTGCGTTACTTGTGAAGTATTCAGGAACAGATAGGTTAAGCACAAGAATGTCATATCAATACAAAAAGAGAGATCCTTACGGATCTCTCTCCAGAGGCAGTACATCAATGATGTTCGGAATTAGTCTGTCTAAAGCCGCTAAAGTGCATGGGTATTGCAAAAGCTTATGCCCACTTCAAAAGATAAGAAAGTATAAGCTGCCCTATACATTTGCCTTACCTTTCCTGCAGAAAACGGGTACCATCCTTAGGGAATGGGAAGCCGGTTTCTTGCTATGGGCCAGCCTTACGGTTCCCGGGTTACAATAGTTGCTGTATCAGAATCCCAGTGATTGTGTTCGTCATCGACGTACAACGGAACCACACCTCTCTTTTGTACTGCCTGAGTTTATTATGTGCCTGAGTCAGCTTTTTATACATGTACTCACTAAATTAATGGACACGCGCCTTCTCGACCTTTTTCCACTTACGGTCCTTGTTGCTGGTCTCAGGGAAAATATCACCCTTCTCCATTGTAATCCGCATCGGGTTCTGGATTTCGGTATGGAAGCTGCGCGCCTCGCCTACCTCTGTATAGACACCGGGATTTGGTGCCCTGTCGCCCTTTTCGTATTCTGTACGCTCGCCCATTATGATAATCCTCCTTCATGTAGAATGATCATTACGCATGTATTGTGTGCAGCACCGCCGGGCTTCATGTAGCTAAAAAGTACCTGTACGCTGTTGTGTATGAAATAGCTTGCAATCAGCAGTGCAATTTGTTAAACTGATTTGGTGCGAGTCTATGTTTGTGCTCGTTCCTTGCTCCTGACATGATCAGGGGCCGAAGACCATAAGGAGGTGAAATTTATGCGCAAATATGAAGTGATGTACATTATTCGTCCTGATATTGAACAAGAAGCCGTTCAAGCAGCAGTCGAAAAATTCCAAGGCATCATCTCCAACGGCGGGGAAATTACAAAGCACGATGTGCAGGGTAAACGCCGTCTTGCGTATGAGATCAAGAAATTCCGTGATGGCGTTTATGTATTGGTTAACTTCACTGCAGAACCTGCAGTAGTTACTGAGCTTGAGCGTATCATGAAGATTTCTGACGAAGTTATTCGTTATCTCATTACGAACGACGTTGCCTAAGATCGAGACAAGCTTTGTAACAAATCGCGTTATAAGGAGGGGATTGAATTGTTGAACCGTATCATTCTGATCGGTCGGTTGACCCGTGACCCGGAACTTC
>RCUO01000845.1_pt1 | contig 13291 bp, 14 predicted proteins | sample 2166161 | NCBI WGS metagenome assembly RCUO01 (sample SAMN09932617, study PRJNA488358) | compost metagenome | feature: garden; material: soil; isolation source: compost soil in cyclohexanecarbonitrile-enriched culture | place: Germany: Experimental Botanical Garden Goettingen | collected 2016-01-27 | reverse complement strand
GAACAAGGAGTTCTACAGCAACTGAGTTATTTTCAATTTTAGTTGCTGTCATAAAAATCCTCCTTTTTTTTCAAAATTGTAAATAATATTATTTCAAATTAAAATATTCTTTATGCACTAAAAGTACAAGTTAACATGTATAAAAGCATGTGTCAACACAAATGATAATACACAATAATTTTTTGAAAGTAAACAAGGATTAATGTGGAAATAAGCAACTTTCTATGTACTTTTCATTATATTCAATACTTTCCCATGTGGAACTGAATTCAAACGTAGAATTTTTTTACAAAATAATGAATATTATGGACTTATAATCATATCCCAATGATAATAACTTATTTTCCCTTTAGTCATCATATTGTTTATCTTCATGAAAAAGCCCACTAGCCAAAACCAGTGGGCTAGACTTTTTGTTTTATACTTATATACCTGACGCTAAAGTAAACGTAAACTGTGAACGGTACGTACCGACACGAAGTCCGGTCATTTTCCCCACTTGGTACGAACTACCCGTACCCGCGGATACAACTTCTACCTTATCCGGCACACGCAGCGTGTAACTCATCGGCAATTGGTATTGCCCCATGCCTTCATAAGCTCCTGCTTGAGCCAGAACGACAGGATCAGAGGCGAATGTGTAATTCCCTTTCTTCGCAATCGCGCTGGTCTGTCCGGCCAGAACGGAAGCATCCGTCACGTCAACACCAAGGGCTGATGCTGGCATTTTGACCACTAGATCGGTGTTACCAGTGCCGTTGTCAATTACCGGGTCGGAGACAAAATCCGTGATCTTTAATGAATAGTTCCATCCCGCTCCACTGCCGCGACTGTCCTCAATCACCGAGTTAGTAACCGAGTTGATCTGCTGATATGGATTGGTCGTGCTGATCGTCACGTTATCGAGCAGGAGTCCGTTGAATTGCGAGCTAAAACTACCGGACAATACCGTGAACGAAACGTCTTTAGAACCGAGCGAATCTCCCCAGCTTGGGTCTACCGTTGGCTCCGGCGAAGGTATTGCACTTGCCGATGGAACAGCCGAAGGAGAAGCCGTCGCTACAGGAGTTGGTGTCGGCGTAGCTGATGGAGCTTCTGATGGCGTTGTCGTTGGTGTTGCTGATGGAGTCACCGATGACGTTGCCGTAGATGTCGGCGTAGGCGTAGCTGTTGAAGTTGGTGTCGGCGTTGGTCCCTCTACAGTTTGGCTGCTGGTCGCCAAAACCTCTCCACTGCTATTGATGATTTGCACGGAAACTGTATGACTACCCTCCCCAAGCGTTACAGGGTCGGCGTAGGTTTCCCATGCACCGCCGTCAATTCGTATCTGGACAGTGGCATTGGAGCTTGTCGTACCGCTTTGAACGGATACGGTTCCGTCCCCTCCATCTACGATTTTGGGGAAACCAGGATTAATGATGATCGGATCATTCGCTCCGGTCAGCGACAGTACATCACTGAAATTCCCGTCATTGTCGCCTGCCCGAGCAGAGAACGAATACGCCCCGGCCTGTGTGATGGTCACCGGCTCCGTGTAATTCGTCCAGGTAATGCCTCCATCCAGCGAGTATTCTTTAACCGCCGGATCAGGGGTGCTAAATGCCAGCGTAATCACGGTTTGGTTAAACTTGTCCACGCTCTGCGTTGCAGTCGGCTTGTCCGGAAGTGCTACATACCCTGCTGGTACAATCGACGGCAGACCAGAAACACCGACGAGGCTGATGTAGTCATTAGCGAGGTAATTGGATGTCGTTATTTTATAGACCCCACCGGCATCATCCATGACGTAGACCGGCTTGATGTTGAAAGAACCCGGGATTTCAATGAATGAGACAAATTTTCGCCCCTGCGGATGCGCTGCCTTTGTGAGCGCTCCGGTTGTATGCCATCCGTACAGATCACCCGTCCCGGTTATGGCCAGCACTTGAGGAAGGCTGTCCTCCGAATAGATTGAAACTTTATACTTTTCGGTGCTGCGGCTGATCGCTACATCTTTAACATTGGTCAGTTCGCTATTCGGCCCCGTAACCGGAATTGGAGAAGAAATCGAACTGTCCGTTGTACCGGTGATCGATCCGTTGTTCCATCCGAATGCATACAGCTTGTTGTTTTTCAAATAAAAACTGGTCCGGGATATCGTATCCGTCGTTATTTTGCTGACACCCGAATCAATCAGCTTTTTATTGGCGATATCCGGCAGGCTTGTGCCATTGTTCCACTTATCGGAGCCGTACCCCCAAGCGTACAATTGACCGTTATCCAAGTATGCACCCGAAAATAGATATGCATCAGTAGTCGGAAATAGCGATATTTTGGCCGGATCGATTCCCGTAGGAAACGCGGTTAGCGTAGTACCGTAATCATTGCCTGTTGTGACGGTGCTGGATAATGGCGTTACCACATAGCTAGTAGTTCCTACTGTCAAATAGAAGCGACGAAATGTAGCATCAATCGTCGATCCGGACTTGTAATGACTCTCTTGCGTGCCGCCCAAGTAGCCAACTGTCACCTGTGAGCTGGAACTGAAAGTCGGAAAGGATGTTAATAGAAGCGGACGGGCGGATGACAGCGACGAGTATGAAAGGAACTTGCCAACCAAATAGGCTTGGTTGTCCGTGAGCAAGATAACGCCGCTCTCCGATGCCGGGATGATCTTTTTGATTCCACTGATTGGGTCCGTTCCGGACGGCGCAAGCACTTCGGTCGGAACGGATTTATCGGACTTCGAGCCGATACCCAGCTCGCCGTTCGAGCCGGTGCCCCAAGCATATACAATGCCATCTTTACCAAGACCGAAGTACGATTTACTGACTTGATCGGTTACAACCTGTTTGAACTGAAGCTCAAAAAGGTGTGTCGGATCAGCCTTAGACTTGTATAAATAGCCATCCGTCCCCAAATATACTCCCCCGGTGCCAATGGGGGTCTCACCGTTAGCATACGCCGTAACCGTGCCTCCATTGTCTACATACGGGTTTGACGAGGAAGGATCTACCATCGCCATATTTGTACCTTTGATCCGGTACAATCCTCCCGTAGTATGCAAATCAACGACATAGTTTGTGGCGGCTAGTGAGTAAGTGTCACTGCCATCTCTGAAAAATGAGGCAGTCGTCACCGACTGAAGCTCCTGATAACCTGCTCCTTCTACCTGCGTGGTCCCCGAGACGATCAGTCCGGGCCAGAGTAGCAGCAGCGCAGCAACCCCGGCAAACCTCCGCTTCCATGCTTTCTTTTGGCTATCCTTTGGGCTATCTTTTGTTTTCTTCTTCATATGGCGTTTCCCCCCTTAAATCCCAGCCGTGGCCGTATAGGTCCACGTCGCAGTGTATGTGCCTTGTAACAAACCTACGGTTTTTCCGTTGGTTCCGGTAAGAGCTTTGGGCACTGCCAGATGGTAGGCAACACCAATTTGGTGTGTACCAGCACCCTCGGAAGGAATCACGCCAACAATCCGTTCATCCGTGGAGCTAAGTACCTTTGCCGCCGCAAGCTCCCCCTTCCCTTGTGCAAAGTCGATGGCAGTACCCGCCAGCGCTCCTTTATAGGTTGCAGTATAGGAAACGGCAGATGCCGGGATGACAAAATCCACGGCCGCACCATCAATGGTCCGAGTAAGCTTAAAATCCGTTGCCCGGAGTGTAATCCCCCATCCTGCCGCAGTACCTCGCGCATCCATCACATACAGATCATTAGATGCCTGTGAGGTTTGTGTACTTTTCACGTTCAGAGTGACATCTGCAAACCGAGGCTGGGTCTGTGTCATTTGCAGCCCGTTCCCTGTCACCGTCACTTCAGATTCATCTGTTTCTGCAAATGCCGCTGAAGGAAGCAGCAACAGAGCAGCCGTGCATAAAGCCAACCATCCTTTTTTCAATCTTCATTCCTCCCTGATCTTATTTGTGTCAGGTTTGTGTTTGCCTGACCTTCCTCGGTGCCTCTCCACCCCCTCAACCTATAAAAAAAGCGTAGACCCCTTAAGAGGAGCCTGCGCCTGATTCATTTGCCGGTATGTGGTTGTTTTGATTCTGCTTCGATTCATCATCCTTCTTCTTGCGCTTGGATAAGGCAAAAGCAAGCCAAACAGCAATAATCAAAATGAGGATGAACAGGAGTATAATCACGATGATGATCCAGAGATGTTGCCAAATCCAATCTTCAAACGTCTGATTAACTTCAATCTTCCCTGCTTCAGTTAAAGCATCCTTTGAAAGTTCCGATTGTTCTCTTGTCACCGTAAAGTAAAAGGTCCGGCTAATCGTTTTGCCGGAAAAAGTCGCTTCATAATAAACGGAGTACGTATCTGGCAACAACAGCTTGTCATTGACAACATACACCATGTTCGCTGTCGTTCCCTCATAAATGGAATCAGCGGCATAATCACTCTGGTACATCACGGCATTTTTACTGTCTCGTACTATAATCTTGCCTTTGGGCTTTTCAAGAATTGTCCCTGTATCAGAAAGATCAATCGTCAAACGAGAGTTTCCAGCAGGAATATAGTCGTGAGCGAATGCGTCGATACTCATCGCATGTACGGCCTGCTCAGGCTTGTACTCCAGTACCATTTGCACGCCGGTACGGTTTAGGACGTCAATAGCTAGTGTTGCTTGAGTACTGTTCCCTGAATGGGTTTGGGCCGGTTGATACTCTTCCGCCGCAACCACTCCAACATATTGCCCGGGTTTGATATCTTTAGGAACTTTGACACTGTAGGTAAAGGTCCGTTCCTCATTGGGTTTCAGCCTAACTGACTTTGTACCTTGCGGACTTATCCAGCTCCCTACCAGCCGCAGCTTCTGTGCTCTCTCACTGAAACTTCTCCCTCCATTTTGCGCTGGAAGTGCGTCTGCTGGGTAGAGCTGGAGTTCTAGCGGCTTGTTGGTGATATTACGGACGATGAAACTGTATTTATTCGTGTCTCCCGGCTGCACCTTGTCCATGTAGTAACCCCGGCCTTCCTCCACCGTCTTAACCGGGGAAATGGTATATGAACTGGCCGCGCTGGCGATCCCCGCCAAGCTCAGACAGCTTATCCATAGCAAGAGCATAAGCATTCCAAGCCTCTTCATCTTCATTTAAAACCTCGTTTCTTCTATTATATAATGTGTACCTAAATACCTGAAACCAGTGTGCTGACAAGACTCGCCCTGTACTCACCAGCCAGTAGCCCAATTGTTTGTCCAGGGTTGAGATCACTGTTCCCCTCTACGGATACAACTTGAACGGAGGGAGGAAGGACCACATGTAGCAGTAACTCTGCCCCAAATTGGCCTTTCCCTTCGTCTTCGCCTGCCTGCATTACTGTTTGGCTGACGCCCGTAGCAAACGTTCCAGCATAGCTTTCAGGCAGGGTATGCGCATCCTCTGCGGTCACACCTTGAACCATATAGGAGGCATACGCGGCGGGAACCTCCGCTTGAACGGCTCCCTCTCCCCTCTGTTGACGAATCGTAAAGTTACTGAGTTGGACGCTGTACTGCCAAGATGCCGTATTCTCTTGATACACTGAGAGTTGAACACGAACCTCCAGCTCTGGCGGTTGTTGCATATTCAGCGTAACCGGGGCTGACGACTGGAGGGACAATCCGATTTTCGGCTCATACACACTCGACGCGACATTCAACTCGCCACTCGCTTCGCTGGAGTATACCGTCTCGTTCACCGATTGAGCTTCAGCCCCGCTTAATGGCTGAATAAGCCCCATCCAAAGACACAGCAACCCCAAAGCCCCCCAGCGCTTCATTGCTCGTTATCCTCTGTACCGGTAGGAACCAGGTACACCCGGCCTTCTTCCTGATAACGGATCAATGCAGCAGCGACCTTTGGATTATCCGTTTCTATGATTGCGATTGCTGGAATTGGGTTCTGGTTATCTTCTGACTTAGGTTCAAATCCATTTTGGTTTTGCCGATCTTTAATCAGAAGATTCTTCAGAAGCGGATCATTCCCCGGCGTAATCAAGGTCGTCGTACGCTCCGCATCGTTTTTTACGTACACATAGGCATCTACCCGAACGCCCGGCTTAATGTAGTCACCGGCGCTGCGAACCTGATCTGTCGATACACCGACAAACATGCTTCCTTTCCCTAATGTCGCGCTGGGTCCATATTTACTGTCCTGTGCCTTGACCAACATGGATTTTCCTATGGGAATATCCTTCGGTATCCCCACCTCGTCCACCACCCAATCCTGGCCCTCCAGTTCCTTTGCGTCCGTGATCGCATCGGCAGGCGCTTCGCTTTTCACCACGTTGCGAAACTTCCATTTCACCGGGGTATTTGGCTGAACATTTTCGCTGGCTACCGCGATATTGACCATCTCCGTTCGGTTAGAGACAATCCGGTTTTGGATAATAACACCAGCGCCCGCAAGCAATAATGCGAATAGCAAAATAACCAAACGCCGTGTCGTTTGGGTCCATAAGCGTTTCAAATGCTTCACTCCAATCAAATGAATTCAGCCAGATATGGCGTATGTTTTTTTACTATAATCGGCCATGCATTGAGACCGAGCCACTTCCCGGCAATAAGATCAATATGGGTGCTAAATTGCGCCTCAATACGCGGGATTTCCCCGTTGTAGCTCAGATTCACTTCTATGGTGCTTCCCTTCATCAGATCATTCTCTAAATCACCGTTCAGATTCATGTTCACAATCAGAGATTCTTCCAGAGCAGTTCGGGCTGCGGGTAAGTCCAGTTTCAAGTTCCCCCGCTGGTTATCAATTTCTTCCGAACCAGCTATGACCGCGGCATCCAAACCCTGCTCTACGCTTTTCTCTATCTTGATGTACGCAGTATACGTCAGCGTAACATCGCGCAGCACCAATAGAGCAAAGGAGGCAAATAAAAGTAGTGCTATATTACGAAACATCGCCCTCCTCCTAACGCAAATAAGTATGAGCTAATCCAGTGGTCCTAAAGGTATTAGGTATGGTGATTTCGTGACCAAGTGGCTTTAGCCCAATAAACGTATAATCCATACTGACGTTCAGCTCCAGCGTCGCTCCCCGCTGTACCAGCTTCGGCGTTGCCTGGACTGTTATTTTAGCGGGATCAAGCCCCTGACTACGAACTAATTCATCAAACTGACTACGATTTACTTCATCATATCCGTTCTCCGACTTCATGATTTCCATCAATTCGTTAGCGGCAATGCCCAGTTTCTGCTTTTGCATCATGAACCCATAAATATCGACTGAGCAGTAGAGTATGATGGATGCCACCAGTAAGAAAAACATGATGGCAATAGCATGACCCTCTCCACGGTTATCTTTTAAAATGAAGCGCATTTTAAAGCGAAGTCTTCGGAACATTCAATCCCCTCCTTGTAACAGAAGAGAACAGCGAAGAAACGCTGCCCCTTCTATTTGAATTCAATCGGACGGGAGCAATCTTAGGACAGATTGTCAATTTTCCCCGTAATGTTGCTCCACAGTTGCGGGAGCCAGCCCTTCATCAATCCCCAAATCAGGACAATCGCCAATACAGCGATCAGAGCATACCCAAGGATTTCAATTACGGTCGCTCCTTCTTGACTCCGAAGCGGCATGAGCGCCTTCAGTGTCAGCTCTCTCAGTTTGTCTTGCGCCTTTTCCTGCCAGCGCTGAACCTTAGAAACCACGCTGCCCCACACCTTCTGAGCAGTTTCCTTCCAGCGGCGTACCCCTGCGTTACCTTTACCTGTTTGAACGAATGTTTGCATGAATAAAACCCTCCTATAATGGTTGAATTAAATGGATTGCATTTCAGACATCACAGCAACAAACGCCATAATGACCGCGATAAACGCATGTACCGCGACAAGCACATATAACCGTTTCACCTTTTCCGGCTGGTTTCGTGTCACCTCCTTCAAAGACACCAACCGGAGCTTTTTCAATTCGTCTTTGATGCTTTCAAAATAGGACTTAGCTTCTTCATATCCGGCGTTATTACCGATCTTGACGGCTGCGGCAAACTCTCGCATCACCGGTACGCCCGTTTCCTTGGCGAAGAGATCCATGGCCGCGCCTACATTCATCACCCGCAAATTGGCATTGAGCCGAGCCAGCATCTTTTTCATGCGTGGCCCGCTGGTTTCTTCAAGCCGTTGGATCGTCGTAATAAAGGACTTCCCAGTTTCGAGAGCAATCATCATCTTGCTGATGAGTTGAGGTAAATCTTTTGTAATCTCCATTTGACGAGTTTTATACGCCTTCGGAATTTCATTTAGTTGCAACGCAAAGAAAAGAACGACTCCCGCAGGAATCGCAAACAGCAACGCAGGAGCGCCCAATATAAAGGGTAATACAGCCAGTGGCAGCGCACCGATGACCGATTTGACCAAGATGCCCGCCACTTCCATTTCAAACGAATGCTCCTTATCGAGCACCATATACATCCGGCGCAGCTTACCGATGATGCCGAGACCCAACCTCTTTTCCAGCCCCGGCAAACGATCTGCTACAGCCAGTGTTATCGGATCATATTGCAAACGCTGGCGTTCAGCGGCACTTTTGGACAGTAGCAATGCTTGCGTGGCATAACGCTTCTCGCGGGTAAAACTTGGCAGCAGCATATGCAGCACCCCACCCAGTAGGAAAACAACCCCGATAAATACCAAACCACTCGCTACAAGCAATCCTCATCCCTCCCCTTACAAATCATCTAAATTTAGTGATAAAAAATCGTCCCCCTTGCCCACCGCATATAGCGAGGCAGTCGCAAAGGAGACGATGAATATCTGACCGTACCAAGTATCCAAGAACAAATTCCCGTTGTTACTGCTAAGAGAGGATAAGAGTATAGGCATCATCCAACTCATGGCGACGATAATGATCAAATTCCTCCGCTTGCTTTTCGCCTCAATCTCCAGTTCCTTAACCTGAGCAATATCCTCACTGATCTGTTCCACAGTCTCCTTGAGGCTGTCCAAAGAGCGGCGATGAAAGCCTTCCGTTTGCGCCAGATTCAGCTTGTCACCAAAATCCTCCAGCTTTCGAATCCGCACAGCAGCGTACACCTCTTCAAGCACACGCTGTAACGGCAATCCAATCCGCAACTTGTCACAAGCCGCCTGAAAGATCGGCTTAGTACTGCCTTCCATATCCGGCAGTGCAGCTTCAAGCGCCTTTTGCACATGGTTGAAATCCCCTAACTTGCTGATCCACAGCCGTAGATTGGACGGCAGTTCAAATAATAGCTGTGTCCGCTTGTTTCGTTTCACCTTGAGGATGATAAATCGGGGCAGAGTAAAGCAAAGCGCCAGCCCCAGGGCGATAAAGAAATAGTTGCCTGTTAAGAGAGCAATCAGCGCGGTAATCGCACCGGCAAGACCGATAATCCACAAAAATTCCTTGCTGGACAGATACCAGCCTGCACTCTCCGCCTCCTTACGGAGTGTTTCGTACCCAAACGCCTTCGATAGTGAAAAGGATTTAGATTTATCCCTCACTTTCGGCAAGAGCAAGTGAAGCGTTAATAAGGCTACGCCTGCATACCAGAACACCATATAACTACTTGCCATTCCTAGTGCCTCCCTTACTCACACCAGCGGGAAATGACATGGGCTGGTGCGCCTTCAGCTATAAGGCTACTTTTCAACTTCTTCAGCTTCCCTACCTGCTGAAACTGGCGTGCCGTTGGATCATAACGAAAGATCGGGTTCAGCAGTGGTCTTTCTGTTCCTTCAAAGCCCAGCATTTCCGCGATCTCAAACACGACCCGCTTGCCAGTAGTCGCTTCATATTTCTGGAACAAGATCAGATGAAACGACATTGCAATCTGTGAAGCCGCTGTGCGATTATTCCCGGCCAGTTGCAGGAATCGAACTCCGGCTTCTTCTGTCCCGTTCGCGTGGATTGTCAGGTGAACGATATGCCCCGTGTTGGCGGCGACTAAAGCCTGTTCCGCTGCATGCTCATCCCGCACCTCACCAATCAGAATCACGTCCGGATTTTGCCGCAGGCTCGTTTTGACGAGCTTGGGGATGGGATACGCCTTGCGTTCATCGTCATGTTCTTTCACAATGACGGAGGCAATATTCGGATAATCCTGATAAGTCGTTTTCGCTTTGAGCATCATTTCCTCCGAATCTTCAATGCAGAAGAACCGGGTCAGTCGATCATAATAGGCCGGGAAACGAATAAGCTGCGTGGTCTTCCCACTGTTGGTTCCTCCGGCAATCATTGTGTTTACGCCGTAGGGTAGGATATCAGCAAGAAACTGGGATATTTCCGACGAAATGTTCCCGTAAGTGATACACTGCTCGTCCGAGTACACGTCCGGAGGAAATTTTCGGATGGAGATAATGGGGCTACGGGTACTCACACCGCCCCTTGTCACATCCATAATGACGTTGATCCGAAAACCTCGATAGTTAGCATCAATGATCGGCTCGTTGGCCGTTAATGTTTTGCCAATCGGCATCAACATTTTATCAATCGTCCGGTAAATGTGATCGTTGTCTTGAAACTGAATTTCCTTCATATGCAACGGAAATCCGTCTTTCTCCACTATCGTTTCACTGGGTCCATTTATCTCTATACTGCTGATTCTTGACTCATCCAGTGCCGGTTGCAGCACGCCCATTTCCGTAATCTCAGTCTGGATTATGGATATGACTTCATCCATCGGCATACTGAACTGGAGACCCCGCTGATCCTTGATGTAATCCGAAATCTGGTACTTGATTCGGTTACGCGCTGTTTCATCAACAAATGCTCGTACAAAATCATCATTGTGATGATCCACGAGGTAGCGCTGCGTTTGTTCCAGCACCGAACGCAAGCTCGTTTCGTCGCTTCTGGTGCGGGACGTGGATTGCTGTACCACACGCGGCTTGTACTGCACATACTCAACCGGATTAATGATACCAATCATGTAAGCACCTTCCTTTTCAGCAATTCCGCAGGCTGCGCAATCAAGTTAAAATCTTTCTTCCCTTGTTCACGGATGAGAGAATGACGGGACTCACTGAACATCAAGAGTTGTTCTGTTGAAAATCCATAGTCCTCTTTCATGAGGGCATATGCCCCCACTGCACGAATCCATTCAAGCGGTTCACGCGCCACCAGAACTACTTTATCCGCTGCCCGAAGTCCAAAAAATGTCATCGGGTGAATGAGCTGGCCTTGCAGAATGAAAAATACCCAATCATATCCGCTTAATTGAGCTTTCAAAAAGACAGGCAGGTCGATCAGCGTGTTTTCCTGTTGCAGCTTGAGCAGCACCGGTGCATCTGGCTTGCTACGGGGCTGGATGAGTAAGCAATCCACCTCTTCATGTGGCAACAGATAGGAGTGAAAAGGTTGCAACATCCCTCGATCATAATCAATGAGCAGTTGGTCGATGGTTTGGGCTGGAGGGATGTCTTCGAGTCCAAACCGGTAGGCGATGCGCGGCACACCCAAGCAGGGATATTCCACAACTGCCACACTCTCTCCAGCCTTTCGCACCAGCGGCAACAAGGCTTCAAGTAGCTCCGAGCTATCGCCCCCTGCCGGGTTCCACAAGGCCATGACAGTATTCTTTTGCTCCGCTGCCTCCGGAATACGCTTTGTAAGTTTAAACACTTGTTTCATCCCTTTCATATTGCGGATTCATTTACACTCGCGTCGGCCAATTCCACTGACCAAATTCGCTACCTTGAATAACCTTTTGAACAAATTCAGTGCTTCCGTTTTGATGGAACACCTGTAGGTCTACACTGCTGTCTTCATTGATGTTTACGATTAAGGCAGCAGTGTCTCCGTGAAATTTAAAATGTACAATCCGTCCGATACTCGGTTGCATACGATATCTCCTTTCTTCAGATTGTTTTCATGAAACGTCTTTTTTTCGGTCCTTTCCCTGGCAGGATCGGCTCAACCCATTTGGAATCTCCTTCAAATGGGTTTGGGGCATAAGGAACATGCAGCACGGAAACACGAAACGGCTCCAGCAGCTTACTGGTTTCTTTGAACATACCTTCATCGGCGAAGTTGACCAGTACGTATCCCCGCATGTCGGTGAGTACAGGCGTAAACTCCGTCCGCCGCTGAACCACATCCCGTAAGTCCCACGGTGCTGCTGAAAGCACGGCCAGTTGAAGATCACTCCGAAGCCACTCCGACAGCAGCGGACTGGCCCTTTCTTCAGCCATGCTGCCAAGATCGAGAACAATCAGGTCGAGCGGCAAAGACAACAGAGCCGGAATGCGCTCTGTTGTCACGTTTGGATATAAAGTAATGCCTTCTTGTTCCGTAAAGGGATACGCTAGACTCGCGAAGTCGGACGGTTTGTCCGGCTGTTGGCATTCTATGGCCGCGACTCTATAGCCCTCTTTTGCAAAGGAGGATGCCAGCGCAAGCACCGCATGAGTGGTGCCGCTACGCGGCTTCAGGCCAATGACACCGATGGTCATGGCCCGTTTCGGAAAATCAAAACGCAGTCCAGCAGACGCAGGCTTTTCATCGTCAAGCACTTCTGGCGGCTGTTCCTGTTCCTCGCTGCTCTCCTGCTCCGCTTCTTCCTCCAGCTTCTTGATCACCGCGTCTTCTGCTCGCTTGTTCCGAGACTCTTCACGCTTCTGAGCCATCCAGTTGCCTATTCGCTGGACATGACGCTTAAAGGTGTCATTGAACTCCCGTTTTGGCTGAAACTGAACATCAGGGCTGGAGGCGGATGGAGCAGAGCGTATAACGCCCTGCTCTCCAAAGTCGGGTACATCTGCCAGTGTCTTTTTGGTATGCAGCCACTGCTCAATATCTTCGAGTTGGAACTGCTCCGTCACATACACATCGTAGATGCCAAGCATCCCCAGCTCTTTCACCCATTGGTTGTCAGCTGAGGACAGAATGACGATCAGTCGCAAATCCGGCGAAGCAACCCGTATCGACTTCAGCAGCCGTACACTTTCCGAGCGATTCACTCCCAGTGTTCCATCCAAGAGGACGGTACCGGCTTCGATATTTCCGGCCTCCACCGCAATCTGAAACTGCTCCAGCGTCACATCCGTTCCGCAGACATCATACTCTCGTTCCTGTAAAGCAGCCTTTAATACCGGGAGCAAAGAAGCTTCAAAGACCAGATGCAGCTTCATTTCCGCTTCCTCCTTTTCCAAAGACCCATTTCAAGAAAGCCAAAATGAAATCTACAATCTGCGGCCAATAGTTCATAATCAAAAATCCGAGGAATGCAAGAGCAAGAAAAACAAAGGCCGCAGAAATCAGACGGCGAAAAAATAGTCCGAAAAACAGCAACACACCAAAGACAATAAGCGCCCCTATGATATAAAGCTTGCTTCCACCGACTACCACGACCTGTAAC
>RCUO01000844.1_pt1 | contig 13297 bp, 12 predicted proteins | sample 2166161 | NCBI WGS metagenome assembly RCUO01 (sample SAMN09932617, study PRJNA488358) | compost metagenome | feature: garden; material: soil; isolation source: compost soil in cyclohexanecarbonitrile-enriched culture | place: Germany: Experimental Botanical Garden Goettingen | collected 2016-01-27 | reverse complement strand
TAGTCCAGCGAAGACAGTGTAAGCAGCTGCTTGCTCAGCCGGGACATCCTCCGGCTCTCCTCCTCGATGATGGTCAAATATTCGCTGCGCTGATCGGCTGTGACCTCTTCCGTCCTGAGCGTATGCGCAAATCCCTGGATGGAAGTCAGCGGCGACTCGATTTCATGGGACACATTGGCGACGAACTCCTGTCTGGCCCGGTTAGTCCGTTCCAGCTCCCGGCTCATGACCATGAAATGCTCCGCTAATACGCCGATCTCATCCTTTCTGCGCGTGTTCAGAGTAATATCGTATCTGCCCCGGGAGATTTTGCGCGTCGCGTCCGTCATCCTGATGATCGGCAATACGATATGAAGAGCCGTAACAAGCATGAAGGCGAGACTGAACAACGCAGTAAGTACGATAATCATCGCGAAGAAAATGCGCAGTTCACCGAACTGAACCTCAGCATCGGCTCTCATGAACAGCGCGTAGGTTGTCCCCCCGAGATTCAGCGGTACCCCTATGGAATTGCGCAGCTGGTTATCGAAGAAGCCGGTGACGAAGAGCTGTCCCGGGAATTCCGCGATGCCGTGATAAATCTCTCCCTTCAGGACGGCTTCGACGCTGCTCTGCGGAAGATCGTTAACCCGGAAGGGTTTGCCGAAGAAGCGGTCGCCGCCCTTGCCGTCGGTCAGCAGCATTTTGTAACCGAGAGCAGCGGTACTGGCTAAATACCCATCAATTTCGTCCGCATGGGCTTGTCCGAATTGCTGAATCTGAAGGGCCATCCCCGTCAGCTTGTCGTCGTTCTCGGGTTTGACTTCAATCTGGTAATACAAATTGGACAGCAGGAAAGCAAGCAAACTGCTCACGACTATAGCCGAACAAAAAATGAGCGACGTCCGCGTATAGAGCGACTTCATGACGTCACCAGCTCCAGTTTGTACCCGATTCCCCGGATCGTGCGAATAGCGAACTTATCGCCATAATCGGCGAACCGCTGACGCAGCCGCTTGATATGAACATCCACCGTCCGTTCGTCTCCTTCGTAATCGATTCCCCAAATCCGCTCGATCAGTTCTCCTCTGCTGAACAGGCGTCCGGGAAACGACGCCAGCTGGGCAAGCAGCTCAAATTCCTTGACCGGCAGCAGCAGCGTCTCATTGCCGTCTGTGATCTCATAGTTTTTGCGGTCGATCACCAGCGTGTTCAGACGGATTTTGTCATCCGGGGCGAAGGAATACCGGCGGAACAGCGCCGAAATGCGGAACAGCAGCTCGGCAGGCTCGAACGGCTTCGTCAGATAGTCATCCGTTCCCCGCAGGAAGCCCTGCTCTTTGTCGCTCAACTGCTGTCTGGCGGTGAGGAGGATGATCGGGATATCATACGTCTCCCGGATGTGCTGGCATAAATCCAGCCCGTCCATTCTGGGCATCATGACATCGACAATCGCCAGATCAATTGGGGTATTCGCCAGTATCTCCTGCGCCTTCACTCCGTCTTCCGCCTCCATTACAGCGTAGCCCTCCCGGGTAAGAACCTGGCGCAGCAGCGTCCGGATATGGGGATCGTCGTCGGCCACCAACAACTGCTTCATGTCTTCACTCTCCAGACAGACTTAAGATTTCTGCATTTTGCAAAATGCTCATTATTTATCATATGCGGTTTATGTGATGTTTTCCATCTTTGGGTTTCTAGCAAAAAACCCCCGCACAGCCGAAAGCTGAGCGGGGGTTCAGTTGTATAGATAAGATTAGAATGCCGGGACGATGGAGCCTTGGTACTTGTCTTCGATGAATTTCTTCGCTTCCGCAGAGGTCAGAGCGGCGGCCAGCTTCTTGATGGCATCCTTGTCCTTGTCTTCCGGACGGGTTACCAGCAGGTTCGCGTAAGGGGAATCTCCGCTCTCGATGAACAGGGCGTCCTTCGTCGGCACGAGGCCAGCTTCCAGCGCATAGTTGGAATTGATCAGCGCCAGATCGACTTCAGCCAGCTGGCGCGGCAGATTGGCGGCTTCCAGCTCGATAATCTTCAGGTTCTTCTTGTTCTCGACAATATCGGATTTGGTCGAAGCGATGTTGGTCGGGTCCTTCAGTGTGATCAAGCCGTTCTTGGCCAGCAGAATCAGGGCGCGTCCACCGTTCGTGGCATCGTTCGGAATGGCAACCTTGGCGCCGTCCTTCAGCTCGTCGATCGATTTGATCTTCTTGGAGTATGCGCCGAACGGTTCAACGTGAACCGCTACGACAGGCGTCAGGCTCCAGCCATTCTTTTGATTCTGGTCATCCAGATAAGGCTTGTGCTGGAAGAAGTTCGCGTCCAGTTCGCCTTCGGCCAGCTGTACGTTCGGCTGAACATAATCGGTAAATTCCTTGATTTCCAGCTTGATGCCCTCGGCCTCAAGCTGCGGCGCAATTGCCTTCAGAATCTCGGCATGCGGAACCGGAGAAGCGCCGATAACGAGCGTAACCGGCTCGGCAGCGCTCGGAGCGGAAGAAGCTCCGGCGGAAGGTGCCGTAGAAGCGGCGGAACCGGAAGAAGCATTGTTGTCGCTGCCGCAGGCGGCGAGCATAACAACAAGCGTCAGGCTGAACAAGGTTAGCAGTACTTTTTTCATGATGAATCCCCCTCTAAAGTATGTGTGTACGGCGGCATCCTGCGGTTTCCCCAAACCGCGGCGCCACCTCTTTGGCGAGAGTCCTTCCCTTGCGGGCCGGACATCACCGCCTCAATAAGGTATATGGTATAAATCCTTATTTACGTATGAAATGCCGGACAAGCCGGTCGCCCGCCATCTGCAGCAGCTGCACCAGAACGACGAGCAGGATGATCGAGACGATCATGACTTCCTTCTCATACCGCTGATAGCCGTAGCGGATTGCCAAATCTCCCAGTCCGCCGCCGCCGAACATCCCCGACATAGCGGTATAGGAGACCAGCGTGACGACGGTAATCGTCGCTCCCGCCAGGAGGCCCGGACGAGCTTCAGGCAGCAGAACACGCATAATGATCTGTCCGGTCGAGGCCCCCATTCCCTGAGCCGCCTCAATGACGCCGCGATCGACTTCCCGCAGCGACGTCTCGACAAGACGCGCGAAGAACGGAGCGGCTCCAATGACAAGCGCCGGGATCATGCCGAGTACGCCAATGGAAGTCCCGACCACCGCCCGGCTGAACGGAATCAGCGCAATGCCGAGAATAATGAACGGCACGGACCGGAGAATGTTGACGAGAAAGGAAATCACCGAATAAATAACTCGGGTCAGCTTGTTCTCGGATTTGCCCCACAAATACAGCATGATTCCGAGCGGCAAACCGAGAATTATGGTGAAAATGGTGGAGCTTCCCAGCATTTTCAAGGTATCAGCCGTTCCTGTAAGCATTTCGCTCCAGTCCACAGCCGAAAAGTCGAGTCCGAATATCATGCCAGCACCTCCACATCAAGCCCCTGAGCCGTCAGCTCAGCGATCGCTCTGTCCGTCGCCTCGGCATCTCCTTCAAAGCGCACGATTAGCTGGCCATATGGCACATCCTTGATCGTCGAGATCGTGCCTTGGAGAATCGCGAAATTCACACCGGCCTGTCCGGCCACGCGTGACAGCGTCGATTCGTAGGTCTTCTCCCCGAGGAAAGTGATCTTCACCGGAAGCGAGAAACTTCCCGTCTGCGCCAGCAGCGCCGCCTGCAGCGGGCCATCCCCCTGGGATTCGCTGCGGATGAATTCCTTCGTCACCTCATGCTTCGGCTTCAGGAACACATCGGTGACAAGTCCCTGTTCAACGATTCCGCCGTCGTGAATGACGGCTACGCGGTCGCAGATGCTCTGAATGACATGCATCTCATGCGTAATCAGAACGATCGTCAGATTGAAGCGCTTGTTAATATCCAGCAGCAGCCGGAGAATCGAGTCCGTTGTCTGCGGGTCCAGCGCAGAGGTCGCCTCGTCGCACAGCAGCACATCCGGATCGCTGGCCAGCGCCCGCGCGATTCCGACCCGCTGCTTCTGCCCGCCGGACAGCTGAGCGGGATACTTGTATCGGTGATCGGTCAGGCCTACGAGCTGGAGCAGCTCCGCCACCTTCCGGTCGATGCTCTCCTTCGGCGTGTGGACAAGCCGGAGCGGAAACGCAATATTGTCGTACACGGTGGCGGAGGACAGCAGATTGAAATGCTGATAGATCATGCCGATCTTGCGCCGCGACTCCTGCAGCTGGCTTTTGCCCAGCCGGGTCAGCTCCGTGCCGTCAACCCACACTTCCCCCTCAGTCGGACGCTCCAGCAGATTGATGCAGCGGATCAGCGTGCTTTTGCCGGCGCCGGAATGACCGATCACCCCGAATATCTCGCCTTTCCCGATCTGCAGATCCACCTTCGACAGCGCGACCGCGGCCCCCGTGCCCTTTCCGTATACTTTGGTCAATCCTTTTATCTCTATCAAACGTAAAGCCTCCCCTAGCCTTTCATTCTCTCATTTCCCCTACATGCTTCCCCTGCACCTATCAAAAAAGGCCCCAGCGTTCTTCGCAGAACACAGGAGGCCTTCATCATCTATGCATAACGCCCTCTCATCTGCGCAAAGCCGTGAAATCTATCACGACGATGTAGGAATTAGCACCATGACATTGCCGATCTCAAAATGAAATTTGAAATACGCCAACCGGTTGCCGGGCTTCATCGGGCCTGTCCCTCCGCCACTCTCGATAAGATATTTTATGAAATTTTCATGCCTTAGTATAAAATCTTTTACATGCTTTGTCAAAGATTTTTTAAAGGAAATGGTTTGTTTTATCTGGATTTCCCCAATCTCCGTTCCAGCAGTCTCCCGCTGTATCCGTACACCTGCGACAGCGAGCGGCACACCATCTCTATGCCAAGCCGCAAATCCTCCAGATGCTCGTCCAGATCCTCAAGCCGGATACGGTCGTGCACCCCCTGGTGCAATTGCCACAAATCGTCCTGAAGCTCCGAGTTCATGTAGTGGATTTCGGCGTTCCGCCGCTTGCGCAGCCGCTGCATCGGCTCCCTGTACCTGTCCTTGATCTCCTCAAGCCTAGCGCAAAGATCGCGATGATCTTTATTGTTACGGAACTGCCGAAGCACCGTGAAATAGGAGAAGTGGGCCTTGATCCTGGCGGTGTTGAGGTCATACAGGGTATTGAGCACCGTGCCCAGCTTGTCCAGCAGGGAGAAGACGCGGATGAAGCCGTTCTTGTAAAAATAAACGTATCTTGCATACTCCCCCTGTTCGCTGACGTTCATCTCGTCCATATACCCCGCCTGGACCGACCGGCGAAAAAAAGCAGCGGCGAAATGACTCTGCTCCAGCTCGTCGAGGGAGGTCATGAGTCCGCGGGTCCAGAGCTCCACCCTCCGGTATCCTTGATCCCGGTCCGGATGGGCATTTATATCCTTGCGCAGCAGAGCGGCCAGTCTGGCCATGCTCTCCATCGCTTCTTTCAGCGCGCCTGAATTCTCGCGCGGCGGTTCACCCAGCAGGTTTCGCAGCAACTCCCGCCCCTCCTCTCACAACGTTATCGTTAAAGACGGATCAGCCTCTCAGTCCTCCGGGAAAATAATTTTTCCAGTTCCGGTCGACGAGTTCCACAATATCTTCTCTGGGGAACAGCTCATCCGGATAACCCGGCTTCATCCGGGCGTCGATGACGATCGGCAGGCTGTACCCGATATGGTGCTGTTGCAGCTTCGCCTCGGCATAAATATCGGTCGCCGGATTGAAGCGGGTGAAGACGGTCCACAGGAACGACACCTGTGTCCGCACCGTTTCGGTCGCGTTGTCGACCAGAATGACGAGCGGCCATTTCGTGTTCTTCTCGCTCAGAATGCCGGGAAGACGCTTCGCAAGCTCGGGATCTTCGGTGAACGAAGGCCCCGAGACGACTAGGCAGCCGCCGCAGTAAGGCGCCGCATCCCCGATGCCGGGAATCAGGCCCTCGTCATAGCTGCGCGGAAGCTCGCGCTTCTTGTCGCCGACGCCCATAAGCACGCCCTTGCTGCCGTGGTTCATCCGCTTCCCGGTATAATCGAGCGTATCATGCGATGTGTTGTTGAAGATGAACAGATCGACCGCCGGATCGAACCGCTCCAGCACAGTCTCCAGCAGCAGCGGGAAATTCGCCAGATCAACCGGCTCATTCGTTAGAATCAGGAACTTGGTCAGAGACAGCTGGCCTTCGCCCAGAATCCGGAAGGCGGAGACGAGCGCTTCCCGGGAATAGCTCTCGCGCACGACGGCGGAAGCCAGCGTGTGGGAGCCGGATTCCGAGTACGCCCACAAGGATTTGACGGACGGCATCACGAGCGGATAGGCCGGCGACAGCAGACGCTGCAGGAAATCGCCGAGATAGTAATCCTCCTGGCGCGGCTTGCCAACAATAGTCGCCGGATAGATGGCGTCCTTTCGCCGCCACATGCGCTGCACCTGCAGGATCGGGAAATCATGCTGCAGGGAGTAGTAGCCGTAATGGTCGCCGAACGGGCCCTCCGGCCGCCGGACATGAGGCGGAACAAGCCCGCGGATCACGAACTCGGCTTCAGCCGGCATGCGGTGGCCGCCCATCGGGTCCTGCACCATCGGCAATCGGCCGCCCATAACTAGGGAAGCCAGCAGCAGCTCCGGCATGCGCTCCGGAACGGGTGCGATAGCCGTCGCGATGAGCGCGGGTGGTCCGCCGATGAAGACGGAGACCGGGAGCGCCTCATTGCGCTGCTCGGCCTCGAAATGGTGGAAGCCGCCGCCCTTGTGAATCTGCCAGTGAACACCGGTCGTCTGATCGTCATAGATCTGAATCCGGTACATGCCTAGGTTATGATCCTTCGGATTCGAAGGGCTCTCGGTATAGACCAGCGGCAGCGTCACGAACGGGCCGCCATCCTCCTGCCAGCTCGTTACCCGGGGCAGCCCCTTGAGCGGGTCCGTGCTCTGGCAGACGTTCAGGATGGGCGCCTCCCCCTGGGAGACGTTCTTGACCCCCACCTTCAGGAGATCAAACAGCATGCCCTTCTCCTTCCACACGCCGCTTACCGTCGGCGGAAGCAGTGTCTCCACCGCTCCCATCATCGCTTTCATCAGCGCCTCGGGACGCGGGCCGAAAGCCTGGTCCGTACGCCGCTCCGTGCCGAACAGATTCGTCACGACCGGGAACGGCGTACCCTTCACATTGGTGAACAGCAGGGCCGGTCCTTCTTCCTGAATGACCCGGCGGTGAATCTCCGCCAGCTCCAGATAAGGATCGACCGGCGCCTCGATGACCGCAAGGTCCTTGTCTTTCCGCAATTGCTCTATCCATTCACGCAAATTACGATATCCCAAAATAGTGTTCCTCCTTGAACCGACTCTATTCGATCCGTATACGAAAAGGCGGCCCGCTTCCGCGCTTTCATGCATCCGGCCGCCTTCCGTTTCCTACGCCTTATGTTTCCTATATGTTATGTTCTATTTCTCTTGTTCGGGCGGAATGACCGCCCGTGCCTGTCCGGCGCTCTGTTCAGGCCGCGAGTTCCGCTGACTGCTCCCCGCAGAGCCGGCGACGCGGGTCCTTGACGCGGCTCCCGGACTGCCAAGCTGCCGGACGCGGACACTCATATAGATCAGGATGCCGAAGAGTCCTGAACTGAACGCAGCGTAAGCTGGCGCACCGGACCGATACCACGCTTCATCGCCGAGCGCGAATACAGCGCCGCTCAGCACTTGCAGCGCGCCCAGAAGAACAGCGGCGATTCCGAGCTTCTTAAGCTCCGGATAGCCTGCGCCATGCTTCCAGAAGGCCAGATGCCCGAGCAGCGCGGTAAGGCCAAACAGCGCAAGCACCGCGAGCCGGTGCAGCAAGACGACGCCCGTTCCGCCCGCCAGCCTGGTTATGATAGCGCTGATATGTAACGGCCAGCTACCCGAGACGGCTGTGCGCACATCCATGCGGCTGACGTAAACGCCCAGCCACATCACCAGGCAGGCGAAGACGGCGGTCGCCCACGTCAGATTCCGGAAGGCCGGGGGAATGCCCGGCTTGTCCTTATTTTGATTATGAGCCGGGTCCCGGCCCGCTCCCAGCGAGCCCGCGAACGACATCATCGTGAAGCCCAACTGCAGCGGCATGACAGCGGCGGACCGGGACCAGACGGCCGTGAACGTGAACAGCCCAGCACCGCCTGGATCAAGGCGAACAGCAGCGTAAAGCCGGCATAAATCCGAAGCTCATGGCGGCGTTTCGTGTACAGCCGGAAGCCCAGCACCGAAGCCAGGGCGGCCAATCCGCTGAGCAGGAGATAGCTCCATTCGATCAGCTGTCCCAGCGTATGCGCCTGAGATAGCACCCCGCCATTGAGCGGCCATTCGCTGCCGCGTCCAAGCTCGTAGCCCGGCCCCATCACAAGAGCGCCGCCCATGAGAGCCATGAACATCAGAATACAAGTTATGTAGCCAAGCCGCCTATACGGTCTGCCGGACATCTCTCTCACCCGCCGTTGTAGGGATTTTTATGGAATGGAGTCATGCCTCTCGGCTTGCTTGTTTAAGAAATTATGCGTTTCCATTATACCCTATCGGCACAGGTCCGGCATCTGACATTTACATAAGTTTTGAAGTAATAGGCCTTGGTTGTACAAAATCGCCGCCTTCCTGGGTAACCCGTCGAAAGCGGCGAATGGCGGTTATTTCTGAATGGTGTGGTGCACCTGATCAGCCCGGTCGAGGAAATCCTCGATTTCCTGTCTTGACTTGCGAAGCTTGTTGACGAACCGGACCAGTTCTTTTCCGTCCGAATAAGCGACAAAGCTCGGAATGCCGAGGATATTCTGTTCCTGGCTCACCTCGCCTACCGCATCCACGTCCACTTCGACAAGCGTCAGCTTATCCTTGTACTTCTCTTCAACGTCCGGCATGAACGGATTTATGAATTTGCAATCCCCACACCAGTCCGCCTTGAAGACCGCTACCGTCAATCCCGGCGACTCGATCGCCTTCTGAAATTCAGCGGGAGAGCTGATTTTATCCATCCCTTGCACCGTCCCTTCTTAAGTTCAGCATATTGCTATTGTTGGCTTGAAATCACCATGGATGTATGCAAAATGCTCATTTCACAGTAATTCTGCTTCCTCTCTAAGTGAAGCAAAATGCGCACGCGAAGTCAAATCATGGAGCAAAGGACCTATTCCTTCTCCCGCATGCGTGCAGGCTGCAGCTTCATCAGCGGGTTCAGCAGCTTGCGGACAGGCCGCGGATAGCTGGACAGCTCGGCCGCGCTCAGGACGCCGAAGATGATCAGCACAACCAGATACAAAGCGACGACGCTGACACCGGTCAGCAGGCATGCAATCAAATACGCCACACGGTCGGGCAGAAGACCCGCCAGATGGATGCCTGCCTCATTTAGGCCGTAGCCCACGGCGGCGGACACCAACACGGCGATCAGATAACCGCCCCAGCGCTTGCCCATAATCTGAAACGGCACGATCGTCCGCAACAGCCGCAGATTAAGTGCGGTAATAACGATGAAACACAGCGCGGTAGCGATAATAATGCCGTAAATACCCATGAACCGGCTCAGCAGCACGCTCGCTCCCAGCTTCACCACAATCCCGGCCAGTACATAGAACATGGAAATCCGCGATTTGCCCATGCCGAGCAGAATCGAGTTCGAGGTCGTCATCGTTATTTGAAAAATCGTACCGAGCGTCAGCAGCGCGATCATCCCGCTGCCGGACGGAGTGGAGAATAACAGGCCATTGACCGAGAAGGCCGCGACCACAAGCGACAGCACGATCGGCGTGCCGGTCAGGATGGCGATCCGCATCGCCAGCGTAATCTGGCGCTTCAGATGCTCCTCGTCCCGGCGCGCATAGGCGGCCGAGATGACCGGGATCAGCGAGGTGCTGAGCGCGATCGCCAGCACGGGCGGAATGCCCGCGATGCTCTGCGCCTTCTGCCCGAGTATCCCCAGCAGACGGGTCGCCTCGGCATTCCCTACCTGTCCGCTAAGCAGGGGAACAATCAGCGAGGAGTCGATGAAATAGACGGCCTGAATCGTCATCGAGGACAGAATAATCGGAATCGACAGACTGAAGATATCCTTATAAATGCGCAGCAGCGGCAGCCGCTCGCCCTGAGCGGCATACAATCCCGATGCCTTGTCTTCCCGGTGCAGCCGGATGGCGGCATACAGCATAATGGCGAACGCGCCAATGCTGCCGAATACGCTGCCGAACGACGCGCCCGCCGCCATAACCGAGTTGCTGTAACCTTGATGGAACAGCACAAATGCCAGCAGAATGGCGGTCAGCACCCGGGCGATCTGCTCCACGATCTGCGACATCCCGTTCGCCATCATATTATTGCGCCCCTGCGAATATCCACGCATCATCGCGATGGACGGGAACAGCAGCAGCGCCGGCGCAATGGCCCGGATGGCCAGCGTGCTCTCCGGTACGCCCGCATGCTTCGCAAAGAGCGGTGCGGTTATGTACAGTAACACGCTGATGATGACCCCGACGACGGCGCCGAAAATAAGCGCGGCCCGGTAAATCTGCCGCGCTTCATCGGGACGGTTCAGAGCGTACCGCTCGGAGACCATTTTGCTGAGGGTACTGGGAATGCCCGCCGTAGCGAGCGTCAGCAGCATCAGGTAGACATTGTTGGCCTGGGAGAATGCCGCATCCCCCACATCGTTGAACAGATGCTCCAGCGGCACCCGCTGAAAAATACCGAGCACCCGGGCCACCAAAGCGGCGGCCGCGAGAATGATTGTGCCTTTGACAAAAGAGTCCTTCTTCGACAACCTTGTTCCCCTACTTTACGTTGAAATTAAAACCGGCCGATCCAGATAAAGAAGAGGACGACCATAGTGACCTGAAGAATCACCTTGACCACGGTGCTGGTGAACAGGCCGAGCAGCGAGCCCAGGCTCACCTTGAACGATTTGCCGGGGTCAGAGCCTGCGATCATTTCGCCGATAAATGCGCCGAGCAGCGGGCCGATAATGAGCCCGAACGCCGGAATCACGAACGGTCCGGCAATCAGGCCGATCGTGCTGCCGATCACCGAAGCGCGCGAGCCGCCGAATTTCTTGACGCCCCACGCTCCCACGACATAATCGGCGACAAAGAGCACCGCCACGATCAAGGTCTGGATAATCCAGAACCAGGGACCGAACGGCGCGAAGCCAAAGAACCAGCCATAGACGAAGAAGCCCAGATAAATCGCCAGAGCTCCCGGCAATATCGGGTAGACGGCTCCAGCCAGGCCGACCGCGAACAAGGCAATGATCAAAATCCATCCGAGGATTGTCAAGGATATCCCTCCAGTAGTGATTGCTTGGCGGACCGTTTAAATACGCTATGCCTAGTGCTAGCCCGTAATCTCCGCTTCGTCCTGCAGGATGAAGCGGCGGATCACCTCGGCAATGCCGTCTTCGTTATTGCTCGCGGTAACCGCATCGGCTTCCTGCTTAACCGTCTCCTGGGCGTTGCCCATGGCGACGCCCAAGCCGACCTGTTGAATAACGGCCAGGTCATTGAGGCTGTCGCCCACCGCGACAACATCCTCCATCGTGATGCCGAGCAGACCGCAGACTTCTTTGATTCCGGACGCCTTGTTGACGCCCAGCGGATTGATCTCCAGATTGAAAGGCGAGGAATTGGTGATTTCCAGTCCCCCCATATTTTGCAGCTTCAGCAGCACCTGATGCCGGATCTCGTTGTCCTCCGTATGATACCCGAACTTCAGCCACTCCCGGCCGTCGATATTGCCATCCCAGCTGTTCTTGTTGTACACGGCGTCCACCGAGTAAGCCCAGTACCAAGTGCCGTATTCCATTGCGATGGCATGCATTTGCTTGATCAGCTCCGGGTCCATCAGGGAGCGGCGGTACAGCTCATGCGGCGCGCGCCACACCTCGCTGCCATTGACGGTCACGAGCGGCGTCTTGAGGCCAAGCTGCTCGGCGTAAGGGTAGGCGGAGCGAAACGCGCGTCCGGTTGACAGGCAGACGTACACACCCGCGTCCACAGCGCGGTGAATCCATTTTACCGTCTCCGGGGTAATCTTCTCCTCATCATTCAGCAGGGTTCCATCCATATCCAGGGCAAGCAGGCGGTATTTGGCGGTCATAGCCATCCCTCCATTTTCTGTATTGTTCCTATCCTTAATTCTCTATACTTTATCCTCTGTCTTTTACCCAACTTCTTCGGTTACTGATTTGCAGCGGACTTGCCAGCCTGATCGGCTGTGTCGCCACCGGCTGCGGTGTTCCGATTCTGCTGGAGAGTCTTCTTCGGCACACCGCCCAGTCCATATTCCCAATCATACGCGTCAAAAATCTTCCGCGCCACCGGGGCAGCGCTGTTCGAACCAAATCCCCCTTCGGGGATAACAACGGCCACCGCCAGCTTCGGATTGTTGCGCGGTGCATAGGTGATGAATACGCCGTTGTCCACGGTATGCTTGCCGTCTTTGTCGTAATAGTCCTGCTGCGAGGTCCCCGTCTTGCGAGCGAAATCGTAAGGAAAATCGGAGAAGGCGTCAACGTCGCTGTTCATCCCCCGCTTGACTTCGTTCCAGTAGGAATCGTCCATCTTGACGGTATTCAGTACCTCGCGGCTGAACGTCTCCACGACGTTACCCTCCGAATCCGTGATTTTGCTAATCAGATGCGGCTTGATGCGTTCGCCTTTATTGGCCAGTGTCGAAGTGTACTGTGCCAGTTGCAATGCTGTATAAGCACCCTGCTGGCCGAAAGAGGCATACACCAGGGCCGACTGCGGACTGCTGGTCTTAGCCTCATCTCTGTAATTAATCTTCCCTCGGTGCTCTCCCGGCAGATCAACGCCGGTGAACACGCCGAGTCCGAATTCCTTCATATATTTATCCCATATATTCACACCTTCGGAACCGTACTTCTTGTACAGCTTGTTCCCGACCATATCGACCATAAAGACATTTGAGGAATGCTCGATAGCCTGGTAAGGATACATGCCGCCGTAGACATGGCCCGACGAGTTGCGGACTGAGGTCTCATGACCAGCTTTACCGAAATAGGCGATTCCTTTGTCCTGGTAATAATATCCGGTTGTGAACAATCCTTCGTTAAGTCCGATCAGCACACTGAGCGGCTTGACCGTCGAACCCATCCATACGGCTGAACTGAAGCCGTGTCCGGATTGTCCGGATATGAGCGGGTTGATCGCACCATTCTGATTGTTCAATTGAATATCGTCCCAGATATTCATGATCGTGCCGTTAAGCCAGGCGTTCGTATCATAGTCCGGCATACTGGCCATCGCCACGATATTCCCCGTATCCACT
>RCUO01000842.1_pt1 | contig 13304 bp, 10 predicted proteins | sample 2166161 | NCBI WGS metagenome assembly RCUO01 (sample SAMN09932617, study PRJNA488358) | compost metagenome | feature: garden; material: soil; isolation source: compost soil in cyclohexanecarbonitrile-enriched culture | place: Germany: Experimental Botanical Garden Goettingen | collected 2016-01-27 | reverse complement strand
TAATTACGGCAGCTTGGCTTCGGCCGTGCTCAAGGCGGCGGCAATCTGTTTCTCATAGCCGTAAATGGTCTTCCAGCAGGCATTGATTTTGCCGAGCTCATTATACATCAGCGCCATCTCTGTTGCCGCCGTAATCGCCGCGCCCTGCTTGACGGCGAGCCGGTATCTCTTGCCCGCGGCGGTTCGCGTTCGGTTGGCGGCCGCGATTTTCTTGTTCTCCGCCGTAACCTGCTTGCGGAGATTCTGCACCGGGACGAGAGCGTCCGTCACGAGCTTGGCCTTGGCCGAAGCAGACTTCTTGGCTGCAGCCAAGGCTTCCTTGGCGTTCTTGATCTCCAGCCGGGCGGCTTCGACAGACGGCTTCAGCTTGTTCCGCTGCAGATCCAGCAGGTCGGCGGATTTCTTGTCCTTGCTCTTCCTCGCTGCCGCCGCTCGCTTGCCAAGATCGCTGTACTGCTGAAGCAGCGCGGCATGCTTGCCGGAGACCTGCACGGACGCCGAATTCAGCTGTTCAATCTTCGCCTTGTCGATCAGCTTAACCTTGGCGGCAATACTCTTCTGCCTGTCATCGTTGCGGCTCCTCAGCTCCTGAATCTGCGATTTCTGAAGCTTGATGGCGGTCTCCAGCGCGGTGTAGCCGTCATAGAGCTGATCGATGCTGCCGATGGCGGCGGCGAATTCCGGCTCGAACGCGGCGGCATGGGCCGGGACGGCGAGACCAGGCAGGGCGGCAAGCAAGGCGCCAAAAATGCACAGCACGATGATTGATCGGCGGGCAAGATTCTGTAAGATGGTCAACACTAGCATCTCCTCCAAATGCGTAATAGAATCCACATCACCACGTTGCGAACGCAAAAAAGCACCCTGCAGAAAAAGGCCGTCAGCCTATCTTCCGCAGGGTGCTTCCCTGACACGAACGATGTGATTTGTCCCAACTATACAAGAAAAACCAGGAAATTGTCAATGTTTTTTGCGAACAAATGTTTGTTGATTAAGCTGCGCCCTCGGCTTCAGCCCCGCTCATTTTCAGCGACTTGGCGCCCCGGAGGTAGTAAAATACCAGACCTACAGCCAGCCAGCTGCCCCCGAGCATGAGAGAATCGATATCCAGCAGCGTGATAAGGTACAGGACGAATCCGGCGCCGAAGAGCGGGCACAGCAGGCGGAAGAGCAGGTCCTTCGGGGACCGCTGCTTCATGCGGATGATGTAGTGGAAGATAACGGACAGATTGACGAAGAGGAAGGCGGTAAGCGCGCCGAAGTTCACGAATTTGATAGCCGTATCCAGACTGATGAAGAGAGCGGAAAGGGAGATAATGCTTGCCAGGATGATATTGAACACAGGTGTGCGGAATCTGGGATGAATGGAAGCAAATGCTTTGGGCAGGAGCGACGTTCGGCCCATGACGAACAGCAGCCGGGTGACCGTAGTCATGGACGACATGCCCTGGGACAGAATCGAGAAGATGATGACAAAGGTGAACACCGAAGCCAGCATGCTGCCGCCGATGGACTGCATAAGCTCAAAGCCGGCTGAGTCCATGTTGGTGAAGGTGAAGGACGGATACATCTGCTGAATCAGATAGGCCGTGGCGAAGTACATCAGACCCGCCAGCACGACGATGATGATAATGGCGCGGGGAATGGTCTTGCTTGGTTCCTTCGTCTCTTCCGCCATCGTGGTGATGGAATCGAAGCCGAGGAATGAGAAACAGACGAGCGAAGCGCCGGCCAGAATGGAAGAGAAGGAGACCCCTTTGCCTGCGGAAAAAGGATTGAAGCCTGCCGTAATCCCGCCCTGAAATCCTTTGTAGACAAGGAGGGCGCAAAATCCCGCGATAAACACAATTTGCATAAGCACGAATATCTTGCTCACATTGGCGGATTCCTTGATGCCGACGATGTTGATGACCATGACGGCAGCGGTGAGCAGCACGATCCACACCGAGGAGGGGACCGAAGGGAATTGGGCGTTCAGGTTAATGCCGAACATCAGCACAGCAATGATGCAGGAGAACAGGTAGTCGAGCAGCACCGCCCAGCCTACCAGAAAGCCGAGAAACGGATGAATCGCTTTGCTTACATACGTATATGCAGAGCCGGAGACGGGAAAGGCGCGCGACATCTGTCCGTAGCTTGCAGCCGTGAAGACGATGGCCACGAAGGCCAGCATATAAGCCGCGAGAAGCATGCCTTTCGCACCATCAAGCAGCACACCGAAACTTGTAAAAAAGATCATGGGCGACATCCAGGCCAGACCCATAGTCACGACATGGGATAAAGACAGATTCCGTTTTAATGTTAGGTTATTCGACATTTGCATCCCTCCACCAAATTTGAGAAACAGCAGTGAAACATTAGCTATGTCATGACACCTCACATTGTTGCAGGGGTTTTTCGAAAAATCAAGTCTTTTTTTCAGAAAATAAGACGAACATATGTTTGAAAAAGTGAGTTTTCCATACAATCCGCCTGGATTTTTGGAGATCGTACGTCTTTTTTTCGGAAAAATGCGTAAGGTTTATTGCGCAGGTCCTGAAATTGTGTTAGGATTCGTTACACAAGCAATTTCATAACAAGGTCTTCTAGGGTTCCGGGCTCTCCTCTGGGGAGTCGGCTGGTCCGAGAGAAGGCGCATCGGCGCGTTAGTCGCCTTGGTGTACACGGCGGGAAAAAAGCCCGGGAGAATTCATCAAAGTCAGCTTTGATGCTTCTCCCGGGCTTTTTTATTTTTTTTCGGCAAGTGTTCAGGCAGTTCAAGTCCAAATCCGCATACAGGGGGAATTAAGATGACATCACCATTCTCAATTACGCTGCAGCCTGGAGGCAAATGGTCCGCACGGATCGGCAAGGGCAAATCCATTACACTGACGGCGGCCGGAGACGGCGCGAATCTCTCCGCACTGCTGTACGATGCCTTTCATCCTTCCGAGCGCTACAATATGCCGGATTCGCTCAAGGCGCAGCACACCGCTTTTTATACGGCTGGACATGTGCTGATGAGCGATCAGGGAAGGGTGCTGGCTTCGGTCACGGAGGATACGGTCGGCTGGCATGATCCGCTTGGCGGGTACACGAACCGGGCGGGCACGGACAGCAAGTACGGCTCGACCTCCTATCAGCAGGAGCGGAACACCTGGCACCGCAGCGGGGAGGAGAACCTGGTTGTAGAGCTGTATCGGCATAACCTGACGCCTCGGGATTTGAGCACACCGGTCAATTTTTTCTCCAAGGTGATCTGCGAGCTGGACGGCTCCATGCGGTATATCCCTCAGGAAACGGCGGGGCGGTCGGTTGCGCTGCGGACGGAAATGGATGTGCTGATGGTATTCTCGAATACGCCAAATCCCCTGAATCCGTCGAAGGATTATCCGGAGTCGGCTGTAACGATCTGTATCGCGGATGCCGCACCGGTCCAGGAGGATGATCTCTGCGTTAACCACTGCGGGGAGAACCGGCGGGCTTTTGAAAATACATGGAATGCCTACGCATTGATGAGAGGAGCGAACTAACATGAGTACATTTCAACCGGTAATGAGCGAGAAGACGGCAGCCGAGGCGGTCTATGACCGAATCATCCCGGCCGGAGAAGGGTGGATTCATGACCTGCTCCCGGGCCAGGTGCTGCGCATCGTCGATGTGGAAGGCAATCAGGCCGTAGATACGCTGTTCTATTCGACGGAAGATCCGAGCGACCATTACAGCGCCGTCCGGACCATTACCCGCCAGCATAATTTGTACCTGACGACCGGATCGGTGCTTGTCGCCGAATCGGGACGGGAGCTGCTGAAGATAACAGCCGATACATGCGGGCGTCATGATACGATCGGGGGCGCATGCTCCGCGCAGAGCAACACGGTACGCTACTCGCATGATACGCTGCCGATGCACAACTGCCGGGATACCTTCATGCTGATGCTGTCGGGACGCAGCGAGTTCACCAAGCGCGATCTGGCGCCGAACGTGAATTTCTTCATGAATGTTCCGGTAACACCGGAAGGAGAGCTGGTCTTTGCCGACGGCGTGTCGGGTCCGGGACGCTATGTAGAGCTGACGGCGCTCGCGCCGGTCACCGTGCTGATCAGCAACTGTCCGCAGCTTAACAATCCATGCAATGCTTACAACCCGACGCCGGCGCAGGTGCTGATCTGGGATGTTGAAGGAGGCGGCAGCCATGTTTAAAAAAGTACTGATCGCCAACCGGGGAACGATCGCCGTCCGGATTATCCGCACGCTTCGCGCGATGGGCATCGCATCGGTTGCCGTGTATACGAAGGCGGACAGAGACAGCCTGCATGTGGAGCAGGCCGATGAGGCGGTGCTGATCGGTGACGGCCCTGCCAAAGAGAGCTACGTGAATGCGGAGCTGATTCTTCGTACGGCGGTGGAGACAGGCGCGGATGCGGTTCATCCGGGATATGGCTTCCTGAGCGAAAATGCAGCTTTCGCGAAGGCCTGCGCGGAGCAAGGCATCACCTTCATCGGCCCGTCGCCGGAGCATATGGAGCTGTTCGGGCTGAAGCATACGGCCCGCTCCATGGCGCGGCAGGCGGGAGTGCCGATGCTGCCCGGAACGGGGCTGATCACAGACGCGGCTGAAGCGGCTGACCGTGCGAACGGGATCGGGTATCCCGTAATGCTGAAGAGTACCGCAGGAGGCGGCGGAATCGGGATGCGCATTTGTCATGATGAAGCGGCGCTTCGGGATGCGTTCGAGTCGGTAACCCGGCTTGCGGCAGCCAACTTCAACGACGGCGGGGTGTTTTTGGAAAAATACATCGCCCGCGCCCGCCATGTCGAGGTGCAGATTTTCGGGAACGGTGAAGGGGAAGCTGTTGCACTTGGCGAGCGGGACTGCTCGGTGCAGCGGCGGAACCAGAAGATTATTGAAGAGACGCCGGCGCCGCTGCTGCCGGAGGCAGTCCGCCGCGATATGCATGACAGTGCGCGCAGACTCGCAAAGGAGGCTGGTTACTGCAGCGCGGGAACGGTGGAGTTTCTCTATGATCCGGATGCCCAGCGTTATTATTTCCTTGAAGTGAACACGAGACTTCAGGTTGAGCACGGCGTAACGGAGGAAGTGCTCGGCATCGACCTGGTCGAGTGGATGGTTCTGGAGGCTGCGGGTAAGCTCAAGGGACTGGAGGAGCGGGTCCGCGAACCTCAAGGCCACAGCCTGCAAGTGCGCCTGTACGCAGAGGACTGCGCCAATAACTTCCGTCCGGGCGACGGCCGTATCGATGCCGTCATGTGGCCGGAGCAAGCGAGAATCGAGACCTGGATTCAACAAGGGCTGGAGGTCACCACTCTCTATGATCCGATGCTGGCGAAAATTATCGTGCATGCCGGTACGCGCCGGGAAGCCATCGCCGAAATGGTGAACGCACTGCATACGCTGCGCGTATACGGGGTGACGACGAACCAGTCTTATATAGAAGCTTTTTTGCAGACGGAGGCTTTCAAGGAAGGGCTTGTCTATACAAACATGCTGAACGGCTTCCTTCCGGCGGAGCATGCGATCGAGGTGCTGGACGGCGGCGTGCAGACAACGGTTCAGGATGTTCCGGGACGGATTGGCTACTGGGATATCGGCGTCCCACCTTCAGGTCCGATGGATCGCCTGGCGTTCCGCATCGGCAACCGGCTGCTGGGCAACGAAGAGTCGGCGGCGGGACTTGAAATGACGCTGCGCGGCGGTTCGTACCGCTTTCGGGATGACATACTCTTCTGTCTAACGGGAGCGGATATGAACGCGGAGCTGGACGGAGTGTCCGTGCCGCTGTATACCCCGGTGCAGGCGATGGCGGGCTCTGTGTTGACCTTGGCTGAAGCTGCGGCGGGTATGCGGACCTACCTGCTGGTTGCAGGCGGGCTCGACATGCCGCTGACGCTGGGCAGCGCTTCGACCTTCACGCTCGGAGGCTTCGGCGGGCATATGGGCGGCGCGCTGCGGCCGGGAGCCGTGCTGCGCGTCCATCCGGGAGCGGCAGCGAAGCCGCTGCCTGCGCTGGATGCCGCCTCCATCCCGAAGACGGCGAACGAATGGACCATCGGCGTCATCCCGGGTCCGCATTGTACGGCGGAATATGTGCTTCCCGCCTATCTGGACCAGCTCACCTCCACCGTGTGGGAGGTTCACTTCAACAGCTCCCGCACTGGCGTCCGCCTGATCGGACCTGCGCCGCTCTGGGCGCGCGAGGATGGCGGAGACGCCGGACTCCACCCGTCGAACATTCACGACAACGCCTACGCAGTCGGCGCGCTGGACCTGACGGGCGATATGCCGATCCTGCTCGGACCGGACGGCCCGAGCCTCGGCGGGTTCGTCTGCCCCGTGACAACGGCTACCGCCGAGCTGTGGAAGATCGGCCAGCTTCGTCCGGGCGACAAAGTCAGCTTCAAGCTGATAACTGTAGAGGAAGCCGAGGAGCTGCGGGCGGCGCAAGAGCTGTATCTCCAGCGGCTTGGGGAAAAAGCGGAGCTGCCGGGGCCGTCGAAGATGCCGGAACTGCCGGAGTTGCCGAGGTTGACGGGACTGACGGGACTGTCTGAAATGCCTGAAATGACTGAAATGACTGAAATGACTGAAATGCCGAAGCTGCCGGAGCTGCCTGAGGTTTCGCGCGGCGATTACATGCCGCTCATCGCTTACGAAGAGGAAGGCCGCCGCTTCAAGATCGCGGTTCGCTGCTCCGGCGACGAGAACATCCTGGTGGAATACGGAGATCGGGAGCTCGATCTCCTGTACCGGTTCCAGGTGTATGTGCTGATGCAGGCCGTAAAGGACAGCGGCAGCATTCCTTATATTGAAATGACGCCGGGTATCCGCTCTCTGCAGATTCATCTGGATGCTTCCCGGATCACAGTCAAGGAAGCTGCCGCGAAGGTCATGGAGATCGACCTTGCGCTGCCGTCCCTCGATTCCATCGAAGTTCCGTCACGGATTGTGAAGCTGCCGCTGTCGTGGGACGACCCGGCAACCCGGCTGGCCATTGAGCGCTATCAGCAAAATGTACGACCGGATGCCCCATGGTGTCCGAGCAATCTGGAGTTCATCCGCCGGATGAACGGTCTGGGCTCGCTGGAGGAAGTCGCCGAGGTTGTATTCAATGCTTCCTATCTCGTGATGGGACTTGGCGATGTGTATCTCGGCGCGCCGGTCGCCGTGCCGCTTGATCCGCGTCACCGGCTCGTGACGACGAAGTACAACCCGGCGCGGACGTGGACGCCGGAGAATGCCGTCGGCATCGGCGGTGCTTATCTCTGCGTCTACGGCATGGAAGGCCCCGGCGGCTATCAGTTCGTAGGCCGCACGGTGCAGATGTGGAACAAGTTCCGCCAGACGGCGAACTTTGTGGAAGGCAAGCCCTGGCTGCTCCGCTTCTTCGATCAGATTCGCTTCTATCCGGTCTCCGAGGAGGAACTGCTACGGATGAGAGACGAGTTCCCCCGGGGAGAGTTCACGGTTGAAGTTGAAGAGACTACGTTTAACCTGGGTCAATACTTAAGCTGGCTCGAAGAGATTCAGGAGGAATCGGCCGCGTTCCGGAAGTTGCAGCAGGCATCATTCCAGGAAGAGCGCGATCTATGGAAGCGGCTCGGCATCGCCGAGCACGTATCCGAGCCGGAAGGCTCCGCTTCCCACGAGCAGGAGGCGCTCCCTGGCGGCAGCCAGGGCGTGAACAGCTCGATGTCGGGCAGTGTCTGGAAGGTGCTGGTGAAGCCGGGTCAGAAGGTACTGAAAGGCGACGCCATTATAATAGAAGAAAGTATGAAAATGGAGTTCTCGCAGTTCGCTCCGTTCGACGGCGTTATCGCATCCGTCTTCGTCGAATCCGGCGATCAGGTACGTGCGGGAGACTGCATTGCGGCGATTTATCCCTTGGAGCTGGAACAGGAGGCGACAGCATCATGAGCATACAAGCCGTTCCCTTTGAACTTACTCTCGAATCGCTCCGCAAAGGCTATCTGTCCGGCAGCTTTACGCCGGAAGAGGTGATGGAGGCGGTAACGGGCCGTGCGGCACGGGACCGGGACATGAAGATATGGATTCTGGAGCCTTCCCTGGAGCGCATCGCGCCTTATCTGGAGCGGCTGAAGGCGATGAATCCCGCCGATTATCCGCTATGGGGCATCCCGTTCGCGGTGAAGGACAATATTGAGGTGGCGGGCTGGCCGGTTACGGCGGCCTGCCCGGATTTCGAATACATGCCGGACCGGCATGCGGCGGTTGTGGAACGGCTGATCGCGGCAGGCGCGGTGCCCGTGGGCAAAGCGAACCTCGACCAGTTCGCCACCGGCCTGGTCGGCACCCGCAGCCCTTACGGCGACACGCATAATGCGCTGCGCCCCGAGCTGATCAGCGGCGGCTCCAGCTCCGGCTCAGCCGTTGCGGTGGCCCGCGGTCAGGCCGCTTTCTCGCTCGGCACCGACACTGCCGGCTCCGGCCGCGTACCCGCGGCCCTGAACGGCCTTGTCGGCTACAAGCCGGCCGTCTCGGCCTGGCCGTCGGCAGGCGTCATTCCCGCCTGCCGGAGCATTGACTGCGTGACCGTGTTCGCCCGGTCCGCAGAGGATGCGGCGGCCGTTGACAAGGCCGTCCGCGGACCGCTGGCGGGCGATCCGTATTCTGCCGCCCGCCCGCTGAACTTCCCGGAGCAGCCTGCCGTATGGCTGCTCCCCGCAGATCCGCTGCAGTTCTACGGCCCTTTCGCAGCGGAATATGAAGCTGCGTGGGAGCGGGCGAAGCAGCGGATACTCCGGTCAGGCGTAAAGGTGAAGCAGGTGGACGCCGGTCTGCTGCAGGAAGCGGCAGCCCTGCTGTACGAAGGTCCGCTCGTCGCCGAGCGGTGGAGCGATCTGGATGCCTTCATTGAAGAGCATCCAGGTGCGGCTCTGCCGGTGACGGAGACGATTCTGCGCTCGGGAGCGAGAGCGGGGTTCACGGCAAGCGCCCTCTTCAAGGCCCAGCATCGGCTGGCCGAGATCAAGGCGCTCACCCGGCAGTGGCTCCGGCGGGCGGTCCTTGTGCTGCCGACCTGCGGCGGCACCTGGACAAGGGAGCAGGTAGCAGCCGATCCCATTGCGACCAACAGCCAAATGGGTCTCTACACTAACCACTGCAATCTGCTCGACTTGAGCGCCATTGCCATTCCCGCCGGAATGGCCGGGCCGAAGCTGCCGTTTGGCATTACGCTCTTCACGGTTCCGGAGGAAGAAGGGAATCTCATTCCCGCCTCCCGGCACTTCCTGCCGCAGCAGGATACCATTCGGGTAGCCGTCTGCGGGCTGCATATGCGCGGCATGGGACTGGAACCGCAGATGACCGGCTACGGCGCGGTGTTCGTGGAAGAGGCTGCGACCTCGGAGAATTACCGGCTATATAAGCTGCCGACCGAGCCGGCCAAGCCGGGTCTGGTCCGGGCCCTGTCAGGTGGGGCATCCATCGCCGTCGAGCTGTGGGATATGCCGGCGGCTTCCTTCGGGCTGTTCACGGCGTCCATCCCGGCGCCGCTCGGCATCGGCCAAATCGAGCTGCTAGACGGCCGGACCGTCTCTGGCTTCATGTGCGAAGCCTATGCGGTTGAGGAAGCTTATGAGCTGACATCGTTCGGCGGCTGGAGAAAGGCGATGGAGCTTAACATTTAGCGGAATCCTCCGGAATCTGGCAGCCTGCGCGCAAGCTGGAGGACCAGCCTGTAGGCGCCTATTGCCGGGGAATCATCGATCATTTGGCAGCCTGGGCGCAAGCTGGAGGACCAGCCTGTAGGGCGCCTATTGCCGTGGAATCTCAACGATCGGCATCTTGCAGGCAAGCTGGAGAACCAGCTTGTAGGCGTCTATTGCCGTGGAATCATCGATCATTTGGCAGCCTGCGCGCAAGCTGTAGAACCAGCTTGTAGGCACCTATTGCCGGGGAATCGTCAACCATTTGGCAGCTTGCGCGCAAACTGAAATACCACCACGGCTGTCTCAATAGCGTTCGGCGCTGGACGGGAACCGAAAAATGACCTCAAAATCCACACTGAAGTGGAGGATGGGGTCATTTTTAATAGCCGGACTCCCGGACAAGGCGGGGGATGTGAAATGGCGCATATCGACCGCCAGCATTCTACAGCGCCAGCGCTTCTTCGGTGATGCGCTTGATATCGATGGGGGAAGCTTTGCTTTCCTCAATAATGTCCGGAAGAATCCGGTTCAGGAAATAGCGGACGCATTCCAGATCGATATTTTTGATTTTGACCAGGGCGCCGCGGTACATGGTGATGAATTCTTTTTCCATATTGCCCCGCTGCATTTCCGCAAAAGCCTCGTAGACCTGATCCAGCTTGTCGGCCACCTCCAGAATCAGCCCTTCCACGGAGTCGTCCTTCCCTTCCCGGAGCTGCCTGCGGAAAATCGCCTGAAATTCCTCCGGAATATTCTCGTCGATGAAATGCCGGACCATGCCCTCCTCCACCTGCTGGAGCATCGAGCGAAGCTCAAGGGAATAATGCTTGACCGGCGTCTTGATGTCCCCGATAAAAATTTCGCCGTAATCATGGCTGCTCGTAATCTCATAGAGCTTCTTCCAATCGATCGCCGTCCCGTGCAGCTCTTCGATATCGGCGAGCGTCTTGGCGTACTGCACCACTTTCCAGGAATGGGCAGATACGCTGTGCTCTTCGAATTTAAACTTGCCGGGGGCGCGGATGATACGTTCAAGATCGTTCAGAGATCGAAAGTAGGCGTGAATTCCCATATGTGCACGCATCCTTTGTGTTGGAATTAGGGTATGAGCCGACTATACTTTATTTATGTCAACGCAGAATTAACGGAGTTTAAACGGCGCTTCCTTCCGGCCCGGGCAGACCGCGAATGTGAATATGCCGGTATTCTATATTTTCCCGTTTTGGTTATACGGATTCATCTGGTTAGCCGCCGGTCCGTATCCAGGGCATAAGCGCTTTTGGCGGAGGAATATAGAGGTGAAGCGTCTGTACGGACATATGGAGCGGGAGAGAGGAAGTGCTTCAGGTTGGATAAACGGGATGGACAGGTAAGCTGGAAGATTCTGTTTGACGAAAAATTCATGCAAAAACATACGGCGTACAAGAGTCTGGCTGATTTTTTGGCTTCAGGGGGATTCGAGATCGGAGAGTTGGAGGAGATTGTACGGCTGGATAAGGAGAGGCTGGACCGCTTCATCGCCCAGGGTGCCGGGTTTGAGAGCTGGGAGGACATGCTGAGCGAAGCGCTGGGTGATTATTTCGAGAGAACCTTTGGCTTCTATGATATTTAACTTGAAAAAGAATGGTGGGATGCGGCATGAGCCGAAGCTATCTGATTTTGTATGGACTGGGCGGCAGCGGCCCGGAGCATTGGCAGTCGTGGCTGTATGAAGAGTTGATTGCCCGGGGAGAGAAGGTCTATTACCCCGATTTCCCGAACTACGACCATCCGATTAAGGAGGAGTGGCTGCGCCGGCTGGCAGAAGTGCTGGAGACGGTTCCGGAAGAGGAGGAATTGACTGTAGTCGCCCATAGTCTGGGCTGCATTCTGTGGATTCACTATGCCATAGCGGCCAGGGTCAGGCTGGCGAACCGGCTGATTCTCGTCTGTCCGCCTTCCATACATACGCGGCTGGAGGAAGTGGCCAGCTTTTTCCCGGTGCCTGATTCCTTGGATATGGTGGGAAAAAGCGCCGATACCGGCGTGGTCGTCCTGTCGACCGATGACCCTTACTGCCGGATGGAAGATCATATTCCTTACCAGCGTCTCCATCTGCCGTCTGTGCTGCTGCCGGGAGTGGGCCATCTGAACGTGGCCTCCGGATATGGGCCTTGGCCGGATATGCTGGAGCTCTGCCTCAACGGACATTTCCCCTTGTGGGAACAAGGGTAGCTCGGTGGGAGTGCTCCCGAACAGCTACACTTCACCCGCCAGCTTGCCCTTCACTCTCGGAGTGGCAAATTTCATGACTACCCTATATAACCTTTCATATTTGGTTACATTCGCCCGGAGTTGAAATGGCTCTCTAGTCCCGATATGATTATAAAAAAGAGTCAGGAGAGTGCGGATGAGAGGATATAATATCGTACGCCCCTTAATGTTGATCATCGTCGCCCTGCTTACAAATATGCTGGTGACCAATCTGTGCCTCATGTTCGGTGTGGCGTCTGATGCTGCCAGCAATATCGGCATGATCGGCATGATCATCGCCGCCCTTGTGATGTACAACCGGTTCAACAAACGCGGCAGAAGGAAGTAAGTTATCCGCCCTATTACGGCTGGACGCATCGCAGAGCCTTCGACTGGAAACAGTCGGGGCTTTTTGGCTTTAGGGAATTGGATCTTGCCAGGTATGAAGTTGCTCGGACTGTCTGCCGATACTTGCACTTGCACAAGATGCTGGAGCGGCTCGTTTATATTTTCCTGAAAATGTAAATGATCTGCCGATGCACTCCTTACAGGGATGCGAATTCGGTTTTTTCTAAGATTTTTCAACTGATTCCTTCCCTATGAATGTGAAAAACTTTGTAGTAAGATGTTGAACAACTACAGTTAAGGGGAGAAAGCCTTGAATACAAGGAAATTGGGAGTACCTTTGGAAGAGTTTGCAGAATTCAGCCGGACTGTGGCCGCAGAAGGAGCCGTACTGCTGAAGAATGACGCGGGCGCTCTGCCGATCCGGAAGAACGAAAGCGTTTCGATTTTTGGAAGAACACAGGTGAACTATTATCGGAGCGGCACCGGATCGGGCGGCAGTGTACATGTGGCGTATACAACCAACCTGCTGGACGGCCTGCGCGCCAAGAAGAATATCACGGTTAATGAAGACCTGGCGGCTGTGTATGAGAAATGGATCGAGGCCAACCCGTTCGATAACGGGGGAGGCGGCTGGGCCGCAGAGCCTTGGCATCAGAAGGAAATGCCTTTGACAAACGAGCTGGTGTCTGAAGCCAGGGGGAAGTCGGATAAAGCTATCGTGGTGATCGGCCGTACGGCGGGCGAGGATCAGGACAATGCCAATGAACAGGGAAGCTACCGGCTGACCGATGATGAGAAGGACATGCTGAAACAGGTAACAGCCCACTTCGAGCGGACGATTGTCGTGCTGAATGTGTCGAATATTATTGATATGAGCTGGCTGAATGACTCAGGTTATGTCCACCCGATTGCAAGCGTGATCTATGCCTGGCATGGCGGTATGGAAGGCGGCAATGCGATTGCCGACGTGCTGGCCGGAGAAGTAACCCCGAGTGGCAAGCTGACCGATACGATCGCCTACTCGCTGGACGACTATCCGTCGACCCGCAATTACG
>RCUO01000836.1_pt1 | contig 13444 bp, 8 predicted proteins | sample 2166161 | NCBI WGS metagenome assembly RCUO01 (sample SAMN09932617, study PRJNA488358) | compost metagenome | feature: garden; material: soil; isolation source: compost soil in cyclohexanecarbonitrile-enriched culture | place: Germany: Experimental Botanical Garden Goettingen | collected 2016-01-27 | reverse complement strand
GCTGTATATCCGGTAGCTGTAACCTTCATTGAAGTAATAATCTGTTCTGGCGCCGGTGCGGCTACAGGCACTGAAGCCGGCTGCTGCTTGGCTGCGGTATCCGGCTTCTTGACGGCTGGCGCAGCTGTCGGCTGCGGGGCCATTGTCGGCTGCGGGGCCGCTGTTGCGGCCGGCTTCACCCGCGAAGTCCCTCCGAGCTGTGAAGCTCCTGTAAAGAAAGCCTCCTGTGAATGTTCAATGGCACGTCCGGTGATCCGTTCCTCCTGCTGAGCCTTTCCGTTAATGCTTGTAAAGAAGGGCGAACCCTGTGTATTTTGAAAATCATCTGCTTTCATTGTGCCGTAGTTCAGCCGGTCTGTAATATCCGCGGTCCCTCTGGCCTCAGCGGATTTCCGCCCGTAATCCGGATAGATACCGGCAGCAGCTGATATTAGCACTGCCGTAACCATTACACACCAAAGCCTCTGGCATAAGCCCATTTTGTTCATTTGATAAACCTCCCCCTATTAGCGAAGGTTTCCCGTTTCACAAAATTTTATACATAAAGCGCCTTAAGGCGGCTTCATGCGGCTTATGACAGAGGCTGTTAGGGCAGGCTTATACCGCCTGATTAAGAACACAGATGACGGTTAAATCAGATGACGCGGCCGGAGATTTCCTTACTCAGGGCTTCAATAACTTCATCCAGCAGCTTGGCGCCGATATCGCCTTCTCCGCGTTTGCGGACGGAGACTGTGCCGGCGTTCATTTCGTTCTCTCCGACTACGAACATATATGGAAGCTTCTCCAGCTGGGCTTCACGGATTTTGTAGCCCAGCTTCTCATTACGCAGGTCCACTTCAGCACGGATGCCGCTTCTCTGCAGCTTTGCTTCCACATCCTTGGCGTATTCGTCAAATGCTGACGATACAGGAATAATCTTGACCTGCTGCGGCGACAGCCACAGCGGCAGGGAGCCGGCAAAGTTCTCCAGCAGGAAGGCTACGAAACGTTCCATTGTTCCCAGAATACCGCGGTGCAGGACAACCGGACGGTGCTTATTACCGTCGTCTCCAACATACTCCAGTTCAAAGCGTTCAGGCAGCAGGAAATCGATCTGTACGGTGGACAGCGTTTCTTCCTTGCCAAGTGCAGTACGGATCTGCACATCCAGCTTCGGTCCGTAAAAAGCAGCTTCGCCTTCCGCTTCAAAGAACGGCAAGCCGGCTTCTTCCGCTACCTCGCGAAGCATACGCTGTGCAGTCTCCCACATTTCATCATTCTGGAAGTACTTCTCGGTATCCTGCGGATCACGGTAGGACAGGCGGAAGCGGTAATCGTGAATCCCGAAATCGCTATATACCTGCTTAATCAGCTCAAGCACGCGTTTGAATTCGCTTTTGATCTGATCCAGACGGCAGAAAATATGGGAATCATTCAGCGTCATGGAGCGGACGCGGTGCAGGCCGGTCAGTGCGCCGGACATTTCATAACGGTGCATGGTTCCGAGCTCGGCAATCCGGATCGGCAGATCACGGTAGCTGTGCATGGAGCTCTTATAGATCATCATGTGATGCGGACAGTTCATCGGACGGAGCACAAACTCCTCGGTATCGATAACCATCTTAGGGAACATATCCTCCTGATAGTGCTCCCAGTGACCTGAGGTTTTGTACAGTTCTACATTACCAAGTACAGGCGTGTATACATGCTGATAGCCGAGGCTTGCTTCCAAATCTACAATATAGCGCTCCAGAATGCTGCGCAGCTTGGCACCCTTAGGCAGCCAGATCGGCAGGCCCTGTCCGACCAGCTGGTTGAAGGTGAAGATTTCCAGCTCTTTGCCCAGCTTGCGGTGGTCACGCTTCTTGGCCTCTTCCAGCAGATGCAGATACTCATCAAGCTGTGCCTTCTTGTTCCAGGCTGTTCCGTATACGCGCTGAAGCATTTTGTTTTTGCTGTCTCCGCGCCAGTACGCTCCTGCCACATTCATCAGCTTAAACACTTTAATCTTTGAAGTGGACGGCACGTGCGGCCCCCGGCACAGGTCAAAGAATTCACCCTGCTCATAGATCGAAATTACGCTGTCTTCCGGCAGAGCCTCAATCAGCTCCAGCTTGTACGGGTCGCCCAGCTCTCCAAAGATCTCCAGCGCTTCCTTGCGGCTGACTTCCTTGCGCACAATCGGCAGATTCTCATTCACGATACGTTCCATTTCCTTCTCGATCTTCAGCAGATCTTCCGGATTGAGCGGGTGCTCCAGATCCATATCATAATAGAAGCCGTCCTCAATAACCGGTCCCACACCAAGCTTAACTTCCTTAGCACCGAACAGGCGTCTTGCTGCCTGAGCCATGAGGTGAGCTGTACTATGACGCACAACCTCTAAGCCTTCCGGTGAATCCAAGGTAACAATCTCGACAAGAGCACCCTCCTCAAGCGGTGTCGACAGGTCAACGACTACTCCGTTGAGCTTGCCTGCGGCTGCATTCTTACGCAGGCCGCTGCTGATGGAGGCGGCTACATCTTCGATGCTGCTGCCGTTCTCGTATTCCCGGACCGATCCGTCCGGCAGCTTAATACTAACTGACATTGTTATTCCTCCTAATGGTTGGTTAACGAAAGCGCGTAAAGGCACTGACTGCGGTATGGGGCCATCCACGCAAACAAAAAACACCCGTCCCGCGCAGGGACGAGTGATTACACCCGTGGTTCCACCCAAATTCGATTCTATAACCAGAATCCTTCATCAGCATGGGAATAACGGCCATGAACCGGCGGTTCTTACTGTCCCGTACCAGGCGCATAGGCCGGCCGGAAGTTCATAACCGCAGCTACAAAGGGGTAGACCGGAAGCCGGATACCGGAGGGACTTGCAGCCTGGGTTCCCTCTCTCTGTAGCGGTCCTGAATTAACGATCCGTGTCTTTGTCGATGCTTTTAACGTGAATTATGCAGTAATTATAAAGCTGTCCGCAGTATCAGTCAAGCCTGCAGTCTGAAGGAGAACCGCCAAACCGAGACAGAAGCTGACTGTGTCAGCCTAATACCGCGCCAGGGTTAGTGCTGCCATAACATCAATCTGCTTATCCTGCTCACTCCTCTTCCCGGCGTTTCTTCCCCGGCAAGCGGCCCGCGCGCTTCAAAGACTCACGCAGCAGATATTCAATATGTCCGTTTACGCTGCGAAATTCTTCTCCCGCCCAACGCTCCAGCGCTTCATACAGCTCCGGATCAACCCGCAGCGGAAAGCTCTTCTTGGCCGCCATATTTCATCATCCCCTAATATAACGATCCGGCATTAATGACCGGGCTCGCTCCGCGTTCCGACACAATCGCCACCATCAGGTTATTAATCATCGCAGCCTTGCGCTCTTCATCAAGCTCAACTACACCGTTCTCTCTTAGCTGACGGATTGCCATATCCACCATGCCGACAGCACCTTCTACAATAATCTGCCGCGCAGAGAGAATAGCTGAAGCCTGCTGGCGCTGAAGCATCGTGCTGGCAATCTCCGTTGAATACGCCAGATGAGTCAGGCGCGCCTCAATTACCTCTACACCGGACAGCGACAGTCGTTCCTGCAGTTCTGAGGCCAGCTCTTTGGCAATCTCATCTGCATTAGCCCGCAGTGACATTCCCGATTCATTAAAGTTATCATACGGATATTTACTCGCTACATGCCGGAGCGCTGTCTCGCTCTGAATCTCTACAAAAGCCATGTATTTATCCACATCGAACAATGCCTTCGCAGAATTGATAACCTTGAATACAATTACTGCCGCTATTTCAATCGGATTCCCCTCTACATCGTTCACCTTCAGCTTGACGCTGTTAAAGTTGCGCACCCGCAGTGACACAGTCTTACGGATACTGAACGGAACAACCGCCCACATCCCGCTCTTCACAATCGTTCCGACGTATTGTCCGAAGAAGGTGACAACAATAGACTTATTAGGCTGTACGATAGTGATGCTTGTGCACAGGACTCCGGCAGCTATAAACAGAATCACAGGCAACACAACATATTCCTGGGCCACCCCGTATATTCCGCCTGCCAGACAGACCGCAATCAGTGCAATAACCCAGAAGCCGCTTACCGGACGCAATACTTTTTCCTTCATAAAAAAGCACCTCCATAAAGATATGTATTTGATATAATTATGATATCACTTTTGGATACAACTGTAAATCAGTATTATTTGAAATCCGCAGTCTTATTCGATAAAAGTCACTGCCTTTTTGCTCCGCCTCTTCTATACTACAAAGCTAAGCAGTCTTTCTTTCGAAGAATATATTGGATAGGGACGTGACAATGATGAGCATAAAAGAACAAGTGCTGGACATTATCAAAGCATCAGCAGCCCCGCTAAGCGCAGGTGAAGTAGAAAAGCTCTCCGGGCTGGAGCGTAAAGCGGTAGACAAAGCCTTTACAGAACTGAAGAAGGAAAATGCGATTGTCTCACCGGTCCGCTGTAAATGGGAAGCCGCTGTGAAATAAATAGCCGGGTACATCGGACAGGCCCATGCCATCCCGCATGGGCCTGTTTGCTGCAGGTTCAAACTGCATCCCCCCACTAACCGGGGCCTTACCATGGAAGCTGACTTAGGTACTTTACGGGGAACCCATAACCTATTCATTCATATCCATAAAAAAGATGCCTCCCCGTCATCCGCAGATGAGAGGGAGGCATCTTCTATAAATGCTGAATTATGAGGCTTTATTCTCAAGCACACGGTAGATAATTACCGCTGCCTGGGCACGGTTCGCCATTGCTTTTGGTGCAAATTTGCCGCCGTCTACCCCGTTAACGATACCCAGCTGAGTCAGCTGCGCAATAGCTTCCTGGGCATATGGCGCAATCGAGGCTTTGTCAGCAAACTGTCCCAGAGCTGCAGAAGTATCGACTGGTTCCAGCTGGCCGGCAAGAGCATTAACGATCATGATCGCCATTTCCTCGCGGGTAATTTCACGGCCCGGTTCAAACTTGCCGTTGCCGGAGCCTTTTACAATGCCTGCACTCACAGCAGCAGCGATAGAATCGGTATACCATACGCCCTGCTTCACATCGTTAAATGCTGTACCGGATGCCGGAGCACTCAAATTAAGTGCACGTACAAGCATCGTTACAAATTCAGCACGGGTTACTGTTTTGGCTGGTGCAAACTGGCCGTTCTCCAGACCCTTCACAATACCTTTGGCTGCCAGGGATGCGATTGCTTCCTGTGCCCAGACTACATTGCCAAGATCAGTAAAGGAGCCAGGCGCTGCCGAAGGGGCAGGTGTAGCAGATGGTGCAGTTGTTGCTGTTGGAGCCGGTGTAGCAGATGGTGCCGGGGTTGCCGCCGGAGCAGGATTTCCGCCCGGAATAGCCGCCGGAGCCTTAACATTGTTAGTAATACGGCCTTCTGTCTTAGCTGTAATAGCTCCGCCCTTAAATGTGTCTACAATATAATCATAGAATACATCCAGGTCGATCGGGCCGGGCACAGTCTTGCTGGCTTTGGTCAGTACAGTGTAGTTGTCACCGCCTGCAGCCATAAAGTTATTTACTACAGCCGTATAGCTCTTGCTCATTTCAATCGGTGTACCGTCAGCCTTTGACAGGCTGGAGATGCGGTTAGCTACAGGCAGATACATATCAGCCGTGTATTTAAGGCCGGAGATCTGCAGTGTTTTGGTATCGGCAGCTCCATCAGCCTTCACTGCCCATTGCTGCTGAAGCAGTGTTTTGATCTGCTCACCGGTAAGGGTCAGCTTAACCAGCGTGTTGCCGAACGGCTGGATTTTGGCCAGATCACCAAAGGATACATCACCCTTAGGTAGATCGGCACGGATACCGCCCGGGTTCATGAAGGCGAAATCAGCTGCTTCTCCGTCACCGAAATCAGCCAGACGCATAGCATCTGCAATAAGGTTACCCAGGGAAGCTTCATTGTTGTACGCATCTGTACGGGTAATTGTACCATCAGTAGTCCCTACAGGCTGGGTCAATTCAGGATGCTTAGCCAGGTATTTGTTAACCAATGCTACCGTTTCAGGATCAGGTGTTACACCTTCCTGGAAAGTAGAGGTTACAGTTGCAGACTTGGATTTCACATCACCTGTCTTGTGATCAATAACCAGCTTGATATCTTCGAACGCTGTTCCGTAGGAGTAAGCTTGTACAACCAGCTTTCCGTTTACGATATCGTTAGCATAACCGTGGTTATCCCCGGCAACGATGACGTCAACCGGCGAGTTAGCCGGCAGTGCTTTTGCCAGATCAGCTGCTTCACCTGTAGTTACAAAGCCGCTTGCTGCATCTCCCTTTGTAGTAGCAGGGTCATGCGCCAAGACGATAATAGTTTCTACACCTTTATCTTGAAGCTCTTTTGCATACTTCTCAATAGCTGCTACTTCTTCAGTAACAGACAGGAATTTCACACCGACAAGACCGGATGGGGCTACCTTGTCAGGTGTTGCTTTTGTAACCACACCGATAAATCCGATTTTTACGCCGCCTACTTCTTTAATGACATATGGATTGATGATAGGCTCATTGGTCGCAACGTCAATCACATTGGCGTTAATGTAATCAAAGTCAGAACCAGCATGGTTAACGCTGCTGTTTTTAGGATCGATACCGCCGAAGATTTGTGTTTTCAGCGCCGCAACACCCTGGTCAAATTCATGGTTGCCCAGTGTTCCGACATCAAATTTCATCAGGTTCATCCACTCATGCGTCGGCTCATCACGTTCAAGTGAGGATACCGGAGCAGATGCCCCTACGGAGTCACCGTTATGGAAGAGCAGGGAATGTTCGTACTTGGCACGCGCCTGCTTCAGATACGTTGCGAGAACAGCAGCAGTACCTGCATTTTTGCCGCTTACTACGGAGGTAGTATCCAGCTGGCCGTGGAAGTCGTTGATTCCGATCAGGTGTACTTCAACATCTGCAGTTGGCGCAGGCGTTACTGCCTTAAGGTCCATACTGTAAACAGAGAAGCCCTTGGAATCTTTAACTCCTGTATCCTGCATATTGTCCGGCAATACTGCTGCCGCTTTAGGTGAAGAAGTGAAGGTAACATTTACGTTGCCCTTGATCGGGGCAATTGTCCAGTTGCCGTCAGCTGTAGGATCAACCGTTCCGGCTTCACTGATATAATCCATCAGCACCTGACGGTTCTCCATCTGGGAGTCGATAATCATTGTGGAACCCTTAACACCAGGGAAGTTACCGCCGCCGCTTGCACGGTAGTTGTTGGTGACAACAACGAATTCCTGCTCAGGCAGAATTTCCACACCGCCGTAAGTAACACTGGTTACACGGCTGGACGCTGCATCATTAATAGAGCCGTCCGGCTTGTATTTGGCATTTTTGGTTACGTCAATGGTGTACTGAACACCGTCAATAACGTCGAAGTTATATACTGCAAATGCAGGATTAAGCAACGGCTGGGCTGTCGAAATGCCCGGTTTGATCCGGTTAAATGCGCCTGCGCTCATCTCGATCCATTCTTTTACAGTTTCGCCGTCAACAACAATTGCCTTCAGCGTGTTGTCGTACAGGTACAGGTCGCTGGCGCTGCGAATCGTCAAGTCTCCTGTTGCCTGACCAGCAGGGATAGAGATCTCTGTATATTCCTCAGGACCGTTGCGTCCTGCTTTGAACGGCGCACCCACACTAAGAATCGGATAATCCTTGTAATCAGCCAGTGCAGGGTCTGTGTTAATCAGATTGGACACATAACGCTGCTGTGCATAAGTTACGATCTGAACTGTCGGATCGTCCTGCACCATAGCGAAGAAGCTGTTCATTGGAGCCTTGGTTTCACCCAGCTTCTGGCCGGTGTATTCAATAGTTGCCGCGTGGTCGGCACCAACTACCGCATCTACAGCCGGATCAGCTGCTTTACCGGAGATTGAACGGGTGGAAGCCTTAGAGGCTGTTTTGTCTACCGCCCAGCCGCTTCCGTCCTGTACGATCTTCAGATCGATCAGACCGAGGTAACCGCCGCCGTAACCGGCCTGTACCGCGGGAGTTCCGTTGATGTGGCCGTTTACGTTGTCAATTGTGGCAGCATCATTATTGTAAGGGGCTTTGGTGTTAGGATCCTTGAAGGAGGCATCCAGTGAAGCATCCACACCGTTGGTAGGGAATACTTTATGTGTGTGCGAGAAAGTAATGGCGTCAACGCCTTCTACCTTACTCAGTTGGTTTATGTCATTTTCTGCACCTGTCAGGTTTGAGGCAGCAGAAGCATCAAAGCCGGTGTGAGCCATAGCAACGATAACTTGTGCACCTTCAGCCTGCATTAGAGGTACAAATTTCTCGGCTGTTTCACTGATATCTTTTACAACAACCTTGCCGTCAAGGTTAACTTTGTCCCATTCCATGATCTGTGGAGTTACAAGGCCAAGCAGACCTACTTTTACAGTATGTGTCTGGCCGTCAGAGCCTACAACCTGCTTCTCGATAATTTCATAAGGCTTATACGTATTCGTTGTTCCGCCAATGTTGTAGATGTTGGCATTGAGATATTGGAAATCCGCAGCAGTATCCGCTTTGTGAGCGGCACTTCCGTTGATCGTACGCTCCAAATATTCCAGGCCGTAGTTAAATTCATGATTCCCGAAGGTTGCTGCGTCGTATTCCATAACATTCATCGCTGCAATCAGCGGATGGATCCGCTCGTCATTAGTCATGAGATCTGACTTGGTGGCCATGTAAGTGCCTAGTGGAGTTCCTTGAATCAAATCACCGTTATCCAGCAAAAGATTGTTTCCGTTTTCAGCTCTGGCTTCTTTAACAAGCGTTGCTGTTTTGTCGAGACCTACTGTCGCCGAAGCAGCATTTTTAAAATAATCCCAGCCGTAAACATTGGTGTGCACATCAGTCGTGCTCATCAGACGCAGATCTACTGTCACGCCGGCTGCCGGAGCGGCTTCTGCCGTATCAGCTCCAATGAATGAACCTGCCAGCACACCCCCAAAAACCTGTGCAGTCAGAACTGTGGTTGCCAGAAATGATGCTACCGGCTTGTTCCATCGTCTTTCTCCCATAAGTGATTAATCCTCCCAGTTTCTCTCTTTTAGTGACCGAGAACGATTGTATCACAAGCGATTATACGAATCTAGCAATTAGCAAAAAATAGTGCCAATAGTTGTGCAAAATATCATATATTCACGCAAAAACTTAGTCATTGCGCCTTAATAGAAATATATTATTTTACATAAAATACATATTTTCAGAAAAAACAGATGTTATATTTCAATACATAACGGCGTAATATATCAATAAATCCGGCCGTTTTTCTTAATTACTATAAAAAACTACGTAAATCTATTTTTATTCAAAATATCTCATTACTATTCATTATTAAACGGAACGAAAAACGGAAGGAATTCTAACATATAATCTGTCTCTCATCCTTTCCCTGGTCAGTACCAGACAGAACAAAAATCCGCGCCGGACAGTGCAATTACTGCCTAACGGGGATTATTTGCTTTCTGTTCGATTCTATTGTTTAACATATGCGGCTATTATTTCAGTTTCTTAATTAATACACTTATTCCCTTGACGATCAGAGCTGCTATGATGCAAATAACGCTTGTTCGATATTAACCCTTCCACATTCGGATTAATACTGAACAAGCGCTGGTATTGTATAAGAAGATTAGTTCTGCATCACAAAATCATTGTCGATCTTCGCATTACCGTCCTCAAAGGTACGCAGGATGTCGTAACGCGTATTCCGCTGCGCCGGGATCTTGCCAGCCTCGCGGATCAGCTGGGTAATCGACTCAATGTTAACCTTGTAAGTCGCACCCGCCGAGGAGACAACATTCTCTTCAATCATTGTACTGCCGAAGTCGTTACAGCCATACTGCAGGGACAGCTTGCCGACCTCAGGCCCCATTGTTACCCAGGAAGACTGGAAGTTCTTGATGTTATCGAGCACCAGCCGGCTGATTGCTACCGTCTTCAGGTACTCTTCCGGAGTCTGCCGGTCCAGCTTCAGGTTCGTATTGTCCGGCTGGAAGGTCCAGGAGATGAAGGCGAGGAAGCCCTCAGAATCATATTTGTTAGCAATACATTCATCCTGTGCTTCACGTACCCGCAGCAGATGCAGCGCCCGTTCCTCCATACTTTCCCCAAGTCCGATAACCATTGTAGCTGTAGTGTTCATGCCGATCCGGTGCGCGGTCTGCATAACATCCATCCACTCCCGCCACGAGCCCTTGAGCCGGCTGATCTTGCGCCGGGTGCGGTCGTCGAGAATCTCTGCGCCGCCGCCGGGCAAGGAATCCAGACCAGCTGCATGAATCTCGCGCATTACCTGCTCCAGCGGCAGGCCGGATACTTCAACCATCTTCATAATCTCAGCGGGAGAGAAGGAATGCATCGTAATATCCGGGAAGCGCTGTTTGATTCCGCGGAGAATATCCGTATAGTAGCTAAAAGGCAGATTCGGGTTCGTCCCGCCCTGCATCAGAATTTCCGTTCCATTTACAGCAATGGTTTCGGCAATCTTCTGATAGATGGTTTCATCGGGCAGCACGTAGCCTTCCTCTGAACCGGGTCTGCGGTAAAATGCGCAGAAGCGGCAGTACACATCGCATACGTTGGTATAGTTGATATTGCGGCCAATGACGAATGTGGCCAGCGGATCGGGATGCCAGCGCTTCATAATAACGTCTGCGGCTGCGCCCATTTTTTCAATTTCGTTGCTCTCGAACAGCCGGATTGTGTCTTCCAGCCCGAGGCGTTCGCCCTTCAGCGTCTTATCCAGAATAAGATCTATCGCACTCATCGTTCGCAGCCTCCTTCAAAGTCCATATATTATGGATAATTAAATTTTAGAAATAAACAGATACAAGCATTCGTTCTTCCATCCTAACATAATACCGGCAGCTTGAGAAATCTTTTGATGCTGCCGCTCCCGTGTACAGGCGAAATACCTCCATATAATGGGGCTTTAACATGGAAGCTTACTCAGGTCATTAGCGGGACCCCCGTGAACATATCCTTTCTTACTCTTCAAAAAAAAGACGGCGGCGCACATGCGGCGCTGCCGTCCCTCCTTGTATATTTATTCAGCTGCTACAATCTGTTCAAGCTCCACGCGTGCCGCCTCCAGCGCCTGTGCGAGATCGGCAATCAGGTCATTCTCATGCTCAATGCCGACAGAGAAGCGCAGCAGCCGGTCATCCACACCTACAGCATCGCGGATTTCCACCGGAATATCGGCATGGGTCTGCACGGCAGGATAGGTCATCAGGGATTCAACGCCGCCGAGGCTCTCGGCAAAGGCAATCAGCCGGATATGGCGGAGCAGCGGCTCTACGTAACGGGCATCTTTTACCTTAAAGGAGAAGATCCCTGTGTTGCCTGAGGATTGCCGGTTCTGGATTTCATAGCCCGGATGATCCGGCAGGCCCGGATGGAATACTTCAGCTATTGCCGGATGCTCCAGCAGATAACGGGCAAGGGCCAGAGCGTTACTCTCATGACGTTCCATGCGCAGTGCCAGCGTCTTCATGCCCTTCATCAGCTGATAGCTGTCATTAGGCGCTAGTACGGCCCCGAGGGAATTGTGCAGAATCGCCATTTCCGCTGACAGCTCGGCACCTTTGGTTACAATCAGCCCGGCAAGCACATCATTGTGGCCGCCTAAGTATTTAGTTGCGCTGTGTACAATAACATCTGCCCCAAGCTCAAGCGGACGCTGGAAGAACGGAGTGAGCAGTGTGTTGTCTACAATGGTCAGCAGCCCGTGATGACGGGCCCATGTACACACTGCTTCAATATCTGTAATCATCATCAGCGGATTGGTCGGTGTCTCGATGAATACTGCCTTTGTCCCGGGACGGCGGGCTGCTTCCAGCCCGTCCAAATCGTTGGTATCCACATAGGAGGCTGTAATGCCGTACTTGGACAGAATCCGTTCCAGCAGACGATAGGTTCCGCCGTACAGGTCGAGGGAAACAACCAGATGATCTCCCTGTCCGAACAAAGCGAACACGGTGGTCAAGGCTGCCATGCCGGAGCTGCAGGCAAAGCCGGCATCGCCGGACTCCAGCTCAGCAGCCGCTGTCTCGAGAACAGAACGGGTCGGGTTTTTGGTGCGGATGTAATCAAAGCCGGTGCTTTGTCCAAGCCGCGGGTGGCGGAATGCCGTTGCATTGTAAATCGGATAATTAACTGCCCCGGTTGCGGGATCTTCCTGTGAGCCTATTTGTGCAAGTCTGCTTTCAATCCTGAGTTTCTCGTCCATCGGTGAGCCTCCTAATGTGGGGTTGAGTGAATGAATTCCTTCTATATATTAGATAATAGGACCAATATCGTAGGGTGTCTCCTGGTACACATAGTAATTGAGCCAGTTGGCGAACAATAAGTTCGCATGGGCACGCCATACGGCTGGCGGTGTACGCTGCGGATCATCCTTAGGATAATAATGCTTCGGCAGCGCGACATCCATTCCTTTTGCAACGTCACGGTCATATTCCCATTTTAGCGAGAACGGGTCATATTCGGAATGTCCGGTAACAAAAATCTGTTTCCCGTCATGTGTCGCCACGAGGTAGACCCCGGCTTCCTCCGATTCAGCCAGAATCTGCAGCTCCGGATTTGCCTCAATGTCTTCACGCGATACATCGGTATGGCGGGAGTGCGGAACATGGAACAATTCGTCAAAGCCGCGCAGCAGCTTAACATTATTATGGCTCACAGTGTGCGGGAACACTCCAAAGCATTTTTCGGCAAGACTGACTTTACGTACACCGAAGTGGTGATACAGGCCCGCCTGTGCAGCCCAACAGATATGCATAGTCGATGTAACATTGTGCTTGCTCCATTCAAAAATCCGCTGCAGCTCTTCCCAGTAATTCACATCCTCGAACTCCAGCTGCTCAACCGGAGCGCCGGTCACAATCAGTCCGTCGAACCGGCGGTTGCTGATCTCGTCAAAGGTTGTATAAAAGCTCTTCAAGTGCTCCGCAGAAGTATTCTTGGAGGTATGGGAGCTGGGATGAAGCAGAACGACATCAACCTGCAGGGGGGAATTACCGATTAGGCGCAGCAGCTGCGTCTCGGTCGTTTCCTTGGTCGGCATCAGATTGAGGATAGCAATCCTGAGCGGACGGATATCCTGATGAAAAGCCTGGCTTTCATCCATTACAAAGATATTTTCTCCGGATAATACTTCTTTCGCCGGTAAACTGTCAGGGATTTTGATTGGCATTGCTGTGTCCACTCCTTAATCGAATTAGTACCTGAGCTTGAACTGATTTCCATGCAAAAATGACCCTTCTCGCACGAGAAAGGTCATATAGGTTCAGTCATATGTGCCTCTCTCATCTGCCAGAATCAACGCCGGGGCTTTCTCCCCTGCATATCTTCCGCAAGAATTAGCACCGTGCGTCTTCACGCCGGTTGCCGGGTTTCATCGGGCTAGTCCCTCCACCTGCTCTTGATAAGAT
>RCUO01000831.1_pt1 | contig 13487 bp, 14 predicted proteins | sample 2166161 | NCBI WGS metagenome assembly RCUO01 (sample SAMN09932617, study PRJNA488358) | compost metagenome | feature: garden; material: soil; isolation source: compost soil in cyclohexanecarbonitrile-enriched culture | place: Germany: Experimental Botanical Garden Goettingen | collected 2016-01-27 | reverse complement strand
CATTTGTGATTACAATCACAATAATTGTGAATGTTTTCACAATATTACATGTCATGTAAGCTTACGCAGGGTTTGATAATTACTGATTTTTCCACAAAAAACAGCCAGATTCTCTATCGCCAATGAAGGCCGTATAGAGAAAACTGGCTGTATAAACCCGCTTTCATGTTACATTATGTTATCGCAGAACAAGGGATATCTCCAGCTCATCCTGAATTCTCAGCTTCATATCAATTCCGTTGTCCAGCAGCGCCTTATCATTCAGCTTCAGCTTCCACTCTTCATTGGATAACGGCTTGTATTCCTTGACAGCTATCAGTGTCTTGTTATTCTCCGCCAGGCGGACATGGCCGCTGCTCTTCAGCAGCCCTCTCACAGTCATATCTTCAGCATAAGGCATAACATAGGAATGTGTCAGCTCCGGCTGTCCGCTCCCGCCGTTAATAGTCAGGATGACAGGCTGCAAAGGAGCTTCTTGTGCCGCTGCGGCTTTTATCAGGATCGTGTCCTCACGCTTCACTATGGTGCTTAAATCTGCCGCCGTTTTACCGCTTAATTGAATCTCCCAGGCCATATCAGGACTGAGCGATATATGGTTTACACTCAGCAATGAAGTTCCGTCTCCGGAAAAAGTGACCAGGCCGCTGGCATTAAGCAGCTCCTTGACAGTAATGTCAGGCTTAAATGCATCACTGATCTGCCGCCCAGAGCTCCCGGTCAGGTCATTATCTCCGATCTTTACTGAGAATGCTGGCTGAGGAGCACCAGCGGCAACATTATTCACTTCAAGATTTGCCCCCAGGGCTTCACAGCCCCCTGCAATCATAATCAGGATGAGACCCAAACCTATCCGCCACAACCCATTCACCTTCAATCCCAGGCACCCGCCTTCTTTTGCCTGACACAGCTTCCAGCATCTTCTCAGGCATGTAGTCGTTATGTATTACTCCTTATTTAAGGATAACGTAAACAGACAGGCTTCTCAAATTATTTTGGCGATCCCCGGCATTTTTACTTTTCTGCACAGAAAAAGCCCCCGAAGGGGCTTTTCCACAGCCAGCTCTTGATGCTTATTGATAGCGCAAAAACAGGTTATTATTTTCCAGATGAACATGCTCGAAGGTCATGCCTTCCAGCTCCTCAAGCCGGGCATAGGTCAAGCGATAGGTTGTGCAGGCATGCGGCGGCGGAGTGAAGTCTCCCGTAACCGCACGCAGCTCACGCAGAATTTCGCCGGCCCCTTCATGCTCCTGCTCCAGATTGTGCAGCAGCTCATGCAGCTCAGCCAAGCCTGCTTCGCTTGGATTTTCGCTGTAAGCCAGCATTTTGGGGAATTCCACTTCCTCTTCCTGTGCTGTATGCTTCAGCAGATCTTCACGCAGCAGGTTGAACAGGCGGTGAACTTCAGCCAGATGCGGGGAATCGTCACCATGTACCCGGAATACCTTGGTCACGTTCTGGCTGATCTGCGGAAGCTCTTCACGCAGGTAGCGGTGATGCTTGTTCACAATATGCTCTACCAGCTCACGGGAAGTTGCCTGATTCCATCTGGTATCTTCCTCAAGTACCGGATGCTCCTCTACCAGCTTCTGCAGATCACCGAGCAGCTGGTCTGCGTTCAGCCCCTTCTCTTCAGCTGCTTCAGCCAGCGGCTTTGCTCCGCCGCAGCAGAAATCGATCCGCTGTCCTTTGAAGTAATCTGCCGCTTTCGGAAATTGCAGTACGATATCTCTCACAAAATCTTCACCGCTGAAGCTAAGCTGTCCGTTTGTATGGTTCAATTGATTGGCCGTCATAATAGGCCCTCCCTTATCATTATTGGTCTAGGTTCTTTCTTACCTCTACACAATAACGTCTGGCAGAACCCCGGCTTGTGATTTTACGCACTAAATATATAAAATTTTATTGAACACAAAGCTCAATGCGTTTAATTTTCCACAGGCTTCCGCTTGTTATAAGAGTAAATTTCAGTGAGCGGGAATCTTCTCCTTTATTCTGGACTACCTTTATTATTTTCACCCCGTTCTTGTGCGAGAGTGTAGTGTAATTCAGATCCAACTCCCCGTATTCCAGCAGTCCAAGCTCCATAACATTACTTATTTTAAATTTCAAAATTTCCGGATCAGCTGCCATCAGCTTCATTTCAGCAGAATAAGCATCCTGCCAGAGGCTGTCCTCAATGTAATTTCTGATTACCGACTCTGCAGTGTCCGGATAAGAAAATTGTCCATGTCCATTATGATATTCCACTTTATATTTGTCGGGTGCCGATCCATCGTAAGGATGATACAAAAACAGCTGGTGGCCCTGAATATCCTCATAGCTGTATTCAGATACGCTATCCATAATTCTGTTTGCGTCTATATCGCCTAGATAACGCTTGCCTTGCCCCGTCGCATTTGGAAAATTACTTTCAAGAAGAATAGGCCCGTTATTCGTCCATTGATACAGATTAAAGCCGGTTCCGCCTAATATTCCCTCCATGTAAACAGCAATATGTTTTTTACCGCTCTGATCCAGCTTTAGAATCTCCACATGATCCAGCCCGTGGACTACGAATACAGCGTCCCCCAGCTTCCCCAGATTCTCAAACCGCTTACCGCTCTGACGGACAACATGAAGTTCTATTTTATCCGCTGTATCCTCCGGCTCTAATCGGGTGTACACTACATATTCTATTTTTGAGTCGTTATCTATGTCTGCTGATGCCTGCACATTTAAATCAGTAAGCTTCGTGATCCGGGACAGATACTTGTCAAAGCGCTGGTCAAAAAAATGCGCGTTACCGTTTACAGTCATCGTACCAATGACTTTCCTTTTAGGATCTGACTGTACCTTAATTGTAGCCTTCTGCTTGTTATCAAACAGCTCGTAGCCCCAATAGCTGTTGGCACAGGCCACTGCCGATACCAACTCTTTAACCTTCTGCTCACTGGATTCCTGCAGTGTAAACGGAAGCTCCACATAAAATTTAGGATAGGTACCATTCTGGTAGAGCTCAACCCGCGTAACCGTTACTCCAGCGGCTTCAAAAGCTTTTTTTGCAGGATGTTTCCAGCTTCCCATATTTACAATTACCGGTTTTTGCAGACTTTCAGCAATGACTGTACACGGTTCAGTAGCAGCCATGGTTATAAGAACGCTTATTATAATCACAATCCATCTTCTCATAGAAGCCCCCGGGGATAATGGTTTATTATTCATGTTTCGTCCATTTTAATCAGAGGAACAGATTTTTGCTGCGATATAAATCGCCTTATCAACAAAAAACACCCCATGACAAGAGGTGTTTTGGACAATCCATCATCAGCTTATTGTCTACCTTACCGTTGCCTGCATATACGTCCGCTTCCCCTGCGCATCCTTCAGGTACGGCCCAAGCCCGGCAAACCGGGAATGATCGACATACACGCCGGTCATCCATCTGCCTTCGGTCAGCCCGCCGTTCCACTGCAGGACCAGATCAGGGGCGGATATCCACTCCTGGTAGATCTCTATGTGATCCTGCTTGTATTCTTTGTAACGCTTGCCGTTCTCCTTCAGCCGGTACGGATTAACATATGTCGGCACGAAATACGTGGATATTGTATCCAGCTCAGCACCATCCAGAAAGGCGTCATTGCCCAGATATTGCTGAAAAAGCAGTGTGTTTTCATATAGCGACCATATTGCCGCCTGCAGCACCATACTTTGCCTGATCCCGTTGTGAAACGTGAATAACCGCTGACCGCTGGCAGCAGCCTGCCTTGAGGGCTCTGCCGGCTCCAGGCAATGCCGTTCACAGCCGATGCATTTCCAGCCGGAAGGACTCTGGATCCATTTTTGAAATACACGTCCGCTGTCGTTATCCCCTTTGTACAGAGAGGAGATAATGCCATAGGGTACACCAATCCACAAGTCCCACAAGGAGTCGGGTAAATGGCCGTGCAGCATAAACAACGCCTTATCATAAATTAGCTGCACTTTAATCGAAGCGGTCTCCAGCTCGGCAACATCCTCTTTTCCATAGGTTATTTCCCGGGAAAACAAGGTATTTTTCATTTTCCTCGCCTCCTAAATGTTGTGCAGAACGGACCTCACAATTTGGTTGCGCTTTCACTATCATTCTCTGCGACATCATAATCAGGGCTAGACAGGCTGGCCACGCTAGTTTTTCCTATTATATTACATTTTCGCGTTAGTTGTGCAAGTTTTATTTATTTAAATTTGAAAAAGCCCCTCTCTCCATTAGCGGAAAAAGGGGCTATCAACAGGACTTGTATCGCCGGATTACTCGACCCAGCTCTCGGCCCAGGACTGGATCTGCTGCATGACTGGCTCTAGCGCACGGCCTTTAACCGTTAATTCATACTCGATGCGTACCGGAGTTTCGGGATACACATGTCTTACCAGAATACCTTCGCATTCCAGATCCTTCATTCGTTCCGACAGCATTTTATCGCTCATTGACGGGATCAGTCCAGAGATATCCTTAAAGCGCTTCGGGCCGCTCATCAATGTCTGGATAATAAGTCCATTCCAGCGTTTGCCTAAGAAAGAGAAGGCCGTTTCGAATCTTGGGCACATCGTCAGCTGATGTTCTTCCATTGTTCTCACCTCTCAGTTGTAAAGCTTACTATAAGTTAGTATATATAATTTTAACATATTTATAGCGTAATGAACATCGTTTACCAAAAAAAAGTTCATCAGCCCTATCCCATTATATCTGCATTGTCAATCCCTTGTGCTTTGCTGCGGCTTACGCCGGGCAATCGCCTCAGTTACTACATAAGCCAGATCATCATTTCCGTACAGCGACAGCACACCCAGAACGGTATCATCCGAAATATCTCCCGCTTCCTCTTCAGGCACAGTCAGAGCAAGTGCCCGGCCGAGTGCGGCATTGCCCTCCTGCTGCGGATAAGCCTGCAGATACAATTCATGCGGGTCAAGCTTGTTGTTCACACACCACTGGGCAAACACAAGAATCATCATTTCCTCATCCCGCTTATAGCTCTCGATGATTTGTTCCTCCATTGATTTGCGGTATTCGTCCATGCTCTAACTCCTCTCAATTCCTCTGTCAGTCAGTAAGCTCTGCAGCCAGCCTGTGGCTCGATAATACATTAGATGCGCCGATGCCGCATAGCTCCGGTGTATGAATAGTGCTTAAAAAGTGCTTTACCGCCCCGCTGAATCCTCTGCGCTCCAGCACCGTGTCCCAGCTTCCGAAATTCTGGCTGCGGGGCAATGCGCCCTTCTCATATAGAACAGCCTGTTCCAGATCCGTCACCTCTACTGATCTGCCATTGCCGTGTAGCTCCAGCTTCTCAATATCGGCTCCGGCATCCCTGACCATACTGTAAATTCCGGTGACACCGGTGTTCCAGCCAAGAATTCCGGATGACTGCAGCAGACGGCCTTCACTGTCAGACGCAAGCCGGCTTCTCAGCAGCTCATAATCGTTACCGCAGAGCCACAGCAGCAGATCAAGCATATGAATCAGATCATCATGAACCGTCTCATGGCTGGTGCTATTCTGCACGCCGGTCCGGTGCTTGACCGCATTGCACAGGCTGATTCCCCCGGCCTTCTCAAGCCAGGCCTTGGCTGCCGTATACATAGGTGCAAAACGGCGGTTGAAGCCGACAGCAAGCAGCAGCCCCCGGTTCTCGGCCAGCTCTGCCATCCGCTGCGACTCCTCCAGATTGTAAGACAGCGGCTTATCTACATACACCGGTAAACCGTGCTCCAGACATTTTGTAACATACTCATAATGGGTTGTAGTTGGACTGTGCACAAATACTGCATCCAGGTCCCATGACAGCAGCTCATCCAGATCCGTTGTCCCTTTGGCAAGACGGTAAGAACGGACAGCTCCCTGCACAGTTGCCGGTGAATGGCTCAATAAGCCGACTACCTCCGCCTGATCATGGCGGGACAGCAGCGGCAGATATACTTTGCGGGCAATATCGCCGATCCCGATCAGCGCCACTCTTTTACGCACAGGAGTATTCATAGTACATCTTCCTTTACATGTCGTATAGATGTATTATACCGTGACATCTTGCGGCGGCAATGATCTTTGCTTCATTAATTACTTTTTTTTCAGTATGATGAGGGGAACAGCTTGTGAAGGGGCATAGTAAAAATGAAAAAATGGTTAACGGTATTCCTGTATGTTTCGCTTGTAATCCTTGCGTTTATCTACAGATATGATCTGCTGGAGTGGCTGCGCAAGGATCATAGCCCTCTGCTGTCCTTTGTGGCTGCAATATTGCTGGCTTTTTTCCCTGTCCTTCCGTATAAGCTGATTATCGGGTTATTCGGCTATATTTACGGCAGTACCGCTGCGGTATTGATCAGCTGGAGTGCGACCACAATCGCAGCTGCCATAATGTACGGTTTAGTAAAATATCTGTTTCAGCAGCGTGCGGCCACTTATCTGGCATCCGTACCGTCACTGCATAAATTCACTGCCGCTGTACAGCGGCGTCCGTTCGTATCGATTATTCTAGCCAGGCTTGCTCCGGTAGTACCGCAGTCGGCTGTCAATATTTATGCGGGAGCCGCCGGCCTTCCTTTTTGGAGCTATCTCGCAGCAACCGGTATCGGCAAGCTTCCAGGCATTGCTTTATACGCATTTCTTGGAGACAGGCTGTTTGCATAACGTTGGCAGATGTGGCCTGTTTGTTTTATAATAGTTCTAGATTGTGATCTATTTAATTGCACATCTTGAATGGAGGGATATTAATGAGTGAGAATCAATTTGATAATATAGGCTCTAAGACGGAAAAAGCTACCTTTGCCGGCGGCTGCTTCTGGTGCATGGTATCCCCTTTTGAAGAATTGCCGGGCATTGCCGGGATTGTCTCCGGTTATACTGGCGGTCATACCGTTAATCCGACCTATCAGGAGGTGTGCTCAGAAACGACCGGGCACGTCGAGGCGGTGCAAATCACCTTTAATCCGGATATTTTCCCATACAGCAAGCTGCTTGAGCTGTTCTGGCAGCAGATCGACCCTACAGATGCCGGGGGCCAGTTCCATGACCGCGGAACCTCTTACGGCACCGCTATTTTTTATCATTCGGAAGAGCAGCGGCTTGAGGCCGAAGCTTCCAAGGCAGCTCTTGCGGCCAGCGGTCGCTTCTCGGCACCCATCGTGACGCCAATCCTGCCAGCCAAGCCATTTTACCCTGCCGAGGAGTATCACCAGGATTATCACCATAAGAATCCGGGGCATTATAAGCGTTACCGCAAGGGCTCCGGCCGGGAAGCTTTTATCGAGACCCACTGGAAGCATAAAGAAGATAAAGAGAGCCTCAAGACACGGCTGACCCCGCTGCAGTATGAAGTGACGCAGAATAACGCGACTGAATCCCCGTTCCGCAATGAGTTCTGGGATCATCACGGCGATGGCCTGTATGTAGACATTGTCTCCGGTGAGCCGCTGTTCAGCTCCATGGACAAATACGATTCCGGCTGCGGCTGGCCCAGCTTCACCCGCCCCGTCCGTGATTACGCAGTCAAGGAGAAGACAGACCTCAGCCATCTGATGATCCGTACCGAGGTGCGCAGCCAGACTGCCGATTCACATCTCGGCCATGTCTTTACCGACGGTCCCGGAGAGAACGGCCTGCGTTACTGCATCAATTCGGCTGCACTGCGCTTCGTTCCCAAGGAAGATCTCGAGAAGGAAGGGTACGGCGAATACCGGGTGCTTTTCCAGTATGCTTAAGCATGGGGCTTATCGGCTCCCTTTAACCAAGCAATCCGCCTAAACACAGACAAAGCCTCCAGGTCCGTTAAATAACGGTCTGGAGGCTTTGCTGTTACGCGGCAAGACTTTGCCGTCACAATTATAGAAGCAGGCTCATCCCTGGTGCATCAGCAGCTCTTGGCACAAAACCAAACCGCTCGTAAAACGCTGCCTTCCCGCTTGCTGCTGACAGCTGAATCCAACAGATCCCTTCTGTTTTGCAATGGCCAATTAAGCGGTCCATAACCATCGTTCCAATCCCGAGCCCCTGACATTCCGGCGATACGATCACATCGCAAATGATGCACTGGATTACACCGTCCGAAATAATTCTGCCGGCTGCAGCTAGCCTTCCATCCTTGATGACACTCACTATGTACCAGCTGTTTATTAATGAATTTTGGAGCAACGTTGATGTCCAGCGGCCTTCCGGATCCCATCCGGTTGATTGGTACAGCTCATAGTACTCCTCTTTATCAGGGAGAGTGTTAAGAAACAGCAATTCCAATATGATTCCCTCCGTCGCCAATACGGCTGCTGTATATGCGCGCAGCATAGCCCCCCGTAATCCTCATCACCATTCCAGCCAAAAGAATTCCGGAGGGCTTTTGCTGCATTACCTTAATTGCGTCAAGCTACTTATCCAGTTCCTCAGCCTCTTCATTGCCGGGGGCTGCTTCCGCAGGGAGCTTCCCTTTGTCTTGCTGCGCCAAGGCCTGCTGCATTCTGCCCGTCTGCCGGATTCGCTCCGGATCGGCCGCTTCCCGCTGTTTCAGCCGCTTGCGGATAAAGAGCACGATTACTGCAAGGATAGCAACTACAATTAAGATCGGCAGCGCGGCCGCCAGGAAGACAAACAGCCACTGGAACGTTACCGACAAGGCATGCAGACTCTTCGTCAGTGCATCAGATGCCCGTGTCAGCAGCGGTCCCTGCTTTTTTTTCTGAATATCAGTAATGCCCGAATCGTTCTGGTAGAGCCGGAGCTCCACTGTGGAGAAGGATACATTCTGATCAATGTAGCGCATTCTGCCCTTGATCTTTTCAATCGATTCCTGAATAGCTCCGAGCTCATTGGCAAAGGCAACGAGGTCAGCGGATTTGGTCGCTTTGGACATGAAATCGATATACTGCTTCTCCATCAGCAGCTTCGCCTTCAGGCGGGATTCCAGATCCACATATTCCTCTGACACATCCTGGCCTTCAATGCTCCGCTGTACTCCATCGTTCTTTATCTGCTCCAGCTTATCAAGAAACGGAGAAAAACCGGCAGCCGGCACCTTCACAATAAAGGTTCCGCCTTTTTCGTAATCCGACATATTCTCGGTGAACCCGATGATATACCCGCCTGTCAGGGTAACCAGATTACGTACATCCGACTGGGCAGCGCCGTAATCCTCCACTTCCATTGTAATGTTCGCTTTGTAGATCAGCTTCTTGTTCAGCCCGGCTGCAACGTCAACACCGCTAAATCCTGCCGTACTGTCTGACCCCTGCTGTCCTGAGCCGGAGCCCTTTGCTTCCGGGCTGCCGCCTACTGCTTCTCCGCGTGCCGTTGTATCTGCGCTTGTGTCTGCGGCACTGCTGTACTCTGATGTTTCTTCAGCTGCAGGCGCAGCCTGTGTCAGAACCTCAGAAGATGCACCCATATTAGCCATGCTTGCATTATCACTGGCCGAGTTGTTGTTGCCGGAACCGCAGCCTGCCAGTATGACCGCCAAAATCAGTAAACCTGTTAAGTAATGCAGACCCCATTTTCGCATCCTTATTCCTCCAAACATGTAGTGGATATCCCGCTTCTTTGCTTCAGCCTTGCCGGCGGTCAGATTTTGTCTGTATACAGCTGATCCGCCTAACTCATTTGACGTTCCAAAAGCTGGAAGGTTGCAGGAAGAATGGAGAAAAGAGTATCTTTTTTACAAATATTCCTCACAAAAAAAGACGCCCCGTCTCACGGAGCATCACGTTTGCGAAAATTCACGTTATTTGCTACAATGATCATGTCTGAGAAGACATGAACACCAAATACCCTCTATTCATTAGAATAAGGGTATGGCTCTGTTGGACAAGCTCCACCTTGCCCGACAGGACAGTACAACTTCGCACTGACAATATTAATAATCTACTACAAGGGGAGGTGACCCTCATGGCAAAAGACGTTCTATGTGCAGTGAACTCTTGCACCTACTGGGCTGAAGAGAACAAGTGTAACGCTGAAAGCATCTTTGTTGCTTATCACAGCTCCAAGGAGCCAACGCAATCTGAAGAAACAGACTGCAAAACCTTCGAAAGCAAATAAGTAATACCCTAGAAGGGACCCTCCACGGTTCCTTCTTTTCATTTCCTATAGTATCAAGAATGATAATTATTATCAAGTGTTTCCATGAAAAAAATAACCGGCTTTTCTGAATCCTCCGGTATTGTGGCAATCTTGCAAACGATGGAGAAAGACCATAGAATGGTTGTACGCTTTCACATAAATTGAATCCGGAGGGTTAACGATGATTAAACAAATCGGCCAAGTTATGCTGTATGTGAACGACCAGGACCAGGCACTTCGGTTCTGGACTGAAAAGGTCGGCTTCATCAAGGTATCCGAAGCAGACAACGGCCAGGGGCTGCGCTGGATTGAGATTGCACCGGCTGCCGGGCTGCAAACCTCCTTCGTGCTTCATAACAAGCAGCTCATCGCTGAAATGCAGCCTGAGCTTAATCTGGGCACACCATCCATTCTGCTGTTCGCAGATGATCTTGACACGCTGTATAAAGACTTCCAGGCAAAGGGCATTACTGTGGGGGATCTGGTGGATATGCCGGAGGGCCGGGTATTTAACTTCGCCGATGATGAGAACAACTATTTTGCAATTGTGCAAAAATAGTATCCTGACAACGACAATTACGCCACCACAGCTACTGTGGTGGCGTTTATTATGTCTAATGCATTTACACTAAAACCGCTTTTCTTACCTGCTCTGCCGCCTCTATCATGTTGCGCAGGGCTGCTCCGGTCTCCTCCCAGCCTCTGGTTTTCAGGCCGCAGTCGGGATTAATCCAGAACTGTCCGGCATCCAGCACTCGCAGGGCACGCTCAATGCTTGCCGTCATCTCACCGACATCCGGCACCCGCGGACTGTGGATATCATAAACGCCGAGGCCGATTCCCTTATCATACTCCTGTTCCTCAAAGCTGACGATCAGCTCGCTGTGGCTGCGTGAGGTTTCTATAGAGATTACATCAGCATCCATTGCCGAGATCGGGCCGATCATATCATTGAACTCACTGTAGCACATATGGGTGTGAATCTGCGTTGTATCCTTAACCGGGTTCGTGGCAATCCGGAAGGCTCTGACCGCCCAATTCAGATAATGCTCATGATCCTCCGCCTTCAGCGGCAGTCCTTCGCGGATAGCCGGCTCATCGACCTGAATCATCTCGATGCCTGCATCCTCCAGTGCCTTGACCTCTTGACGCAGCGCGAGGGCAATCTGATTCGCTACCTCTTCCCGGCTCAGGTCATCGCGGACAAACGACCAGTTGAGAATCGTCACCGGTCCGGTCAGCATACCCTTTACAGGCAGGCTGGTCAGCGACTGGGCATAGACGCTTTCCTTGACCGTCATCGGCTCTACAAAAGCAACATCGGCATAAATGACCGGCGGCTTCACACAGCGTGAGCCGTAGGACTGCACCCAGCCGCCTCTGGTGAAGAGGTAGCCTGCCAGCTTCTCGCCGAAGAACTCCACCATATCCGTCCGCTCAAACTCCCCGTGCACCAGGACATCCAGCCCCAGCTCCTCCTGAAAGGCAATCGCATCAGCAATCTGCTGGCGGACAAACCCGTCGTAGCGCTCCTGGCTCCATACGCCTTTGCGCCATTTAAGCCGGGCCTGGCGCACTTCAGCCGTCTGCGGGAAGCTGCCGATGGTCGTTGTCGGCAGCAGCGGAAGCTTCCATTTCTCACGCTGAACCTTTTGCCGTTCTGCAAAAGGCAGGGTCCGGCTGTCGGGAAGCTGCTGCAGGCTGCGCACCTGCTCTGCTACATCACTGCGGCCACGCTCCGGCAGTGCGCGGAAGAGAGCAAGCGCCTCACGGTTAGCTTCCAGCTCTGCAGCGTAGCTGCCCTGCTCATCCAGCGCGGCTGCAGCGATCAGGCTAAGCTCAGCCAGCTTCTCGTCTGCGAAGGCGATGGCATTCTTGACCGTGCTCTTCAGCCGGTCTTCACTCTGCACCGTCACCGGCACATGCAGCAGGCTGCTGGAGGGCTGCAGAATCAGCCGCTCAGCCGGTACGAAGCTGTTAAGCCGGCTGACTAGCTCCAGCTTGGCCTCGGCATCGCTGCGCCAGATGTTCCGCCCGTCAATGATTCCTGCGCCGAGCCACTTATCTTCCGGCCAGCCAAGCTGCCCTATAGCCGCCAGGTTAGCTCCACCGTCGTGGACAAAGTCAAGACCAAGACCAGCCACCGGAAGCTTCAGCAGCGCCTCAAGCGGCTCTGCAGCCTCGAAATAAGTCTGCAGCAGCAGCTTAAGTCCCGGTACCTCCGCAGCAATCGTCTGGTAGATTCTCTCCAGCAGAGCCAGGTCTTCCTTCGTCAGCCCGGTAACCGCCGCCGGCTCGTCAACCTGCACCCAGGCCACTCCCTCCTGCTGCAGCTCCTGCAGCAGCTGAATGTAGACCGGCAGGAAGCTGTCTGCCACTTCTGCAATATCAGCAGCACGGAATCCCTTGGATAATTTCAGGAAGGTATACAGGCCGAGAATAACCGGCTTCCCTTCAATCCCTGCCTGCTCCTTAGCGAAACGGTAGGCGGCAAGCGGTTTGTTGGACGTAAGCACCGGGGTCTGATTGCCGATCTCCGGTACGATATAGTGATAATTCGTATTGAACCATTTAGTCATCTCGCAGGCAGGCGCTTCTGCGCTTCCGCGGGCCATCGCGAAATACAAATCCAGCTGAATCTCTCCGCCGGTATAGCCGTAACGCGGCGGTACAATGCCGAACATTGCTGCCGTGTCCAGTACATGATCATAGAAGGTGAAATCGCCAACCGGAATCAGGTCAATTCCTGCCTCCTGCTGTGTTCTGAGATGCTGGAGCTGCAATCCGGCCATTTCGGCGCGGAAAACCTCTTCACTGATTTTACCGCTCCAATACGATTCTAGCGTCTTCTTCCATTCCCGGTTTCTGCCGATTCTCGGATAGCCGAGGCTGCTGGTAATCAGTTTGTTAGCCATTATGATTCACTCCTGATTTCATATAGTTTATTGTCGTTGTTATGCGATGTGAGCAGATAATAATGTAAACATCCCGCTTATCTACCTGGCAGTCCGGACGGTTAGCTCCGCCGGTGCTGCACATCTGATCTGCTGCAATCATACTGAACCGCAGGGTCTGCCCGCAACAGCTTTATCACTTTCCGGCTATACGCTTTCCCTATAACTGACACTGCTAAGTCCCGGTGCGGCTATTCCGCCATTGCAGGCTTCCTGCTTCCCTGTCCTGCCTGCGGCATCCATAACCACCGGAAACAGCAGGTAAACCGCACAAAAGCGGCGGCTCCTGCCCTTTCCGGGGAGGAGCCGCCGCTTCCGGCAGCCTGCTATAAATTCGCTTTATGGACACAGCCTGACAGGCTGCTTAGAACCAGACCAGATAGACCACGGCAGCCAGTACAATCCGGTAGATGGCGAACGGCAGCAGCTTGATCCGGTTGATCAGCTTCAGGAAGAAGCGCATCGACAAAAGC
>RCUO01000826.1_pt1 | contig 13579 bp, 10 predicted proteins | sample 2166161 | NCBI WGS metagenome assembly RCUO01 (sample SAMN09932617, study PRJNA488358) | compost metagenome | feature: garden; material: soil; isolation source: compost soil in cyclohexanecarbonitrile-enriched culture | place: Germany: Experimental Botanical Garden Goettingen | collected 2016-01-27 | reverse complement strand
CAAGACCTTGCGCCGTTGCCTACGGTTACGCCAGAATCCGCCGGCTTGTGCGCCTCGGGGGCCATCGGTAACTTGATTCGTGTCACTGCTCATCAGTGATCGGGTTTAGTCGCCTGGTGGTAATTGAAGTCGCACAAGTGTCCGTCAGACAGGTATTTACACCTGTATTTGATGGTGGCTGTGCGCAGGGCACCTTCGGGTGCGCCGGCTTCTTCAATTCCCCGGTCGACTAACCTGCGTACAGCTGCCACCCCTTCGTTTAGTCGCGAAGCGGTGACCGCATCACTCAGGAATTGAAGATCATGTTCAAGGTAACGCCAAACCCACCGGAGGCCGATCCGGTTTCCCCACATGAACCCGACTCAACCAGGCTCAACGAAGCCGCCCCCGATTTTCACATCCCCTCGATTGCCGATATCAAAGCCACACCGCGTGCCCCCTGTACCCTGTTCACCGTGGACCCGCAGGCGAGTCCCGAAACCTTGATGGTTTATCTGGTCGAAACCCTCGCGTCGGTCGATGTGATGGTCCATCAGTTGGTGGATCACCTGGACGGAGGGTCGCGCAATGCGCTGCTGGGGATTTCCAACAGCGTGATGCTGGCGGAGATCACGGCGAACCGGGTGCTGGATCAAATCGACCCGTAGGAGCGAGCCTGCTCGCGATGGAGGGTAACGATGACGCGGGAAACCAGACGGACCGTGGCGCCCTTGGGTTTTTCGCGAGCAGGCTCGCTCCTACAGGGGGCGGCATGTGATTTGGAAGTGAAAGCAATGGACCCGCCAGGGTGGCGGGTCCGAAGGGGGGTCAAAGTTTCGGCAATTGCCCGATGCGGCCCATCATTTCGGTCACGATCTGCAAGTCCAGCAGGAACTGCTCGGTGGTCTTGAACTCGTTGTCGTTGTGACCGGTGTATTTGACGTCCGGCATGGCCAGGCCGAATTGCACGCCGTTAGGCAGTTCATGCACGGACGTGGCGCCGGCGGAGGTGCCGAACTTGTGTTCCATGCCGAGGTTTTCGCTGGCCACCGCGAGCAGGGCCTTGACCCATTCACCCTCGGGGTTGCGGTACATCGGTTCGGCGATCGACAGGTCGAAGGTTGGTGCGATGCTGGTCTTCTTGCTCCAGGCGTCCAGCTTTGCGGCGATTTCGGATTTGAGCACATCCGGCGTCTTGCCCTTCGGCACGCGCAGGTTGACCGCGAGTTTGAAGGCTTTGTCATCCATCCCGACATAGGTCAGGGAGGTGGTCAGCGGGCCCATGAATTCATCGGAAAAACCGACTCCCAACTTGCCACCCAGGTAATCCAGCCCCCAGTTGTCGGCGGCGTAGCGGGCGGCGTCGGTGATCTGGTTGTGCTTGAGCGCGACCTTGCCGTCGAGGCCATTGATGAAGTCGAGCATCCTGGCCACCGGGTTGACGCCGGACTCGGGCTCGGAGGAGTGGGCGGACACACCGGTGACCGTCAGTTTGACGTCCTTGCCGTCGACCTTGGCAGCGACCTCGAAGTTGCCGCCGTTGCGCTTGGCATACTCGGTGCCGGCCTTTTGCAGGCTGGCGGCCAGTTCGGCGGGCTTGTCGGTCACCAGGGTCGCAACCGATGTCGATGGAATCTGGTTGGTGGCCAGGCCGCCGGTCATCGAGGTGATCTCTGCGCCCTTGCCTTGCGCGGTGCGCTTGGCGAAGCTGGCCATGACCGTGCCGTAGCCTTTCTCGGCGATCACCACCGGGTAGCCGCCATCCAGCGCCAGGTTGTAGTTGGGCGTCGGGTTGCGCTCGAAGTAGTAGGGGATGGCATCACCGGTGGTTTCTTCGGTGGTGTCGACCAGCAGCTTGAAGTGGCGCGCCAGCGGCAGTTGCTCTTCCTTGATGATCTTCATGGCGTAGAGCGCCACCACGATGCCGTTCTTGTCATCTTCGGTGCCGCGGCCATACATGCGATCGCCGACCAGGGTGACCTTGAACGGATCGAGGCGGGTGCCGTCCTGCAGCACCCAGTTCTCCGGCGTCACCGGCACCACATCGGCATGGGCGTGAATGCCCACGACTTCATCGCCGCTGCCTTCCAGGGAGATCTCGTAGACGCGGTTGTCGATGTTGCGAAAGTTCAGGTTGAACGCCTGGGCGAGGCCCTTGATCTTCTCGGCAATCTTGAGGAATTCGGGATTGTCGTGCTGGTCAACGCCGTCCACGCGCACGGTCGGAATGGCCACCAGCTCCTTCAGGGTTTCGGTGGCCGCGCTGCCGTATTTCACCCGGGCATAGAGGCCGAGCAAACGATGGATTTCGTTTTGTTGCCCGGCGGTAAGCGTCTTGTTGTCGAGGAAGGCACGGATGGCCGGGCCGAGGTCGTCGGTCTTGGCGATATCGCTCTTGGCCAGGCTTCCCAGGAACTGCCTGAAATCCTTGACCGATGCATCACTGAAGGTCTTGAGGATGATCGCGTTCTGTTGCGGGGTGATGTTGGCGTGGGCAGCGGTGGTGAACGACGAAAGGCTGGCGAGCATGAGGGTGGTCGCAGCCAGGTGCTTGAGGGAGAAATCCATTGCTGGGGGCATTCCTTTGCAGGCGGTTCGTAGGAAATATCTGATCGACTGATCAGAAACATCTCAAAGCTAACACCGCGAGCGTGTGAAACGGGAGACCCTGAAGTGGGATCTGTCGCACAGAAATGCAAAAGCGGCGCAGAAATGAAAAACCGCTCTATCAATGCTTACATTCCGCCATCACCACTTTGCAGGTACTTGGCGTGCCGCCGGATCGGCCGGAATAGCGTATGCAATTACTCAGGGATTTCTGGCGAGCCATGTCCAGGGTGTCGCCCCAGGCGAGGCCTCCTTCGCCGACAGTGGGGAGGGCTTTTGCATAGCAGGTCGAGCCGACGCTGGGGGCAGAATGCTGAGCCGTGCTGGCTTTGCCTGAACAGCCGGCTATCAGCGCCAGATCGACGGCGAGCAGGGATAGCAGGATCCACGACGAGCATTGGCGCACAGTGTGTCCCGTCATCCCGGTTCCCCTGTAGCAAGAGGCGCATTTGAGATCGTACCTGGCCGGATCAGGGCTGGGGCACTCTCTTACTTGAGCCTATCCTTGCGGCATCGATCCTGCTGCTCCTTTCGTCCGCTTTCCCAGGTTCGGTGTGTCCGGCCGTCCGAGAGCCGGGCCGAGGTCGCTACAGACCACTGAACATGCTGATGATCACGGCATTGACCAGGTCAATGAAAAAGCCACACACCAGCGGCACGATCAGGAAGGCCTGGTGCGCCGCGCCGTACTTTTGCGTCACGGTCGACATGTTGACGATGGCCGTTGCCGTGGAACCGAGGGCAATCCCGCCGAATCCGGAAGCGATCACGCTGGCTTCGTAATTGCGCCCCATAAAACGGAAGACCACAAAATACGTATAGGCGACCGTCAGCAGGATTTGCAGGGTCAATGCGCAAAGAATGAACATCAACGCGCCGCTGAGTTGCCATAGCTGAAGCCCCATCAGGGCCATGGTCAAAAACATGCCCAGACAGATATCGGAGATCAGCGACAGGCCCAGGCTGGCACCGCTCCAGGTTTTCAGTCGCTGGTCACCGACAAAGGCCAGAACGAGGTGGTGAATGACGATGCCGGCGAACAGGCAGCTGACAAACTTGGGCAGGGTGATGCCGGCATCGACCAGCAGCAGGTTGAGTCCATAGCCGAGCATCAGGGTCAGGTTGAGCCACATCCAGGCCCAGAGCACGTCGTAGTAGTCCAGCGCCTTGCTCGGTTGTTGCTCGAGAATGCCGACTTCCAGCTCCGCATCCCTGGACGGCGTCAGTTGATAACGGCGTATCAGCTGGTTGGCGATAGGGCCGCCGATGACGCAAGCAGCAATCAGGCCGACAGTGTTGCTGGCGATGCCCAGTTCGTGGGCGTTGCTGATGCCCAGCTTTTCGACGAAGAGCGGTGCCCAGGCCAGGGTCGTGCCCACCCCACCCGTGAGGGAAATGGAGCCCACCATCAAGCCCGCCTTGGGATCAAGCCCAAAAGCCTCGGCCACGCCCATGCCCAGCGAGTTCTGCAGCAGAATGAACACAGCGGCGAGTAACAGCAGGATCAGCAGCGGGCGCCCACCCTTGAGCAGTTGGCGCATGTCCGATTTCAAGCCAATGCCGGCGAAGAAATAGAGCAGCAGGGTGTCGCGAACCTGCAGGTCGAATTCGACCTGGATATTCAGGCCAAAGTAGAGCAAGGACGTCACCGCCGCACAGACGAAGCCGCCGACCACCGATTCGGGGATACAGTATTGACGGAGAAAGGCGTTGTGCTGGACGAGGGTTTTGCCGAGGAAAAGCAGGAGGATGGCAAGGGTAAAACTCACGAGGCCGTGAACCTGGAAGAGCTGTGAAGTCATTTAAGGCCTACCTAAAACTGAAAAGTCATTATCAGGATTCGGTCATTCAATGTTTAGACCTGGATCAATGAACGGTCGAAACAGCCTTGCTCGTCCAGATGGCTTCCCAGTCATCAGGTGCGTCTGTACGCCAGGAGTGAGGACAGCCTAGCCTAAAGGGGAACCCCCATCCGGGTTGGCATGGCCGCCATCACGCTCCCGATGGCCAGTCAGACGGTGACTTCAGCGCTTGATCAGAGAAATCTTCGTTCCCTCGATACTGACCCCCGCCATTAACCCTTGCTGGTCGAAGATAAACGCGTAGGCGTCGTCTTTGAGCGTCGAGCTGGACAGGTTCTTCGCAACCCCTTCATCCACAAACACAACTGTTGGCCCTACACCGATTTCCCAGCCCTTGGTTTTGGCGACATAGTCCACGGCTTTATCGGTCATCAGGAAAACCACATAGCCGTACGACTGGGCGCCGGCCTGCAGCCCCCATGAACCGCTGACAGAGTTGTAGTAGTTCTCGACTTTCGTGCCCTTCATTAAAACGCCTTCGCCATAACTGCCGCCGAATACAAGTCCCGCCTTGATGATGTTCGGGAAGACCAGCACAGCCTTGGCCTGGTGCGAGATGGTTTCGGAGAATGGATTGGTCTTGTAGAGCGTCTGCAACGCTTGTCGAGCGTCGGCATTCAGATCCTCGGCGGTGGCCGCTGCGGCATTGTTCAGGAAACCGGCCGATGCCAATGTTGCAATCGCGAGGAAGAACGACAGGAAGAACTGCATTGATCGAGTCATTTGCGTACTCCGCTGAGGGAGCAGGGGATGAGAGCAGCGGCAAGTGCCTGCGTCACGCAGGAACCGAACCCGCTGAGGTTATCCGGCGCACCCTGAAATGTGTGAATTGCAGGCTGCGCTCGTGAAAGAACTGGGCTCTGGGCCACTGATCGTTTGCGCTGCCATCAGCTGTTATGACCACTGCGTATCGGCCGGGTTCGCTGTCAGTTTTGCTTCTGGCCGATGGTTTTCCGCCTCGCATGCATTCGCGACTAGAATTTCACTGCCAATCATTCTTGAGCAAGATCAGTTTTTTCGCCCTCCGGGAACCAGATATGACAAATTCTCAAGATAAAGCCGAATCCGACGCGGATTTAGCTCAAATGGTTATAGGGCTAGGGCCCTGCACTTATCTGTTGTTGCTCTTGCTAGGGTTGATCCTCCTGTTTCCCTTTCTTGAGGAGGGGCTGATTGCTCGCATGTTGCTCGGCATTCTGTTTTCGGCCGTGCTGCTCGTGGGTGCTTTCGCCACCCGGCAGACCCGGCGGGGCTTCATCCTCAAACTGTGCCTGGCGTTGCTTGGGATTTGTCTTCAATGGGCGGCCTTGTGGACCGAGAGTGTCGCGACGCTTGAACTTGCCGGGATCACCTATGCGGCGTCACTTGCGGTTTCGTTCAGCGGAGTGCTTCGCTACCTTCTCAAACGCGGGCCAATTACAGCCGACAAGCTTCATGGCGCGCTTGCGGGCTACATCATGCTGGCCTTCGCTTGGTCCTTCATCTATGCCCTGGTCGAGATTTCCGCCGCGGGCTCATTCGGCCCCGGCAACTTCGATTTCAGACAACCCGGCACTTTCTTCAAACTGATCTATTTCAGCTTCACGACGCTCACGACCACCGGTTACGGGGATGTTATCCCGTTGACCAACCACGCCCGCTCACTGGTGATGGTCGAAGAATTTTCAGGCGTCTTTTACGTGGGGGTCGTGATAGCGCGGCTTGCCGGCATTTATCCGTCGCATCAGGCCAGGTGACGCCCGATTTGCCTGGGCCACCACCGGCCTTCCGCTGCCCCGGTATTTATTGGGTCAAATGACTTTAACGATCCATGGATTACCGGAAACAGGCTTGAGTGCTGACGAGCTGAGGAATCGAGCGGTCCATGCACTTTTATAAAGCGCCATGCCTAACAACGTGCACCAGTCGGAAGCGCCGCAAAGCGCTATCGCCTGCGGTAACTCCAACGTCGTGACAATCCCCCCTGGCTCAAGAGTCAGTGTTTCCAGATAGTTGAAGTCTCTGTGTCGCTGGCTGGCACAAAGGCTGCAAGGCTGACTTCAGGTCCACCTGGAACGCATTCGTGTGGACAGCCCCCTCGGTCAACGACGATCGATTGGCCGAACAGGTCGTGGGCAGCATCGGTGGATCAGGCATAGATGCCTGGTTTGTACACCGCAAAAGAACAGGCAAAGACGCCTGGAACCGAAAGGTTTCAGGCGTTTTTTTTTGCTTTTAAAACCGTGATTGGCTCGGGCTGGGTGCTTTCTATGAATTCCAATGTTGCCACGTTGAACAAGATGCAAACGCTGATCGTGATCGGTAATGGCATGGTCGGACATCATTGTGTCGAACAGCTGATCGAGCGGGGAGCGCTTGACCATTACCGGCTGCACGTCTTCAGTGAGGAGCCGATGCGCGCCTATGACCGTGTGCATCTTTCCGAGTACTTCTCCGGTCGTGATGCCGAGTCGCTGGCGCTGTCCGATGCGTCGCTTTACCAGACGCCCGGCGTTACGCTGCACTTGGGTGTGCCGGTATTGGAAATCGACCGTGTCCGTCGCCAGGTGGTCACCTCGCAAGGTTGCGTCTCGTATGACAAATTGGTGCTGGCCACCGGTTCTTATCCGTTCGTTCCGCCAATCGAAGGCGCCGAAGGTGAATCGCGCCTGGTCTATCGCACCCTGGAAGACCTCGATGCCATTCGGGCTGCGGCGGCCAATGCCCGGCGCGGCGTGGTGGTCGGCGGTGGCTTGCTGGGGCTGGAAGCCGCGAACGCGTTGAAGAGCCTGGGCCTTGAAGCCCACGTGGTGGAATTCGCGCCGCGCCTGATGCCGGTACAGCTGGATGACCTCGGTGGCCAGGCGCTCAAGGCGCAGATCGAACGATTGGGCGTCGGTGTACACCTGTCCCGCGCCACGCAATCGATCAGTGCGGGCGAGCAGTACCGCTATCGCATGAATTTCGCCAATGACGAATTCCTCGAAACCGACCTGATCGTGTTTTCCGCCGGTATCCGCGCTCAAGACGCGCTGGCTCGTCGATGCGCGCTGGAGATCGGTCCGCGCGGTGGCGTGGTGATCGACGACACGTGCCTAAGTTGCGACCCGAACATCTACGCCATCGGTGAATGCGCTTCATGGAACGGCAGCCTGTTCGGCCTGGTCGCACCGGGCTACCAGATGGCGCGCAGCGTTGCGGCCCGTCTGTGCAACGAAGTCGCCGAGCCGTTCACCGGTGCCGACATGTCGACCAAGCTCAAGCTGCTGGGGGTGGATGTCGGCTCCATCGGCGACGCCCACGGCAACACCCCGGGCGCGCGCAGCTATCAATTCATCGACGAAACCAGCGCCAGCTATCGCCGCCTGGTGGTGGATGCGAGTGGCAAACACGTCCTCGGTGCAGTGCTGGTCGGTGACAACAGCTATTACGACACCCTGCTGCAATACATGCAGAACGCCATTGCCTTGCCGTCGGAACCGGCCAGCCTGATTCTGCCGTCCTCCGAAGGCGCGCCGACCCTGGGCCCGGGTGCGCTGCCCGAGTCGGCCACGGTGTGCTCATGTCATAACGTCACCAAGGGCTCCATTTGTTCGGCCATCGACGGCGGCTGTACGGACCTGGGCCAGCTCAAGTCGCAGACCAAGGCTTGCACCGGCTGCGGCGGTTGCGCCGGCCTGCTCAAGCAAGTGTTCGAGCATGAGCTGATTGCCCGCGGCGTCAGTGTCGACAAGAGCCTGTGCGAACACTTCGCCTATACCCGTCAGGAGCTTTATGCGCTGGTACGGGTAGAGGGAGTGATCACCTTCGAAGAACTGTTGGCCAAACATGGCCGTGGCCACACCGGTTGCGACGTCTGCAAACCGGCGGTGGGCTCGATCCTCGCCTCGTGCTGGAACCAGCCGATCATGGACACGTCGCTGGTGCCGTTGCAGGACACCAACGACACCTTCATGGCCAACATGCAGAAAAACGGTACGTACTCGGTGGTGCCGCGTATTCCTGGCGGCGAAATCACCGCCGACAAGCTGATCGCGATTGGCGTGGTGGCGAAGAAATACGACCTCTACACCAAAATCACCGGCGGGCAGCGCATCGATCTGTTCGGCGCTCAGTTGCATCAGTTGCCGGACATCTGGGCCGAGCTGATTGAAGCGGGTTTTGAGACCGGGCACGCCTATGGCAAATCGACCCGGACGGTGAAGTCCTGTGTCGGCAGTACCTGGTGCCGTTATGGCGTACAGGACAGCGTACAAATGGCCCTGACCATCGAAGACCGCTACAAGGGCCTGCGCTCGCCGCACAAGCTCAAGTTCGCCGTCTCCGGATGCACCCGTGAATGCGCCGAGGCGCAGAGCAAGGACGTGGGCGTAATCGCCACCGAGAAAGGCTGGAACCTCTACGTGGCCGGTAACGGCGGCATGCGTCCGCGCCACGCCGAGCTGTTTGCCACCGACCTCGATGACGCGACCCTGATTCGTTACATCGACCGCTTCCTGATGTTCTACATCCGCACCGCCGACAAGTTGCAGCGTACCTCGGTCTGGCGCGAGAGCCTGGAAGGCGGCCTCGACTACCTCAAGGACGTGATCATCAACGACAGCCTCGGGCTGGGTGAGGAGCTCGAGTCGCAGATGCAGCTGGTGGTCAACCGCTACGAGTGCGAATGGGCCAATGCCCTTAAAGACCCGGAAAAGCTCAAGCGCTTCCGCACCTTCGTCAACGATCAACGCCCGGACCCGGACATCCATTTTGTCCAGGAACGCGGTCAGCGCCGGCCGATCATGGCCGCTGAACTCCACCTTATCCCTGTCATTGAGGAGATTGTCTGATGAGCCAGTCCGATACCCAGCGAGCCTATTCCAGTTCCTCCCTGGTCCATCCCGATGCCTGGCAAGCGGTGTGCAGCCAGGATGATCTGGTGAGTAACTCCGGCGTCGTCGTCTGGCTGGACGGTGCACAAGTGGCGCTGTTCTACCTGCCGGCTGCCGAAGGCAAGACCCTCTATGCCATCGATAATCATGACCCGCAATCCGGGGCGAATGTCATCGGTCGCGGGCTGATCGGCAGCATCAAGGGCGATCTGGTGATTGCCTCGCCACTCTACAAACAGCATTTCCGCCTTGAGGACGGCAGTTGTCTGGAGTATCCGCAGCAGCGTCTGCGGGTCTGGCCTGTGCGCCTCAACGGAGGCCAGGTGGAGGTCGCGGTGGCCTGACCACATGGATTTCCACGCGGTCTGAACGCTCACTCAATTAATGATTCATGCCAGGCTCCGGCGGAGTCGATGATCAATGACAAACAGTATCGGAGGCTCGTATGAAAACAGCCGCACAACTGCTCAAGCTCAAGGCCGTGCAGAACCGACGGGTGCATAGCATCGCGCCAGACCAGACGGTGCTTGAAGCGTTGAAGATGATGGCCGAAAAAAATGTCGGGGCGTTACCTGTCATGGAGGAGGGGCAGGTGGTCGGCGTTATCAGCGAACGCGACTATGCGCGCAAGGTCGTTCTGCAGGGGCGCTCTTCGGTCGGTACGCCGGTCCGGGCCATCATGAGCGCGCCCGTGGTGACAGCAGACAGTCAGCAGAGTATTGAGCGTTGCATGGCGGTCATGACCGACAGTCACCTGCGCCATCTACCGGTGGTGGAGGGCGACCAACTGATTGGCCTGTTGTCGATTGGTGATCTGGTCAAAGAAGCCATCGTCGAGCAGGCCGAACTGATCCGGCAACTGGAACACTATATTCGCGGACATTAAAGCGACCGGGGCAGGGTGGATCGAAGGCTTGTGAGTACATGCAGTTTTCAGATGTGCCGGGCGTCGGGCGGGAATTGATCAGGGAGCATATGACATGGCCAGGTTGAGCACGGCACAACGTATCGTCATCGGCTTTGCAATTGCGCCGTTGGTACTGACAGGTTTGGTGTTATATGCGTTGCACGATCTGGCAACGCTAAAGGAACAGGCCATGCTGATCGTCAAACGGGACTGGCCGAAAATCGATCCGATCATGGTCATTGCCACAGGTGTACGGGACAACGCCAGGAACACCCGGGACTTGCTGATCGACAAAGACAATCAGCAAGTGCAAGAGGCCATCGATGCCACCAAAAAGCGTATCAGCCTGGCCCTGAAAACCCTCGAGCCGCTGTTCGATCTGCCGGAAGGCAAGACCGCCTATGCTGCCCTGAAAAAGAACCGCGAGGCTTACGTCGACGCATTCACCCAGGTGCAGGTGTTGATCCGGCAAGGCGCTTTTGATGCCGCGATGGCGCAGTTGAAACAGCACGTCGTCCCCGCCGAACAGCAGGTTTATAAAAGTCTGGACGCCTTGATGGCGCTGCAAGGGCAGATCTTCGCCGACCGTGAAAGATCGGCGCAGGCGCTGTACGAAGAAGCGTATCTGAACATGTTGGGGCTGCTTGCATTCTGCCTGGCCTCGGTCATCGCCGCGGCGGTCATCGTGACGCGCAGTGTCACCCGGCCCTTGGGTGGCGAGCCCGATGATGCCGCGCGGGTCTTGAGTCAAATCGCGCAGGGCGACCTGACGATTCAAGTGCCAGTGAATGCAAATGCCGACGGTAGCGTGATGATGAACATGCACCAGATGCAGCAAAGCTTGAACGCGATGGTCAGGCACATCGCCGTGTCGGTCGATCAGGTGGCCAGTTCGTCCGAAGAGCTGAGCACGGTCAGCAGTCAGACCAGCAGCAGTTTGCAACTTCAGGGCCTGGAGATCGAACAGGCTGCGGCGGCGGTCAATCAGATGACGGCGGCCGTCGACGAGGTCGCACGCAATGCCGTCAGCACCAGCGAGGCGTCCCGGGTTTCCGAGCAAACGGCACAACGCGGCCGTGAGCAAGTTCAGGAAACGGTGGCCTCGATAGGTGCGCTGGCGGACGGCATGATGGATACCTCCGAACGTGTTCAGCAATTGGCCGGACGTGTACAAGACATTAGCGCGGTACTGGATGTAATTCGCAGCATTGCCGAGCAAACCAATTTGCTGGCCCTCAACGCAGCGATTGAAGCGGCTCGTGCCGGTGATGCCGGGCGTGGTTTTGCGGTAGTCGCCGATGAGGTGCGGGCGCTGGCCCATCGCACTCATGTGTCGACCCAGGAAATCGAGCAGATGATTGGCAATATTCGGCTCGATACCGGGCACGCGGTGACCGCAATGCAAAGCAGCGGTCACCTGGTGCAGACGACCCTGGAAGTCGCGCAACGCTCCGGCGAGGCACTGGAGGAGATCACCCGGTCGATCTCGCAGATCAATGAACGCAACCTGCTGATCGCCAGTGCCACGGAGGAGCAGGCCCTGGTGGCGCGTGAGGTGGACCGCAACCTGGTGGGCATTCGTGACTTGTCCGAGCAGATCGTACTGGGTGCCCGACATACCCACGCAGCCGGTCAGGAGCTGGCGCAGATGGCTGGAGCGCTGCACCAGACGGTGGCGCGCTTTAAAACCTAGGCAGATTCGTTTTGCTTGTAGCAAGAGGGCCTCAAGGAGGCCCTCATCGCCAACGCCTGGTTGTACTCAGTTCGCCTTTATCGGCACCGTCACGGTTTTGCCGAAGGCCGATTTGATGGTCGCCGTCGGGCCAGGCGACGGGCCACTGCCGGCGGTGGTCACCGCTATGTTCCAGCGCGCGCCTGTCGGTGTCTGCGTCAGGACGGCGGCGCCAAGGTTCACCGTACCGGTTGTGGTCGTGGCCGTCGCCGTGATGGTATTGCCCGTGCCACGGGAGGTGGTGCCGGACAGGACCCAATACCAGCGGCTGTTGCTGCGGGCGGTGACGGTGGCGCTGGTCACGATCAGGTTCTCGACGACCGCTGCCGAGACCGCCACGGACACCGTTGCCGGTGCCGATTCCGCACCCTTGGCATCGGCGGCCTTATAGGTAAAGGTCGCGGTGAACGGCGCGGGGACCGTGGCCGGTGGTGTGTAGGTCACACGCAGGCCATCGGTGCTGACCACGCCCTTGCCGGAGTCCGGTTGCTCCAGACCCACCACTTTAAGTGGCACGTTACCGTCAGGGTCGCTGTCGTTGGCCAGCACGTTGATGATCACCGGTTGGCCGGTGTTACTGATGGCGCTGTCGGCGTTGGCGACCGGTTTTTGGTTATCGGGGTCCTCGACACGTGTATCGCCAGTGCGGAAGGTCGGCAGCGCGGCGGAATTGACGTAGGTGACGCCGTCCCAGCCGGGCAGGGGGGTTGGCATCAACTGGAACTGGCCGGGGTGCTCGACATCCCAGCGCAGCAGCATGGAGGTGTCCTCGTGCTGGGTGTTGTGGCAGTGCTCCATGTAGGTCCCGGCGAATTCACGGAAGCGGATCGCCATTTCCACGTCCTGCGAGCTGTCGATGCCCTCGCCGATGCGATAGATGTCCTTGCGTGCCCATTTTTCCCATTCCGGTGGTGCCATGCCGTCGCGCTTGAGGACGATCCCTTCTTCGAAGTGCACGTGCACCGGGTGGTTCCAGCCGTTGCCGCCGTTCCTGATTTTCCACACTTCCAGGGTGCCGTCACCGGAGAACCCGGCAGCGGTCGGACCGTTGGCCAGTTGCGGAGCGGCACTGATGACTCGAGGGTCCATCTGGTAGCCTAAACCGCCGTCAGTCTTGATGGTCCAGGGGGCTTCGTCGGTGCCATCGGAGCGGCCGAAGATGAACTCGCGATGGCGCGCCAGTTTCAGTTTGGCCTGCACCGTCGGGTCGTCACGGTTGAGGGTCAGCGGAAGCATGGTTTTACCCATCGCCTTGCCCGGCTTGGCGGGTTCGTAGTCGGCGGGGTTCATGCTCACGTCCTGGCCGGCATAAGGCTGGACCACCATCTGCATGAACTTGCCCACCGCCGGGTCGCCGGCGTCCCATTCCAGCCCTTTGCTGCCCAGCTTGAGCACCGCCTTGTACCTGCCGGACAGGACATCGGCCAGGCTCAGCGGCACAGGTTCCGGCCCCTTGCCGTTCTGGTGCTCCATCAGGTTGACGAAGTACAGCTTGTCGCCAACGCTGATCCCGTTTTTCGCGAAGTTGACGATGATGTCGTAACGCTCGGCGATGCCCATGGTGGGCAGGATGGCGTTGTGGTCCTGCAGGTCGCCGTCAGCGTCCAGGTCCATGCTGCCGTCGAACGGCACGGCGTGT
>RCUO01000825.1_pt1 | contig 13603 bp, 14 predicted proteins | sample 2166161 | NCBI WGS metagenome assembly RCUO01 (sample SAMN09932617, study PRJNA488358) | compost metagenome | feature: garden; material: soil; isolation source: compost soil in cyclohexanecarbonitrile-enriched culture | place: Germany: Experimental Botanical Garden Goettingen | collected 2016-01-27 | reverse complement strand
CTGATAAGATCCTGCACAATGAATTGCTGACCATCCCGACTCCGATCGAAATGGACGAACTTGAGCAGCTCCTGATCGAATTCGGTGTGGTAGAAGACGAAGAAACAGCCATTAAGAAACTGGAAGCCAAGGAAGCAGCCGGAGCCTGATTGCCTATCCGGAGCTTTAATTCGCATCATTCCGTGATACTGTAATGACAGACGGGCTTGTGAAACGCCGCAGCGGTGTTTCACAAGCCCGTCTTTGTCTCTTAACCAAGGAGGAGCATATGCGGATGATCCGGAAATGGGGATTGATCTGGCTTCACGGTATCGGGTAATCTATCCTCATGTCAAACAGTAACGGGGCAATGAAAGTGGGGGCGTTGTAAGAATGAAGCCGGAGATCGGGGAACTGAAGAGTCTGGCGCTGTTTCAAGCGGTGCGCGGTGAAACGCTGGAGGAGCTCGCAGGCTGCTCCAAAGTGATTCCGCTGAACAAGACCGAGCAGCTCTTTTCCGAGAAGGATAAAATGATATATGCGTATATTGTGCTCACAGGCAATCTCACCGTCTACCGGTATACCGAGTTCGGCCAGAAACGGGTGATCTATCTGCTCTCCCAAGGCGAGCTGGTCAACGAGATCATCTTCGACTTTAACCATGCTTCGATCAACTGCGAGGCTTTCGACCGCAGCCGGGTGCTTGCCATTGAACGCGTTCGGCTGCTCCAACTGATGGAGCGGGATTTTGCGCTGACCGCTGCCTTCATGAACGCCATGGGCAAGAAGATTCGCAGGCTGTATTGGCAGATCAAGAATACGATTCCGCTGAAAATCGAGAAGAAGGTTGCGGCCAAGCTGTGGAAGCTGTGCAAGGACTATGGCGTGGAGGCTCAGGAAGGCACGCTGATCGATCTGGATATTACCGCCGGATATTTGGCCGACATGCTGGGAAGTTCCAGGGAGACGGTCTCCCGGGCGCTGACGGAGCTGGAGAATCTTGAGCTCATTCTAAGGCAGAACCGCCGTATCATCGTGGTGGACCGGAGCAGGCTGGCCGGGTATTTCAAGAGCTTATAAAGGATAGGACGGGCATTCTCCAGATGGAGGGTGTCCGTCTTTTGCTATCGGTTCAATTTAACTGCCGTTCGGCGGTCTTAGGTGTGCCCCGACTAAGGTCCAGTTCCAAAAACCGTCCCCGGTCCGTTTTGAGAAACGCGGATTCATCCTACAATAAGTACATAAGGAAGAGGTTAACGAAAGGCGGTGAGAAGTAATGAGACAGAACAAAGGAAACGGACTCGCGGTTATCCTGATCGCTATCGGAGCAATTATGCTGCTGGGTATGGCGCTTCCGCTGATCCACGGTATTTTCAGACTGTTGTTCCCGGTGATCCTCGTGGTGCTTGGTTATTACGGAATCAAAAGCGGACGCAAGCTGATCGGCTGGATCGTGATGTTCATCGGCGTGATGTCCTTGATCGCGAAGCTATCCTGGCTGATCGGACCGCTGCTGGGTCTGGCGCTGGTCGTGTGGGGAATTTCGGTTCTTAAAGGCAAGAGAGGCTCCCACTATTAATCGGGAGATGCACATCATCTAATACTGGCAGGGAGGGAACGGCAAATTATGAGCGTTTTTCGACGAATGCGGGATATAACGGTAGCCAATTTGAATGAGAAGCTGGAGCAGAGTCAGGACCCGGTGAAGCTCATCGATCAGTTTCTGTATTCGACCCGGGAGGAGATCGGCGAAGCCGAGAAGCTGTATCAACAGTATGCGAATCATACGAAGCAGCTTCAGCATCAGGTAGATCAGGCAACGTCGATGCGTAACAAGCGTGAAGAGCAGGCGCTGCTCGCGCTGAAGGCTGGCGAGGACAATCTGGCCAAGCTGGCGCTGCAAGAGAAGATCATCTATGAAGAGAAGCTGGAGCAGTACAGTACGCTGCTGGAGCAGAGCCGCCAGTCGCTGATGGAGCTGGAGCAGCAGGTCGGCGAACTGAAGCTGGAATATCAGACAGTATACAGCAAGCGCCAATATTATGCGGCCCGGATGGAGACACTCCGGCTGCAGCAGAGAATGAACCAGCGTGCCGCCGCTTACGGCGGAAGCGATATTCCGAAGGTATTCGGCCGCATTGAGGACCGCCTTACCGATTGGGAGCTGGAAGCCAAGAGCCTCAGCGATCTTCGGCGGATGGGACAGGAGTATGCGGTTCAGGCCGGCGAGACTGTGGCTACCGTGCTGGAAAGGGAACTCGCGAAGCTGAAGGAGAAGCTGAACAAAGATGGAAAGGAGTAGCGAAATGACGAGGTTGTATCGTTCTACCCGCGATAAAGTACTTACAGGGCTTACCGGCGGATTGGCGGAGACGATCGGCATCGACTCCACGCTGCTGCGGATATTATTGCTGATCAGCATCCCGTTCACGGGCGGCGCCGTGATTCCGGTCTATCTGATCGCGGCCCTGATCTTCCCGAAAGAAGCCCCGCCTTATTACCCGCCGCCCTTCGGGTTCGGTCCCGAAGCGGCGGAGGGAGGCTACGGACCGTATCATAAAGGCCACGACGACGGTTATGCCCGCCGCGGCTGCGACCCGAAGCGGCCGCCATTCGGCCCTTACGGCCCGCATGGCTCGCAGCACGGCCGCCGGCCTTATGAAACGCCGGGTCCCCGTGATGCCGGATACGGCAGAACTGGCGCATTTGGCGCCCAGGATTCCGGGCTGGATGACATGATGAAGGACATTGAGAAGAAAGCGATGCAGAAGGAAATTGAAGAACTCAAGCGCAAGCTTGCCCAATACGAGAACGAGAAGGGAGATAAGTAATCATGGGAGTTTTCAAAAGAATTAAGGATATGACCAAAGCATCTGTCAACGATCTGCTGGATAAGGTGGAAGATCCGGTTGTGATGCTGAACCAATACCTCCGCGATATGGAGGCTGAAATTCACGAAGCCGAAGTAACGGTTGCCAAGCAGATGGCGAACGAACGCCGCATGAAGCAGCGCGTAGAGGAAGCTGCGAAGCTGGCCGCACAGCGCGGTTCCCAGGCGGAGCTGGCTCTGAAGAACGGCCAGGAGGAAGTGGCCCGCAAGCTGCTGGAAGAGAAGATCTATTTCGATCAGAAGTTCGCTGAATACAGCGATCTGCATGCGCAGGCTGAAGTTCACGCCAAAGAGCTGGTTCAGCAGCTGCACGACATGAAGGATGAATTCTACAAGCTGCGCAACAAGCGCAATGAGCTGGTATCCCGCGCCCAGATGGCCAAGGCGAAGAAGCAGATGTCGCAGATCAGCAGCGTACACAGCATCGAGAGCGGCAGCGCTTCGCTCGGATTCCACCGCATGGAAGAGAAGATTATGCAGCTCGAAGCCGAAGCCGATGTGCTGCGGGCGCCATACAGCCCGGCATCGCCGGTTGCCTACAGCCCGGTAGATGCGGAGAAGCAGCTGAAAGTGGAAGAGCAGTTGAACGCGCTGAAAGCGAAGCTGAACGATGCTCCAGGCCCTTCGCTGAGCAAAGAAGAGTAAGCGTCGCTCCCTTGGGCCACCTCTGAGAATCTATCTTCATAAAACGAGAAGGTTATGATATGCTGAAACGAGGTTAAAGCCATGCGGGTGGATATCCATCACGTCATGGCTTTTCCCTCCGTTTGGCGGCAAGTATAAATAAGCCGGTTGTCCGGATGATAATAAGGGAGGTGCGGGAATGGAGAAGCGGAATCGAATCATTGCCCTGGGATTGATCGCGGTCGGATGCATGATGATATTCGGCAGATGGATCGGCTTTTTTTCCATTGCCGCCTTTCTGTTTCTGCTGCTGGGGATATACCGGACAACGTCGGGGAAAGTCAAACAGGGCTACACGCTGCTCGGAATCGGCGCGGTCATGCTGCTGCTCGATCATCTGGTGCTGGTGCTGGGCATCTGCCTTATCTCCCTCGGAATATTCTTTGTGAAATCGAAGGGGCTTCAGCAGGGCAGAAACCATATGCAGAAGCAGAATTTCTCCTCCAGCTTTAACTGGGACCGGTCACCTTGGGTGATGCACAGTCTTAGCGCCTGGCATGTGCTTGGCGAGACGGATCTGGATTTGTCGCTGGCTATGGCGGAGGACAAGGAGACCATCATGCTGTTCCAGGGCATCTTCGGCGATATGGATCTGCATCTGGCGGATAATTACGGCGTAGAGATTGAGGCGTTTGTGCTGTTCGGCTCCATCGAATTCGGCAATCACCGCGATACGGGCATGATGAACCGGCTGAACTGGAAATCACCGAACTACGAAACGAGTGAACAGCGGATCAAGGTCAGCGTATCTTATTTAATGGGAGATCTGGATGTCAGACTGCCGTAGCTTGGCACTAAGGAGGAGAAGCTTCAGGTGGATAAAAAGAACGCCAACATCATGTCGCGCAGCATAGGCGAAGGGGCTTTGTTCTCCTTTGCCCTGCTTCTGGTTATACTGTACATCCTGTATACATACGGATATTTAAAGCCGTTCGCCAGTTGGGATTTCGGTGTGCGCACCGTCTCGCTGCTGCTGCTGCCGGTGGGTCTCGGGATCGGCTTCAGCTTCTATCAGAGCTTCCGGGTCAAGCGGAGGCTGGAGCGGATGCGGGAAACGCTGCTCATGTGGGAAAAAGGAAACCTCACCCTCACGATGCCGTCCCTCGGCGAGGATGAGCTGGGCCGGCTCGCTGAGCAGCTTAATGTCATCGGCGGCAAATGGGAGAACCAGGTCACGACGCTTCAGCGTCTCTCCACGAACAACGCCCAGCTCGCGGAGCAGGCGAGGGTGTCGGCCATCGTGGAGGAGCGCCAGCGTCTGGCGCGGGAGCTGCATGACGCCGTCTCCCAGCAGCTGTTCGCCATCTCCATGACGGCGACGGCCGTAGGGCGGACGCTGGAGAAGGATTTCGACAAGGCCCAGCGCCAAATCGCGCTGATCGAAGAAATGGCCGCTGTGGCGCAGTCCGAGATGAGGGCGCTTCTGCTGCATCTGCGTCCGGTCTATCTGGACGGCAAGCGTCTGGAGCAAGGCATTCGCGAATTGATCAAGGAGCTCAAGGTCAAGGTGCCGATGGATATTCATTTTGAAATGGACCCCGGCGTTCAGCTCGTGAAGGGCGTGGAGAATCATTTGTTCCGCATTGTCCAGGAGGCGATCTCCAATACGCTCCGGCATGCGAAGGCGGAGAAGATGGAAATTCGCGTTCACCGCAGGGGCGACACCGTCCGCATGAGCATCCGTGACGATGGGATCGGCTTTGAGATGGATGAGTCGAAGCAGACCTCTTACGGCTTGTCCAACATGCAGGAACGGATCACGGAGACCGGCGGGTCCATTCAGTTCATAACCGCGCCGGGCAAAGGCACGCGCATTGAAATCATGGTTCCGCTGCTCGCCGAGAGCGGGAATATGAAATCGCAGGAAGCTGCGGGAGCAGAACAAAGCTAGAGGCGGAGGCTGTTCTTCGTGCAAGGGCAATAGGCGGTGCGGACATGGATATGGATATGGAGACTGCTGGAAATCTTTCGTCCAGTTCCCGTCAAACGTCAAGTCCGGCATTCAGCAAGGACGAGAAGCGTTTGAGGGGATTCGAGGGAAGAGTTCCGCCGGAACTCACGGCTGCGATAACCGGATATTTGCCAAAGGTCGGATACAAAATTCAATTCTGGGAGGGAATGCTTCAATGGAAACGGGTGAGCCGATTAAGGTGCTGCTGGTGGACGACCATGAAATGGTGCGGATCGGACTGGCGGCGGTGCTGGGAACCGAGGATGGCATCGAGGTGGTTGGAGAAGCCGGAAGTGGCGAGGAAGGCGTCCGGCTGGCGCGGGAGTACAAGCCGGATGTCGTGCTGATGGATCTGGTGATGGAAGGCATGGACGGCATCGAGACGACCCGGCAGATTATGAAGCTGTATCCGGAGTGCAAGGTGATCGTGTTAACGAGCTATCTGGATGATGAGAAAATGTATCCGGTTATCGAAGCCGGAGCTTTCAGCTATCTGCTCAAGACATCGCGGGCGAACGAAGTAGCCGACGCGATCCGGGCGGCCGCGCGCGGCCAGTCCGTTCTGGTCTCCCAGGTGGCCTCGAAGATGATGAACCGGTTCCGCAGCGACGCGCGGATCGAAGCGCCGGCCCATGCGGAGCTGACGGACCGCGAGATGGAAGTGCTGAAGCTGCTGGCCCAGGGCAAATCCAACCAGGACATTGCCGACCAGCTCATTATCGGCATCAAGACGGTGAAGTTTCATGTGACGAACATTCTGGCCAAGCTGGGCGTTGAGGACCGCACGCAGGCGGCGATCTACGCCTACAAGAACGGGCTGGCTGAGTAGTCCCGTCCGGCAGGCTCTCATCCCCGTATAAAATCTCTCAAACCGGTTATCCTGACTAGTAGATTGCTAGAGCGGAATCGGTGAGGAGAGATACGGGATGAGAGTTACAGTGAGATGGGGAAAAATGATTGTGCTGCTGGCCTGCTGCTGCGTTATCGCAGCGGCGCTTGCCGGCTTCGGCGGCTCATTGCGGAATGAAGCCGAGGCGAGCGGGGCGGAGCGCGGAGCAGAAGCGCAGCGCGCCGGAAGCGGAGAACCGGCGGAGACGCTGACCCGGCTGGCCGCCATTGCCGGCCGGGTGACCGAACCGGGCTCGAAGGTTCGGGTCGTGCTGAAGTGGCAGGGCGAGACGGAGACTGCTCCTGCCGAAGGCGCGTCCGCCTCTGCGGAGCTGGCGGAAGACCTGGGGCTCTCGCTCCCCGTTCCGGCGGATATGGAGGGACATGCCGCTTACCGGGCGGCAGGAGAGAGCGGCGGCGTACAGATCAAGCTGATGGAGACGGCGCTGGATGACGGCTCCAGTTATGTGATCGTCACGCTGGAGACCGCCGATCTGGCGGCGACGGAGGCCGCCTTCCGGGCGGGAGCGAATGCTGCTGGTGCGGCGCTGGCTCGCGCAGGCATCACGGCGGACTGGAATATGTCGATGCAGGGCACAGCCCCTGGACAGGGAGATCCGCAGTCCGCTCTGGCATCGGCGCAGCGCGGCCTCGCAGCGGTGCTGCCTGGCTTGAAGGCGGAGGAGAGCTACACCGACGCGGCCACGGCGAGCTTGTCGTACTCGGCGCCGGGGCTGGACCGCTCCATCCGAAGCGGGAACCATCTGCTAGGGGTTCAAGCCGCCGTGCATTATGACGGCATCCGGGATATCAACCGGGTGACCATCGGCTTCCCGTTAATTACGATCGAATATTGAGAGATGACATAGCCGTCCGGGCGGAACGCCTTGGCGGCTGAGCGTTTTTTTCATGGATATGATCAGGACTCCGCACCGTATAAGTCATAATAAAACTATCCATAAGAAAGATTAATGGAAATTTGCGAAATCCCGATGCAATCTGTCAGGAATCTAATGGCATCCTTTTTCGGAATATGATAAAATGACATCACGTCGTGATATCATTTTTGTGTAACTAACGACTGAGAATCGATTTCAATAAACTATATTACATAGAGAAAGATGAGGAGCCATGGCTGAAAATCAAACCTTTGACGCACAGAAAGCACCAGGCGCAGTATTTTTTATTTTTGGCGCAACCGGCGATTTGGCACGGCGCAAGCTTTTTCCGGCGATTTACAGCCTGTACCGCGAAGGAAAGCTGGCTGAAGACTTTGCGGTAATCGGCGTGGCCCGTCGCCCCCGCACACCGGACGAATTTAAGGATGATGTCAAGCAGTCGATCGCTGAATTCAGCCGCTACCAGGCTGTTGACGACCAGGAATGGGCCGGTTTCGTCGATCATTTCGAATATAAATCCCTCGATATCAACAACATCGACGGCTTCCGCGAGCTGAGAGCGCAGACGGAGGCGCTGGAGGAACGGTTCCACATTCCGGGCAACCGGCTGTTCTACCTCGCGCTTTCACCCGAGCTGTTCGGCAGCGTATCCTTCAACCTGAAGGAAGGCGGCATGCTGGACGGGGAAGGCTGGAGCCGCCTTGTGATCGAGAAGCCGTTCGGCTACGATCTGGAATCGGCCGAGAAGCTGAACGAGCAGATTCGCCAGGTGTTCAAGGAAGAAGAGATTTACCGGATCGACCACTACCTCGGCAAGGAAATGGTTCAGAATATCGAAGTAATCCGCTTCGCCAACGCCTTCTTCGAGCCGCTGTGGAACAAGCAGCATATTGCCAACATCCAGATTACGCTTGGCGAGACCGTAGGCGTAGAGGAACGCGGCGGTTACTATGACCATGCCGGCGCGCTGCGCGATATGGCCCAGAACCATATGCTTCAACTGCTTACCATGATCGCGATGGAGCCGCCAAGCCGTCTGCTTGCGGAGGACATCCGCGACGAGAAGGTGAAGGTGCTGCGCTCGCTGCGGCCTTACCCTACTGCTGAAGAAGTGCGCACGAATATCGTCCGCGGACAGTATACCCAAGGCCTGTTCAAGGGCAAGGCCGCTCCGGCTTATCGCCAGGAGGACAAGGTGAATCCGGAGTCCAATACGGAGACTTATTTTGCGGCCCGCGTGTTCGTGGACAACTTCCGCTGGGCTGGCGTGCCGTTCTACATCCGCACAGGCAAACGCCTGCCGGTGAAGACAACCGAGGTCGTAGTGGAGTTCAAACGCATGCCGACCAATGTCTATCTTGGACAGAAGCATAATCTGGAGCCCAATCTGCTCGTCATCCGCGTAAATCCGATGGAAGGCATCTATGTGAAGATCAACGCCAAGAAGCCGGGCTCGGAATCGGATATCGAGCCGTTGGCGATGGACTTCTGCCAGAGCTGCATGGTCGGAATCAACTCGCCGGAAGCCTATGAGCGCCTCCTTCATGATGCTGCGCGCGGCGACTCCACGTACTTCACCCGCTGGGACGAAGTATCGTCGGCTTGGTCATTCGTGGACCATATCGCCAAAGCCTGGAGAGAAGAACCTGGCGATCTGGCCTTCTACCCGGCCGGAACCTGGGGACCGGAAGAAGCAGACAAGCTGCTGGCACAGGACGGCTTCCACTGGTGGCCGGTGAACGGCCAGGAAGAAGACAATGTGGTGTGGAAGGTTAACGAATAACCGGCGAATTACTGGACATTACGGAATCTCTATAGCTGTAACCGACAGTCTCCCTGCCGAAAGGCGGGGGGATTTTTTGCATGGATACAGAGTTTGGCAGGGGACACTATGGGGCAGAGGGAAGCGGCTGGAGAGTGCGGACAGGGTGGATTTTTGCATGAATATAGGTTAACAAAGGCTAGCTAGTATAGGTTAGTAAAGGAAAAGTTTGCAACAGGTACTGTTCAATGCCGCGCATTCATGAAGGGCTTCATTTTCCCGGTAAATGCTTTGTCTTGAGAAGGACGTACGTTAGGCGTTTGTCTCGGGGCTGGAGGCGGTTTAGTAGCGACATATTTTTTCGGACGGCCGGGTTTTGGGTAGATAACGTATGCCCCATTTTGATATAATTTAAAGGATGCCCGTGCTGCCGGTTCTCAAGCAGGGCTCCGGGATCGCATGTATAGAACCGGAATTAAGCCCGATTTGCTTGATAAGGAGCGCGGAAGAATGAAAGCCACACCGATTTGATCGTAAATGTAAACCGATTGCTTACCGGACGGTTCACAATACAGATATGAAGGGATATGTGCAATGAGTCAAATAACCGATCAACTGCTGCAGCAGGAAGTGGACAAACGCCGGACGTTTGCGATCATTTCCCACCCTGACGCAGGTAAAACAACACTTACCGAGAAGCTGCTCCTGTTCGGCGGCGCCATCCGGCTGGCCGGAACGGTCAAAGCCCGCAAGGCGAGCAAGCATGCAACCAGTGACTGGATGGAGATCGAGAAGCAGCGCGGGATTTCCGTTACCTCCTCGGTAATGCAGTTCGATTACAATGGACACCGGATCAACATTCTGGATACTCCGGGTCACCAAGACTTCAGTGAAGACACCTACCGGACCCTGACTGCCGCAGACAGCGCGGTCATGCTGATCGACGTCGCGAAGGGCGTCGAAGCGCAGACGATCAAGCTGTTCCAGGTATGCGCCAAGCGCGGCATTCCGATCTTCACCTTCATCAACAAGCTCGACCGCGAAGGACGGAGCCCGTTCGATCTGATGGAGGAGCTGGAGCAGGTGCTCGGCATCCGTTCGGTGCCAATGAACTGGCCGATCGGCTCGGGACGCGAGCTGTGCGGCGTATATGACCGGATGAAGAGTCAGGTCGAGCTGTTCCAGGGCGACGACCACTCGGTCATCAAGGTGCAGAAGGTGGACGATTATAAAGACCCGGTTATCCGTGAGATGGCGGGCGAATATTTACACGACCAGCTGTGCCAGGATCTGGAGCTGCTCGATGTGGCGGGTGATCCCTTCGATTACGAGAAGGTGCTGCGCGGCGAGCTGACGCCGGTATTCTTCGGCAGCGCGATCAACAACTTCGGTGTGCAGACGTTCCTGGAGAACTTCCTGCAGCTGGCACCGAAGCCGGAAGCGCGCAAGAGCACGGCGGGCGTGGTTGAGCCGACGAACGAGAAGTTCACCGGCTACGTGTTCAAGATTCAGGCCAACATGAACCCTGCGCACCGCGACCGGATCGCCTTCCTGCGGATCGTATCCGGCAAGTTCCAGCGGGGCATGAGCGTGAAGCATGTGCGGGCCGGCAAGGACATCAAGCTCTCCCAGCCGCAGCAGTTCCTGGCCCAGGACCGCGACATTGTCGAGGAGGCTTATCCGGGCGATATTATCGGCTTGTTTGATCCCGGCATTTTCCGGATCGGCGATTCGCTGAGTCAGGCGGGAGATGTGGAATTCGACGAGCTTCCGACGTTCTCTCCGGAAATCTTCGCCAAGGTCAGCATCAAGAATGCGCTGAAATCGAAGCAGTTCCAGAAGGGGATCGACCAGCTGACGGAAGAAGGCATGATCCAGGTGTTCCGGACCGTCAGCTTCGACGATATTATTCTCGGTGTTGTAGGACAGCTGCAGTTCGAGGTGTTCGAATACCGGATGAAGGGCGAATACGGGGTGGATGTGCAGCTTCAGCGCATGCCGTACCAGTTCGCGCGCTGGATCATCGATGAGAACAAACCGGATACGAGCAAGTTCCGCATCAACTCGACGCTTGTGACGGACAAGAAGGGTAACTTCGTCGTCCTGTTCGAGAACGAGTACGCGATGCGGACGGCGATGGAGAAGAATCCAGGCGCCAAATTCCTCGAAACCGCGCCGTAAGAGGCAGACGGCGAGGGGAGCGGCGTTCGCTCCATTCGAATTAATCAGTATTCGATCAGTGTCGATCAATAGGAGAAGATACAGCAAAGCCTTCGCGAAAGCGCCGCAGGAAGCGGCGCGAATCGCGAAGGCTTTTTTGGGCTGTGTCAGTCGTGTCAGCTATGTCGGATATGTCTGATAGTGTCCGGCTGTATCTGGCTGCGTGAGAAAAGATGTCTGACATATGATATACACCTGCACAGAGCATCCTTCGTTGTCTGGGTTACGCCGTCAAGCGCGCTGCGCAGCGGTCCGCAGCCCGCGGTCTGCATATCAGCTCTCAGTCGTCAGCGAGCCAAGCGAAATCTTGTCCAGCCGATCGTGGAGCATTTCGATCACTTTGTCTTTCTTCGCGGGATCGAGGTCCTTCCAGACCATTTCGAACAGGACGCCGAGTCCCGGCAAGGCGGTCTCCGGACCGTCGACGGAGCCGTCGATCATTTCCCGCAGAGTATCCTTGGACTGGCCGTGGGTCTTATGGATAATGGCCTGTCGCAAATCGAGCGTGACGGGCATGGGGCAGCCTCCTTTTTTGATAAGCAAATGGGTTATGCTTCGCTGGATCAATCAACTAAGCTTGCCTTAATATATCCGGAATAGGCCTTGAAAATTCAAGTTTCTCCGGCCGTATGCTATACTGTTACCGATATTGTAGACAACGGGAGGTTGCGGAGGAATGGCCAAGAAGCAGTACGCCATCATCGGGATGGGCCGATTCGGATCGAGTATAGCCAGGGCGCTGAGCGGTATGGGCTATGACGTGCTGGCGATCGATGCGGACGAGCAGCGTGTTCAGGAGATTTCATCTATAGTCACGCATGCGGTGTCGGCAGATTCAACGGATGAGGAGGCGCTTCGAGCTCTCGGCATCCGCAATTTCGATGTCGTTGTCGTGGCGATCGGAGAGGATATTCAGTCCAGTATTTTGACGACGCTGATCCTGAAGGATCTTGGCGTTCCTGTCATTCTGGTGAAGGCGAAGAGCGAGCTGCACGGCAAGGTGCTGAGCAAAATCGGAGCCGATAAAGTCATTTATCCGGAGCGGGATATGGGGACACGGGTGGCCCATCATTTGGCTTCGCCGAATATTCTGGAATATATTGAGCTCTCGCCGGATTACAGCATTCTGGAAATGAAAGCGGCGGCGCCAATGATCGGCCGGAACCTGCAGGAGCTCGATATTCGAGCCAAATACCGCTGCAACGTAATCGCCATCCGGCGCGGAGATGAAATGAACATCACGCCAAACGCCGATGACCGGCTCACCAGAGGGGATGTACTGGTTATCGTCGGGCACAAGGACAGCTTGACCAAGCTGGAGATGGCGTATCAATAGGTGCGGGGGAACGGAGAGTAGTCCTGCTGCGCGAGAATGTGCCGGTAGTTGGCGTCATGCGAGTACATGAACATGATTTCGGTTTGAAAATTGATACATTCTTATAAGCTGTGAAGAAAGGTTGGACCCTATGGAGATTATGTCCCCGCAGAACGCGCGGGTTAAAGAATGGGCGGCCCTGCAGGAGAAGAAGCATCGCGACCGCCAGGGCAAATATATCGTCGAAGGTATCCATCTCGTTCAGGAGGCGCTGCTGGCGGAAGCGGATGTGGAGGTTCTGGCCTACGATCTGGACAAAGGCATGCCCGCCGAGCTGGCCGGGCTGCTTCAAGCCGTCTCCGGCATGGAGACCGTGGCGGTCTCGGCCGCCGTCATCGCCAAATGCAGCAGCACCGGCACGCCGCAGCCCGTATTCGCCATTGTGCGCAAGGCGAATAATGCGGCAGAGGAGGCGCTGCTGGGGGCAGGCGCCCTTGTCATGGTCCTGGACGGTGTGCAGGACCCCGGCAATGTCGGCACGATCATCCGCAGCGCGGATGCGGCCGGCGCGGATGGCGTCGTGCTCGGCCGGGGCTGTGCCGACCTGTACAACCCGAAGACCATCCGTTCCACGATGGGCTCGATGTTTCATCTGCCGGTAGTTGAGGCAGATCTTGCGGAGCTGCTGCCCAAGGCGCGGGAGCACGGGGCGCTGCTCGTCAGCACTTCGTTGCAGGGGGAGGATTCCTGCTACAGCCATGATTTTCGCGGCAGCCAGTGGCTGCTGATCGGCAGCGAGGGCCGGGGCATTTCGCCGGAGACAGCGGCCCAGGTAGACAAGAGCATCATCATTCCGATGCGCGGCCGGGCTGAATCGCTCAATGCGGCAATGGCCGCGACGATTCTGCTGTTCGAGGCGATGCGGCAGCGGGGGATGCATAGCAAATAAACCCATCTCATAGCAAATAAACTCATCCCGCAGCAATTAAAGTCGTCCCACCCCACCCATTTCCCA
>RCUO01000822.1_pt1 | contig 13633 bp, 9 predicted proteins | sample 2166161 | NCBI WGS metagenome assembly RCUO01 (sample SAMN09932617, study PRJNA488358) | compost metagenome | feature: garden; material: soil; isolation source: compost soil in cyclohexanecarbonitrile-enriched culture | place: Germany: Experimental Botanical Garden Goettingen | collected 2016-01-27 | reverse complement strand
CTTGCCGCCTTTTGGTGATACATGAATTCCGGTCCCCGTGGACCGGGATTTTTTTGTCCACCCTTCTTGATAAAAGCGTTTTCGCCTGGGCATCTGACGAGTATTGATCAGTGTTCGGCATTTTTTGCAAAACAGGGGAGGACTTAACTCATTCATCCGGTCTACTATTTCAATGCGCCCTCGGTCAGACCCGCGACGATGAAACGATGAAAGAAGATGTAGACCACAATCATCGGGAGGGTAATCAGTGCCAGCGCCGAGAACAACAGCTTGTAATCAGTCATGTAGCGGCTGGAAAAAGCCAGCAGACCGACCGGAATCGTCTTCAGCGCGTCTTGTTGGATGTAGAGCATCGCCAGCAGCAGCTCGTTCCAAGCATTCAGCGCCGAAAAAATACCCACCGTGGCCATGCTCGGAATCAGCAGCGGAACGATGATCTTCCGGTACATCAGCCAGTCGCCGCAGCCGTCCATCCGGGCAGCCTCCATCAATTCCTTTGGCACCGAATCCAGATAAGCTTTCAGCAGGAACACGGCGAGAGGAAGACCGGTTCCAATATACGGCACGATCAGTCCCAGATACGTATCCTTCAGACTCAGCTGCTCGAAAATATAGCTCTGCGCAATAAAAAAGGACTGAAGCGGCATAAACAATCCAAGGAGAAACAGCGTCATCAGAATGCCGCTTCCCCGAAAGCGCAGCTTGCTGAAGGCGAATGCCGCCAGGCTGGCGAACAGCAGGATGCAGACAACTGTAGCCGAAGTGACAATCACACTGTTCTTGGCATAGGTGCTCATATTGCCGATATTCCATGCCTCCGACCAATTGCTGAACCGGATTTGCTCCGGCAGCCCGAAGGGGGACGAGAAGATATCCCGATTTTCCCGGAAGGAGGAGAGAACGAGCCAGATAATCGGATAAAAATAAATACATGATATCGCGATCATGAACAGGTAATACAAAATGCCGGATAGCTTCCTGCGGCGGGCCGCTTTTTCACCGCTATGGACGGTTTTATTGACATTCAGCGCAGTTGTCGTCATGCAACAGCACCTCACTTTCTAAAGTAAAAGAGTTATAAGCTGTCAGACGTTACATCTTAATATTCCAGCACGTCGGAGTCTTTCTTGGTCAGCTTGCCGGCAACGAGCCCGATAATGGCGATGACAAGCGTCATGATGACGGCCAGCGCGGAGCCATAACCGATGCTCATATGGGTGAAGACGACTTTGACGAGATAGGTCGTGACAATTTCCGTTGAATTATATGGCCCGCCATTCGTCATAACGTAGAACAAATCGAAGGATTGAAATCCGGTAAGCACACATAGCATGATGCCGGTCTCCACCAGATTGCGGATCATCGGCACTTTGATTTTGAAGAAGATTTGCCATTCGGTTGCGCCGTCGAGATAGGCTGATTCATAAATCTCTTTGGAAATCCGCTGAATGCCTGAATAAAAAATAGTCATATAAAAACCCGCATACACCCAACCGGAGACGATGCAGATGGCATAAAGCGCCGTATCGGGATTTCCCAGCCAGACGCGGGTCCAGCTTTCCAGACCAACCTTCGTCAGAAAAGAGTTAATCAATCCGAAGTCGGAGTTGTACACGAATTTCCATAAATAAGACACGACAATCATTGGCAGCATCATGGGTGTGAAGATGGCAAGCCGGAAAAAACCGCTGCCCTTGCGTCCCATCGTAATCAATCCGGCAAGGCCGAGTCCGACCAGCACTTCAACAAATACAGTGGCGGCGATATAAATTAGGGTATGTCCGTAAGAACGGAGGTAAATCCGGTCCTGAAATGCCCGGGCATAGTTGTCGAGGCCGATGAAATGCATGGCGCCGATGCCGTTCCAATCAAAGAAGCTGAAGGCGAAGGTCATGATGATGGGTACAAGCACAGTAAACGCAAACAACAGGATGGCCGGAGAGACGAACAGGTAGGGGGAGAGCTTATTGCTATGGCCGGACATCGGTCCACCTCCAGGGAATGAATAAGGGAGCCGCCGCGCCAGGGTGGACTTGGCGGCCCTAATCTTTCATGCAGTAATGGTTGGGCTTATTTATTTTTTAAGCGGAGTAATGGTGGTTTCCAGTTCCGCCAGCGCATCTTCAGGCAATTTTGCTCCCCCAATGACCTCGGAGGTAGCCGTATTCAGCGCATTTGCCACCTCGATGGAGTATCCGGTGTCGGGCGGCGACACAAGTACAGGCGCATTCTCCATCAAATCGTTCAAGCTGAGCGAAAGCTCGGGAGTTGAGTCTCTGTCGATGCCGTCTTTGGTGATCGGAACGGCGCCGGCGGCGGAAAGTTTCTTGGATGATTCGGCAGAACTGTAGAGCTTCATGAACTCGATAGCCTCGTTGATAAGTTTGGAATTTTTGTTGACGACCATCCCGTTAAGCACGCCAATGATGCTGTTTTGGTTGCCTTTGCCATCTGCAAAGGATGGAGTATTGAAATAGCCAAGCTCCAGGTCAGGCGCTTCCTCGATTGCGGTTGGGACAATCCAGCTTCCGATGGGGTGCATGGCGCTTTTTCCATTCAGAAATAACATGTCCGCTTCGCTGTCTCCCAAGGCGTTGACATTGTCGTTGATGTATCCTTTATTCCACAGCTCTTGAACATAGCCGTATGCTTTGACGAAATCAGGTGAATTGAACGGCTGCTTCAACTGCAGTGCCTCGCTGTAGGCGTCCTCGCCAACGACCCGTGAAAGAATATGCCCAACCCAGTTGCCCGCCGTCCACAAATCCGAGTTGCCGATCATAATCGGTGTAATGCCGGCCTGTTTGATTTTCTCGCACACCTCAAGGAACTGATCCCAGGTTGTCGGCGGTTCAAGGCCAAGATCACTGAAGATTTTCTTATTATAAAAAATCACGTTGGTTACATCGCCCGCCGTCGGAATCATATAGGTCTTGCCGTCGAAGCTCATTCCGTTGAAGCTTCCATCCGCGAACATGTCCTTCAGTCCGGAGCTTTGGAGCTGTTCGGTAATATCGGCGGCGTAGCCATCGTTCACCCGCGTTTGCAGCCGCTGTCCGGCCCATTCGAAGTACAAATCGGGAGCATTTTTGCCGCTTAGCAGATTGGGAAGGCCGATCGTTTGATAAGTGTCGTCATCCTGATAATTGAATTCCACTTTGATGCCCTCATGCTGGCTCTCGAATTCCTTGCCAATCTCTTCCCAAACTTTAATCAACGCCTCGCCCGGAGACCCCATTGCAATACGAAGGGTTTGCGTTTTCTTACTGTCGCCGCTGCTGTTGCCTGCACTGTCATCTTTGGCGGCGGAGCCGGAACATCCCGCTATGGCCGTAGTCAACGCAACGGCAATCAGTCCACTCATCCACTTCTTCATTCAATAACCACTCCTTTAGATCAAATCGGTTTATAGGGTGAAGATTACATGCCGCTAATGTGAAAATAGCTAACATATCAAGAGGGGATTTGCGATTTTTCAATCGGGCGGTTTGTAATTTGTAGTAACAATATAATCTGTATTATTGATGATAACACCCCGTATGTCAATCTATTTTTCGTGACATTTTTCTATTTAATCATAGAATTTCAGCTAAGGAAATTCGCTTGGATCAGGTCCATTAACCCTATAAAAAGCGGCAGAAATCGAAGGAAAACAAAGGAATTGGGATATTTTTCAAATGTAATCTTCTATTAAGAATCACTCGATGGTTCTGGAATATAGCTATTGACAACTTATTATGATTAAAAATAGAATGTGTGTAAATGTTACTACAATAACATCGAAAACATTACATGGGGGTGACAAGAAGTCGTACAAGCTTAATACACAACAAGGTTGAATTATCGGAATGGAAGAGCAGGTAAGGCTGTATTGCTTGAGAAAAAAGACCGGAATGATAAGGAGGAGCGCATATGAGTTTCAAATGGAAACAGGCATTTGCCGCGATTGCCTTAATGTCAACGATGGCATTTGCTTACGCTGCCGATGTATCCGCAGAGACAACAGAAACGATTCCCGCCTGGGCTTCGGAGGAGATTGAATCCTGGAAAAACCTTGGACTGCTGAAGGGGGATCAGGAAGGCCGGATTCTACCGAATGACGGGATCAAGAAAACGGAGTTTGTCGCATTAATCAATCGTATTTTTAACTTCAACGAGATAAGCGGGCAGACCTTCGATGATGTGCCGTCTGCGGCTTGGTATGCCCCTGAAATCGGTAAAGCTGTGGCGGCGGGCGCCATTATCGGCAGCGGCGACGGCAAGATTAACCCGCTCGAAACTTTAACCCGGGAAAAAGCCGCACTCATTCTCAGCCGAGTGTTTCAGATAACGGCATCTGAACCGGTCAGCGCTTCGTTCTCCGACGACTCTTCCATTTCCGTTTGGGCTAAAGAGGCCATATACGCTATGAAGGAAGCGGGCTATGTGGCCGGAACGCCTTCGGGTGCTTTTCTGCCGCAGAAGTCTCTCACTCGTGCCGAAGCGGTAAAGATGATCAATAACGCCATGGGCGCACTCGTATCCGACGGCGCCGATCACGCCAATATGGCTGGAGGCAACTTGATTGTCAACACGGCGGGCGCCACGTTGTCGAATTTGAATCTCACCGGCAGCTTGTACATTACACCGGGGGTAGGAGAAGGGGATCTCAATCTCGTCAATGCCCGGATCGGCGGCGTCGTATATGTCAACGGCGGCGGCACACACAGCATTACACTGACCGACAGCGCCGTTAATCACATGCAGATCAATAAACCGAAGGCTCCTGTAAGGGTTGTGTTCAAAGGATCTGCGTCTGCGAATGCCATAGATGTTTCTTCCGAGAGCATGATTGTCAATGAGTCGGAGAATGCCATCGGCAGTCTTCGTTTGTTGACGAACGGCGGGACAGCTGTTTCGTTGTACGGGAATGTGAAGCAGCTGAATATGAACGGCAAATCCAGCTTCACGCTCGAGAGCGGCCGAATCGATGGGCTTAACGTGTCCAAGGAAGCCGGGGGAACGAAAATCCAGTTGGCCAAGGATACGACCGTGGGGTCGATCATCTTCGATGCCGCCACAACGGTAACGGGAACAGGCAAAATCCAAACGGCGATCATCAACTCACCGGGTGCCTCCCTTCCTTCCATGCCGGACAAGCTGATTATGAACGTCGATACCGTAATCATCAATGGACAAACTATAGACCGCCTCGGCAACGTGGTGACATCATCGTCAACGGGTACGGGAGGAACAGCCGTAACAGACCCTTCCACCGGAGAGCCGGTAACTGAAAATCCGGTGACCGAAGAACCTGAACCTCAAAATCCGGTAACTGAAGAGCCTGAGCCCGAAAAACCTGTGACAGAGGAACCTGTCAAGGATAAAGCTACCGAGCTATACAGCTATGCGGACGCACTTAGCTCCTTCGCATCCACGGGAGCGGAAGGCACCGTTAAGCAGTACCTCAACTTTTTAAAAGACCCTTCCTACACTCCTTCAATCGCCAATTCGGATGTTGATATGCCCGATTTGGTGAACGCCATCACCTTGGTTAACTATCAGTTTACGGTCAAGCCATCCCTGTTCGCTTCCTTGCGTGGAGTCAATACCTCCGTCCTCAATGACGCCCGCACGTATTTGTGGATCGGGACGGATAATGGCGTAACCCGTATCCAGCTCTCGACGAATGAAATGAAGTCGTACACGACGGCAGACCGGCAATTGACGGATGACAAGGTGCTGCTGCTGATTTCGGACGGAGGCACGGGTGTATTTGCCATTACGACAACCGGTGTATCCCATATTTATCAGTAGGGATTGCGCAAGAAATCCGAATCAGGAACAGGAAAGGGGATATATATGATGAAGAAACACGGCAAGCTGATAACAGGCGCTATGATGGCCGCTATGCTGTTCGTACTGCCGACAGCACCTGCCTGGGCGGCAAAGCTGCCTGGCGCTCAATACTCCGCTGTTCAACTCAAGGCCGTACAGACGAAGGAAGTGACGTATTACAAGACAGGGTCCGCCTCCATCCCAGGCAGCATCGAGTGGACTACGGATACCAGCGTCTTGAAATTTCTGCCGCTCTCGGTGCTCGGTGATGTTACAAGCGTGGTTCTGGATGAAGACGGAGTCTATTGGATTGGGACGGAGAACGGGCTGCAACGGGTCGATTTCAGTGCGGAGGATACAAAGGATATTGTGCAGTATATGGCGGGTCCAAGGTATCTCTATGGTGGAGATGACAACGTGACTGCTCTTGCCAGCGATGGCGAGGGAGGCATCTGGGCGCGCACGGCAAGCGGTGTGACCCATATTGCCATGCCGGAAAAAACACTGCATGAGAAATCATTTGTCTATGAGGATTTGGTACAGTCGATTCTTGACCGGCGCGGCATGGTCCACGACACCAACTTCACCTTTACCGAAACGGATAGCTCGTTTGATGCGGTGAACTACAATTCTCTGACAGGAAAGTTCTCTTCGACCCCTTCAACGAGCGATAACGACGGCCTGTGGACAACGATGTACGCCATGGGTGAAGTATTCCGGTACAAAGCCTTGCAAGAAGAATACGGCGCAAGCCCGGCAGCGGATCAGGCGGCAGAAATCGCCGAAGCGAAAGCGGCGGCGCTCAGAGCAACCAAGGCCGTCCTGTTGCTTGACTATGTATCCGGCCGCGGCAATGGCTTTCCGGCCCGTTCCTATATGCTGACCAGCGAAGCCGGGGCGGCTACCGTAGGCAACTCGGTGTACGGCTACCAGTCACAGAACGGCTTTTGGTTCCAAAATTTCGTTGGACCGGGCATGGTCAATCCCAATGGCATTATTCCTAGTATGCAGCGTAATGACGGCGTAGAGCCGATTGGTTATTCAATGGTCCGGGTGACCAAGGATGCGGAGAGCAAGAAGGGCTCCACACTGTTCCCGAGCGGCGGGACGGATGTAATGAACTACAATGGGCTTGGACTCAGCCAAGAAGCGATTGATGAGCTTAACAAGACGCGGCCTGAAGGACAGAAGCTGGGAACGGACATCAAGACCAAAGTGGCGACAACGGTAACCGGTGCGGTATATCAGGTGCTGCCCGTTATCACGGCGGCTACGAACAACAAAGATGCGAAGGAAGATAAAACGACGGGAGAAAGCAACAAGCCTTTGTTCCAACTGACAGCTCCTGTGTATGAGCAGATACCGGAATTCTTTAACGATTTGTTCCCGGCCAGCGCAATTGTGGACGGCCACATCGACATGAATCAGATTGTGTACAAGGCAGATACCTCGTCGGATGAAGTAGACGGCCATTACGCCATGTTCTATACGGCTTACAAGTATTTGATAGGCGACAGCACAGATCCCGAGTTGCTGGAGCTGAAGTCTCTGATCGAAGAGACGACTCACCGTATGACGGAGCTGATACTCAAAGATGACCACTACTACATCGAAGACGCCACAGGCAAATCGACGCAGTGGTCCAGATGGTTCTCCAAATATTTCAATGACAGCTTAGGCACGATGGAGCAGCAGGTTGCGTGGCAGTCCAATGTCGGCGTAGATGAGAACGGCGACGATGCCTTGTCCTACGGTTATGAAGACGGTCCGCTTAATGCGCTGGAGGTGATGTCCGCGCTCAAGGTCGCGAGCTATATTACCGCCAAGAGCTACCCGGCCGATTCGATGAAATACGATCTGGCATATGAACAAGCTTACAATGGAAGCTATAGTAAGGACGAGCCTTACGTGAATGGACAAGGTTATATGGATATGGCCAAGGAATACATTGAGCGGAGGCTGGTACGTCAGGCGACCAATGCTTACGACGACAACGATAATCAAGTGGTAACGGAAGCCAATGTAGGCGACAGCACCAATACCAATGCGACGCTGCATAATGACTGGACCCAATATATTAATTACTCGGATGAAGAGCTAGGCTGGTTCCCGGTGTTTGTGCTGATTACACTGGAAGAGGACGAGAGCAAGCACGCCCAAATTGTCGAAGCTTATGATCAATGGTATTCCAATGAAGTAAGGGAAGAGAATCCGTTCTACACCTTCCTGTATCAATTGGCGCATCCGGACAAGACGGATGTCGATTTGGAGGCGGCAGTCCGGTTCCTGTATCGGTTCCCCGAATATCAGATCCAGTTCCCGGTTCAATGGAATCGGCAGGACGTATTCTATATTGAGCCTGGCGACCGTGACGATTACAAGCAGACCAATTACGCTCTTGCCCCTGATGAAAGACGCATTATTAAAAATAACTCAAATCCGTTCGAGAACGACAATCAGACCACAGGCGCGAACCCAAGCTATAATTATAAGTCGGGCAACATAGAAGCCGGCTCGGTCTTCACACTGCCATATTGGATGGGCCGGTATTTCGAGATTATCAAAGAATAAGCGAAGAGAGGGGGATATTCATCCTCCTCTCCGCTATCATGAGCCGGGGGCATGCATTCGGCACGCCCCCCTCTTTTTTTAAGCTCCGAAGATGATCGGCGAAACTGCGCCACGACCATCGTCCCTTTTTAGAAATGTCTTTCAATCGTATAACTTGGAAAATCTCCGCGGAATACGCCGAAGCTGTATTCAAGCGGGGTGTTGTCCGCCAAATAAGTGAAGGTCTTGACCTGAAGGCAAGGAGAGCCCTCCTTGACGCCGAGCAGCTTGCTCGCCGTCTTGTCCGCAAGAACCGGCTTCAACTGCTCTACGGACCGATGGGCTTTCAAATTGTACCGGCTCTCCAGAAAGTCGAACAAAGAGCCGTCGGTATATTCACTGGCCAGACCGGGAGCAAGACTCCACGGGATATAGGTGGTCTCATAGAGAAGCGGCTCGTTGTCGGCGTATCGCACCCGCAGCAGCTCATTGATGGGAGCCTTTAGCGGAACCTGCAAAAATTCGTTTAACGGCATTTCGGCAGGGATTACTTTGGATTCAATCACTTTGCCGGTGGGTTCTTTGCCGCTCATCAGCACGTCCTCCGCAAAGCTTCGTGTCTGCACCAGGTGAAGCTCCTTGCGTTTGACGAACGTGCCCTTTCCTTGATGTCGCTCCAGAATATCTTGAACCTCAAGCTCGCTGAGCGCGAGGCGGATCGTTGTGCGGCTGGCGGAGAACATTTTGCAGAGATCGGCTTCGGTCGGAAGCTTCTCACCGACTGCGTAAACGCCGGATTGAATCTGTTTTAGCAACTGTTCTTTGATATTAAAGTATAGGGAATTAGTTGTTCTTTTTGTCATTACAAAGTTCCTCCGTTACCGAATTTGTTATATTATATCATGGAAGAAGAACCGGATAAACCGGGTTTGACAGAGGAGTAAATAAAAAAATTACTGTTTATATTTCCAAAAAATACAACTATAACTTGAGGAAAGCCTAATAAACTATCCTAAATAGTTGGTTTACTGTTATATTTTATGGGCAATTTAGCCCTTTGAGCAAGGTCGACCGGATTTGGGAGTTTATTGCGACAAAGTTTAAGGTATCCGTGGCAATAGGATGAGCCAGGAAGAAACGATAGGGAGCTTTGTTAACAGGAGTTGAAACCATGTATATTGCAGGTGTGGACGGCGGAGGGAGCAAGACGCTCGTCATCGTTGCCGATGAGCAAGGAACCATTCTGGGGTCCGGCCGGTCGGGCTGCGGCAACCATCAAATGATTGGAGCGGCCGCCGCGGTGGCCAATATTAGAAATGCGCTGATGGATGCCCTTGTTCAAGCCGATATTGCCGAAGCCGATTTGGATTTTGTGCAATTCGGCCTTGCGGGTGCGGACCGTCCTATTGATCTGGAGCAGCTCTCTCCGGAAATTGACCGGCAGTTGTCTTTGCGCAAATGGAATGTGGTCTGCGATACGATGGAGGGACTGCGTATCGGAAGCCCGGATAATGTCGGTGTAGTGCTGGTGTGCGGAAGCAACACCAATGCGGCAGGCCGTAACCGGCAGGGAACAGTTATCCAGGTCGGAGGGTTCGATTCCCTGTTCGGCGACCGGGCAGGCGGTTATTATTTGGCCGCACAGGCATTGGGCAGAGCGGTCCGCTCCTGGGAGGGAAGAGAGCCTTATAGCATCCTGGTGGAGCGAATCCCCCAGGCGCTCGGTTTTGGGAGCTTCGAAGCTATGCTTAACCAGTTTCTCGACGAAGATAGGCAGACAGCACCGCTTGAGCTGTCGCTGATTGTTCATGAGGCGTCCGAGTCCGGCGACTGGCTTTCCCGCGAGCTTCTCGTGGAGATGGGAAGAGAGCTTGGACTGTCGGCGGCGACCGTAATCCGTAAACTTGGCGGATTCAAGGGTGAAGTTGTGCCGATAGTCTTAACGGGCAGCATTCTCCAGTCAGGCAGAAATTCACTGCTGCTGGAGGCATTAAGCAAGGAAGTAAAGGCGGAGAACCCGATTAGTACGCTTGTTATTCCTGAAATGGCTCCCGTATTCGGGGCGGTAATGCTGGCAATGGACCATGTTGATATCCCGGTAACGGAGCAAATGATCCGAAATTTCGAGAGATACGGAGGAGATCGCAAATGAAGAAGAGACAATTGAAAATAGCCGTAATCGGAGGAGGGTCTTCCTATACACCGGAGCTTATCGACGGTTTGATACGTTATCATGATGTTTTTCCGGTCGCCGACCTGTATCTGGTGGACATTGAAGCAGGGGCGGAAAAACTGAAGGTTGTGGGCGATCTTGCCCAGCGGATGATCGATGCAAGCGGCAAGCCGATCAAGCTGCATTTGACGCTGGACCGCCGGGAGGCGATCCGCGGCGCTGATTTTGTAACGACTCAGATTCGTGTCGGAATGCTGGATGCGCGCTCAAGAGACGAGAAGATTCCGCTCGCCCATCATTTGATTGGCCAGGAAACGACCGGAGCCGGCGGCTTCGCCAAAGCGCTGCGCACGATCCCCGTCATTCTGGACATTTGCAAGGATATCGAGGAACTGGCTCCGGATGCGTTCATGATTAATTTTACCAATCCGGCCGGACTGGTTACCGAGGCCGTCTCCAAGTACTCTCGCGTGAAATCCGTCGGGCTCTGCAATCTGCCCATCAGCACCAAGATGCAAATTGCTGAACTCTACGGTGTGCCGCAGACGGAAATGTACATTGAGATCGTTGGAATCAATCATTTGCACTGGACCACCCGGGTTATGATCGACGGAAAGGAAATGACCGGCGATTTTCTCGACAAGCTATCCGGCGCCAAAGGAATATCTATGGCTAACATCCCCGATTTGGAATGGGATGCGGAATTTATTCAATCGCTGGGCGCGTTGCCCTGCGCCTACCATCGTTATTATTATATGAAGGAAGAGATGCTGCGCGAAATCATGGAGCATTATGAAGCTACAGGCAAGACCCGGGCGGATGAAGTGAAGGAAGTGGAGGCAGAGCTATTCGAACTATACAAGCAGCCGGCGCTGACTTCGAAGCCGCCTCAATTGGAGAAACGCGGAGGGGCCTATTATTCCGAAGCGGCTGTGCAATTGATGAAATCCATCTATAACGATACCGGCGATATTCAGACCGTCAACGTGCGCAACCAGGGCATTATCCCTTGTCTTCCCGACAATGTGGCCATTGAGGTTAACTGTGTCATCAAGTCCGACGGCCCGCATGCCTTGTCGCTCAGCCATCCGCTGCCTCCGCAGATTAGAGGATTGCTGCAAGTGGTGAAGGCCTACGAAGAGCTTACCGTAGAGGCGGCTGTCCACGGGGATTACGCCGCCGCTTTGCAGGCGCTGACCATTCATCCCTTGGTGGGCGACGAACAGACAGCCAAGGCGCTGTTGAATGACCTTCTGGAGCAGAACGCCGGCTTCTTGCCGCAATTCCAGGTTCGAAGCGGTCAGACTTTATGACAGCCTTATATTCAGCTGACTCGAGGCGCACCCGCAGGCAATGAAGCCATTGCCATTTGCCATCACAGATGATTACAAATGAACCGGCCGTCTTGGACCTGATCTTCTGGTCCAAGACGGCCGGTTGTTTAATCCTCTCGTAATTATAAAAGTTATGAAGTGTTTTTTCACCAGTTTTTTATCTAATTCGGCGATTGTAGTAACACTGACTGTTTCTTGATTCGTTCTATATAGAAGCGTTTTCCCCTGACATTTGGCGGGTATTGATAGCTTGAGGGCTGTTTATCTAAAAAACCGAGAAGACTCCTTCCTCAATAGGGAGGAGATGAATCGGCGGTTTTTGCGCCCAAAAAGCGAACATATGTGCTATAATGAGAATATCCTACCGAAAGGAGTCCCCGTGGCATGTTAGTACATAAGGCTTACAAATATCGCATCTATCCTAACCCGAAACAACGTCAACTCATCCATCAAATGTTTGGCTGTTGCCGCTTTGTCTTCAATCATTTCTTAGTCAAATGGAGCGAAACCTATGCGGCAACCGGTAAAGGGTTGTCCTATAACGCCTGTGCCACGCAGCTTCCTGCACTCAAACAGCAATTTGAATGGCTAAAATCGGTAGATAGCATTGCTCTGCAATCGGCGGTGCGAAACGTGGCAGACAGCTTTGAACGTTTCTTCAAGAAACAAAATCAGGCCCCACGCTTCAAAAGCCGCAAGCATCCTGTACAAAGCTACACCACCAAATACACCAATGACAACATTGCGTTTAGCGGAAATCGACTGAAGCTTCCGAAGCTTAGCTGGCTTCGCTTTGCCAACTCCAGAGCGTGTGAAGGTCGCATTCTTTCGGCTACCCTGCGGCGAAATGCGGCAGGCAAGTATTTTGTATCCATCCTTTGCGAAGTGGAAATGAACCCTCTGCCACAGACCGATAAGGAGATCGGCATTGACCTTGGACTCAAGGAATTAGCGGTCTGCTCGGATGGAGGGCGGGTTGCCAATCCCAAAGTGTTTCGCAAATATGAACAAAAACTTGCATTTTGGCAACGCCGCATGGCTCGCCGTAACCAAGGGGGCTCCAATTGGCAGAAAGCCAAACAGAAGGTTGCCCAAATCCATGAAAAGATCGTGGGTAGCCGCCATGATTTTCTGCATCAACTCACCACGAAGCTGATTCGTGAAAATCAAACGATCAGCATCGAAAATCTGAGAGTGGCGAACATGCTCAAAAATCACCGGCTGGCCAAATCCATCGCCGATGCGTCGTGGGGTGAATTTGCCCGTCAGCTTGCGTATAAAGCGGAATGGTATGGGCGAACGGTGAAGGTAGTGGATACATTCGCTCCAACGAGCCAAAGGTGTCATGTATGCGGCACGATCCATCCCGAAGTAAAGAAATTATCTGTGCGAGAATGGACATGTCTATCATGCCATACCCATCATGATCGAGATGAAAATGCCGCACATAACATCAAAAGCCTTGGTGTTTAAACGTCAAGACCACCGTTCCTTAGATATTTGGCTAAGGCATCATAAAACGGTGGGAATAGACCCGTACAGATGTTCCTTTGGAAAACTGCGGGAACCGCAGGGATCGCTTGGTATACGATTTTTCATGAGAAAATATCGATATAAATTCCCTTCAGTAGAAGGGATTACCCAAGAATCCCCCACTTCAAGTGTTAGCTAAGTGGGGGAACGTTCAAGAGAAGAACGGAAGAATCGCAGGTCAACGGCGATCTCGGCAATCTGCTGCTGTTCGAGGACGCCACAGCCC
>RCUO01000819.1_pt1 | contig 13665 bp, 9 predicted proteins | sample 2166161 | NCBI WGS metagenome assembly RCUO01 (sample SAMN09932617, study PRJNA488358) | compost metagenome | feature: garden; material: soil; isolation source: compost soil in cyclohexanecarbonitrile-enriched culture | place: Germany: Experimental Botanical Garden Goettingen | collected 2016-01-27 | reverse complement strand
GCCCCGAAGAATGCGGTGAACGGAATGATTTTGCGATAATCCTGTCCGATCAGCAGCCGTGTAATATGCGGAATAATTAGACCTATGAAGGCGATTTTTCCGGCGATCGCCACCGAGATGCCCGTCAGAAGGACTACGCTCAGCATCGTCAGCCCCTTAACGGCGGTGACCTTGAGCCCCAGCCCGGCTGCCGTTTCTTCACCGAGCGACAGCATGGTAACCGGACGGGACATCAGCATGCCCAGCGTCAGACCGGCAGCAGCAAACGGAATCGCCAGCTTGATTACTGCCGGGTCCATCATATGCAGCCGGGCATTATACCAGAAGCTGATATCCTGTGAGACCTGAAAATAAACGGAAAGCGCCTGGGATACCCCGCTGAGGAAGGTGCCGATTATAGTACCGAGGACAGCCATTGCCAGCGGCGAAGAACCGCCCGGAACCAGCTTGGCAATTCCGAACACCAGCGCTGTACCGAGTGCGGAGCCGGCAAGCGAATACAGAATCATAGTCATTGATGAGGTCCCCGGCAGAAATACCATGCACAGCGTAATCGCGAACACCGAGCCGTCACTGACCCCCATTATGGAAGGCGAGGCCAGGTAATTCCGGGTCATCCCCTGCATTAACGCACCGGACACTGCCAGGAATGCACCGATCAGCAGTGCGCCGGCAACTCTGGGGATTCGCGACGTGAGAATAATCTGGTGATCAATATTATCCGGGTCGAAGTGTACAAGCGCATTCCAGATCGTTATGTAGCTGATATCCTTGGAGCCGTAAAGCACGGACAATACACTAACTATTACAATCAATACAATTCCCAGCATCAGCAGGGAGGCTGCTCTGAATCCGGCTGCTCTTTTCATCTCATCCCACTCTTTTAACGTACTCTATTTATGATAATGATTATCATTACCGATTATAGCGGTACGCCAGCTGGTGCTCCATGGACAAATTACGGAACATGTATGGACGAATGGCTGAGGAATAGATGCCTGGTCTCCCGGATCATACGCAACTGGGCATAGGCTGACTGTTCACGCCACGGGTCTGAAGCCAGAAAATGTACGCGGTGCCGTTGTACTGCCGGTATCTTCAGCCACTGCAGATCATTCTGCAGCCTGCTCCACTCATTCAGCGTATCACTCTCCCTGCGGATCAGCATCAGCAGGTGATCCGCACCGATAGCTGCAATATCCTCTGGTGTTACCGGGATGTTGTAGACTCCGCCTCCACCGGTATAAGCAGGCTGCAGCTGCAGCTCCTGATACAGCATGCTGGCCATACTGCGGCTGCAGTGCAGGTAGAGCTTACTGTGCAGCATCCGGATGACCACGACAGATTCACTGCCGATCTGCGCATGAAGCTGTTCTCTGGCCTGGCCTGCCTCCCGGTCAAAATTGGCAAGCCACTGCGCTGCCTGCCAGGATTCCCCGAGTCGCTCCGCCAGCTCCAGAAACTGGCTGCGCCAGTCAGCCGGCTCGGAGGACAGATAATGGACCGGCGCAAGCCGCTCCAGTGCCGCCTTTTCTTCCGCCAGCAGCGAGTCCTCAGCCAGAATCAGGTCAGCAGGAACCTGCCGCAGGATCTCCAGATTGGCCTGCCAGTCCTGCTTGCTGCGGTAGGCGCTGATATGGACAGGAATTTCTGTCCGGTAATTCCGGTAATAGTACTCTGTCCATTTTGGATGCAGAGCCGCCGCATAAGGCATCAAGTTCAGCGGGAGCAGCTGTCCCAGCAGCGAGGAGGAATAAGCCACCAGCTTACGGCGCCGGCTCTTCATATAGACTGCGGGCGGCACACCGATCATTTTCTTGAATTTGCGGCTGAAATAGAATTCATCCGCATACCCGACCTGGTGGGCGATCTCCCTCAGCTTCGCACCGCTCTCTGCCATCAGGCGTTTGGCCTGCTGCAGCCTTAGCTCTGCGGCGTAATCCAGAGCGCTTTTACCGTATTTCCTTTTGAACAGATCATTGAAATATTTAGGGCTGAATTCGGCGGCCTGGGCCAGTGACTGTGCGGTTAAATCCCGGGTAAAATTGTCTTCTATGTACTGCTTCGCCTGTTCCAGCGCATAATTCGTATCCCTTGGCCGCTGCCGTCCGCTCACCCGGATACTGTGCAGCAGCTCCTGAAATGCAATCTGCGCCCGAAAGCTCACTCTCCGCTGCTGCATTTCCTCCTTCTGTGCCAGCTCGCTGCACACTGTCAATATAGACTGCATCGGGATCTGTGCCAGCAGCCCTGACTGCGGAAGCAGCTGCACATCCTTGAGGGGACGGCTGCCTTCGTCTGCCGCGCCGTACCTGTAGACATTAAAATAAAATATATACATCTCCAGACTCCCCGACTGCTCCACAGTGCCGAAGGTTTGTCCCGGCATGCACAGGCTGACTGAACCAACCGCCAGCTCCAGCAGGCCGGTGTCAGCCTGAAGCTGTACCGTTCCGCCTGTCACTACAATCAGCGCATAGGTTAATACAAGCTGCTGTGGCAAATGCATCTCGTCTGTACCCTTCACAGCCTGAACGGACAGCAGACGGAAGGCAAGCTCCTCCCAATCCGGCAGCTCCTGCTCCTGACCGTCTCTTATTTTCTCATCCAGCATTTCCAGCTCACCACCATCAGTAACTCTATAAGTCCTTTCAGTATAATTGATAATGATTATCAATGGAATCCTGTATGCACAAAAAAAAGACTACTCCTGCGCCTATTGGCTTAAGAATAGTCTCTTTCGTCCTATATCTGTCCTTAATGCCCGAATCCGACCCGCGGCCGTTCCCGCTCTTTGGTCTCCAGCGCAACCGCCCGGATGGAGGAAACCGGGATATACAGCAGCTGATACTCCGTCCGGTATTTTACAAAACGTTCGTCAAGCTCCTCCAGCACACCTTCTCTGACGCTGGTTCCGTCCAGAAAATGCACCGCCACCTTCTGTCCAATCAGTTCCTGCAGCATGCCAATCAGCTCCTTTTCGATTATAAACTGGAAATCACTTTGTCGATGATGCCGTAGTCCAGCGCCTCATCTGCTGTCAAGAAATAATCGCGGTCCATATCCTTTGCGACTTTGTCAGCCGGCTGGCAGGTACGCTCTGCAGTAATCTGTACGATTTTCTCCCTGATCTGCAGAATCCGCTTGGCACTGATGGCAATATCGCTGGCCTGGCCCTGCGCTCCGCCATGCGGCTGATGAATCATGATCTCGCTATTCGGCAGCGCGAACCGTTTGCCGGGCGCTCCGGCCAGCAGAAGCAAGGAACCGAAGGAAGCAGCAAAGCCCGTGCAAATAGTGCTGACCTGCGGTTTGATTACCTGCATCGTATCATAAATGCCGAACCCTGCGGTAGTCGACCCGCCGGGACTGTTAATAAACATCTGAATATCCTTCTCCGGGTCCTCAGCTGCAAGATACAGCAATTGGGCAATAATACTGTTCGCCAGCTGATCATCTATGGCCGCACCGACAAATACAATCCGGTCCTTCAGCAGGCGCGAATAAATGTCATATGACCGCTCACCTCTGCCTGTCTGTTCAACTACATACGGGATAACACCCATCCTTCATACCTCCTTAAAGTTTTACTTTGAGTGATATCTTGTAACCGGATGAATGCCGGGAAAGGATACGGTATCCGGCTGAAAAAAAAACGGATTGGCCCCCGTATCTTTTATGAAGAGGTATTCGCTTATATAATAGAGGGAACTGAACTTACGGTGAGGATTGCCACAAAGGAGATGACCACACATGCTAATCCTTGATCAGCACGATATAACCGCCGGGAAAGCGGACGCTGAGAGCCTGCAGCCGCTTCATACGGCCCTGAGCCGCTACTGCCTGTCGCTTACCCGCTCCAGACATGAGGCTGATGATCTGGTTCAGGACACCTGGACCAAAGCGCTGAGCTACAGCGGATGGCCGGCCAGTCCTAACCGCCAGGCACTGCTGCTGCGGATTGCCAGACATACATGGATTGACAGCCTCCGGCGTAAATCGGCGCATCACCGTGCCATGGAGCGCGGGCTTCAGCCGGCAGATACTGCCACAGAAGAAGAGCAGTCTAGCCTGAGCGATCTTGAAACGGTATTTCATGCCCTGATGAAATCCCTGCCGCCGCTCCAGCTGTCCGTATTTCTGTTGCGCGATGTGCTCGGCTACCCGGCACAGGAAACGGCAGAGCAGCTTAATACCACGGAGGGTGCGGTCAAAGCCGCGCTGTACCGGGCAAGGCAAGCTCTGACAGCTGTGCGCACAGAACTGTCTGCGGACGGGCCGGCCCTGCCCGCAGACAGTGATTTCCGGCTGCTGCTGGCCGCACTGGCCGAAGCCTATGAGCAGGGGCAAGTCCCTGTGATGCTGGAGCTGCTGCGCCGGGAGAAGGCTGCCGGCGTTACAATGGCAACCGGCTTCAGTACTGTTCAAGCCCGCAACCTGTCCGCTCACACCGCTTCCGGATATACCGGAATCCATGGCGGACTGCGGATGGCTGCCTGACAATCTGCTAAGGGGGTTAACCATGAGAAGCATACTTGTGCTTGGAGGCACACGGTTTTTCGGCAAACGGCTGGTTCAGCGGCTGCTGGAGGATGAGGATACGCAGGTTACTATTTTGACAAGAGGGCAGACAGCAGATGAGTTCGGGGATGCTGTTACACGCCTGACCGCAGACCGTTCTGACACGGAAGCATTGACGGCAGCGGTTGGCGGCAGTCACTTTGATGTTGTCTATGACAACATCTGTTACTCACCCGACGATGCTGCGGCAGCGGCCGGGATCTTCGCAGAAACTGCCGGACGATACATTCTCACCTCCAGCCTGTCAGTCTATGATCCCGGCCCGGAAATGCTGGATGAAGCCGATTTTGACCCGGGGAGTTATCCTGTCCGGCTGGGCCCGAAGGAGAACTTCAGCTATCAGGAGGGCAAACGGCTGGCCGAAGCTATTCTGCTGAACCAGACGGCCTTCCCGGCGGCGGCAGTCCGGTTTCCGATTGTTCTCGGAACAGATGACTATACGCGCCGGCTGCATTTTCACATCGAACAGATCACAGCCGGCAGACCCGTCGGCATCCCTGATCCGGAGGCCTTGATCTCCTTTATCCGCTCGGATGAAGCTGCTGACTTTCTGTACCGGCTGGGCTTCTCTTCGCTGACCGGGCCGGTTAACGCCTGCTCAGACGGGGCAATTGCCATCCGTGAGATTATCTCGCTAATTGAGGCAGTCACCGGTAGACAGGCTATTACGCCGCGCCAGGCAGCGGATAAGGATATGTCACCATTTGGTATTACCGGGTCGTGGCATATGAATACAGCAAAAGCCCGCACCGCGGGCTTCACGTTCCTTCCGCTCGGCAGCTGGCTGCCAGAGCTTATCACTGTGCTGCATGCCTCACTCGGCCATCGCGAGTAGCGGTGCTTCATCATCCGCTTCCTTGCTGCTGCGGGCTTCGTCCATATTGAGTACCAGGCCGCTATTGCCGTGAGGCTTGGCGGCTTCTTCGTCCTGTCCAATCTTAAATACATTAATTTCCCGGAACAGCCGCTGTGAAATCTCGCTGATTTCCAAAGCCTGGCTTGCGATAGCGTGAATAGCCTGATCCTGCTGGGTGCTTGCTGCATTCACTTCCTGAACACCTGCCGCCGTCTGCTCGGCTACGGAAGCCACGGAATGAATGGATTCCCCCAGCCGGGAATTAATCCGCTGCGTCTCCTCAACCTTGCCGTGAATCTGTGTAATCTGCCGGCTGATTCCGGAAATTGAGCTGTCTATCGCCTTGAAGGAGGCCAGGGTTTCTGCAACCTGGGAATCCTGCTGCTCCAGGCTTTTTTTCGTTTCCAGCATTTCTTTCTCAAAGTCCGCCATATTCTCCTGCAGCTCTCCGATAATCCGGCTGATCAGAATCGAAGAATCGCTGGTCTGTACCGACAGGTGGCGGACTTCATCAGCGATAACTGCAAAGCCTTTCCCGGCTGCGCCTGCCCGTGCCGCTTCAATCGCCGCATTCAATGACAGAATGTTCGTCTGCTTGGAGATTTCCGTAATGGAATTTGTAATCCGCGAAATATCACCTGACTGCTCAACCAGCTTCTCCAGTGCTTCATATACTTTACCTACAGAGGAACGTGAGCGCTCTGAAATCCGCTGCAGCTCTCCTACCGTATCAGACCCTTTACGTGCATCAAAGTCAGCCATTCCGCTGGCCGCCAGCATTTTATCAGTATATTCTGTAATCTCAGCCACTTCCCGCTCAAGCTCCCGCAGCAGCACCGCACTTTGTTCAGACTGGACAGCCTGCTGATCCGCTCCTACCGAAATTTCCTGAATGGTTCTGACAATCTCCTGATTTGTATCCGCTGTAACGGTCGACGATTCCTGGAAAGACCGGGAATAATCCGCAAGCGTTGAAGCAACCTGCACCGTCTGGCGAAGCATCTCACGTACACGGGTCACCATATGGTCAAAATGGAAGCTCAGACGCCCCAGCTCATCTTTGTACGGAGAATTGATCTGCTGGCGCAGATCTCCCTCCGCGATATTGCGCAGTGCATGCTGAAGCTTGCCTACCGGCGAAAGGAACGATCTGATCAGCAGCACAGCAAGTACCAGCATAAACAGAATTACCGCGCCTGCAGCATAATAGACAATGGAGACGGTACGCTCCAGCAGGGTGAAGGATTCCGCCTGCGCATTGTCCGCATTGTCTGACGCTGCCCTATATAGTGCCGAATTAATCTTAAGCAGCTGCTGATGTACAGCAAGGGCATTTGTATGCAGACCGTCAATCTCCTCAAGCACTGTCAACGGGTCAAGGCTTGTATCCTCCATCGTCTCTACCAGCTTGCCGACATAACCGCTGTACATTTTGAATGCCGACTGCAGCAGCTGCAGATCCTTCCACGCAGAAGTTTCTTTATCGAATTCAATCTCAGCTACAGCTGCTTCAAGCTGCTGCTGCTTGTCCATATACGGCGCTGCCAGCTCCAGGTCACTGGATTCTGCAAGCTCTGTCTCCAGGCTGTTCAGCTCCTGCAGCAGCTGGGTGATGTTCGAAACGGTAATTCTTTTTTCCATCTCCGACTTCTGGCGTTCCATCGACAGCTCTACCTGACTGATTTTCTGGCCCTGAAGCAGCGCTACTCCCAAAAAGATAAGTGAAATCGCCGTAAAACTGAGAATCAGCTTCCATTTCATGGATAAATGCAGCATCCTTCTTTTCAAGCCTATCATCCCTTCTATTCAGAGCCTTGGTTGTATCGTTATGTATGTAATATTTGCCACGCACTCATTGTAGAAGCTGGATATTAACGGCTCTGCGGTGTTTTGTATACGTACCGTAAAGAATATGTTGCAATATTGTTAACACAAGGCAACCGCCAGCATAGCAAAAAGACAAGCACCCTTACCGGGCACCTGCCTGAAAAATACTAATGTTTTGATTTACTGTGCAGCACTTTCGTCCATATACATAACTTCCCACAGATGCCCGTCCGGGTCCTGGAAACTCCAGTTATACATAAAGCCGTGATCGACCGGATCATTGAACGGCTTGCCGCCGGCATTCAGTGCCTTCTGCACCAGCTCGTCCACCTGTTCCCTGCTTGCTGCGGAGAAACAGGTAATAACCTCTGTATGGGCAGCAGAATCGATAATCGTCTTGTTTGTAAACGTACCGAAATACTCCCGTGTTAGCAGCATCGCATACGAATTTCCGTTAATGATCATACAGGTTGCGTTCTCATCCGTAAACTGAGGATTAAACTCAAACCCTATTGCCGTAAAAAATTCAATCGACCTCTGCAGATTGGCTACGGGCAAATTAATAAACAGCTGGCCTGCCTGAAATCCCATTCGCTGATCACCTCGCACATGTATTGGAGTGAACTCCGATTAGATTATAGCATGTCCCGAAACAGAAACACTAAACCGCCTGACCGGTCAGTGCAGTCCGAAAGGCGGGGCACCCGCCGGACCACACTAAGCGGAAAGTCTTTTACTGTACTGCCTTCAGCAGCTTAGCCAGCAGATGTGCAGTTTCTTCACGCGTGGCAGAAGCCTGCGGGGCAAAGTTAACCTTGCCGTCTGCTGCCGCCTGGCCGGAGAGAATGCCTGCCTGCTGGACGGCTTTTGCCGCCTCCAGCGCATAGCTGCTGATCGATGCCTGATCGGCAAAGCTGGCAGCTGCTCCGGCGCTTACCGGCAGGCTCCAGTTCATCGCTTCAGCCAGACGGGTAATCATTACCGCCAGCTGTTCCCGTGTCACACTAGCCTCAGGATTAAACCGGCCATCCCCTGTGCCGTTCACAATTCCGTTGACACTGGCCCAGCTCACTGCTGCCGCATAATAATCATCGGCCTGCACATCGGTAAAGCTGCCTGCTCCGGCTGTGTTCAATCCGGCTCCGGCCAGGCGGGCCAGCAGCAGCGCTGCATCTCCGCGGCTCAGCTGAGCCTTAAGGCCGAACTGCCCTGCCGAGGTTCCTGAGATAATGCCGCGCGCCGCCAGATAAGTGACCGAGTCTTTGGCATAGCTGCTTACGGTATCGATGAACACCGGCTTGTTATAACCGACAGCATAAACCGAGAAATGCGGGGTCTTAAATGTCAGCACACCAGCCGCAGCATCATAGCTGCTTGCAGGCAATACGGACAATGCTCCTGCCGCGGTTACATAGTATGCAGCCACCGCGTTGAGATCTTCACCCGCAGCTAAGGTATAGGGAATACTGACCACAGCACCGCCTGCACCAAAGCTGGAAACCTCCCGGCTTCCGGCTTTTACTGTCAGGCTAAGCACAGGACGGGTACCGACCAGACTTGAAGCCGATGCAAGTGCGGCTTTGGCAACCGTCAGACTGACAGCTTCACCGGCTGCTGCAGTATGAATTGCCGTGATTGCAGCACGGTCCAGCGAGATCGTACCTCCATGGCTTGCAAAAGTCACTGTTTCTACTGTACTGGCGGAAATGTCAGACCATACAGCAGCAGGTACATTAAGCACTGCCGTTCCGGCTGTATCTGCGGCAGCTGTCCGGAACAACAGCTCATGTGCCGCAGACCCCTTCAATGATTCCAGTGCAGCTGTCACATCCTCCAGGCTGACCGGATAGGAAGAATTCCCTTCTGCATCCACCTCAGCCGCAACTTCTACAACAGCCTTGCCGCCAGCAGGACTGACCGCAGGTTCTGCTGCCGGAGCCGGAACTGGTACGGTTGAACCGCTTGGCGTACCGGAGCCCGGCAGACTGACCACTGGATTAGCGGCTGATACTGTTACCTGCGCTTCAGCCAGCCCGTAGCCGTCTGCACTGTACACAGAGATTACAGCTGTCCCAGCGGCAAGCGGTGTTACCTTACCGGCCTGGTCAACCGCAGCGACAGCTGAATCGGAAGAGCTCCAGATTAGCTCTGCGGCAGTTCCGCCGGCAGGCTGCACATCTGCTGTAAGCACTTCTGTAGTACCGCCGGCTTGCATGGACAATACTGCCTTATTCAGGCTTAGCGTTGTCACATTCAGCTGGTAAATCGCTACTGTGCCGCCGACTTCATTGGCAACCAGCACCAGCGGCAGTCCCGTCGGGCTGTCGTCTGCGGCGATAAATTCAATCCCCTCAGGACCGGTATCCGTTTCAATATTATTTTTGGGTGTGAACTCGCGTGTATTGATGTAGTTCACAAATTCCGGCTGCTCCGGATTGGTCACATCATAGGTCATCAGGCCGCCGATGCGCTCCAGCCCGATAAAAGCCAGCGCCTTATTGCCCACCTTGCCGGTCTTTACATATTCAGGCTCCGGCCCTTTTTTGGTACTGCGGCTGTCCATTGTAGTGTTGCTGTTGCTGGCATTGAAGTAAGCCGGCAGGCGTTCAGCCGTAATCTGCTCAAAGTCGCTGCCACTGTCATATACCTGCTTCATGCTGGAAGCATCCCAGATGGAGAAGGAACGGCCTCCATACAGATAGATTCCGTCATGGCCCATATCCGACATGACTTCAACGCTGTCATACTTCGTTGTTCCGGCCAGGAATTTGGCCGCATCCGATTCAGAATTGAGTAAGCCTTTCATTTTCCCGATGGTGCTGGCATTCTCTTTGCTGTCCCATTCCGTTGCATCGCCCTCGTTGGCTGTGAACAGATAGGTTTTACCGTTGACCGTGTACTGGCTGATCCCATCCGGCATATACACACCGTAGAACGGGACGTTCTCAAGACTGATCAGATTATCCCTTTGCAGATCCAGCGCATTGTGCGGAAGGCTCAGATCCTTGAGTCCCAGACCTTTCACCCACAGCAGCTTGCCCGAAGCAATATCCACAGCAGCGATAGCATTGTTCTCCTGCAGACTGATATAGGCCGTCTTCTGGTCTTCGGACAGTTCGATGAATTCCGGCTCCAGATCACGTACTGCGTCTTCTTTGGCGCCTTTGCCGGTAATCAGCTTCGTCTCCGGGTCCGCTGCCCCCCGGATATGCACCAGATCATCAATGACAGCAGGGTTATCGAATTTCACCAGTCTTACTGCATTGGTCAAGGTATCTATAATCGTAATACTGCCTTCCGGATCGCCTGCCAGGGTACGCGGCTCCGCCTCATCAGCAGTCAGGATATACCGGCCGTCTGAAGTGTATTTGACCATATCCGGCTGTATCCCGGCTTCAAACATCTCCAGCAGTTGTCCGCCGTAATCCAACACAAGCACTTTGCCGTTCTTCATTGCATCGGCTTCCTGAACAGCCACTGCAATCCGTTTGGTCGCCGTATTTACATCCACGCTGGTTAAATCCCCGTAGCTGAAGCCCCCGGTTTCAGCCAGCACCTCTATGTTGATGCTTGCCTCCTTCTCCGGATGCACACCGTCTTTAAGATTAACAATATCTACAGTCGCGGGATGAGCCGACCCGTTAACCAGATAGAATCTGCCGTTATCCCGGTTATAGCGGACAATTTCAGCTACACCGCCGTCCTCACTGGTCGTTCCGACAGAATATCCGCCGATCTTGGTCACGCTGATCAGATCCTGCTTGGGATCAGGTGCAGGCTTGCCCACAACAAGACTCAGCGTTCCGGTCACTCTGGCCGGAGCCGCAGAGCTGTCATAGACGGTATAGCTCACAGTTGAAGTCCCTGCCGCGAGCGGAGTTCCGCTGATAATGCCTGTAGACGGATCAAGCTTCAGCCCTTCCGGCAAGCCGTTTGCGGTGAAGGAATACGGCTGGATTCCGCCGTACACGGACAGGGCTACCGTATACTGTGAGCCGGCTGTCGCCTTTGGCAGCAAGGATGTGGCTACGCCAAGAGCAGGTGCTTTGACTCCCCACGCACCATCCCTACTACTGTGCGGCTTCATCAGATTCATTGCAGCCGCATCAAGCGAGTCGAAGCTGATCTGCTTCAGATCCTTTTTGTTGTTGTCCGTATCCGCGAAATCTGCGCGGCGGACCGACTTCTGCTTGGAGGTTCCCTCCTCCTTGCCTGTCGGGTAATCCCCTTCATAGCCGTCGATTACGGAGCCCTTGTCATTTCCAGCTGTGCCGATCATGTCCACATAGGCAGCGCTTTTGCTCTCGAACGGATTAACCGCAGTCAGCAGATCGGTATTGCTGAGCAGAACCACCTTTACGCCTTTATTATTGAAAAGCAGCCCGTCCCACGTCTGATCACCTGTACCGCTGATGTCACTTTGGAAGGAGGTGTTATTTTTGCTGTCGGTAATGAGATAAGAGGAATGTGCCTTAATAGTGCCGCTCAGCGCAAGTCTGCTCCAGGCACCGTTCATCGACGGATCAGAGTATTGCAGCGACCAGCCGCTCAGGTCCACATCCGTGTCCAGAGGATTATAAAGCTCAATATAGCCGCTTGAAAAGTAACCGCCGGTAGTATCTGCATCCCCTCCGCCATATACCTGATTCACAATAATATGAGGAACGTTAACATTATAAGAGCCGTCAGCATTATACGGAGTGCCCTGCTGCTGTACTGCAGCCGCTGCTGCAGGGGCTCCGCCCCAGGCGGGGACAAGTGCGAGTTCAGCCGCAAGCAGCAGAGAGAGGATGGTAGTACCTGATTTTTTCAAGTCGTTGTCACTCCTATTAGCTTATTTTTTAAATAACTATAGTGGACGAGTGTTTGCGATTGTACGTATTTGTATCAACGGAGCGTAAAGTGCGGGGACAAACCGGCCGATCCTGAAAAAAGCCTTAACATTCCGCTGACCCCCGCCAAATATTCACCTGCTATGATCAGGGCAACTAAAGTCCTGGAGGGGATATTGATGCGTCTTGCCTTGTTTACGGACACCTATCTTCCGCAGACCAATGGAGTCGCCCGTACGCTTCACCGGCTGACCGGACATCTGAACCGCCGTGGAATTGAGCATCTGCTGTTTTCACCAAAGTCCGCCTCTGAAGAGGATTGTGATGATCCGGTACGCAAAATTTCCAGCATCCCCTTTTTCCTGTATCCCGAGTGCAGATTGGCCCTGCCCGGACTGTCCTCCATTCACAATGAGCTCCGCGCCTTCCGCCCCGACCTGCTGCACCTGGCGACCCCGTTCAACCTCGGCTTATACGGCCTGCGTTACGCCCATAAACATAACCTCCCGCATGTCGCCTCCTACCACACTCATTTTGACCGCTACCTCCGCTATTACCGGATGCCCAGCCTTATTCCGCTCTACTGGAAGTATATGAAATGGTTCCACCGCAGCTGCGACGCCATCCTGGCGCCTTCCCGGGAAACGGCGGGTGTTCTGCGTACACGCGGCTTTAAGGGGCTGCGGCTGTGGTCAAGGGGGGTAGACTGCGGATTATATAACCCTGAGAAGCATTCAGAGAATGTGCGCGGGCGTTACGGGATACAGACTCCGCTGGTGCTGATATATGTTGGACGGATTGCTCCGGAAAAAGATATCGCAACACTCATGGCGGCCATGCGTCTCCTGCCCGAATCCGTTGCCGCCGCCGTCCATCTGCTTGTCGTCGGGGATGGGCCGCTGCTGCCGGAGCTTCGCGCCTCCGCCCCTGCGAATGTCACCTTTGCCGGCAGCAGGCACGGGGATGAGCTGGCGGAGCTGTACGCCTCCAGTGACATTTTCGTGTTTCCGTCTGCTACGGAAACCTTCGGTAATGTAGTACTGGAGGCGATGGCATCTGGACTGCCGGTGATCGCTGCCGATGCGGGCGGTCCGCGTGAGCTGGTCGTGCCCGGGCGGAGCGGCACGCTGTTCAGCCCGCAGCAGCCGGCGGCAATGGCCGAGGCCATCTGCAGGCTGGCCGGGCAGCCGGAGCTGCGGCTGGCGATGGGCCGGGAGGGGCGGCGCCTGGCGCTTAGCCTATCCTGGGAGACAATATTCGACGGGCTGATCCGCGATTACGAGGAGGTCATTGAAGCCCGGCGCGTGAAGGGCGGTGCCGGGATTTTTACGGCTTAGCCGCAGCGGCGGGAATCAGGACGGCTGAAATGGAGAGGCAGAGGCATTTCGCCGGAATCAGAGGGATTTTTCCCTCTCATTTCGCCATTCGGCCCGATTGCGCCGGGATCAGAGGGATTTTTCCCTTTCATTTCGCCATTCGGCCCGATTGCGCCGGAATCAAAGGGATTTCTCCCTCTATCTCCACAGGCAGTACACCAGCCGTCACGGCTCTCAGCATACTATCTGCCCT
>RCUO01000818.1_pt1 | contig 13665 bp, 5 predicted proteins | sample 2166161 | NCBI WGS metagenome assembly RCUO01 (sample SAMN09932617, study PRJNA488358) | compost metagenome | feature: garden; material: soil; isolation source: compost soil in cyclohexanecarbonitrile-enriched culture | place: Germany: Experimental Botanical Garden Goettingen | collected 2016-01-27 | reverse complement strand
ACCCTTCAAATCCGTGATGCGTCCTTCTGTAGCATTGTTTACTGTTCCAACCTGTGCCAGATAATCTGTAAAGACTTCATAGTCCGGCAGATACAGCTCGTAATAACGTCCGTCTGCCTTAGCGGCTGCCAGGGAACGGTAGAAGTCGCCGCCGCCTGCCATGAAGGAGTTGGTGGACAGGATGTAGTAAGCCTTAGGATCAATAGCAGTGTAGCTGCCGTCAGCCTGCTTGATCTCTACAGAGACGATGCGCTCGCCGGCCTGTTCAACCACATTGGTTGTCGGGTTAATGATTTCCGCCTTTTTGGTGGAATCGTAGCTGTAACGCATGCCGGAGACTTGAGCGAAGCGGCCCTGGTCACTTTCCAGTCCGCTGACGCCGTTCTCCAGGGCAGCGATAATTTCCTGCCCGGTTACCTTCAGGGCAACCAGACTGTTGGAGAATGGCATTACCGTCAGCACTTCACCGAGGGTGATGTCGCCTTGATCAATACCGGCGCGGATACCGCCGCCGTTCTGAATGGCTACGTAGCCCTTGATCGCGGATTGCTCTGCTTCAGGAATCAGCTTGCTTACCAGCTCTTTGGCCTTGACGTTGATACCGTCGGCAATCAGGTTCCCGAGGTTGGTCTCTTCATTACGGACCACACGGGTCAGCTTGCCGTTGATCATCCGGTCGTAGACCAGCGGAACATCGGTTTTGCCGACTACAGTCTGACGGATGGCCGCCAGCTCAGCATCGTATTTAACGAGCATCGCTTTGGCAGTAGCATCCTCAGCATATTTTGTCGTATCGATCAGCTTGCCGTTATATGTTGTAATTACGCCTTCGTCGTCGAAGTTGACATCAAGCGCGCCGAGGTACGTGCCGTATTCACCGGTCTGTACGATCAGGGTCGGCTCAGTGTCAGCGTTGAAGACAACCGGAGCATCCAGCTTGGTGTGGGTGTGTCCGCCGACGATAACGTCGATGCCGGCAACCTCAACAGCCAGCTTCTGGTCTACATTGTAGCCCAGGTGAGAGACAGCAATGATTTTGTTGATGCCCAGAGCCTGCAGAGCTTTGACTGTGTTCTCGGCGCTGGTCTTGTAATCCTTGAAGGCGATGTTGTCGCCCGGTGAGGAGAGACCGACAGTATCCTCGGTCGTCAGGCCGAAGATCCCGATTTTCTCACCGTATACTTCTTTAATAACGGATGGATAGATGTGGCCGTTCTCTACCGGAGTAGCAGAATCTGAACCGCCAACCTTATCTACAAAAATATCCTTCAGCTCATTGTTCTTGGTAATATAGTCGATGTTTGAGCTGATGAACGGGAACTCTGCTTTGTCGATGAAGGCTCTGAGCGCCGGCAGTCCCTTATCGAACTCATGGTTTCCGAAGGTCATGGCATCGTAGCCGATGTAGTTCATGAACTCCAGATCGGCAAGCCCTTCGAACTTGGTGAAGTAGAGCGTGCCGGAGAATACATCGCCTGCATCAAGCAGGATAGAGTTGCCGGTACGTTCCTGTTTGATAGCCGTCACACGCTTAACGACTGTCTCCAGATGACTGTGCGTGTCGTTCGTGTGCAGGACTCTCAGGGAGAAGTCCTTATCAGGAGCAGAACCCTTCAAATCCGTGATGCGTCCTTCTGTAGCATTGTTTACTGTTCCAACCTGTGCCAGATAATCTGTAAAGACTTCATAGTCCGGCAGATACAGCTCGTAATAACGTCCGTCTGCCTTAGCGGCTGCCAGGGAACGGTAGAAGTCGCCGCCGCCTGCCATGAAGGAGTTGGTGGACAGGATGTAGTAAGCCTTAGGATCAATAGCAGTGTAGCTGCCGTCAGCCTGCTTGATCTCTACAGAGACGATGCGCTCGCCGGCCTGTTCAACCACATTGGTTGTCGGGTTAATGATTTCCGCCTTTTTGGTGGAATCGTAGCTGTAACGCATGCCGGAGACTTGAGCGAAGCGGCCCTGGTCACTTTCCAGTCCGCTGACGCCGTTCTCCAGGGCAGCGATAATTTCCTGCCCGGTTACCTTCAGGGCAACCAGACTGTTGGAGAATGGCATTACCGTCAGCACTTCACCGAGGGTGATGTCGCCTTGATCAATACCGGCGCGGATACCGCCGCCGTTCTGAATGGCTACGTAGCCCTTGATCGCGGATTGCTCTGCTTCAGGAATCAGCTTGCTTACCAGCTCTTTGGCCTTGACGTTGATACCGTCGGCAATCAGGTTCCCGAGGTTGGTCTCTTCATTACGGACCACACGGGTCAGCTTGCCGTTGATCATCCGGTCGTAGACCAGCGGAACATCGGTTTTGCCGACTACAGTCTGACGGATGGCCGCCAGCTCAGCATCGTATTTAACGAGCATCGCTTTGGCAGTAGCATCCTCAGCATATTTTGTCGTATCGATCAGCTTGCCGTTATATGTTGTAATTACGCCTTCGTCGTCGAAGTTGACATCAAGCGCGCCGAGGTACGTGCCGTATTCACCGGTCTGTACGATCAGGGTCGGCTCAGTGTCAGCGTTGAAGACAACCGGAGCATCCAGCTTGGTGTGGGTGTGTCCGCCGACGATAACGTCGATGCCGGCAACCTCAACAGCCAGCTTCTGGTCTACATTGTAGCCCAGGTGAGAGACAGCAATGATTTTGTTGATGCCCAGAGCCTGCAGAGCTTTGACTGTGTTCTCGGCGCTGGTCTTGTAATCCTTGAAGGCGATGTTGTCGCCCGGTGAGGAGAGACCGACAGTATCCTCGGTCGTCAGGCCGAAGATCCCGATTTTCTCACCGTATACTTCTTTAATAACGGATGGATAGATGTGGCCGTTCTCTACCGGAGTAGCAGAATCTGAACCGCCAACCTTATCTACAAAAATATCCTTCAGCTCATTGTTCTTGGTAATATAGTCGATGTTTGAGCTGATGAACGGGAACTCTGCTTTGTCGATGAAGGCTCTGAGCGCCGGCAGTCCCTTATCGAACTCATGGTTTCCGAAGGTCATGGCATCGTAGCCGATGTAGTTCATGAACTCCAGATCGGCAAGCCCTTCGAACTTGGTGAAGTAGAGCGTGCCGGAGAATACATCGCCTGCATCAAGCAGGATAGAGTTGCCGGTACGTTCCTGTTTGATAGCCGTCATACGCTTAACGACTGTCTCCAGATGGCTGTGCGTGTCGTTCGTGTGCAGGACTCTCAGGGAGAAGTCTGCATTCAGGTCGATCTGTGCCAGGACAGGATCATGATCGGACACTCTTCCGCGGTCTGCCGGGAAGTCAGCATTGAGATGAACAACATCAATTTCGGAGGATGCTGTCAGGTTTTTGCTTACCAGAATATGATCAAGCACCTGTGAGTTGCCGTCGTACGTATAAGTGTAGCGTTCGTTCAGCGGCAGCTTGTCGATCAGGTTATCAAGCTCAGTTCCTTTAAGAATTGTTGCTGTCTGGGTGAACTGGAAGTCATTAAGATCACCAAGCGCAACGATGTTCGCCTCAGGGTTGGCTGTAAGTACCTGCTTAACAAAACCGTTTACTACTGCAGCGATTTTGTGGCGCTGGGTCTCACTTGAAAGCACAGGAGGCTGTACATTTCCGAAAGGACCGTTATCACCTGATTTGGAGTTGAAGTGATTAGCAATTACAATCACTTTTTCGCCGTTAAATTCAAACTGGGCCGCAAGCGGTTTGCGCGAGCTGGCAAAAGCAGTGTTAGTAGGGTCGATTCTGCCTGGATTGTAGCTCAGCTCATCCGCAGCTGCGTCGTAGCTGACAGCCTGGGTAGCAGAGCCTTTTTGACTGTTAATACTGTCTGACAGTTGTACTCTTGCTGCATTATAGAGGAAGCCGACACGGATATTTCCGCCCGGCGCTCCGCCGTCCGCGTTATTTACCGGAGCAATATCAACATAAGTGTACAGCGGGCCTCCAGCTGCCTGAATAGCCTGAATCAGCTCGGCGGCACTGGCCTCCACAATACCGTTATTGCCTTCCCCGTCGCTGTCCTGCATTTCAACAACGCCGATGATATCCGGTTTTTTCAAATTCGTAGTGATGGAATCGGCCAGCTTCTGAATCTTTGCTGCTCCTACACCCGGATAGTAGTTCTCGATGTTGTAAGAAGCAATCAGCAATTTGTCCGCATTCACAGTGATCGTTGAGGTTTCTTGCTTGAATGTGCTAGGCGTAATGCCCGGCAGGCTTCCGTTGTCTGGAATAACCTTGTAATTGCCGTTGTTGTAGCCGATAACACCTGTAACATTACCGTTAAACTTGTCACCTGTACCAACTTGCTGTCCAGGATCGCCATAAGCAATCAGGAGGCGCTGGGGATTAAGGTTGTCTGATCCCTTCAGGACAAGTCCTCCGGCAGGTGTAACTACATCCTGCGTTGTGTTCTCTACTCTTACAGGAATGTTGTACAGCATTGAATTACCGCCGCCGCTTGTCCAGTAAGGACTGATAATAGTCGGGCTTGGCAGGGTAACCCGCATGCCTTCAAGTGATTCGTAGAAATCTGCAGCATCTTCAGAAGGCTGGAATACAGTCAGTCCGTCATTGTCGATGATGGAGTCCGGAATAACCCGTCCGCCTTTGCCCAGTACGACTGGTGCCGGCAGTTCTACGTCCTTGGCAATCGTTGTGATGGAGCTGAGTGTAATCTGGGTGGAAGTCAGGTTGCTGCTGCTTCCTTCGTTATATTCGGAGACAAGCCCTGTAACTGCCACATGATCGCCGATTGCAGGCTTCAGGCTGGCATTAGTGCTGTATACGAAAATCCCTTCCGAGGTATTGATGTTATCATCAGGCTTAGGGTCCTGGATGAAAAAGCCCTTATAATTGCCGTTTGCAAATGTATATCCAAGCTCTGTAACGATACCCTCTACATCCGTAACCGTCTGTCCGGCAAAGCTGGAGGTATGGGATTCGCCCTGAATGTCATGGATACGCGGCTGTCCTGCAGCTTTGTATTCAAAGGTGTATACTTTGCTGGTCTGGCCGTTCAGTACAGCAACAGCCTTAATTACAATGTCTTTGTCGACGGTGACAGGTGCTGTATAGAGTGTGCTTGCCGCCGTCGGCGTTGCACCGTCAATGGTATAGTGTACTGTTGCTCCGGCAGTAGGGCTGGAGAGCGTTACTTGTCCGCCGATAATGATCGGACCCGCACCCGGGCTGGCAATGACGGAGAACAGCTCCTCTACCAGGCTTTCTGCACCAAGCGGAATGAACTGATAGGTTGTATTGTACTGCTCAATTACACCTGTAATCTGATCGAAGTGTTTACCCACAGCAAGCTGGGAAAGTCCGGAGTAGATAGTGAATGTCTGATTGCCTTGGCTGGCAATGACAGTACTTCCGTCTTTGCTGTCGATGGTTACATCCTTGAGCGTAACAAGCTGTGCTTCATGAGCTTCACCGTTAGCTGCTGAAAGATCGGCAGCAGTAATCACCTTGGGAGCCGGAACGCCTGCGTTCTCAGCAGTCACCTTATAAGTGAGGCCGGTAACCGGCTTGAGCTCCTGCAGATTGCTGTAAATATCCATGGCTCCTTGAACCTCTACACGGTCACCGACCTGTGCAAATGCCGGGAACCCGTAAAGCACGATAGCTGCCGTGTCATCCTGAATGAACGTTTTCGCACCGTCGATGCGGGTTACAACGCCTTCAGTCCATACATTATCGCCTTTTTCAGCAGGTCTTACTGCGGAGACATTCTGTTTTGTCAGGATAGAATAGTCAAAAGTCGACACCGTGCTGTACACATTATCCGCGACAGAGGCATACGCCTTAATTGTCGTCGGCGCGTTCAGCTGGATAGGTCCGCTGTACGGCGTGTATGCGGCTGAAGCGCCGTCTATGTAAACTGCGGCATAGACTGATGCGCCTACTGTAGCTGTATTAAGGGTAATTGCTGTACCCTGCGGCCACGCACCCGATGCCGGTGCAGCGGTTACAGCCTCAACAGCCTGCTTAATACCGTAGCTGCTGTTGCGCGGGTCTGGGGTTTGAACTACGAAGTCGTTAGCATTGTTGTCTGTGTCTAGGCCGCGGCTGTCAGCCGGAGCGCCTTCGGCAGCTTTACGGATAGCTGCCAGCGTAGCACTGATTACGCCGGTAGGACCACTGCCTTCATATGCAGTAGCAGCTCCCGCACCTACCATATCAACGCTTACTTCTGCGTTGTTTACTAGATCAACCTTACCGCCGGCTGCTCCCATTGCTATGTTTCCTGTTGCATCCGGAGCCGGCAGTTCCTTGGTGCCGCCGGCACCTGCTGCCTGTTGAATCAGGAAGTACCCGTTAGCTGGAATCGTTCCCTGCAATTCGGTGATGTTTTTCGTTGTAGCAAGATCGCCGCTTGCACCGGCACTGGCATACCTCACCTTCCATCCGTCAAGGCTCACTGCCTTGTCAGTAGGATTATATAATTCAATAAAATCATTCTTGAGTTCTGCGCCGCTGTTGCCTCCGCCGCCATAAACCTGTGAGATTACAATATTACTGTTATCTGTTGCTGCCTGTGCAACTTGTCCGGCAGGCACTACGATGCCAATCAGCATCAGCATTGCCAGTCCTGCGGACAGCCATTTCTGCATCCTGTGAGAAATAACCATTATTCTAAACCCACTTCCTCTCAAACTATGATTTACAACCTAGTAAGTGTAACATCCATTTGTAAAATGAAAGGTTGTCTCACATGAATATATATTAATTTTATATTAAATAAAATTAAAAGGCGGAAAGTTTATACAATACGCACAAAAACACAGGGAAATCTAGTGATAATCCATAAACAATCAAGCAGGTTCCTAGCCTGCTGTAAATAAAATCAAAGATTATGTAAAACTAATGTTAGCTGTGCGTGAAATATATGTAAAAGTGAAGAGGGGGCAGTTAAAAGGAGAAAAAAGCGGGAAGCAGAAAAGCAGCAGGGAAACGTCACGGTGAACGTTCTCTGCTGCTTTTCATCGAGGCAACCGAAGTAAATGTGTTATGCGAATGCTTCTATTAGAAGGCTATAAATAGAAGGCTATAAAGGGTAAGGCTATAAGCAGCTCATTAAGTTTGCCGTGAACGACTTTATGCCTGCCGTACTTCCAGCCGTTCCAGCCCGTTCATATACTTCCGCAGCGCCACCGGAATATAGACCGACCCGTCCTCCTGCTGGTGGTTCTCCAGCAGCGGTATAAGTATCCGCGGCGTGGCCACTGCGGTATTGTTCAGCGTATGGCAGTATTGCAGCCGGCCGTGCTCGTCACGGTAGCGGATGTTCGAGCGCCGGGCCTGGAATTCATGCAGGTTCGAGGCTGAGTGGGTCTCGCCGAAGGCATCCCGGCTGGGCATCCAGGTCTCCACATCATATTGCTTATGCGTCTTCAGCGACATGTCGCCGCTGCAGACCGCAACGATGCGGTAAGGCAGCTCCAGCAGCTGCAGGATATGCTCTGCATTGGCCAGAATCTCCTGCAGCATCTGCTCCGAGTCTTCCGGGTTATTGCGGCAGAATACAACCTGCTCAATCTTCGAGAACTGGTGCACCCGGTACAGGCCGCGCACATCGCGTCCCGCCGAGCCGACCTCGCGGCGGAAGCAGGCCGACATTCCGGCCAGCCGCAGGGGTTCGTCCAGCTCCACGATCTCATCGCTGTACAGCGAGACCAGCGATACCTCCGAAGTGCCGGCGAGCCAGCGGTTTTCCCCGTTCAGCTCGTAGGTCTGATCCCGTCCGCCGGGGAAGAATCCCGTCCGCTCCAGCGCCTCCGGACGGACAAGTACCGGCACATCCATCGCCATGAAGCCGCGCTGCCCCAGTACATCCAGTGCCAGCCGCTGCACGGCGAGATGGAGATCGAGCCCCGCGCCCTTCAGTACATAGCTGCGCGGGCCGCCGGCTTTGACGCCGCGCGGGATGTCGAGGATGCCGTGCAGCTCGCCAAGCTCCACATGATCGCGCGGGGCGAAGCCGAACTCCGGCAGCGTTCCGCTGCGCCGGAGCTCAACATTCTCGCTGTCGTCCTTACCAATTGGCGTGTCGGCCGATACGGGATTGGGGACGAGCAGCTGCAGTTCACCGCAGCGGCGCTCGGCCTCTGCCAGATCGGCCTCCAGCGTGCCGAGCAAGGCATTAAGCGCCCGTACCTGCTCCTTGGCCTGCTCACCGGCGGCAGGATCACCCTGGCGCAGCAGCTGTTCGATCTCCTTGGTCAGCGTGTTGCGCTCCGCACGATGCTGCTCGGTATCGCGGCGCAGCACCCGCCGTTTGTCGTCCCATTCCAGCAGCTCATCCAGTGGGAAATCGACTCTTTTCCACAGCGCCGTATTTCTCACAAGCTCTTGATTTTCCTTGATCCAGTTCATGTCCAGCATACCGCATTCGCTCCTTTTGTCTTAAAAAAATGCAAAAAACGCCCTCATCCATGGGACGAGGAGCGTCAGCTCGCGGTGCCACCCAGGTTGACCGAACTTGCGGAAATACAGGTTTGCAGGAGGTTCGGTCCTCTTTGGTCTTCGCGGTAACGGGCGAAACCCGGTGAACTTAGGGAACAAGGAAACTGCTCCGGTCGCAGACGCCTCACGGTTGGATGCCGGTCATTGGCAGGGTTGCAATATAGGTTTGCCGCTCATTATATCCCAACAAGCCGGCATGCGCAAGCAATGGAATGAAAAACGGGCTTATCAACGCATATTTTGAGGTTTGACAATATTCCGTCCTTTTTGATAGGATTATTTATAATTTAAAGTATTTTAGACCGCGCTGAGCGGCATATTCTCTTAATTAACAATAGCGGAAGAGGTGTAAATGTGGCCAAAATAGTTGTAATTAACGGAACGCCATCCCTGGTATCGCGGATTAACGCGGTTATCGAATACGCAGAGGCGGATCTGCACGGGCGCGGTTTTGAAGTAGAACGGATTAATGTAGCCGAGCTTCCGGCAGAGGACCTGATTCATACCAAGTTCGAGAGCGAAGCTATTGTAAAAGCTAACGGGCTCGTAGCGGAGGCTGATGCCGTAATTGTTGTAAGTCCGGTATATAAAGCTTCTTATACAGGCGTGCTGAAAACCTTCCTTGATCTGGTTCCGCAAAAGGGCCTTGCCGGCAAAATCGTACTGCCGCTCTTCATGGGCGGCAGCCTGGCGCATCTGCTGGCGATCGACTATTCGCTGAAGCCTGTACTGTCTGTGCTGGGTGCACGGCATATTCTGGGCGGCGTGTATGCCGTCGATTCCCAGGCCGTGCGCAACGACCAGGGAGTTGTCGAGCTGGCTGACGAGCTTAAGCTGCGCCTGAACAGCGTGCTGGAGGAGCTGGCGGAAGAGACTGCGGCGAAGGCTGCGCGTAAAGCTGCAGAGTAACTCTTACGCTTAGCTGGCAGGAGATAGCTGAACAATCATAAAAGCCCCGTGCTGCCGGAGATCCGGTGGTACGGGGCTTTTATATAAGTAGTGCGGGACAGAGCCGAGAGAGGTGAATACGGCTTTTCCAGGCGGTGAATTTGGATGCGCCGATCAACCTAAGTGGAATTTCTCCATTTAATTCTTGGGCCAACCGCAGGATTGAAAGGTTAGTGGGAAAAACTCCACTTAAATGTAGCGTATTTGCCACTATAGGAGATTTGATCTGAAATAGATGGAGTTTTTCCAACTAATCCTAGTCAATTATAAAAAATGATTGATTTAAATGGAGAAAATCCACTTAATCCCTTAATTCCTTAACCAGGTCTACCCGTTTCGGCAGAATGTTCACAACCTGTAACCGATTACCTATCACCTATAGCCTGCATTTCCTGATGGCTCTGCGAACAACAATAGATCAAAGCACCGCCGGCTGCCAATCGACAACCCCGCTGCCGGTCAGACTGGCCGGTATATCAATAATCCGCTGGTTGCTGCTGCCCCGGTAGGGAAGCGTGGTGTCCTTGAGCTCTTCAACGAACCGGCCGTCAATTACCACCTGGCACATGGCCAGCAGGTTCCATTCCGGTGAGCCCGGCACAGCGGTCAGCTCTTCGTACGTGTAGCCGGTATAAACCCATACCGGGAAGTCCGGCAGCACGGCACGAAGCTCATGGAGGAAGCCGCAGGCCTCATCCGCCGAGAAAAAAGGATCGCCGCCTGCCAGCGTCAGCCCGTCCAGCAGCGGATTGGCAGCCATTTCGGCAATAATCTCGCGTTGCCGCTCCAGCGTGAAGGGCTCGCCGAAATTGAAGTTCCAGGTCTTTGGATTGAAGCAGCCGGGGCAGCGGTGGCGGCAGCCGCTTATAAAGATAACCGCCCGCATGCCTTCCCCTTCATTTATAGACTCCGGATAGTAACCGCAGATATTCATAGGTGCTTGATGCGGTCTCTCACTTCAGCCTGCTTGGCGGCATTGAAGCGGGTCTGGTAGTCGCCGGTCAGATATCCGGTTACCCGGCGCAGCCGGCGGATATGCACGTCATGCTCATGGGCGTCGCAGGAAGGGCAGTTCGTGCCGATAACCCCTTCATAGCCGCAGCCGGAGCAACGGTCAATCGGGTGGTTGATGCTGAAATAGCTGATCTGCTGCTCGAGCGCGTACTTAATGATTTTTACAAAAGCCGCCGGATTGCTCCGCGCATTACCGTTCAGCTCTACATAGGAGATTGCGCCGGCGTTGCAGTATTCATGGAACGGGGCTTCCAGACTGATCTTCTGGGCTGCGCCAAGCTCATGATATACAGGGATGTGGAACGAGTTCGTATAATACTCACGGTCTGTTACGCCCGGAATCGAGCCCAGTACCTTGCGGTCTACCTTGGTGAACTTGCCGGACAGGCCCTCAGCCGGTGTAGCAAACAGCGTAATATTCAGATCCAGCTCTTCGCTCTTACGGTCGCAGTATTCCCGCATGTGTCGGACGATGGCCACTGCTTTGGCGTGAACCTCCATGTCCTCGCCGTGGTGCTTGCCGTACATTGCCTTCATGCATTCTGCCATCCCGATGAAGCCGAGGGAGAGGCTGCCGTGCTTGAGCAGATCGCCCACAATATCCTCGGGAGCGAGTGCCTCGCCGCCTTCCCATACGCCCTCACGCATCATAAAGTCAGAGGCTTTGGCCTTCTGGGCTGCCTGGATATGGAAACGGTGCAGCAGGCCTTCCAGCGCAATATCCATATAGTGGTTGAGGTCATCGTAAAAGCCTTCTTCATCAGCCGCCAGCCGGCGCCCTGTAACAGTGCCGTGGGCAAGCCCGAGACGGACCAGGTTCAATGTGTTAAAGGACAGGTTGCCTTTGCCGGAGCAGTGATTGCGTCCAAAACGGTCGCCGAGCACACGTGTGCGGCAACCCATTGTTGCGAATTCCGTATCCGGATCAGACGGATCATAATACTGCAGATTGAGCGGCGCATCCAGGTTGGCAAAGTTCGGATACAGTCTGCGCGCCGAGCATTCAGCCGCCTTCAGGAACAGCTCATAGTTCGGATCGCCCTGCTGCTGGTTAACACCCTGCTTGCATTTGAAAATCTGAATCGGGAATACCGGCGTCTCACCGCTGCCCAGGCCGTTCATCGTTGCGGTCAGGAGGGAGCTGATAACCAGCTGTCCTTCCGGTGAAGTGCAGGTACCATAGTTAATGCTTGTAAAAGGAATCTGTCCGCCCGAACGGCTGGACATTGTATTCAGGTTATGAATCATGCTCTCAGCAGCCTGCAGAGTTTCGCTCTCAGTCTCTTTCTGTGCGAAGCGGAAGGAGCGCGGATACTGCTCAGCCAGATCACTGCGGCTCATCGTGATGTCGCCGGCGATTTCACTTGCTTCGCCCTCTTCAAAGTAGCCGAGGCCCTTGCGGAACAGCTTGGCGAAGGATTTGGTCACATAAGGCGCGAGATCAAAATCAAGCTTGTTGGCCGATACGCCGCCATACTGGGCGTTCTGCTGAGACTGGAAAATAATCGCCACCAGCGACATTGCCGTCATAATCGAGTTCGGCGGGCGGACACTGCCGTTGCCGGTGTTGAAGCCTTCACGCAGCAGCCGTTCGAACGGAATAAAGATACAGTTGGTTGTTCCGATAGCGTATTGGTCCAGATCGTGGACATATACCACATTATCAAGAGTGGCCTGTACGAGCTGCGGTGGCATAGTGAAATTGCGGGCGTACCACTTGGAATATTCACTGCCGAATTTACTCATTTTACCGGAAAAGCTTTCCCCGTTCAGGTTGGCGTTCTCACGCAGCATGTCCAGATCGGCGCTGTCAATAATATCCCGGCCTAAATGTATTAATTCATTCAGAAGAACCTCCTGTGCAGCTTGTCCGCTATTGTACCGTTTCTCCAGCAGCGTCATATGTAACTCTCTCCTCTCGGTATGGTTGTCCATTAAATCTATTTCATCCATAATCTGTTGTTGTCTGTCTGATCCCAGTAAAAAGGCACCTCCCGCCTTAAAGGCGGAAAATGCCCGGATGCGTTGTAAATACCCGGATGAGCGGATATTTGCCAGTGGTCTGGGTGTAAAGAGACAAGGGCATGAGGTCACCCTCTTGTCTTAAGCAGAAGCCGATACCTGAGGGCAATAGGGACTATCGTCCTCAGGTATCGGCAGCCTGATGTCCCTGTTATCAGGGGAGGCTGATTCTGCTGCTGCAGGCCGCATTCGGGCACCTCTCCTGTTCCTCGCAGGGGTACATAACGGTGCCCGGAAACAGGCAGGTCTCCTGGCTCCCGGTGCACCCAGAGGCTCCTTCCCGGGGGGGGCTTGTCCGCCCTCCAGTGGCCTATGCCAAGGATGTGCCTGACAGGGAGTGTTCTCCCGGCCGGCATCCGGTTACAGTGGCGGGACCGCTGCGGATTTGCACCGCGCTTCCCTATTAAGCTCCTACTCTCTTAACAAGAGTAAAGCACCTGCTTCCACTATATTTGGTTGATGTTATTAAAAATACCCCAATATATTGTGTTTGTAAACCATTTTTTACAAAGCCGCGCGGGGAGCGGCTTCAGCCCGCTTACTCACAGCTGATCCACAACTAGTCCACAGGTAATCCACAGCCAAAGCCTGATTTGGGGGAAACAGGATTCATAAATTGTCCGAAAAGCTGCCACAAAGACTCCATAAATTTAGTGATTCTGACACTAGATTTATAGAAGGAAGCTTGTGAACGTTATGGGGCTTATATAGATGAAGAATGATGAATTTTTTGTGGCTAAATTTGTGGGGGAAGAGCGGAGTTGCTACAATGAAGGTGGTTTAAGAAATGAATCTCAGGAGGAATCTAACGATGGCAATCGGCGAAGTTACAGTCATTCCGATCGGCACAGGCAGCACCAGCCTTAGCAGCTATGTAGCTGATATGCAGCGTGTGCTGCAGACGGTGGAGGGGATTACGTTTGAGCTGACCTCCATGGGAACGATTATCGAGGGCCCGGTATCCAGGATTTTGGCGGCTGTAGAGGCGCTGCATGAGTCTCCATTCAATGCCGGAGCACAGCGCGTATCAACGTCGCTCAAGATCGACGACCGCCGTGACAAGCCCTCCACGAGCCGCAGCAAGCTGCAGTCGGTCGAGAGCAAGCTGCAGGAAGAGTAGAGCCTTGGGTAACAGTATAAAAGGGTATTGGCGATTTTGACCAAAAGATGTATAATATTTTTGTTTCTGACGGGTATCTCAAGCTTCAGGCTGGTGTAGCTCAGGGGTAGAGCAACGC
>RCUO01000814.1_pt1 | contig 13753 bp, 12 predicted proteins | sample 2166161 | NCBI WGS metagenome assembly RCUO01 (sample SAMN09932617, study PRJNA488358) | compost metagenome | feature: garden; material: soil; isolation source: compost soil in cyclohexanecarbonitrile-enriched culture | place: Germany: Experimental Botanical Garden Goettingen | collected 2016-01-27 | reverse complement strand
TTTTGCCATGGGTCTACCTCGATGCTCGAAAATGATCCTATCGAGTGTCCAAGTTGATTAGACCACCGCAACCCGTCCATGGAGGCTTGGCCGCGCCATCCATGGCGCGGACACCCCCGCGAACCCAACCCGCCCGGCCTCTGACGGTTTCCTGCGGCGTCCACCCACGCAAGAAGAAAAAAGATCAAAAGCAAAAGCAGCATGGCCGGTTGCCCGCGCTTCCAGTAGAGCCGAGCCCGCGCTCGGCTCAGAGCGCAGCGACCCGCTGTTGCTCTTTGCTCTTCTTTTCTCTTTGCGTGGGTGGACGCCACAGGAACGTGTCCGTGGCCGGGTAGATGGGCTGCGCAGGGGCGTGAGCCGCATGGATGCGGCGACCGAGCTTACAGGGACGTACTTGCAGCGGCCCCTGCGCAGTCCATCTACCCGGCCCCCCGCTGAATCGCTTTGCGGCCACCCACGAGGGGCTGCGCCGTTCGCCGACCTTCGCCGCCGATGCACGCATGAATCTGCGCAAGCGCATTTCTGTAATCGTTCCCACAACGCCGCACAGCAGCATGCCCGCTGACGAAGTTCCATTAAAAGTGCGCGCCAATTCACATTTTGACGCCGCGTTGATCCTGATCAATGGACTTGTCGCAATCGGCCTGCACAATGGCGGCCCGTTCGGCATGGCGCGCCGTCTTTGATGCAGCGCGAGGGGCGTCGGATGGGAAAGCAGTACTGATCCAACAGGTACAAGGAGCGCGGAGCACTGCCACTGGGGAGCGGCAGCCGCGCAGGTACCGACCGGGTCCGGCGGCCGGTTGCGTCTGCGGGGATGGGGGCGCAACCGGCAACCTCTGCCTGAATGGGGCAGGTCAATCACGACGCCTTCACATTTCTCGCTGAACGCGAGCAAATCGTTGTGATTCATGGTCTTAGGGGTTTTAATTCATCCATGACCTGCTAACCTGCGGTGATGATTCGACGTTCTCTGGCCTGCATGCTCACCCTCGGCCTGGTCGCCTGTGCGACCCAGCCGACGTCCCCACCGACTTCGCCCCAGGCCAGCAGTACGCCGCGCCACCCGGCGGTCAAGCCTCATGGCCCGGCCGAAGCCGCGCCGGAAGCGGCAGCCGCTACGGCTGCGCCGGTCGATCTCACCCCGGTGCCGTTCGAAACCGCGCGCGCGAAGTTCATTGCCGATACCGCCAAGCGTTACGGCCTGAAGCCCGATGAGATCCGCAACGTGCTCGACCAGGCGCAGGTGCGCCAGCCGATCATCGCCGCCATGTCGCGGCCGGCCGAGCGGGTCAAGCCGTGGAACGAATACCGGCCGATGTTCATCAGCAAGGCGCGCATCGATGGCGGCAAGGCGTTCCTTGCCCAGCATCGCGCTGAACTGGACCGTGTGCAGCAGCGCACCGGTGTGCCGGCTGAAGTGATCGTGGCGATCATCGGCGTGGAAACCAGCTATGGCAAGAATGCCGGCAGCCATCGCGTGCTCGATGCGCTGTATACGCTGGCCTTCTATTACCCGCGCAGTGGCGACCCGGCCAAGCTGGAACGCGAAGTACGCCGCGAGCTGTTCTTCCGCGATGAACTGGCCAAGCTGTTCGAGCTCGGCCGCGAGGAAAAGCTGGACATCACCACGCTCAAGGGCAGCTATGCCGGCGCGATGGGCATGGGCCAGTTCATGCCCTCCAGCTATCTGGATTACGCGGTGGACGGCAACGGCGATGGCCGCCGTGACCTGTTCACCAGCTACGACGACGTGTTCTCCTCCATCGCCAACTACTTTGTGAAGAAGGGCGGTTGGGTGCGCGGTGGGCAGGTCGCCGTGCCGGCCACGCTCGCCGCCGGCCGCGAAGAATTCAATCCGACCGAGTGGATGCCCACCTGGTCGCTGGCCGATCTGGCCCAGCGCGGCTACCAGCCCAGCGCACCGGTGCAGCCGGGCGCCACCGCCACCCCCATCACGCTTGAAGGCAGCACCGGCAAACAGTACTGGCTGGGCTTCCAGAACTATTACGCGATCACCCGTTACAACCTCTCGAAGATGTACGCGATGGCCGTGTTCCAGTTGTCGCAGGCCATTGCCGGACAGGAGCTGCCCCCGGCATGAACATCAGATGGCTGGTCCCTGGATTGATCGTCCTTGCGCTGGCCGCCTGCAGCAGCGCGCCGAAAAAGCCGGCGACCGCCGGCCACGGTGGCAAGCCGTCCGGCACGGTGGTGCAGGGCAAGGGCGGGCGTCCGGCGCATTGTCCGGAGGGCTCGCCGTACGCGGCCGCCACCGAGGACCTGTCCACCCGTGGCAACTACACCGCCGGTGGCCTGTACAAGCCGGGCGTGAAAGACACCACACCCAGTTATGTGCCCAACGTGGCCTGCATTCCCGAGCCGCTGGTCACCAATGAAGACCGCTCGGCGATCGGCAACAAATCACCCTACGTGGTGCTGGGCAAGCAGTACAAGGTGCTCGACGACACCCGCAACTACGTCGAGCGCGGCACTGCTTCGTACTACGGTGCCAAGTTCCACGGCCGCCTGACCTCCAACCGCGAGGTCTACGACATGTACCAGTTCACCGCCGCGCACAAGACCTTGCCGCTGCCCAGCTTCGCCCGCGTGACCAACCTGGACAACGGCGAATCGGTGATCGTGCGCGTCAATGATCGTGGTCCGTTCCACGATGGCCGCGTGGTCGATCTCAGCTATGCCGCCGCTGTGCGCCTGGGCATCACCCAGCGCGGTACCGGCAACGTGGAAGTGCGCGCGGTGCAGCCGGGTGAAACCAACCTGATGGCGCAGAAGCCGTCGCGCCGCGAACGCCGTGCTGCTGAAGCGGCGGCGGCCACCGCTGCCGTCGCCAGCGCACGCCCCGCACCTGCCGCGCGTGCGGTCGCCGACAGTGACATCGATCGCCTGGTCAACCGCCTGCCTGCCGACGGGGCGCCGGCGCGTGGCCAGCCGGCCACCACCCAGGCCGCCGTCAGCACGATGCCGGAGGTGGCGGTCAGCAGCCTGCTACCCAGCGCACCCGCGCCGCGTCCCGCCGCGCCGGTCGTGGCCACCGCCATGCCGCGCAGCCCGGCCCCGGCCCCGGTCAGCAGCCCCAGCCTGTCGCAGAAGGTGGTGGGCGCGGTGATGCTGCAGGTTGCCAGCTTCTCCAACCGCGACAATGCCAACCGGGCGATGGGCCAGCTCAACGCCGCCGGTATCGTCGGTGCCACCATCAGCGACATCGCTGCCGGTGGTCGTACCCTGTGGCGCCTGCGGGTTCCCGCCAGCGACCATGCCAGCGCGGCGGAACTTGCCGGGCGCATCTCGGGTCTGGGCTTTGGCTCGCCACAGATCGTCAAGGACTGATTCCGCCCGGGCCGGTGCTGCCGGCCCTTGCCACCCCGGCCTTACAATGGCCACCTCGTACCATCCTTCATTTTCCGGCCGTCCCCTGGAGCCTGCTGTCCCATGAATTTCCGTTCCGCCGCCACTGCCCTGGCCGCCACCCTGGTGGTGGGCCTGGCCTCCGCCCAGACGACGCTGCCGACCCCGGCCACCCCGACGCCTGCCGCCGCTGCTGCCCCCGCCACCGTGGCCACGCCGCCGGCGCCCGCACCCAGCGTGTCCAAGGCCTGGGTGCTGATGGACTACGCCACCGGCCAGGTGCTGGCAGGCGAGAACATCAACGAACAGCTGGCCCCGGCCAGCATCACCAAGGTGATGACGTCCTACGTGATCGCCGCCGAGGTCAAGAACGGCAAGGTCCGTCCGGACGACCAGGTGATGATGAGCGAACGCGCCTGGCGCGAAGGTGGCGCCGGCACCGATGGCAGCTACAGTGGCTTCCCGGTCAACCAGACTGCACGTCTGGAAGACATGGAAAAGGGCATGGCGATCCAGTCCGGCAATGACGCCGCGATCGCCCTGGCCGAGCACGTGGCCGGCAGCGAAGAAGCCTTCGCTTCGCTGATGAACAGCTACGCCGCCAAGATCGGCATGAAGAACTCGCATTTCGTGAACGCCCACGGCCTGACCGCCCCGGGCCACCACAGCAGCGCCTACGACCTGGCCCTGCTGGGTCGCGCGATGGTGCGTGATTACCCGGAAACCTACGCGTACAACAAGATCAAGGAATTCCAGGTCGGCACCATCAAGCAGCCCAACCGCAACCTGCTGTTGTGGCGCGATGGCAGCGTGGACGGCATCAAGACCGGCCACACCTCCGAAGCCGGCTACTGCCTGATGAGTTCGGCCCAGCGCGGTGACCAGCGTCTGGTCGCCGTGGTGCTGGGCGGCGCGTCGGAAAAGCAGCGCGCCGATGACAGCCTGGCTCTGTTGAACTGGGGCTTCCGCTTCTTCGAAACCCACCGCCTGTACGAGCCGGGCAAGGCCGTGGCCGAGCACAAGGTCTGGAAGGGCACCACCGACAAGGTGCAGCTGGGCGTCGCCCAGCCGATGCTGGTCAGCGTGCCGCGCGGTCGCTACAACGACCTGAAGCCGAGCATCGACGTGCCCAAGACCCTGGAAGCGCCGTTCACCGCTGGCCAGCAGATCGGCACCGTCAAGGTCACCCTGGATGGCAAGCTGGTGGCCGAAGCGCCGCTGGTGGCGGTGGCCGCGGTCGAGCAGGCCGGCTTCTTCAAGCGCCTGTGGGACAGCTTCTGGATGTGGTGGGAATCGGAATGATCCGCAGCGTGCTGCGGTGAACGGAAAAGGCCGGCGAATGCCGGCCTTTTCTGTTTCGGGAGCCGGCTCCGCATGAATCCCGCCGGCACTACCAGCCCGATCGCTTACAGCGAGCGGCTGACGGTGAAACTGCCGAACACCGGCGACTGGCGCTGGCCATCGAATTCGCGGGTGCTGTGGTAACGCGCCATCGCGAACTTCCAGCGGCCGCGCATCACCGCGATACCATAACCGCCCTGGGCAACCACATGACGCTTGTCCACGCTATGGCTGTTGCGGAAGGTGTTGCCGTCCAGGGTGATGTCGCGGATCACCCACGCCGCGTCGGTGGTGGCGAACAGGTGCCAGGACCAGCCGGACGGCTTGCCGCCCCGGGTCGGCGCGGTGTTCTCGCCTGCCGGGCGCAGCGGGGTGCTGCCGAAATCGTCCGGCAGCTTCCAGCCGAAGCGCACTTCGCCGCCGAGGTTCGCCTTGGTTTCCAGGTTGCCGATCGAACCGCCGTAGTGGCTGATCGCATCCCAGCCCCAGCCGTCGGCATTGATGCTGGCATCGCCCGGCCAGCGGCGCATGCGCTCGTGGGTCAGCATGAACACCGGTTCGTTGTGCAGCTGGTTGTCCCAGCCCTTGAACTTCTCATCGCCCAGCACGCTGTGCACGGCGTCCTGCACCTGCTTGCCCTGTGCCCACGGCCCGACCACGCCCAGCGAGAGCTGGGTGGTCTGCAGGCGATCGCCACTGCGCGCGTTGAAGCCGAAACTGACCAGCAGCACGCCGGCATACGGCCGGTCATCCTCGATCAGGTCGCTGCGGGTCGGGTCGGTGGGGGTGAAGATGCCCTGGGCCAGGCTGAAAATCATGTTCTGCTGTTCGAACTTGCCCGGGTGCAATGCTTCCAGGTGGCTGTTCACCCAGCGCGCCAGGCGCGGCAGGCACGGGTCATCGGTGTAGTCCACCAGGTTGGGCGAGACCAGGGTCAGCTGGGCGCCATTGGTGTAGCCCTGGTCCTGGTGGCGGCCGCCGAACAGGTCGTTGTCGACGCGGAAATTGACCTGCGGCGGATGCTCGCGCATCGCGTCCGGGCCGCATTGTTCGGCTGCCTGGGCGGAAAGGGGGAGGGCGGTGGCCAGCAGGCCGGACAGCCCGAAGGCTGCGAGGTGACGCATGGATGGGATGATCATCGGGAAGGGGGCTTTTGTTTGTCGTTTTATGCAACGACACGTTACTCCCGGCGATGTGATGGAACGAGCGCGCTGGGATCACTTGTCTGTTCCGAAAACAACATTGTCTGATCGACACAATTGGTTACCGCAGACAGCGGGCATCGGGTCGGGGGCAGGGTCCACGGAGCGGGGGCCCTGCCTGAATGGATGTTCAGCTGCAACGCAGCGGCCCGCCTGCGGTGCCGCCGAGCTTTATGAATACTCTTGGGTTTGTTGCCCTGCGGCCCGATAATGGGCGCATGGAAATCAAGTCCGACAATCCCGAACACGGCTTCCAGTTCCCCGGTCAGTTCGAGCTCAGCGCGATGGGCCCGGCCAACCGCGGCCTGGAGCATGAACTCCCCCGCCTGCTGCTGGCTGCTGGCGTCGACGTGGTGAACGAGCGCATCAGCTGGAAGCATTCGTCCAACGGCAAGTACGTCTCGGTGCGCCTGGTCTTCCGGGCCGAGAACCGTGAACAGTACGACGTGGCCCACCAGGCCCTGCGCGACCACCCGGAAGTGAAGTGGACGGTGTAGCCGTCAGCTGCCCTGCCGAAGCGGCGGCCCCCGAGGCGCGTCCGCCGCGCCCGGCGGTGGTCCGTGACCTGGGGCGCCAGCCCTACGAACCGGTCTGGCACGCCATGCAGCGTTTCACCGACCAGCGCGACGACGACACGCTCGACGAGCTGTGGGTGGTCGAGCACGATCCGGTGTTCACCCTGGGCCAGGCCGGCAAGGTCGAACACGTGCTGGCGCCGGGCGAGATCCCGGTTGTCCACGTCGATCGTGGCGGCCAGGTGACCTACCACGGCCCCGGCCAGATCGTGATCTACCCGCTGCTGCGCCTGCCGCGGCTGGGTATCGGCGTGCGCGACTACGTGTGCCGCATCGAGCAGGCCATCATCGACACGCTGGCCGAGTGGAACATCGGTGCCGAACGGCTCGACGGCGCCCCGGGCGTCTATGTCGGCGGCGCCAAGATCGCCGCGCTCGGCATCCGCGTGCGCCGCGGCTGCACCTTCCATGGCCTGGCCTTCAACGTGGCCATGGACCTGGATCCTTTCCACCGCATCAACCCCTGTGGTTACGAGGGGTTGCAGGTGACCACGGTGCTAGACTTGGGCGGTCCGTCCGGGATGGACGCCGTCAAGCCGGTGCTGCTGGACCACCTGGCCCGCCAGTTCGGCCTGCTGCTGCAGCCCGTGCCTGAACTGCCTGATCTCTCTGCGGCCGCCTGACCGCCCCCGGAAACGCCATGACTGAAACCACTGCCCGCACCATTCCCCTGCAGATCGTGCAGGCCGAGCTTCCGTCCACCGCGCCGTTGCAGGCCGGGGTCAAGCAGATGGGTGGGGACAAGATCAACCGCTCGCCGGTGCAGTTCGCCGACGTGCCGGTGCTGCGCAAGCCCTCCTGGATCCGCGTACGCATTCCGTCGGGCAATGCCGTGCAGAACCTGAAAGCCAAGCTGCGCGAGAACCGTCTGGTGACCGTGTGCGAGGAAGCCAGCTGCCCGAACATCCACGAATGCTTCGGCCACGGCACCGCCACCTTCATGATCCTGGGCGAGGTCTGCACCCGCCGCTGCTCGTTCTGCGACGTGGCACACGGCCGGCCGAAGCCGCCCGATGCCAACGAGCCGGCCAGCCTCGGCCAGACCGTGGCCGACATGGGCCTGAAGTACGTGGTGGTGACCAGCGTCGACCGTGATGACCTGCGCGACGGCGGTGCCCAGCACTTCGTCGACTGCATCACCGCCATCCGCGAGAAGTCGCCGGGCACCCGCATCGAAGTGCTGACCCCGGACTTCCGCGGCAAGGGTCGCATGGAGCGCGCGCTGGAGATCCTGGCGCAGAACCCGCCGGACGTGTTCAACCACAACATCGAAACCGTGCCGGACCTGTACCGCAACGTGCGCCCGGGTGCCGATTACCAGTGGTCGTTGAACCTGCTGAAGAACTTCAAGGCGCAGCACCCTGACGTGCCGACCAAGTCGGGCATCATGCTGGGCCTGGGCGAAGACTTCGAACAGATCAAGGCCACCATGCGCGACCTGCGTGCGCACAACGTGGACATGATCACCATCGGCCAGTACCTGCAGCCGACCGCGCATCACCACCCGGTGCTGAAGTACTGGACCCCGGAAGACTACAAGGCGCTGGAAGTCTACGGTTACGAGCTGGGCTTCAGCCACGTGGCCTCCGGCCCGATGGTGCGCTCGTCGTACCACGCCGACGTGCAGGCCAAGGGCGCCGGCGTTTCCTGACACCCGCTGATGGGTGGGAGCTGCTTCTCCTGTGGGTGCGGACCGTTGGTCCGCACACCTCTGCCTGCCGTAGAGCCGAGCCCATGCTCGGCTGCTTGCTGCCGGCCAGCCGACCATGGGCTCGGCTCTACATGCATTCACAATTTGCTACACCGGCCCCGCTAGGCTGGTTTTCCACCGAACGTGGGCGGGTGACAAACCCGGCAACTTTCGGCACTGTCGCGGTGTCTGAACACCCTGCAGTCTCCCCCTTGGCAAGGCGCCTTCGAGCACGTCAATGAAATTCAAAGCCCCCGCATTCCTGATGGCCCTGGCGCTGGTCGCGCCGCTGGCGCTCGCGGCCAAGGCCGACTCACCGGCGTTGCCGGCTGCCGCCACCGCCGATCAGGTGACCACCTCCAAGCTGGTCTACGGCCTGTTGTCCGACAGCCGCTACGCCTACCGCCCGCGTGCGCTCGATGAAGCCACCTCCAAGGATGTGTTCAAGCGCTACCTGGAGACGCTGGACGGCGGCAAGCAGTACTTCACCCAGGCCGACATCACCCGCTTCGCACCGTTCCAGGCCGGCATTGCCAATGCCATCCGCGGCGGCGAACTGGAGCCCGCCTTCCAGGTGTTTGCGATCTACAAGCAGCGCGTCGGCGAGCGTGTGGCCTATGCGCGCAAGCTGCTGAAGCAGGAACCGGATTTCACCACCGACGAGCGCTTCGAGTACGACCGCAAGGAGGTGCCGTGGGCCGCTTCCAATGCCGAACTCGACGAGCTGTGGCGCAAGTCGGTGAAGAACGACTGGCTGCGCCTGAAGCTGGCCGGCAAGAAGTCCGATGACATCCGCAAGACGCTGGACAAGCGTTACGCCACCCTGGAAAAGTCGGTCAACGAGCTGAAAGGCGAAGACACCTTCCAGTTCTTCATGAACGCCTATACCAGCGCGGTTGATCCGCACACCGATTACTTCACCCCGCGTACCGCCGAGAACTTCAACCAGGCGATGTCGCTGTCGCTGGAAGGCATCGGTGCGCAGCTGCAGCGCCAGGACGATGTGGTGGTGATCCGCGAGATCATCGCCGGTGGTCCGGCTGCCGTGGACGGCACGCTGAAGCCGGGCGACCGCATCGTCGGTGTCGGCCAGGGCAAGTCCGGGCTGGTGGAAGATGTGATCGGCTGGCGCATCGATGATGTGGTGGCCAAGATCCGTGGCGCCAAGGACACCGACGTCAAGCTGGAATTCATTCCGGCCGAAGCGGGCGTCGACGGCAAGCACCACACCCTGGTGCTGACCCGGCAGAAGGTGCGCCTGGCCGAACAGGCCGCCAAGGGCGAGACCATGACCATTCCGGCTGCCAATGGCGAGCCGGCACGCAAGGTTGGCGTGATCAAGCTGCCGACCTTCTACCAGGACTTCGAAGGCCGTCGCCGCAACGCCGCCGACTACGCGTCGGCCACCCGCGACGTGGCCAAGCTGCTGGCCGGTTTCAAGACCGACAAGCTGGACGGCGTGGTGCTGGACCTGCGCAACAACGGGGGTGGCTCGCTGGATGAAGCCATCGAGCTGACCGGTCTGTTCATCGAGCAGGGTCCAGTGGTGCAGGTGCGCGAATCCGGTGGACGTGTCACCGTCAACAGCGACCGCAACCAGGGCGTGGCATGGGATGGCCCGCTGGCCGTGCTGATCAACCGTGGTTCGGCGTCGGCATCGGAAATCTTCGCCGGTGCCATCCAGGACTACGGTCGCGGCCTGGTCATCGGTGAAACCAGCTTCGGCAAGGGCACCGTGCAGAACATCGTCGACCTGGACCGTTGGCCGAGCGGCGAAACCCAGCGCTTTGGCCAGGTGAAGCTGACCATCGCCCAGTTCTTCCGCATCAGTGGCAGCAGCACCCAGCACAAGGGTGTGGTGCCGGACCTGGCGTTCCCGGCCAGCGTCGATGCCACCGAGTTCGGCGAGAGCACCTACGACAACGCACTGCCGTGGACCCGCATCGCCGCAGTGCCGCATACCCAGTACGGCAACTTCGCGCCGCTGCTGCCGAAGCTGGAAACGCGCCACGACTCGCGTATCGCCACCGACAAGGAATTCCAGTGGTGGAACGAGGACGTGGAGCAGTTCCGGACCGAAGCAGCGAAGAAGTATGTCTCGCTGAATGAAGCGACCCGCCGTGCCGAACGCGAGCGCCAGGACACCCAGCGCAAGCAGCGCCAGATCGTGCGCAAGGAACTGGGCCTGGCCCTGGACCCGCTGGCCGATGACAGCAGCGATGACGGCCTGACCGGCAACGAGCGCGACATCGTCAAGGATGCCGCCCGCGAGAAGGCCGCCGAGAAGCGCCCGGATCCGCTGCTGCGTGAATCGGCCTCGATCCTGGCCGACGCGGTGAACCTGCTGGAGGCCGACCGTCCGCTGTCGGCACAGGTGCTGCCGCAGTCCACCGCCGCAGGCCGCTGGGCCGACTGATTGACTGAGGAGGGGATGGAGGGCTTTAAGTCGTTGGTGCCACAAACGACTTAAGCCCCTCCGTCCCCTTTTTGCATGAACCGGGAGCAACGGTGGGGGCCGGGCCAAGCAGTATCGACCCGGCGCACACGGGCAGGGGGCTACCCTCGGGGCTATCGTCTTTGCAGGAGTACCCATGCGGGCCTCCCTCCTCTCCGCTTCCCTGTTGGCCGCTACCAGTGCCCTGGCATTGACCGCGTGCGGTGGCCGCGCCGCCGACAGCAGTCTGTTGCGGGAGTCCTTCGACTCCGGCGACACCTTCTCGCGCACCGTCGATGGGCGTCCGGCCGACGCCTGCGAGGCGGCACGGCGCACGCTGCTCAGCCAGGGCTATGCCATCGCACGGTCGGACGACGCGCAGGTGGAAGGCAACAAGAATTTCCAGCCGCGCGAGGATGACCACGAACAACTGGTGCTGCGTATCTCGTGCGCGCCGCGCGGCAGCCAGGCGTTGGTGTTCGTCAGCGCCGTGCAGGACCGCTATGCACTGAAGAAGAGCCCGACCTCGGCCAGTGTCGGCGTGGGCGCGCTGGGCTCGGTGTCATTGCCGTTCGGCAGCAATGACGATTCGCTGGTGAAAGTGGCCAGCAGCACGATCACCGATGCCGAGTTCTACCGGCGCTTCTTCCAGCGCCTGCAGCAGTACCTGCCGGCGACAGCGAAAGCGGAGCCGCAACCACAACCACAACCACAACCACCACCGGCCGCGTCGTCGCCGCCTCCTGCCGAGCCTGCACCCGAACCAGCGCCGGCAACAACGGACCAGGGCTGAACGTGCGCGGCAGGGTGATGGCATGGGCCCTGCTGTTGGGCTGGCCCTTGAGCGCGCTGGCCGCTACGGCCGAGTGCAGCCAAGGCCTGCTGCAGCGGTTGGGCTGGCGCTTTGAAACTGCAGCCATCAGCACACCGCAGGTGCAGGGCGGGCCGGTCTGTACGCGAGCCTCGCTGGCCGAAGCGCAGGCCGCTGGCGATCTACGCGTGCGCTTGCCGGAGACGTTGGCCGATGCGGACCGCCAGGCCCTGTTGCAGCAGCTGCTGGACGATCCGGCCACGGTCTGCGCCTACGCCTTTGAACTGGGCGCGGCCGTGCAGCGTGCCACGCAGGCACTGCAGGACAATGAGTCCTTCCGCTTCACCGGTGTGCAGCTGGGCTGGATCGGCTTTGGCGCTCGCGGTGCTCCGGCACAGGGATGGCAGCGGGTACGCAGCTTCGGCCGCGGCTATGTGCCTGCCGCCAGCAACAGCCGCGCACTGGATGCGTTCTATACCGGCCAGGTGCGTGCCGAGTGCGGTGTCGGCCGTCAGGTCGCGCAGCTGGCCACGCAGCGCGAGCTGTACGGCGATGCGGCCTTCGATGCGGAATTCGCGCCGGGGGAGCTGTCCATCGGCACTTTCCTAGGTCTGCACGACACCGACAGCATCCTGCTGGGCGCACAGGCTGGCCAGTTCCTGGCCGACGGCAAGGCCGTGCGCACCTCGGCGATGGGGCGGCAGGCATTCGTCGGACTGCCTGGCTTCATCGAACATGTATTCGACAAAGGCACGCTGGACGATCTCAGCAACCAGGCGGAGAACTTCGTCGTGGTGGCGGTGGGCGAGGGTGCCGCGCGGGCCTTGGCAGAACACGGCGGCCTGGCCTGGTACGACCAGCGCAATCGTGCCCTGTGGCAGTTGGCACAGGGTATTCCGCGTGTCGGCCAACGCTATTTCGAGCGGCTGCTGTACGAGCGCGATCCGGTGCTGCGTGCGCAGTTGGCCCCGCGCTATCGTGACGCCGTGCAGCAGATGGACCAGTTGCTGGACGATGCGTTCTACCAGCAGTTCGTGATCTACGCGCACCCACGCGGTATACGTCCTGTCGGTTATCACGTCATCCGCCTGCTCGACCGCAATCCGCGCACGCCGTTTTCCATCGACCTGGCGTTGCACAATCTGCATACCACGCTCTACCGGCGTTGGCGCGAGGCGCAGTTGCGCCACTGCGCAGCCACCGGCAGGCCAGGCAGCCTGACCCTAGACCCCAACTGAAGGTGAAACAATGGATATTGCAATGATCGGCCTCGGCCGCATGGGCGCCAACATGGCCCAGCGCCTGCACCGCGGTGGCCACCGCGTGGTCGGCTACGACCCGGGCGAGGGCGCCCGCCAGCGCGCCGCCGAGGCCGGCCTGGAGGTGGTGGATTCGCTGGCCGCCGCAGTGGCCGCGCTGCCGGTGCCGCGCGTGGTGTGGCTGATGGTGCCGGCCGGCGAGACCGTGGACCAGACGCTGGGCCAGTTGACCCCGCACCTGGCCGAAGGAGACGTCGTCATCGACGGTGGCAACTCCAACTACCAGGACTCGATCCGTCGCGCCAAGGCGCTGGCCGAAGATGACCTGGGCTACGTGGACTGTGGCACCAGTGGCGGCGTGTGGGGCCTGCAGGAAGGCTACAGCCTGATGGTGGGTGGCGATGCAGCAGTGGTCGAACAGATCGCACCGCTGCTGCGCACGCTGGCACCGGCCGAGGACCGCGGCTGGGCGCGGGTCGGCCCGTCCGGCGCAGGCCACTTCACCAAGATGGTCCACAACGGCATCGAGTACGGAATGATGCAGGCCTACGCCGAAGGCTTCGCGTTGATGGAGCGCAAGCAGGAGATGGAACTGGACCTGGCGCAGGTGGCCGAGGTATGGCGCCACGGCAGCGTGGTGCGTTCGTGGTTGCTGGACCTGAGCACCGAAGCACTCAAGCGCAACCCGTCGCTGGATGGCATCGCACCGTACGTGGAGGATTCCGGCGAAGGCCGCTGGACCGTCGCCGAAGCGATTGCGCTGGACGTGCCGGCACCGGTGATCACCCTGTCGCTGCTCGAACGCCTGCGTTCGCGTGAATCGAACTCGTTCACCGACCGCCTGCTGTCGGCGATGCGCAACGAATTCGGCGGCCACGCCATCAAGAAGTCGTAAGCACCGGTTTGACGTAGATCCACGCATGGCGTGGATCTACTGTGTCGACCAAGGTCGACACCCACCAAGAGCAGGCAATGCCGTGTCGACCAAGGTCGACACCCACCAACAGCCGCGTGAACCTGTCGAAGGCGGGGTGGGTCCGGTTGCGGGGGCGTGAGCCGCATGGATGCGGCG
>RCUO01000813.1_pt1 | contig 13776 bp, 15 predicted proteins | sample 2166161 | NCBI WGS metagenome assembly RCUO01 (sample SAMN09932617, study PRJNA488358) | compost metagenome | feature: garden; material: soil; isolation source: compost soil in cyclohexanecarbonitrile-enriched culture | place: Germany: Experimental Botanical Garden Goettingen | collected 2016-01-27 | reverse complement strand
CGACGATCGGAACCGGGAAGGTCAGGGTGGGCGGCGGCAGTGTCGGGTCGAGTTTTTCCGTGCCGAATTCTTCGAACAACAGCAGTTGCTGAGTGTAGGGCTGCGCCCCGAACAACGGGCTGGGCTTGCCGTTGGTGGGGATCTTGAACGATGTCTGCAGCGCTGGCGGCAGCACGTTGTCGGTCGTCGGCGTGGTGCGGGTACCATACACGCCATTGGGCAGGGCGAAGGCGCCCGTATTGGCGGGTGGCATGGCCTCTACGGCATCCACCGCGGCCTGGGGGTCGGCCGGCGGATTGGTAAACGCCGAGGGGTCCGTCGGTGATGGCGGGCCGAAATCATCCAGTGGTGCGGCGTCTGCCGTGGCCAGGGTAAAGAACATCGCACAAGGCAGGCTTGTTTTGCGCAGCAAGTAGAAGGAATTGCCTGGTTGAGTCGTGCGTTTCATGTTTCACCCCTCGCGTGATGTCCCGTCGTCTCCCTGTCCGGGACGACTGCTGTTGTGGGCACAAGTGGGGGACGTGCAACTAATGAGCCATCACCCGGAAAAAGAAAAAATCCAGGTAAATGAACAAGTTGTTGTCTGGGGGGCCGGCAGCAGAAGGGGGGGATATTCCTCCAAAATGGTGGTGATTACCCGGAAGGGTGGGTGAAGTACCCCAGTTATGGGGAATGTGGCAGCGCGGCTTGAATGTTTAAGCTGATATCATTCAAGAAATACCGGTTGAGCAGAAAAACATGAATCGTCGCAAGAAAATAAAGCAGCTGCTGAAGGCTCACGCGAAAAAGGCCAGTGCCAAACTGGCACCGCAAAACAAGGATAAGTACATCAGCAAGGCTGACCGGTTGAAGCTGGCTGCCGAATCCGCTCAAGACCCGGTTGTTGCCTGCGACAGCTGATCCCGGCAGAGCCAGCCCCCTTTTTCGAATCAGGGGGCCTTGTCACCACCCACTCAGCGAATACCGGCACCCGCCATGGACTCCGGCACCCACTGTGCCGTCGATAGTGGCTCGATGTAGCGGATGCCGCCATGAGGGCCGACCACGCCATTGATGTTGTAGGTGCCTTTCGACAGGTCGTACGTCATGAAGGGCGTGGCATCCGGGACTTGCTGGTCATAGCTCTGGCTGAAGAAAGCGAAGGAGCCACGATACAGCTGGCCACGGGTGTCGTACTGGTCGGAGGCCACCGCGGCCCAGGTATCTTCATCCAGGTAAAAGCGGCGCTTGTGGTAGATGTGCTTTGCACCGGGCTTGAGATTGCCCTCCACGACGTAGACCCGATGTTTTTCCCAGCGAACGAAATCCGGGGCAATGAAATTCGGCGTGGTCAGGGATTTGGCGTCGCGAGCGTAGGTGAGCTTGTAGGTGTTGTAGGGCACGATCATTTCCTGCTTGCCGACCAGCGTCCAGTCATACAGCTCAAGCGCACGGGCAGTACCGGGGTTAGGGGTGTCGTAGGCCAGGATCGAAATCTGTTTGACCCGGCGCTGGGCCGGCATGTATTGCCAGGCGCGGCCGGGAAACTCCGTTGCATTGGTGGCGTTCTTGAGCATGATCGACTCGCCGGCTCGGCGCGCAGGCCCGGTATAGGACAATTTCAACTGATAATAAATGTCCGAGCTGTTGAACGGCTTGGACATGTTCTCGTAGATCGGGAAGGAGACGAATGCCTCGCCGGTGACCGCAAGGCTCGGTACGCCGGCTGTGTCGACCGTCCAGGAGTCGTACTTGGAATGGATGTTGACGCCCTGGTAGCGCAGCAGGAAGTTCCACATCGCTTCGGCACCTGATTGCGGGATCGGGAACGGCACCCCGGGCATCACATTGTCGATGGCGATCCCGCCGTTGAGGGACCTGGCATGGGTGGCATTGCGGCGGCTGTTGTCCAGTACCGCCTGGGGCAGCGAAGCCGTGCGGTGGGTCGGATACACGTCGATGCGAAAGCCGGGGTAGCGCCTGGCCAATGCTACGGTCGTGGCGGTGAGCATGCCTTTGTACGAATCGACGTTCTTGCCGTTGATCACCAGCAGCGGTTTTTCGCCCGCAAAGGGGTCCGGGCGCATGCTGTCGCCGGACTTGTAGCCGGGCGGGGCAGTGGTCAGGCCGCCGTTGTAGGGCGGAATGGAGCCATCGGCATTACCGGCTTTTTCGGCTCCCACCCACGTCAGGCTGGTGCCCAGCCGGGCGGCTTCCTGGCTCGAGACATAGGCCTGGGCATCGATGGCCAGCGCCATGAGGGGTACGGCAGCCAGAAGAGTTTTCACGAATTTCATATTGTTGTTCTCCTGCCTGGTGTTCCAGGCAACTCGTGACTCCGGCGCAGCCGTCGCTTACGTCGACTCGTCGCCAGAGACCTTTTCAGTACTGCCATTAGATAACCCCCGTGTCAGGGGCGCTTTTCATTCGACGACAGCCCCTTGGCTATTGATGACAGGCCCGGTTGGTCCCGGCGCGCATTCGATGGCGTGATCGCTGGGAGTGACCATCTCTTGTTTGTATTTCCCAACGGAATCATTGAGTTACCCAATGGTCATAGCCAAGGCTCCGGATGAACGTCTCGAGCAGCCGTGCCCCTTCCATAATCCCGACATTCAGGACGTTTTCATGAATCGCGCAGCAATCTTGATCTTGGCCATTTCCAGCGCCGTGTTGTTGGGAGGCTGCGGCCCGCATTGGGATGACGGAGAACGGTACGGGCGATATCACGATCATGATCATCGACGTGGTGACGACTGGAGAGGGAACGATGATCGAGGTTATGACCGTGACTATGATCGTCGTGGCTATGATCGTAGCGACTATGATCGCGATCACCGTCGCTACCGTGATCGCGATGACAATGACGACTGACAGGTTCAACGCCATTGAAAAGCAGGGTGTTATGGGGCGCTGCAGTTAAACCTGGCCCACCGCAGAGCCTGTGCCCGATGGCTCCGACGTTCCATGGACAGCAATACGCAGCGAATAATTTGCAGCCCGTCTCATACCTGGCACTAAAGTGAACAAATCATTGAAAAAAACCGCTATAAGCTTTACATAAATGTGAAACTAGATGGCACATTGCTAGCAATCAGTCAGTGAGTTTCGGCAGTATTTGGCTCAGGGAGCCCTGATGAGTTTTCGTACATTGACCGACTCCCGGCGGCATTCGAGCCATTGCGAAGTGGCCGCGCTCCAACCCATGGTGAATCCTGATGCTGTCGGCATGGCTTACGCCGGCAACGACGACTCGATCGAACACGTGCTGGACTCAGCGCGCCACTGGGCCCACAGCACTGCCTGGGTGTTCTACCGCGCCGGCGAACAAATGCATTGGGTCGGGCAAGGCGACCCGCAGGCGCAATGGCCTTCGAGCATTGCCAATGAGGCGTTTGAAGCCTTTTGCCGGACTTCGAACCTGCATCGTTGGCCGACCGGCAGAGGCGAAAGTGAGCTGGGTTGGCTGCTCGCACCCGTCAATGAAGCTGCTGAACCTGCGTTCGCGGACTTTGCCCGGCGCCTGGGCATCGAGCTACAGACCAATACCCTGGCCCGTGCGCAGATCACCCAGCGTGTGCTGTATGAAATTACCTATCTGGCCAGTTCGACCCGTGACCGTTCTGTGTTCCTGGTGGGGGTTCACCGTCTGCTGGCCAGCCTGATCGACGCCGAGAACTTCTATCTCGCGCTGTATAACCCGCACACTGGCAAGATCGATTACCCGTATTACGTCGACATCATCGACGTCGATGCCCTGGAATCGGAAAACCATGAATACCTGGACCCTTCGCGCCTGTCGTTGACCGGGCAGGTGTTGACCACTGGCCAGCCATTGTTGATCGACGCCGCCGGCATTCTCGCGGCCCAGGCACAAAACCGTTTCCACTGCGTGGGTGATCGTCCCGAGTTCTGGATGGGCGCACCGTTGAAAAATGCCTCCGATGACGTGTTTGGCATGCTGGCGATGCAGGTCTACGACGTTTCGCGCATCTACAGCGCTGAAGACCGCGCGTTGTTTCTGGTGGTCGCCCGTCACGTGGCCATGGCGCTGGACCGGATCCTGCACCGGGAGGACCTGGAAGAAACGGTGATGCGTCGCACCCTGGAACTGTCCGCACTCAACGATGCATTGCGCCAGGAAGTGGCGGACCGCGAACGCGCCGAACATCTGCAGAGCGCGCTGTTCCAGATTGCCGAACTGTCCAGCCAGCCCGGTGACATGGCCGAGCTGTTCAAGACCCTGCATGGCATCGTCGGTGATTTGCTGTTCGCGCAGAACTTCTATATTGCGCTGTTCGACGACGCCACCGGCGAAGTGACTTTTCCCTATTACGTGGATGAACGGAAGACGACCTGCCCGCCGGCACGGCGAGGGCGCAGGGGCCTGACCGAGTATGTGATCCGTCAGCGCCGACCTTGCCTGATCGACGTTGCCGAGGCCGAACGATTGCACGCGCAGGGTGAAATCGAAATTGCCCATGAGTCTGTGCGCTCTTACTCCTGGCTGGGCATTCCCTTGTTCGAAGACGACGCGGTGCGTGGCGTGCTGGCGGTGCAAAGCTATACCTCGCAGGTGCGCTATACCCCGCGTGATCAGGAACTGCTGACGTTCGTGTCGCGGCACATCGATACAGCGCTGTCGCGACGCACGGCCGCTGAAGCGATCCATGCCGCCAACCTCAAGCTCGAAGCGCGGGTGCAGAGCCGCACCCGCGAACTCGATCACGCCAATGCCAAGTTGCAGCACGAAAACGCCCACGATGCGCTGACCGGGCTACCGAATCGCACCTACCTGCAACAGCGCCTCAATCTGGCCTGGTCGCGGTTCGGCAGCGAGGGCGGGCACCTGGCGGTGATGTTCATCGATCTGGACCGCTTCAAGATGGTCAACGACAGCTTCGGCCACCATTTTGGCGACCTGCTGTTGATGCAGGCGGCCCAGCGATTGCGCGGTTGTCTGCGCGAGACCGACATGCTGGCACGCCTGGGGGGCGATGAGTTTTCGGTACTGGCGCCCGAGGCCCCGCTGGATGTGATGATCGAAATCGCCGAACGGATCCTGGTGGCGTTCGACCTGCCGTTTTTCATCAACGGCCATGAGGTTTTTTCTTCCTGCAGCATCGGTATCGTCAGCGCCGACAGTCAGTTCCATCACGAGCCCGCCGACTTGCTGCGCGATGCCGATGCGGCGATGTACCGGGTCAAGAGTGCCGGGCGCGACAGCTACGCGGTGTTCAACCAGGAAGTGCGCCGTGAAGTCTCGGACCAGGTCGAGCGTGAAGGGGCCTTGCGCAACGCGCTCAAGCGTACTGACGAACTGCTGCCGTATTTCCAGCCGATCGTCAGCGTCGAAACCGGCGAGCTGCTGGCCCTGGAGGCGCTGATCCGTTGGCATCAGCCGGGCGGCCGGGTGATCGCGCCGGGCGAGTTCCTGCCGGATGTCGAAGGCTTGCGCCTGATCGGTCGACTGGACCTGTACATGCTGACCAGCATTGCCGCAATCCTCGCGCAGCCCGAGCACGCCAATTGGCCTGCGGTTCACGTCAACTGTTCCAGCTACAGCATGACGCGCCCCGACTTCGCCAGTGAGGTGCTGGAACTCTTGGCGCAGCACCAGGTGTCGCCATCGCGGATCTGCCTGGAACTGACCGAAGGGGCGCTGGTCGCCGAGCCGGCGATCGCCCGACAGACCATGCAGCAACTGGCCGACAACGGCATGTCGGTGGTGCTCGATGACTTCGGCGCAGGGTTTTCTTCCCTGAGCTATGTGCATCAGTACCGTTTCAGCGGTTTGAAAATCGACAAGTCGTTCATCCTCGAGCTGACCAGCAGTTCCCGCAGTCGCGCGATCGTCCGGGCGATTGTGCGGATGGCCGAGTCGCTGGACCTGAGTGTGGTGGCCGAAGGCGTCGAAGATGAAGCGACGCTGGAGCTGCTGCGTGAAATGGGCGCAGGGCAGGCCCAGGGTTATCACCTTGCCAGGCCGATGGCGTTGAAGGCGCTGTTGGCGAGTGAACTGCTCGGCCGCCAGGGATCAAGCGGATATCATGGCGCAAGCCAATACGGATGAACATTTTTCAAGGGAGGGACTCATGGCATCAGGGCAATGTCTTTGCGGGGCGGTACGCTTTTCCCTCGCGGTTGAACCACGATTTTTCTATCGCTGCCATTGCACGCTGTGCCGCAAGCAAACCGGGGTCGGCCATAATCTCGCCACACTGGTCAACGCTCGCGACTTTCGATGGGAAGACGGGCAAGAGGCGATCACCGGTTGGCGCAAATCCACCGGGTACAGAAATGATTTTTGCTCGCGATGTGGCTCGACCGTGCCTAATGTACTTCGCGAAACACCTTATTTCTGGATTCCGCTCGGACTGCTCGACGCCGGGCTGAGCATGGAATGCATTGGAGATTTCTGCACCGATGACGCGATGCCATGGGATGAACAACGCTCGGAAAAAAGTCATTGCGCAGCCCCGGAATCACTGGGGTTTCTTCTGCATGAACTCCAGGTCAATGCCTGACCCGGAAACGGTTCACCACTGTCCGCTACCCGGAGTGCCGAATGCCGTCCATCTCCACGCCCCTGGTGGCGCTGTTTGTGCTTTGCCTGGCGCTTGAAGTGCCGGCCCAGACCAGCGACTGCCCGGCTGGCGAGAGACAGGTGTGCCTGGACGGCTGCATCTGCCTGCCGGACATGGTGCCCGAGGATATCTACCAGATCGCGACGCCGGCCCTGGCGCTGTGGCTGACCCAGGCCCGCGATGAAGCCGCCACCGCCGGTACCCAATCCATTCCGGCGCACATCCGTGAGCAACTGCTGCCCTGGTACGATCCCGGCGTCCTCGATGCCGCGCGCTACAAAATCAGCGACAACGGCCAATTCAGCGCCGCCACAGCCATGCTGCAAAACCCCGATGTCGGCGCCGTGACGCTGATCGACATCATCCTCTTTCGCGACCCCCAAGCCGCAGAAACGGACGTCGCGCTCTGGGCTCACGAGCTCAAGCATGTGCAGCAATATCAGGAATGGGGTGTGCAGGGATTTGCCCAGCGCTATACCCATGACTTCAATGCCGTGGAGGCACCGGCTTATGCCATACAGGCCGAGGTCAGGCGGGCGGTGCGCAAAGGGGCTGACTGAAGCCGTCCCGGCTCAGCCCCCGTTTGGTGCAGACGATAAATCTGATCACCGAGAAATTCACGCCCCCCATGGCCGCAATCGAAATGGCGAGCAAGAGGTGCCGGGTTTTCATGCTGATTTTCCTTGATCGATCGTTGAGGAATGACAGCTGACCAACCACAGCACCAGGGCTGTCCCACTGATCGAGGCACCCAGCAGGCTGACGGCTGTCCAGCCCCAGTGCGCATACACCTGGGTCGCGGCCGCGGCGCCCAGTGCGCTGCCCACCGAGTAAAAGCACATGTAGGCGCCCACCATGCGGCTTTGGGCGTCGGGGCGTGCGGCAAAAATGAAGCTCTGGTTGGTCACGTGTACGGCTTGCACCGCGAAGTCGAGCAGGACCACTGCGCACACCAGCGCGATCAGTGATGTCTGCGCGAACGCGATGGGCAACCAGGACAGCGTCAGGATCACCAGCGAAAGGCCGGTCACGCGTTGCCCCAGCCCCTCGTCGGCCCAGCGACCGGCGCTTCTGGCAGCAAGAGCACCGGCGACGCCGGCCAGGCCGAACAGGCCGATGGCTGTGTGCGACAGCGACAGCGGAGGCGCGCTCAATGGCAGCACCATGGATGTCCACAACACCGAAAACGCGGCAAAGATCAGCAAGGCCAGCAAGCCCCGGATGCGCAAGACCGGTTCGGTCATGAACAGCCTGAACATCGAACGGATGAGTGCCGGGTAGGTGTTTCGGTTGCGTGGAGACACTGTGGCGGGAAGCACTTTCCAGAACACCGCCGCGAGGGCCAGCATCAAGCCCGACGAAACGAAATACACGGCGCGCCAGCCGGCCAGGTCGGCGATCAGCCCAGAGGTAAACCGCGCCAGGAGAATGCCCAGGACAATGCCGCTGGTGACGGTGCCCACGGCCTGGCCCCGTTGTGACGGCGTTGCCAGCACGGCGGCATAGGCCACCAGCACTTGAACCATCACCGCCAGCAATCCCACGATGACCATGGCGCCCAACAGGGTCAGCCATTGCTGCGCTGCACCGACCCCCGCCAGTGCAATCGCAGACAGCAGTACTTGCGTCAGGATCAACCCCTTGCGGTTGAGCAAGTCACCCAGCGGGACGATGAACAGCAACCCCAGCGCGTAACCGACCTGGGTAGCCGTCACCACGACCCCGATCATCGATGAGGCAACCCCCAGGCTCTGCGCCATTGAGTCGAGCAGGGGTTGAGCGAAATACACGTTGGCGACCGCAAGCGCGCAGGTGACGGAAAACAACAGCGTAAGTGACGGAGAAAGCCCGGCAGAGCTGTCTGCGCGGGCACTTTCTCCATTATCCGTAGAGGGCAGGCCCGGAGCCTGTGTGGCGAAAGGGCAGGTGGCTGAATCGGCATCGGCTGTCACATGAGCCTCCGTGGCGCTAAACTGGTTTTAATTTAAAACCTGATTGTATTGTTATCTAATCAGGTTTTAAATTGCAACCACTTTGCTCGGGATTGCACGGCAGGCCCGGCAGGCCCGGCAATCCTCATCCGGAAGGTCAATACGATGGTCGAAGACACTTCATCCCACAGCAGCGAATGCCCGGTAGCCAGAACACTGGAGGCCATTGGGGATCGATGGTCGCTGATGATCATCCGCGACGCATTCGACGGTATTCGCCGATTCAGCGAATTTCAAAAAAGCCTGGGGGTGGCCAAGAACATTCTGGCATCACGCTTGAAAACCCTGGTTGAGGTCGGTGTATTCGAGGTTCAACCCGCGTCAGACGGTAGTGCCTACAAGGAATACGTGCTTACGGAAAAAGGGCGGGCGATCTTTCCGGTGGTGGTCAGCATGCGGCAGTGGGGTGAACGTTACCTGTTCAAGCGCGAAGAGACGCGTTCTGTGCTGCTGGACAACGAGCGCGGCCAGACCCTGATGCCGATTGAAGTTCGCTCCTCAAGCGGTCAGAAGCTTGGGCCGTCCGACTGCCACAGGGTCAGGGTGGTTGCCGACGAGTCGTGAAACGATGGCCCATGCGTTCGAGGGGGCAGTCGTTGTTCAATTTTTGAATTGTTTTCGGCTTGGCGCTGTATGGCCCGCGCGGAGGTAGGGCGGTACCAGGCCGTTGAATCAGTCGAGCAGTGACACCAGCCGAGGTTCGATTGACTGTGCAGACAGGTCCAGCAGCGCGAGGGTGACCGGTAGCTTGAAGCGTCGACGCCCGGCGCTGCCCGGATTCAGGAACAGTCGTTCGCCGCGCCATTCGATGCCTGGTTTATGGGAGTGGCCGCAGATCACCAGGTCGATACGCTCATCTGGATGGATTGCAACGTCGGCGATGTCATGCACCAGCAGCACCTTCCAGCCGTTGAGGTCCAGGCGCAGACAGTCGGGCAGCTCGCGCGCCCAGGGCGCGTCCAGGTCATTGTTGCCACGCACCCCGTGCACCGGTGCAATGGCCGCCAATTGGTCGAGGATGTGTGCGCTGCCGATGTCGCCGGCGTGAATGATGCCATCGCAGCCCAGCAGGGCGGCGATGGCTTCGGGGCGAAGCAGGCCGTGGGTGTCGGAGATGACACCGACTTTCATTGCTGACGGTTCGAGCGGCATTCTGACGGGCCTGTCTGCTTCGCGATTGTTGCCGCCACTAACTTTGCGGCACTACCCGCGCATCGTTACCGCTGCCCTCGACATAAACGTTCAGGCCTTTTGTCAGCGCCGGATTGATTGGCTGGGTCACCTGAACCAGTACGCCGCTTTGGGTCCGGACGATGATCTGCTGAGCGTCTACGGGCTGATCATACTTTTTCTTTTCGACGTAATTGCCGCCAACCCCGCCGGCGAGGGCGCCGGCAACCATCGCCACATCCCGACCGGTGCCCTGGCCGACCAGGCTTCCCAAGGCTAAACCGCCAAGACCGCCCAATATGGCGCCGACGCCGCTATCGTGATTGGTCTGCATCTGGGTGAGTGTAATCTGCTCGATTTTCCCCGAACGAATCTGTGTCTCGCCAGCGCCTCCGCTCCCGGCGCCGACCGCGGCACAGCCGCCAAGCACCAGTCCAAGAAACGTAACCGACAGCCAGGAAGCGAAAGTTTTCATCGTCGAACTCCATTTTCAGGGGAATAGATCATGCAAACGCTTCAATTCACGTTAGACGAAAAAGCCTGATGCATTCGGTTCTTTCACTTGGCCTGATTCGATGGATAAAGACCGGCAAACCGCGCAATCACGACACCCACGTAAAAAACGCCGGAAAATTCTTCGACCATCACCAGTGAACGGGCATGGTTGGTCAACGGGATAAAATCACCGTAACCGGTGGTTGTGAGTGTCGTGAAGCTGAAATAGATCAGCTTGAAGAACGTGCCGGGCTGTGTGAAGTCGAGGTGACCAGGGCCGAATGAACCAGCGCTGGATACTTCGACCAGGGCATAAACGAAGGACCAGACGAAGGCCAGCATGATGTAACCCGCAAGCGCGCCATGCAGCTTGTCGGCAGAAATTGGCCCTCGCTTCAGAATATAGCGAAGCACTGCGCTAAACGAGGCGGCAAGAGACGCCGTATAAGCTATCCCGGCAAGGCCAAGAATCGCGGTACTCCCAGCCAACAACGCCGCCCATTGAAGACCAACCCCAAGCAACGCCAGACCCAGCTTGAGGATGAAGCCCCGCCGAGTCTGCCTGGTGGCGAAAGCACCCACGAGCAGCACCATTGAAAACAGAATGCCAAGCAACGTACGAGCAAATAGACCTTCCTCGAGAAAGGGAAACAGCAGGATCAATCCCAGCAAGAGCAGCAATAGATAGGTGCAGGGACCTTTCCCTATAAGCATCTGAGCTAAACCCTCGTCGGAGTCGGGTTTATCTTGCGGATCTGTCATATCGGTTTCCCAAAGGGCCAAGTAGTGCTTCGGACCTGACGTCGCACGGTTGAAGTCAGACTTGGCTTCAGAATAGTCGGCAGTACGATTCAAGTCGTGAATGGGTGTGGAATGCTCTAGTCCGCGCCTTCAGGCAACCCCTGTCGTGAAACTGTAATATTGCAGTCATAGAATTGACATGAGTGATTACATTTATTACAGATGGCCTTTGGCCTTTTCATGGATGAGCAAGCCTTATGCGTCGTGTCGTATTCAATCAAAAAGGCGGCGTTGGAAAATCCAGCATCGCCTGCAATCTTGCCGCTGTGAGTGCAGCCGAAGGGTACCGAACGCTGCTGGTTGATCTCGATCCCCAGGCAAACTCGACTCACTACCTCACCGGGCTGAGCAACGAGCGTATTCCTGCCGGCATAGCCGATTTCTTCAAACAGACGTTGTCCGGCGGCTTCGAAGGCAGGCGCAATCGGGTGTCCATCACCGAGACCCATTACAACAACCTCCACCTGGTGACGGCGAGTCCCGATCTGGCAGACCTGCAATCAAGACTCGAAAGCAAGTTCAAGATCAACAAGCTGCGCAAGTTGCTGGTTGGGCTGTCCGAGGATTATGAGCGCATCTATATCGATACGCCGCCTTCACTGAACTTCTACACCTTCAGTGCTTTGGTGGCGGCAGACCGGTTGCTGATTCCATTCGATTGCGACAGTTTTTCTCGCCAGGCGATCTACCGGGTCATCGCTCAAGTCGAAGAACTGCGACTCGATCACAATGAGTCCCTTGAAGTGGAAGGGGTGGTGGTGAACCAGTTCACCGGGCACACCGGGTTACACCAGACTCTCGTCAATGAGCTGTTGGCCGAAGGCTTGCCAGTGCTGCCGATTTATCTCAGCAGTTCCGTCAAGATGCGCGAGTCTCACGAAGTGTCTGTTCCCATCGTGCATCTGGCCCCGCGCCACAGACTCTCGCTGGAGTACGCGGGCTTGCTGGATGCACTGGAGCGGGCGGCCTGACAGCGAGTCGCTGTCTACGCACTATTGCAAGCCGCCCGTTACGAACCTGTACTCCGATCAGAAGTATTTGAGCCAGGCGATATCACGACGACGAGCCTTCAATGCGGCAAACCAGCGCACAGGTAGATACAGCGTTATAGCCAGGAGTGCGGCCGTCAGCCACACAGCCCAGATACTGGCGAAACCGAAGTAGTTGCCCTGATTCAAACCGAACAACGCCACATGGGTCAGGTACAGCATTTTCAGCGCGTAAAGATGGAGCAGGTAGAAGAACATCGGCGCCGCGCCAAATACCGCCAAAGTACTGATCCACTTGCGTTGCTGAGCCCGCTCAAAGCCAAGCAGCAGCAACAGGCCCACCCCTAGCGTCAGCGAGAGGAACAGCAGGGAAGGCGGGTACTTTGTGATGTTGAAGAAACTCATGAGGGTGTGTGTGGTGCTTTCATGGAGCACCCAATGTGCCTCGCCATAACCGTTGACCAGGCGCAGTGCGATGAAACCGGTCAATGCGCTGGCCCCGGCCAGTAACAGATGGCGCTGACGCACGGTGGCCGAGGCCGGGCGTGCGAACCAGGGGCCGATGCAGTAACCCAGGGCGATGACACCGATCCACGGCAGCAGCGGATAGGAAGTGCGCAGGCGTAAGCTGTAGGAGAATTCGATCCAGCCGCGATCATGCAAGATTGCCCAGGGCAGGTGCATCGCTGATCCAGACGGGAAGTGCAGAGAATCGAGCAGGTTGTGCCCGGCGACGATGACCAGGCCCAGCACACACAGGAGTGGCCGGGGTAGCCAGACCAGTGCAGCGAGGGCCGTCATGCTGACGCCAATCGCCCAGATCACCTGCAGGTAGATCACATTGGGCGGGAACTGGAATGTCCAGGCGAAATTCACCAGGGTGAATTCCAGCAGAACCAGGAATAGACCACGCTTGAACAGGAACATCGACACCGCTTTCTTGCCCTGGTGCTTTTCGCCGTACAGATAAGCGGACAGGCCCGTGAGAAGAACGAACACCGGCGCACACAAATGGGCGAGGGTCCGGCTGAAAAACAGCGCCGGTTCGGTGCTGTCGATGACCATCGGGTCGGCTACCTGGCGGTGTAGAAAGAACGTCTCGCGCACGTGATCGAGCAGCATCAATATGATCACCAATCCCCTGAGGGCATCGATCGATAGCAGGCGTTGGCTTAGGCTCGTGGCGGGCGGAATCTGATTGAAGTTTGTCATCGAAAGTCGCAGGCAGGGAGGGTGGATAGCTCTGCCAGCAGCCACCGACAGATTATGTTTGGTTACTGTATAACATAATAGGGGTCTGCCCCGTGAGCGTTCCGCCATTGATTCGATACAGCCTGAAGCGAGCCACGTGGCCGTCAGCGTGATGATGTGAAGTCCCTGACAGTGCTGCGTATCGTCACCGCGAAAACCGGGATTGAGGCTCAGCGTAAGTACGACGAACTGCAAAGCAACTATCACTTGCAGGCGCAACTGGTCAGTTACGCGGGCGACACTGGCATTGATATCGGCCGTTATGCCGACAGTGAGGCGCTTTGCACCTACACCGAGGGCATGACCTCCTATGTGATGCATAACTTGCAGGCACTGGCTTGCCCGCGATGGTCGTTAACGATAACGCGTGTGAACTGGATGAACGCGGCGCACTGGAGTCCATCGCCAGCAGGCTGGCTCCTACAGTTTCCCAGCGTGGACGCGGTCCCTTGTGGGAGCTGGCTTGCCCGCGATGGTCGTTAACGATAACGCGTGTGAACTGGATGAACGCGG
>RCUO01000812.1_pt1 | contig 13783 bp, 15 predicted proteins | sample 2166161 | NCBI WGS metagenome assembly RCUO01 (sample SAMN09932617, study PRJNA488358) | compost metagenome | feature: garden; material: soil; isolation source: compost soil in cyclohexanecarbonitrile-enriched culture | place: Germany: Experimental Botanical Garden Goettingen | collected 2016-01-27 | reverse complement strand
GGCGCTGACCACCGACAAAATCCCCGGCGTGGCGCGCTTTGTGGTGGCGAAAAGCCGCGATATCGACGTGCTGGTGGTGGAAGCGAACATGGATAACGACGTGATCGCTGCGTTCACTGCGCAGGATGTGCGGGTGATCAGCGCCTGACCCTTGATAGTAGTGGGGAAGACAATTCCCCACTTTGTAAAGCTTCCATTCGAGTGGAACATAACAATATTAATTGGCTGTATGGGTAGTAGTGAACTCTGCTCTTCGGATGAATGGGGCAAGGAGAAAGATTACAACCAGCATTACTGCAAGTGCGATGTAAACAATGGGAAAACCTATTTTTTGTGCGATGAAACCGATTGGCGCAGGTGCAAGTAGCGTCCCTAAATAGCCAATAGTGGTCGCAATACTCATTCCAGTACTGATAGTAACATTTGGTTGATTACCGGCAGCAGAAAATGCGATCGGGACGAGATTAGCAATCCCGATGCCACTTATTGCAAAAGCTAAAATTGCTTGTAAAGGGTTGTTTACTATTGCTGCTGTAAACAGACCACCACCTGCAATAAGGCTAGAAACACGCACAATAAGTATGGCGCTAAAGCGGTTCCGAAGAGCATCACCCCAATAACGACAAAGGGCCATAGTACCGGCGAAACAGGCAAAGGCGAAACTAGCAACGTCCGTTGTCGCATTAAGGTCTTTCAGCAAATAACGTGATGACCAGTCAACGACCGCACATTCAGGAATCATTGCGAGGAAGGCTATAATCCCAATTATGTAAATGTTGAAATTACCGAGTAAACCTCTTTTCACTATTACTTGGTAAGTTTTAGGCCTCGCATCCTTAAGAATGAGAGGAGATACGGCTAGTGTAAGTGCAAATGCAACACTGCAAATGATTAATATATGTATTAGGAAACCAAAATTTTCAACAAGGTAGCCGCCAACTAATCCAGCAATGGAAAGACCAATGCTCCAGAAGCAATGACAAGAAGATAGCACCGCACGGGAGTGTGCTTTTTCTACAGCTACCGCATTTGAGTTCATAGCGACATTCATTCCACCTATCGTTGCACCCAGAAAAAATAATGTAGGTACCAATATAATAATGTAAGGTGATAATCCGACAGGAATAAGTGCGACAGAAGCGATAAGAGAGAAAATGCGTAAGATATGCTGCGACGCAAATTTTGACATTAGAAAGCCAGTAAGAGGCATCATGCTAAGCGCACCCAGACCAAATATTAGAATCATATTGATCCTACCCGCGAATAGTGGACACGCGACTAAGTGAGTAAACTCTCAATCAGAGGTGACTCATGACAAAACCAGCATCAACCAGTAAGAAGCCACGCAAACAGCACACGCCAGAATTTCGCAACGAAGCCCTGAAGCTTGCTGAACGTATCGGTGTCGCGGCCGCTGCCCGTGAACTCAACCTGTATGAATCCCAGCTCTATGCATGGCGCAGTAAGATTAATAATGCCCGCTGCTCTTCCGAACGTGAGCAGGAAATGTCCGTTGAAATTGCCCGTCTTAAACGCCAGCTGGCTGAGCGGGACGAGGAACTGGCCATTCTCCAAAAGGCCGCGACATACTTCGCGAAGCGCCTGAAATGAAGTATGTCTTTATTGAAAAGCATCGGGCTCAATTCACCGTCAAAGCCATGTGTCGCGTATTGCGGGTTGCCCGCAGCGGCTGGTATGCCTGGCGTCTGCGTCATCATCAGATAAGCCGGAGACAACAGTTCCGTCTGGTCTGTGATGCTGCTGTCCTGAAAGCATTCAGCGGTGCAAAACAGCGTTATGGCGCTCCACGACTTGCGGATGAACTTCCGGCGTACAACGTCAAAACCATTGCCGCCAGCCTGCAGCGTCAGGGACTTCGCGCAAAAGCTGCCCGTAAGTTCAGTCCGGTCAGCTACAGCGAGCACGGTCTGCCAGTGTCTGACAATCTGCTGAAGCAGGATTTTTACGCCGGAGGCCCGAACCAGAAGTGGGCAGGAGACATCACATACTTGCGCACCGATGAGGGCTGGCTGTATCTGGCGGTGGTCATTGACCTGTGGTCCCGTGCCGTCATTGGCTGGTCAATGTCACCGCGGATGACAGCACAACTTGCCTGCGATGCGTTACAGATGGCGCTCTGGCGGCGAAAGCGCCCGGAAAATGTCATCGTACATACGGACAGAGGCGGGCAGTATTGTTCAGCGGACTATCAGGGGTTACTGAAGCGTCATAAACTGCGTGGAAGCATGAGCGCGAAAGGTTGCTGTTATGACAATGCCTGCGTGGAAAGCTTCTTTCACTCGCTGAAAGTAGAATGTATCCACGGGGAACGCTTTATCAGCCGGGAAATAATGCGGGCGACGGTGTTTAATTATATCGAGTGTGATTACAATCGCTGGAGACGTCACAGCGCCTGTGGCGGACTCAGCCCGGAACAGTTTGAAAACCAGAACCTCGCTTAGGGCCGTGTCCACATTACGTGGGTAGGATCATATCATCGTATTTATCTAATAAAGACAAAATCTCTGAAGAGGAGGCAACAGTAGCACAATAACTTGCAAGCCACTCTAATGCACGTTGCGTATCTTCTGATGAAGGGGCAAAAACACAATCATCAGGGACCCATACATTATATCCCCGAAAAAATGCATCAGCGGCAGTGGTTTGAACACAAACATGAGTTTGTAGGCCGGTGACAATGACTGTTTTAACACCAAGTTCTTGAAGGGTTTCATCAAGATTATTGTTGAAGAATCCACTATCTCTGCCTTTAACCACTATCTTATCTGAAGGATAATAGATGCTATCAATAATTTTATTTTCTGGCCTACCTGCCAGAGCAGGAATTCCTGCTTCGCGATTTTTATAACGACGTTGTACTGCCGGGTCATTTGGATCATTTATCAGTTGTAAGTGAATGATAGATTGGTTCTTCTTACGCATGCCGTCTAAGAACTCGTTGAAATAAGTTAGTTTACTTTTCAATTCCTCTGGCGATTTAGTAATTTTATAGGTGAATTCATACTGTAAATCATTCGTTAATACCGCGACTTTTGGCATGATTATGACTTCCTGTATTTTTGTGGTTTATAGATGAGTAGTAGGCATAAATCTGAAAGTTATACAGGTACAATTTAACCATTGACCTGACTTAGTTATCATGTCACTTATTAAATGGATATGTATAATTCCATTATGTTTGGATTCGATAAATGGCCGGAATAGATATCAAACTGTTACGTGCATTTGTGACGTTGACAGATAAAGGAAGTTATCAAAAGGCAGCTGAAAGTCTATTTCTGACACAACCTGCCTTATCTAAGCAAATTAATAAGTTAGAGGAGCTAACGGGAGGGATTCTTTTTCTGCGAGGTCGGCATGGTGCAACGCCGACGCATGCGGGACTTCTCCTGTACCCTAAAGCAATTGACCTGTTAAACAGTTATGCTGAATTTATGTCATTCACACAGGCAATACATCAAGCCAATACAGATAAATTAATGCTTGGGTTCGGCCTCTCCACATTCCAAAATGCACCAGTGTGGATTAACATTTTCCGCAAAAAGTTTCCAGAGTGCGATGTGAATATTCGTCAAATTTCATCTACCGTTCAGGTGAAAATGTTAGAGGAAGGAACGTTGCATGCGGGTTTTTTACGTTTACCGGTACCCGACTCTCTGGCATACCGCGTTTTACATGATGAAAAATTGATGCTTGCCCTGCCTTCATGTATAGACGATGGGCAAGAAAATATCCCGCAGATACTTTCATCTTATCCGCTTTTACAGATTGAACCTGCTATGAGCCCTTGTCTTGCAGAGCAAACAGCGCACTTTCTGAAAACCAATCATCTGAGCGCTTCGCCCGTGTCTGCGACAGAGGATATTCCGTCTTTACTTGCACTAATTGCTGGCGAAAATGGTGTTGCATTTTTACCTGCCAGTATTAGCAATATCCTGCCTGCGGGCGTAAGACTGATCTCCCCCGGAGTCAGTCAAACGTGCTGGCGTATCGGTGTGGCGTGGGATCCGAAAATAGCCAACCGACTACGTGATGATTTTTTACAGATAATCCATGACAACGAAATGCTGGCATAAGTCTTGAGAACGAGTACTAACGCACCTCAAACACCACCGCCGTCCAGTTGATTCGGGTGTTTTCCGGAAACGCGGGGTAGGGGTCAATGCGGGTACAGGCGCCCGCCCAGATAAACGTATCTTCATCTATCCGATACCAGTGGGGATTGCCCTGCACCGCATCGCCCAGCACCGCAGCCTGTACGCTGACGTAACTCCCCGCCGGCAGCGCGTCGGCAACGGGGGCGAAAACGGACGGACTCTCTTTGCGGGTACACACTCCCATCAGAGTATTCACACTGCCGGAAACGGGTAGTTCAGTAAACGGGCTCATCGCAGGCCTCATAACAACACGCTCTTAGGGTTAACGATACAAGTCGCGGTTAATCTGGCGCTCACGATAAAGCGTGAAACTGTCAGGGCGTGTCATGCGAATGGCTTAAGCGGCGGGTTTTCATCGCCGCTTGACCCACGACAAGGCAATGCATCGGCGTCTCTTTCTATAATCAGGCCCGTTTGTCTTCTTACTGGTGTTACCCATGGCGTATCAACTCAACCTGAACTGGCCGGAATTTTTAGAAAAATACTGGCAAAAAAAACCGGTCGTTTTAAAAAACGCACTGCCGAATTTTATCGATCCAATCAGCCCGGATGAGCTGGCAGGGCTGGCGATGGAGCCGGAAGTGGACAGTCGCCTGGTCAGCCATAAAGAGGGCAAATGGCAGGCCAGCAACGGTCCGTTTGAGCACTTCGACAACCTGGGTGAAACCGGCTGGTCACTGCTGGCACAGGCGGTTAACCACTGGCATGCACCTGCGGCCGAGCTGGTGCGTCCGTTCCGCGTGTTGCCGGACTGGCGTCTGGACGATCTGATGATCTCCTTCTCGGTGCCGGGTGGTGGCGTGGGTCCGCATATCGATCAGTACGATGTATTTATCATCCAGGGGATGGGCAGCCGTCGCTGGCGCGTGGGTGACAAGCTGCCGATGCGTCAGTTCTGTCCGCATCCGGCGCTGCTGCACGTCGATCCGTTTGAGCCGATCATCGATGAAGATCTGGCTCCGGGCGATATCCTGTATATCCCGCCTGGATTCCCGCATGACGGCTTTACTCACGAAACGGCGCTGAACTACTCCGTGGGCTTCCGTGGGCCGAACGGCCGGGATCTGATCAGTAGCTTTGCCGACTACGCGCTGGAAAACGATCTCGGGAGCGAGCACTACAGCGATCCGGATCTGACCTGCCGTGAGCATCCCGGTCGCGTAGAAGCGTACGAGCTGGATCGTCTGCGTACGATGATGATCGAGATGATCAGCCAGCCGGAAGATTTTAAGAAATGGTTTGGCAGCTTTATCTCCACGCCGCGCCACGAGCTGGATGTTGCCCCTGCCGAGCCGGAATATGCCCCGGAAGAGGTGCTGGATGCGCTGCTGGGCGGCGAAACGCTGACCCGTCTGAGCGGGCTGCGGGTGCTGAACATCGGCGGCAGCTTCTTTATCAACAGCGAACAGCTCGAGACGGCGGATGCGAACGGTGCTGATGCCCTGTGCCGCTATACGGAACTGGGCCAAGCCGAATTCGGCGCTGCGCTGCAAAACCCGGCGTTTGTGGAAGAGCTGACCGGGCTGATTAACCAGGGTTACTGGTTCTTCGACGAATAAGGGTACAGGCGGCGCAGGGCACCGGCCCCACGCCGCCGCTTTTACACCAGCATATGACAGGCTTTCCAGTAACCCAGAAGCCGCTCGTCATCGCTCTCTCGCTCTGCTTTACTTTTCATGGCCCGTGCCAGATTCTCTCTCGACACTTCCTGGCCTTTTTGCACGACCTCTAACACCGCTTCGCCAAGAGCCAGGGATATTTCAGTTCGATTATCTTCACTTACCATATATGTCTCCACGTTGAGTGTGAGAAGGTAATTATGCAGCACAATAACGACGGTAAAATATTAATCATCCTATTCTTATATCTTCATTGCTATCCGTCTGATTATTTTCAGGTAGTCCTTAAATACAGTTAAATCAATAATGTTTCGAAATGCTAATGAAGCGATTAATACGCGTTTTTTAGACTACAGTTAATTTCGTGTGACAAGCCAAATAACCTTTTGAGGAGAATTGATAATGGTAAATAACAGTGAAATCAAGGATCATGCTGAGGTTGTCGCGAGCTGCGGTACGCACGTAGGGGTTGTTGACCATCTTGATGGCTTACGTATCAAGCTGGCGAAAAGCGATCCGGCAGCGGGTGGGCAGCACCACTTTATACCGCTGGAATGGGTCGACAAAGTGGACGGTAATAAAGTGATTCTGAACAAAAATCATGAAGAGGCGACAGCTGACTGGTAATAAGTTTAATTGCCGAAATACCGACGTTGTGATATTTACGCTCTGGCATTGTACCGGAGCGTAATATTGTTAAAACCAGGGTTAAATTTGCCTGCATTGCCGCCGCGTTGAAGGAGTGATACTGTTTTCTTTTTATTCTCTTTCCCCCAGGCGCAGGTATGTCCAACACAACGCTCCACGATCCGGCCACGGCGACGAAAAAGACCTTTTTCGTTGCAGATTTCAAGGTATTTGGTGAGCGCTACGGCATTGACTACCGCTTCCCGCTACTGACGGATGCCTGCGCCACCACCAGCCCCGTGCTGCACGGCGATGTAGAAGAGATGACCCTGCCGTCCGGCATTTCATTAACCCATTCTGACGTGCGCGTCCTGCAACCTTACGAAACCACCTCCCGCCACAGCAGCCCGCTGTATGTGCTGGTGGTGCTGGAAGGCTGCGTAACCCTGACCCTGAGCGGCGAAGTGTATTCTGTGCGCCCCGGGATGGCCTTCAGCGCCAGGCTGAGCGAGCAGCAGGCAATGTCAGCCCGTCATGATGCGGATATCGCCTTGCGCACCCTCTCTTTTGGCGTCTACCCCAACGATACCCGCCGGGAAAGTCTGCTCGCCTCGCTGCTGGAACAGTGGGAAAGTCTCAAGGCTCCGACCTTTGTCTGGCAGGTGCCGGACTTCGTGCTGGCGGGTATTCAACACGCCCGGCAGCGCGAGCGCAGCAGCCTGTCGCGCCAGCTGCTGCTGGAAGGGGTAATGTACCAGCTGCTCGGCCACGGTCTGCACCTGCGCGAGCAGCAGGGGGCGGCGCTGGGGCGTGCGTCAGGCAGCGAGCAGGCCCGGCTGGAGCAGATCCGCCACCTGCTGGAACAGGCCCCGGAGCAGGAATACACCCTCGGCCAGCTTGCCGCCCAGGCGGCGATGAGCCCCAGCAGCCTGCGCAGTAAGTTCCGCCAGACCTACGGCTGCACGGTGTTCGACTACCTGCGCGACTGCCGTCTCGGACTGGCGCGCCGCTACCTGCTGGAAGGTCACAGCGTGCAGCAGGCCGCCTGGATGTCGGGCTATCAGCACGCCACCAATTTTGCCACCGCGTTTCGCCGTCGCTATGGCGTCTGTCCCGGCGCGGTTCGTTCCGGGCGCTAACCCCCTTTCTCCCCGATCGCCAACTCCCTGCGTGCGGTTTGGCATTGCGCATACGTACTCTGGCGGTGCGCATAGCTAACTTCGAAATGAAAAAGGTAATAATTCTTATTAACAATTAGAAATACCTTTGGAGATTTTCATGTTCGCTAAATCGCGGCTGGCACTGCTGGTGGGATGGGTTACCGGGAGCGTCGCTTTCCCGGTACTGGCGCAGGATACGCCGAAAACGGAGACCGTGGTGGTCACCTCGCAGATGCAGAGCGGGGCCACCAAGCTGGCGACGCCGGATATCGAGACCCCGCAGGCGGTGTCGATTGTCACCCGCGAGCAGTTCGAAGAGCAGGGTGCCACCAGCGTGCGTCAGGCGGTGAGCTATACCCCCGGCGTCTACAGCAACCAGATTGGCGCTTCTAACCGCTTTGACTACATCGTGCTGCGCGGCTTCTCCGACGGCAGTCTGGACAACGTCTATCTCGACGGCCTGAAGATGATGGGCGACACCAACTCCCACAGCTCGCTGGTGGTCGATCCCTGGTTCCTCGACAATATCGAAGTGGTGCGCGGCCCGGCCTCGGTGCTATATGGCCGCTCGTCACCGGGCGGAATTGTGGCGCTCACCTCGCGTAAACCGTCGTTCGATGCGGGCGGTGAAATCAAACTGTTCGCCGGGAATAACGAGCAGCGCGGGGCAATGTTCGACTTTACCGGCCCGCTGGACGATAACGACCGCGTGGCGGCCCGCATCAGCGGCATGACCCGCTATGCGGATTCCCAGTTCGATCCCCTGAAAGAGGAGCGTTACGCCCTGATGCCGAGCCTGACCTGGCGCATCACCGATAACACGCGCCTCGATCTGATGGCCTATCTGCACCGCGATCCCGAGGGCGGCAGCCACTCCGGCCTGCCGTACGACGGCACGGTGGTCCCGCACGACGGGCAGCGCATCTCTGACACCTTCTTCGAAGGCGAGGACGATTACGACAAGTACGATCGTCGCGAGAACATGGTCGGCTACAACATTGAGCACCAGTTCGACAGCGGCTGGGCGGTGCGTCAGAAGCTGCGCTATCTGCACACCGACGTGGAGCTGAATCAGGTGTATGCCGCAGGCTGGCTGAACGCCACCGAGCTTAACCGCGGCTATTCCGGCTCTGACGAGAAGATGGACGCCATCACCCTCGATAACCAGATCGACGGCAGCTTCGACACCGGGGCGGTGAATCACCGGGTGCTGATTGGCCTCGATTATCAGGATCGCAGTAACGACACCACCGGCTACTACGGCGGCTTCCCGCCGATCAATGCCTTCAACCCGGTGTACGGCGCGCAGCCGGATTACATCACCATGTACAGCCAGGAGAAGCACAAGCTGCGTCAGACCGGCTACTACCTGCAGGATCAGCTCTCGCTGGACCGCTGGCGTCTGACGCTGGGCGGACGTTACGACCAGGTGAGCGTCTCGAACATCGACAAGCTGAATCATTCCCGCAGCGATCTGGATAAGAACAACTTCAGCAGCCGCGCGGCGCTGTTGTACCTGTTCGACAGCGGGATCGCGCCGTACATCAGCTACTCCACCGCCTTTACCCCGACCAGCTTTGCCGATGCCAACGGCGATCTGCTGGATCCGATGGAAGGCAAGCAGTGGGAAGCGGGCGTGAAGTATGAGCCGGAAGGGATGAACAGCCAGTTCAGCGCCTCGGTGTTCCGCATCAACCAGACCAACATCGCCACCAAAGAGGAGCCGACCGATCCGTACCGTTCCATCGGTGAAATTGAATCTGAAGGGGTGGAGCTGGAAGCGGTAGGGCAACTGACCGACAGCCTGCGCGTGCAGGCGGCCTATACCTACACCGATATCCGCTATAAGAAGAGCAGCCCGGAGGAGCAGGGCAAACGCGCGGTGTATGCCCCGCGCAATATGGCCAGCACCTGGCTGAGCTATGACGTCAAAACCGGCCCGCTTGATGGCCTGACGGTGGGATCCGGCGTGCGTTACGTCAACGGCGTGACCAGCGATCGTCTGAACACCCACACGCTACCGTCGTATACGCTGGTGGATCTGGCGGTGGGTTATGACCTGTCGAAGGTGGGGCTGACGGGGGTGAGTGCCCAGCTGAACGTCAACAACCTGACGGATGAAAGCTACGTGGCGGCCTGTAACTCACTGTCGTACTGCTACTTTGGTGCCGAGCGCAGCATTGTCGGCAGCGTGTCGTGGAAGTTCTGATGTGAATGTTATTTCCCTCTCCCCTATGGGGAGAGGGTTAGGGTGAGGGGAACAGACCGCACTACTCCTCCATCGCAATATGAATCGCCTCTCCCATCTTCTTCAACGCCTCGCGATTCTTCTCGTTGGGCGGTAGAGCGACGTTAATGCGTAAACAGTTGCGATACTTACCCGAAGCCGAAAACAGCGATCCGGCCGCCGCCTGAATCTTCAGCTGGCACAGCTGCTTGCTGACGCACACCATATCCACCTGCTCCGGTAACTCTACCCACAGCAAAAAGCTGCCCTGCGGACGTGTGACGCAAATCTCCACCGGGAAATACTGCCGCACCCAGCAGGTGTAGCGTTCCATATTCAGCTGATAAATCTGGCGCATCCTGCGCACGTGGCGATGGTAATGCCCGTTGCGGATAAACGCCGCTACCGCCATCTGGGTGCCCGGCACGTTAAACCCGCCTGCGGCATATTTCATGTGCATCACCCGGTCGTAATAGCGCCCCGGCACAATCCAGCCCACGCGCAGCCCCGGTGCCACAGTTTTGGTAAACGAACTGCACAGCAGCACGCGCCCGTCGATATCAAACGAGTGAATGGTGCGCGGGCGCGGATACTCTGCCGCCAGCTCGCCGTAAATATCATCCTCGACGATGACGATATCGTGTCGCTGGGCCAGCGCCAGCACCTGACGTTTCCGCGCTTCCGGCATGATAAACCCGAGCGGGTTATTGCAGTTGGGCACCAGGATCACGGCTTTAATTGGCCACTGTTCCAGTGCCAGCTCCAGCGCTTCGATGCTGATCCCGGTTTGCGGATCGGTCGGGATTTCAATGGCTTTGATGTTAAACCCGCGCAGCATCTGCATGGTGCCGTGAAACGACGGCGATTCAACCGCCACGATATCCCCCGGCTGGCACACCGACAGCAGCGCCAGCGACAGCGCGCCGTGACAGCCGTTAGTGATCACAATCTCATTGGCCGCCACCGTCGAGCCGCCGTCCAGCATCAGGCGGGCAATCTGCTCGCGTAGTTCAAGCCGTCCTTCCAGCACGTCGTAGCTCAGCATCTCGCCGGGATTGTGCTGGGCGATGCGGCTCATCTCGCGCCACAGCGGTTTCAGGCTCGGCTGGTTAAGATCCGGCGACCCGCCGCCAAAGGAGATCATCTCTTTATCGGCACGGGCATCGAGGAGCATCATCACCTCATCCCACTGGGTCACCTCCACCGGACGCTGCACCGGGCGGGTCATTGCCGGAACGGGCGGCTGCGCTCTGCGCGAAGAGACAAAATAGCCCGAGCGCGGCTGGGGGACGATCAGCTGTAAGTTTTCTAGGATCTGATAGGCCTGCTGAATGGTGCTAATGCTGACGCCATGTTCCTGACTCAGGGTACGCACCGAGGGTAAACGTTCCCCGCTGCGGTACAGCCCTTGTTCGATACGTTGTGCCAGGAGATTGGCCAGATGTTGATAGCGCGTCATGCTGTATCCTTTGTTTTCACCATACAGATCGAATAACCAGTACAGATGCCGGCGAGAAACGGCATTCAGATACTGTTTTAGCGGATCTGTATGTTAAACAAAAGTTGTTTTTGAATCTGTATTGTCGACCCCGATTTCCATGATGATAACCGCATTGAGACGATGAGGAGAGCATCATGGAATTTAACGAGAACCGCGCCAGACGCCCGTTTGCCCTGTTTATCTGGGTGATGAAATGGTATCGCATCAACCGCACGCGCCGCATTCTGAACGGCATGAGCGATGAACAGCTCAAGGATGTCGGGTTGTCACGATTTGATGTGTAGCGTATCGCCCGGTGGCGCTGCGCTTACCTGGTCTACGAGGGATGCGTTTTTTGTAGGCCGGGTCAGGTTCAGTCCAACAGTGCCAGCGTCTGCACTTTCGCTCTTTCCAGCAGAGTCAGGGCTTCCTGATACGACCGCACATTGTTGTACCCCATCACCAGGCCGTAGCGCTTGCCCGAGCCGCTGTACCAGGCCGATAGCGCGTTCACCTGCAATTGCTGCTGTTGCCAGCAGTGGGCGATCTCCCGGTCGCAGCTGCCCCGGGTGAGAAACGCCACGATGTGCATCCCGCCATCGTTTTGCTCGGTGAAAAAACGGTCCCCGTAGACCGCGTGCAGAGCGGCAATCATCCAGTCGCGTCGCTGTTGATACAGGGCGCGCATCTTTTTCAGATGACGGAAGAAATGCCCGTCGTTGAGAAAGGCGGTGAGGATCTTCTGCGTCAGCACCGGCTGGCCGCTGGCCAGCATGTCGGCGCAGTCGGTAAATGCCGACACGGTGCTGGCGGGCATCACCACATAGCCCAGGCGCAGCGACGGCATCACGGTTTTGCTGAAGGTCCCCATGTAGATCACCCGATCGTGACGATCGAGGCTTTTCAGCGATGGCAGCACCTTGCGGGTGTAGTGAAACTCGCCGTCGTAGTCGTCTTCGATGATCCACGCCTCGTTTTGTCCGGCCCAGTCGAGCAACTGCTGCCTGCGCGGCAGCGACAGCGTGACCGCCAGCGGACTCTGGTGCGACGGGGTGACAATGGCAAAGCGGGCGTCGGCGTGGTGGTGCAGCAGATAGTCGGTGTCGATTCCCGCGCGGTCCACCGGCACGGTGTGCAGGCGGGTCACGATCCGGCGCAGCAGCTGCTGGCCCATAAAATAGCCCGGATCTTCAAACACCACTTTATCTTTGTGGGTGGCGAGCGTATCGAGGATCAGGCGCAGGCTGCCGCTGTAACCGCTGGTGATCAGCACCTGGTCGGCATGACACGACAACCCGCGCGAGATGTTCAGGTAGCTGGCAATTGCCTGACGCAGGGGAGCCCAGCCCATCACCGGTGGGTTGAGCATCTCCTCCTGACGCATGGCGCGCACCGCCTGACCCGCCAGCAACAGCCACTTCTTATACGGGAAGCTGTCCAGCGCCGGAATACCGGGGCGCAAAAAGCCCGACTGTTCACGCTGGCTGGCAAGCGTGAGCGGAAGCTGGCCCGTAACCTGATCGGCCGCAGGGGCCTGGATAACGGAGAGGTTTAAATCCGGGTTTACCCGCGTGCCGCGCGCCCCCTGGCCCACCAGATAGCCCTCGCCGGTGAGAATGGCATACGCCGTTTCGACGGTTTTGCGCGCCACCTTCAGCTCTTCCGCCAGCACGCGAATGGCAGGCACTTTATCGCCGGGTTTCAGTACGCCGCGGGTGATGTTGTCCCGGTAGCGGGAATAAATCGCGTGATAACCCGGTTTCATGTCCTACCTCGTTTAGGTGTTTTTGTGTCTTTTTACTATGTCATTACTCGGGTAGTTTACACCCATCGCAACATCCCTGACGCACCAAAGAGGAAAGACAATGAGCACCCGCGTAAACCATCACAAAATCACTCCGGCCCTGGTTAAATCGCTGTCCGACCTGAGCATGGCTATCGGCAAAACGTCCATCGAGCCGGGTCTGAAGCACCTGATCGACATTCGCGTATCCCAGCTGAACGGCTGTACATTCTGCCTGGATATGCACGCCAAAGAGGCGAAAATCGCCGGCGAGCGCGAGCTGCGTATTTATCACCTGTCGGTATGGCGTGAGTCGCCGCTGTTCAGCGCCCGCGAGCGCGCTGCGCTGACCTTCGCCGAAGCGCTGACCCACATCACCGCCGAAGGGGTCAGTGATGAAGTGTACCGCTGCGTGGCGGAACATTTTTCCGAGACTGAGATTGCCGAGCTGAACTTCGTGGTTGTGGCGATCAACGCCTGGAACCGTTTAGGCATTACCTCCCGCATGGCCCCAGGTTCACTGGATGCTGCCTACGGTCTGAACAAGGCGAACCTGGAGTAACATCGCACCATGCCCGGCGGCGCAGGCTGTCGGGCGACAAAAGCACCACGAGTGTTTTCCTTCATTTCGCAATTCCTGCTCTTTACCACCTTGTTTCTTGATACTTACCCTGATAACTATTATCTTCTCAGGGTGTGAAGCGAGGTT
>RCUO01000810.1_pt1 | contig 13815 bp, 12 predicted proteins | sample 2166161 | NCBI WGS metagenome assembly RCUO01 (sample SAMN09932617, study PRJNA488358) | compost metagenome | feature: garden; material: soil; isolation source: compost soil in cyclohexanecarbonitrile-enriched culture | place: Germany: Experimental Botanical Garden Goettingen | collected 2016-01-27 | reverse complement strand
TATGGAAGGAAGTGATCTTATCCTTGTTATTCTGGCGGTACTCTCAGTGCTATTGATATTCCAGACCGTGTATATACTGCACTATAAAAGCCAGGTCAGGAATATCGGCAATCAGCTGTCGTTCATTTTGAAGCATGATTCGTTCAAGTTTATCTCCACGCAGTTAAAGCCGGAGGAAATCGGCAGCCTGGTCCGTGAATGCAATGCCCTGCTGGACCGCCAGCGGGAGGTAGACCAGCAGTTCAGCCGCAAAAATGAACAGATCAACGCCACAATTACCAGCCTGTCCCACGATATCAGAACTCCGCTTACTTCACTTGACGGTTATCTTCAATTAGCACTGCGGACAGAAGTCCAGCCCGATAAGGACCGGTATGTGACGCTGGCCCAGTCGAGAATACAACAGATTATTAAGCTGGTGGATGAGCTGTTCCTGTATACAAAGCTGCAGAATCCCGAATATCCCATTGAACTGAAATCTCTGGATATTATGGATGTATTGAAGCGCAGCCTCTTCACGAGTATTGATGATTTCACCCAATGCGGGCATGAGCCGGAGCTTCAGCTGCCTGAGCTTCCCATTCCGGTTACAGGGGAGCCTAATGCGGCTGAGCGGGTATTCACGAACATCATCGGCAATTATTTTATACATGGACAAGGTCCGTTGTCTGTTACTTATAAGGATAGTCAGGATACCTTGTGTATACGCTTCACCAATCAGCTTAAAGCAGGCAGCAGGGTAGATGCCGGACAGATATTCACCCGCTTTTATAAAGAAGATCGGTCACGCACCCGCCATTCATCCGGCCTCGGACTCTCCATTGTGCAAGCACTGATGGGCAAGATGAACGGGCATACGGAGGCTGAATGTACGGGAGATACTTTTAGCATCATTACAGCGTTCAAAAAAACAGCAGAGGGGGAGACAAATACAAATGGGCGGGAACGGAAGCGGACGGCGGATTCTAATCATTGAGGATGACGGACACATTAACGGAATTATCCGTGACGGGCTTACATCAGCAGGCTTTGTATGCACACAGGCCTATTCGGGCAGTGAGGGGAAAATGAATCTGCTTGCTCAGGAGTACCAGCTCATTGTACTGGATCTGATGCTGCCGGGACTGTCCGGCGAACAGTTCATGCACTACCTGCGCAAAGAGCTGAAGTCCGGAATACCGGTGATTATTCTCTCGGCCAAGGACGGGCTGGACCATAAGCTGAACCTGTTCGCACTAGGTGCCGACGATTATGTGACCAAGCCCTTTGAGCTCGAAGAGCTGATTGCCCGCATTCATGTTCATATTCAGAGAAATAATGCTGGTGAACCAGTTAAGACTTTCCGGCATAAAAATCTGCTGCTGGACACAGACGCATACAGTGTGAACGTTAACGGGACGGCGCTCAATCTGACCAGGCAGGAATACCGGATCGTTGAGCTGCTGGTGAAGAACCCCGGCCGGGTGTTCACGAAGCAGGATCTTTATGAGCTGGCATGGGAGGAGCTCTATATGGGCGAGGACAAAACGGTAACCGTGCACATCAGCAATATCCGCAGCAAAATCAAACCGTACGACAGCGAATCCTATATCGATACAATCTGGGGAATCGGCTTCAGGCTGAGTAAATAAGCGGCTTTGACATTTCTTAACCTTTTGTTGGCGATGTCTTAGTGTGATCCTGTTAACCTAAGGCTAAGGAGGTGCGGAACATGACTGATTGTATTATTGAAATATGCGGACTTACCAAACGATATAAATCGAAAGCGGCCGTGCTGAATGCCGAGCTCAAAATATACAGGGGTGAAATTGTCGGCATCATCGGTAAAAACGGTGCAGGCAAATCGACACTGCTGAAGATGATCGCAGGACTGGTGTATCCTACATCGGGCGAGCTGCATTTTTTTAACCGTGCTCCGGCCGGGGACCAGTCTTTTTTTGAGCGGATGGGTGTGCTGATTGAGAATCCGGGACTTTACCTGAATGTATCGGGTTATGAGAATCTGAAGCTGCTGGCTATAGCTTATGGACTTAAGGATAGTAACGCCAGAATAGAGGAATTATTGCAGCTGGTGGGGCTGGACGGTAGCCGTTCAATAAAAGTGAAAGGGTATTCCATGGGGATGAAGCAACGGCTGGGTATCGCAGTCGCTCTGCTCGGTAACCCGGATGTGCTGATTCTGGATGAGCCGATTAATGGTCTCGATCCGCAGGGAATTATGGAGATCAGACAGCTGATTCTGGAGCTGAACAAAAAGGGTCTGACGATCCTTATTTCCAGCCATATTCTAGAGGAGCTGTCCAAAATAGCATCCAAGTATGCCATTCTCCATCAGGGTGAGATTGTCGAGGTGATCTCCAGGGAGGAGCTGCAGCATAAGTGTGAGGAACGGATCGAGATTAGTGTAGAGGAAGCCAAGACGGCAATCCCTGTACTGGAGCGGGAACTGAACCTTATGAGGTATAAGGTAATCGACAGCCGGAATGTGTATGTATATGACACGGATATCACGATCCGCCGGATTACGCAGGTGCTGGTTGAGCATGGAGTTATGGTCGATTCCATAGCGAAGCACAAGCAGAGCCTGGAGCAATACTTCCTGGAACGGACAGAAAGAGCGGGTGAACCCCATGCTTAATATTCTAAAAATGGATTTCTACCGTTTTGTGCGGAATCGGATAATGTATCTGCTGCTTCTGGTGTTCTGTGCCTTCCAAATCTTTGGTATCTTTATGACGAAGCAATATGCGCAGGAGATGGAGAATGGCGGTATTTCGGTCAGCAGCCTGAATGAGAGTGATTTCATCCAATACACCATATCGCAGCCGCCCTCCTGGATGCTGATTTACATTGCGGTGTTCAGCATTTTTTTCTACACAAGCGAATTCAACTCAGGCTTCCATAAAAACTACATCCCGATGCACAGAGCCAGAGTTCATTCTGTATGCTCAAAAATACTGGTGCTTGCAGCGTTTGTTGCTATGCTTTTTCTGACCATGCTTATTGCCGACTGGATCGGGAGAACGCTGTTTTTTGACAATACCAGCCTCGGAGATCCTGTGTACCTAATCAAGCTGCTGATCAGCCAATTTATGCTGCACTGGGCGTTCTCCATTCTAATACTCTATATTGTTATGGTCGTCAAAAATCTCCTGGTCAGTCTAACCGCCGGATTTGTTCTGGCACTGAATGTTATAGGGATGGCCCTGTCTGCACTGGAATCGCTGGTCAACGGCCTCCATCTGTCGCAGTACCTGCTCATTAACACAATTGTCCGGGTAAAAGACTTCAATAATGCAGCAGATATCCTGCATACGGCAGCGGTTGCGGTAATCGTCATCCTTGTGTTCAGCTTCCTTGCGGTCCGTTATAAGCTGCGGGAGGATTTGAATTAAAGGATTCTCGTATACGGTAAGGCACAGTGTTCTCCGGGAGGGAGAGCCGCTGTGCCTTTTTTAGCTGCATCAAACATGAAATTCAGCCTGTAAATATCTGTTTTTTATAAAAAAAACGGTATTCTCCACAAAACTTACAGCTTAATAGAGGTTATAATGATTCATAATTACATTAGAAGACATGACAACACCCTTAATCCAAGTATAATGATGTGTATACTTAAATTTCATTGCAGTAATTTCCTTGCAGGAAGAGGACGGGATATGAAGAGGTTCAAGATCAGATACAGGCTGTCCTTGTTCATTATTATCGGTGTTTTATCGACCACTTTGCTTGGCATTATGTTCGTATACCGGACTCAGGGTTTATATGAGGAAATGATCTATCAGCAGACAGCGGAGAAATACCTCCTGTACTCTCAGCGGATGGAAGAAAAGATGAAGGAAGTCGACCAGCTTTCACTGCTTATCATGGCTGACGGAGAGGTTCAGCGGGCGCTCGCCAATATCGCACAGTCTCATACAACCTTCAACTCTTATGAATATGCGAAGCTGCTGGCGCGCAAGCTGGCCGCATATGAGCTGTCCGGTCATACCGTTCCATCCATTTTCGTCTCCGATCAGCATCAGGTTATTCACAGCGGAGGTCCGCTGCTGGAGGCTGTACAGCCTGCCCAGCTTAAAGAATATGAAGGGTATGCCGCACCTTATAAAGGGGCGAGCGTCTGGACGGGCAGTGAAGAATCCGGCAAGCTGTTTGTGTCCCTGCGTGAGGTCAGACAAATTGAACAGCTGAGCCTGAAAAAACTGGGGATGGTTGGTATTCAGGTACCGGCTGAAAAAATAGTTCACGAGTCGTACAACGGGATGTACCGAGGATCGTCAGCGCTGATTATTCAGGCCCAGGGGCAGACGGTCTACAGTGATTTCACTTACGATCCGCTGCCGGTGCCCCGGCAGCCTTCCGCCAAAGGCTACGACGTTATTACTATAGAAGGGGAAAAGTATCTGGTTGCTTCCTTTACCCTCAGTTATACAGGCTGGACCTTTATTCATCTGTTGCCTTACGGTGTTATCTTTGAACGGCTGCGCGAGATCAAGATTACATTAATCCTGATATACAGTGCAGTATGCGGACTGCTGCTGTGCCTGGGCTGGAAGTTTTCCGGCAGCATTACCAAGCCGCTGGAGGGGCTGACGGCCAAGATGGCCCAGGTGGCAAAAGGGAATTTCATCGTGGAGAAGACAGCTAAGCCGGACAACCATGATGAAATCTGGCTGCTGGACCGCAGCCTGGACCGGATGACCCTCAGGCTCCATGAGCTGATCAATGAAAACTATGTCAAGCAGATGAAGCTGAAGGAAGCGGAATACGATATGCTCAAGGCCAAGCTGAATCCGCATTTTCTGTATAATACGCTGGATTCGATTAACTGGCTGGCCCGCATTAACGGGCAAGCGGCGATTTCCGATATGATCAAGGCGCTCGGTGATTTGCTGCGGGCGAGCATAAACAGCAAGGAGATGAACACGCTCGGTGAAGAGCTGGAGATCATTCGCAAGTATATTGCGATTCAGCAATTCCGGTTTGAGGACAGGCTGGTCTGCCAGATTGAGATTGATGACAGATGGCTTGAGCTGTCTGTGCCAAGCATGATTTTGCAGCCGATTGTAGAGAACTGTATCAAATATGGTGTAGATGCCCGCACGGGCATATGCCGGATTCATATCGGCGCTGAGCAGAGGGATCAGGAGCTGATCGTGACTATTAAGGATCACGGTTCGGGTGATACCGATCCGGCAGCAGCCGGGAGCCCGGCCGGGGGTTTTGGACTGACAAGCATTAATGAGCGGCTATGGCTGCTGTACGGCGAAGCATTCGGGGTGACTCTGCTGGAGGATGAAGACCGCGGGACTACGGTGCAGCTTACAGTTCCTTTGCCGGTATAAAAGGAGGTCTACCCATGACAGAGATGATGAAGGCATATCTAGCGGACGATGAACGTTATATCAGAACAGGAATTACACAGCTGGTTCCCTGGAATGAGCTTGGCTTAACCTTGACCGGAGTAGGAGCGGACGGCCAGTCTGCCTATGAGGATATTGTGGTCCAGCAGCCGGATATTGTCATTACGGATATCAAAATGCCTTACATAGACGGTATTGAGCTGATCCGCCGGATTTCAGCCGAGCTGAAGCATACCCGGTTTATCGTATTATCCGGTCATGCCGAGTTTGAACTGGCGGCACATGCGATGCGTTACGGGGTGAAGCATTATCTGCTCAAGCCATGCGATGAAAGGGAGATTACCGCCATATTGCAGCAGCTGATCCGGGAGATCCGTGAAGAGCGGGCAGACCGGGAGGAGCTTGCGGGTGATGCTACGCTGCGTACACAGCTGATGAAGGTCCGTTCCGTGGAGGAGATGCAGCGGCTTGTCCGGTCACGGTGGCCTGAGCTTGAGGCGGAGAACGGACAGAAAGAAGCAGAGTTCGGCCCGCAGCGGCTTGTTGCGCAGATGAAGCTGATTATCGAAGAAAATCTGGGCGAATCCGAGCTGTCCTTACAGTGGCTGTCGCAGCATCATCTGTACCTGCATCCGGAGTACCTGGGCAAATTATTCCGCAAGCACACGGGCGAGCGGTTCACTTCGTATTTGACAGCAAGACGGATGGAGCGGGCCAAGGAGCTGATCCGCAGCTTCCCGGATATGAAGATGTATGAGGTTGCTGCGCGGGTAGGCTTTGGCACGGATCAGCAGTACTTCGGAAATGTGTTTAAGAAGAGTGTGCGGATGACGCCGATGGAATACAAGAAGCAGAATTGGACCTGGAATTAGTGCAGTAGGGATATCTTTTTTTTACAAAAACTGATCTGTATTTTCTCTTACCTGAAGAAATGTGAAGCAGTACAATTACAATACCAAGTAAACAAATGAGATAAGATAGGAGATGTTGAGGATGAAAAGAAAGTTATTCAGTTTAGGTTGGCTTATGCTGGTAGGGATGCTGGTTCTGTCAGCGTGCAGTTCTTCAGGTACAGCTAATGCACCGGTGCCTTCAGCAGGAAGCGGGGAGAAAGCTGCCGATGCTGCAGCAGCAGACCCGGAGCAAATCACGCTGCGTATGACAATCTGGGGCTCGACACAGCTGACAACCGAAAAGAATAACGCAGTGGTCAAGCTGTTTGAGGAGGCCCATCCGAATATCAAGGTAGAGGTGGAGAACTACGCGGGCGATATTTATTTTGAAAAGCTGAGCATTATGGCTGCGTCTAACAACCTGCCTGATATTATACGGATTGATTATGCGCAAATCCAGAATTATGCAAAACGGGGCCTGCTGCTGCCGCTGGATGCCTATGTAGCCGACAATACCATTGATTTGCGGAACATCGATCCGGTGCATACGGACAGCGGCAAAATCGATAATGTGCTCTATGGATTAAACATCGGAAATAACGCACCGGTAATGTTCTACAATCCAGAGCTGCTTGCGGAAGCCGGTGTTGCGGAGCCGGGCAAGGATTATACGTGGGAGCAGTATGCCAAGGATATGGAGACCATCCACAGCAAGCTGGGCATATACGGCGATACCCACCTCGGAGGACAGGTATTTGAAGTGTGGCTCAGACAGCACGGGACCAAATGGTACAACGATGAACAGACAGCTCTGGGCTATGACGATGATGCTCTCTTTGCAGATTTCTTCAACATGCAGCTGGACTGGCAAAAGAAAGGAATCATCAGCTCTCTTGGTGAGGAGCTTGAGGTTAAGGGACTTGAGGATGGACCTTATGCCAAGGGGCAGGCTGCCTTTGGCTCCGGATTAGGTTACTGGAGCAATCAGGCAGATACTTTTGTAACAGCGCTGAATGGACAAAAGCTCGGCTATGCCATGTATCCGGGTTCAGGTGACGGCAAAGGCATGTATATCAAGCCTTCCTTCTTCCATTCCATCGCAGGCAATTCCAAGCACCCTGATGAAGCAGCAGCTTTTATCGAGTTCTATACCAACAGCATTGAAGCAGGGCGGGCCCTTAACGGATATTTTGGTATCCCTTATGACCCTGAGGCCATTGCCGGCATGCAGGATGTACTGTCTGACACCCAGAAGGACATCATCAGCTATCTGGAGACAGTTAAGCAAAATTCCAGCGCAATTGATAAGCCGAATCCTTCCGGCCATAGCGAAGTAAGCCAGCTGTTTAAAAACTTCAGTGAGCAGATTTTCTATGAACAGATTTCACCGGAAGATGCGGCAGTCAAATTCCGGGAACAGGCTAATGCCATTCTCACCAAGCAGCTAAAAAATCCATAACGGGGTGAGCAGGTTGCGGCAGAGCAAACAGATCCGCTTGTACAGATATGAGACATTACAGGGCTATCTTTTTATATCCCCCTGGCTGCTTGGCCTGCTGTTGTTTACAGTTGCGCCGATGCTGGCATCGCTGTATCTGGCTTTTACCAACTACAATATATTAACAGCCCCGCAATGGGCGGGGCTGGATAACTTCAGGCAGATGTTCACCGGTGATGAGCGCTACTGGAAATCCTGGCGGGCGACACTTGTGTTTGTGTTCGGCGCAGTGCCGCTGCGCCTGCTGTTCGCTCTGGCAACAGCCATGCTGCTTAACCAGAAGATCAAATTGCTCGGTTTGTTCCGCACCGCCTATTATTTGCCGACGCTGCTCGGCGGGAGTGTGGCGGTTGCGGTGATCTGGCGGCAGCTGTTTGGCAGCAGCGGTGCGCTTAATTCCTTGCTGGAGTCATTGTTCGGCATTAACTCGGATATATCATGGATTACCCATCCGGCCACGGTTATGTATTCGTTAATCGGCCTGTCTGTCTGGCAGTTCGGCTCGGCGATGATTATTTTCCTTGCCGGGCTTAAGCAGATACCGCAGTCGCTGTATGAAGCGGCTGCCATTGACGGGGCGGGCTTACGGCACCGGCTGTTCAATATTACGCTGCCGCTGCTCACCCCGGTGCTTTTATTCAATCTGATTATGGGGATTATCAACGGCTTCAAGGTATTTACTGAAGGCCTGATCATCACAGGCGGCGGCCCGTTTGATAAAACGCTTTTTTATGTGCTGTATCTCTATGAGCAGTCCTTCCGCTACTACAATATGGGGTATGGTTCTGCCATGGCATGGATGCTGCTGGTGGTTATCGGCTTGTGTACGGGCGTGCTTTTTGCCACCTCCCGCAAGTGGGTGTTCTATGAGTAGGAGGAATCAATATGAATTCGCCGGTTAGGCTTGGGAGATGGGGAAGACGGGCATTGCTGTACATCATTATGGTTCTCAGCAGTCTGGTGATGCTGTATCCGATCCTGTGGATGGTGTCCAGCTCCTTCAAGAACAGCAGTGAAATATTTGTGAATGCCCACCGTTTAATTCCCGCCGATTTCACCCTTAGAAATTATGTGGAAGGCTACAATGGCTTCTCCGGGCATACCTTTACTGTCTTTTTCAAAAATTCATTTATTATAACACTCGCTTCGCTGGCCGGGACGCTTGCTTCTTCGACGCTTGTAGCTTACGGCTTTGCCAGAATCCGCTTTAGGGGCTCAGCGCTCCTGTTCGCGGTCATGCTGGTGACCATGATGCTGCCGGGAGAAGTGCTCACCATTCCGCAATACATTATGTTTCAAAAGCTGGGCTGGGTGAACACGTTCGCGCCGCTGATCTTTCCTTCCTTTTTTGGCGGTGCCTTCTTTATCTTTCTGCTGGTGCAGTTTATCCGCGGCTTACCGGCTGAGCTGGATGAATCGGCCAAGATTGACGGCTGCGGACATCCGGGAATCCTGTTCCGTATTCTGCTGCCGCTGCTGGTCCCGCCGCTGGTAACGGCCGCAATCTTTAAATTTTATTGGACCTGGGATGATTTCTTCAGCCCCTTGCTGTATTTGACCAAGCCGGAGCTGGCGACTGTTTCCCTTGCTGTTAAGAATATGTCGGACAATTCCTTCGGCACGAACTGGGGAGCTGTGTTTGCAATGTCCGTGTTGTCGCTGCTGCCGGTGCTGCTGATCTTTTTCCTGTGCCAGAGATATATTATTGAAGGAATCAGTACAACCGGACTGAAGGGCTAGCCCATATAGAAGGAGAAAAGGGACAATGACAGAAATGAACAAACATGAACGGGTCAAGGCCGCACTGGACGGCAAAGCGGTAGACCGTCCGCCGGTCAGCTTCTGGTTTCACTATTTCGATGAGCTGCGTGTAGGAGAAGCCTGCATACAGGCGCATGCCGACTACTACCGGCAGACAGATATCGACTTTATTAAAGTGATGAGTGACGGCTATTTCGAATATCCGGTTCCGGACACGATCAGAGAGGCGGGGGATTGGCTAAACCTGAAGCCGCTGGAGCCGTCCCATCCTTACATCCGGGAGCAGATTGAGCGCGCACGCGGTATCCGTGAGGCGACAAACGGGGAATGCCCGGTCTTCTATAGTGTGTTCGCCCCGTTCTCATCGATCCGCTTCGGAACAGCCAATGATCTGGTCATGCGGCATCTGACACAGAATCCGGAGGCAGTAATACATGCACTGGATGTAATTGCAGAGAGTAATGCGCTGCTGGCGGAGCTGCTGATTACCGAAGGCGGCTGTGACGGGATCTATTACTGCCTTCAGGGAGGGGAACAGAGCCGCTTTACCGCCCGGCAGTACAAGGAATGGATTACACCCAGCGACCGTAAGGTGCTGGAGCATGCCAACCGGTTCAGCTCTTACAATCTGCTGCATTTCTGCGGATGGGCCGGCGTGAAAAATCATTTGGAGGTGTGGCGGGATTACCCGGCCAAAGCGGTTAACTGGGCAGTATCGGTGGAAGAAATGAGCCTGCGCCAGGGACAGGATTTCTTCGGCGGCAAAGCGGTGATCGGCGGCTTCGATAACCGTCCAGGAAGTGTACTCTATACGGGAAACAAGGCGGAGCTCGATGCAGGAGTTCAGGACATTATGAAGGACTTTGCCGGTAACGGGCTGCTCATCGGCGCAGATTGTTCGCTGGAAAATACCATTGATCCCGGGCAGATCCGCAAGGTGGTTATGGCGGCTGCTGGGAAATGACGTCTGAAAGGAGAGACGGGCAATGAGCTACATCGGAGCTAAGGTCAGGGCTTATGAACAGCAAATGATCGCGCAGCTTCAGGCGCTAATCCGGATTAACAGCGCCGCCTCCGAACCGCTGCCGGGAATGCCGGAAGGCCAGGGGGTTGCTGAAGCGTTGGCATTTGTACTGCAGCTGGGCCGGGAGCTTGGCTTCCGGGTACGTTCAGTGGACGGCTATGCCGGTCATATCGAGTATGGGGAAGGGGAAGAAATGGCTGCGGTGTTAACCCATGTAGATACTGTGCCTGCGGGAGACGGCTGGACTTATCCGCCGCTGGCGGCACAGATTGTGGACGGCAACATTTATGGCCGCGGCGCCTCCGATAATAAATATGCTGTTATTGCGGCTATATATAGTCTATACGCGCTTAAGGAGGCCGGAATTAAACCGAACAGGCGCTTGCGGGTAATCTTCGGGACCAAGGAAGAAACGGGCATGACGGATATGGATTATTATTTTGCCAGGGAACCGCTGCCGCTCTATGGCTTCGTGACGGACGGCCCTTATCCGATCTGCAATGCAGAGAAGGGCTCCATTGTGCTGGAGCTTCAAGCGGAATTTCCGGCACAGGCTCAGTGGCTGGAAGCGGACGCCGGACTTGCTCCGAATATGGTGCCGGATTATGCCTGCGCTTCGCTGCATGGTGCCGGCGGGGAGACGGAACGGCTGGAGGCTGCTGGCCAGCCTGGGCATGGCGCTTATCCGCATGGCGGCCGTAATGCGATAACCTTGCTGATCCGGCAGCTTACCGGCAGGCTGCCGGAGTGGACGGCTGCAGGGGAACTGCCTGCCGCAGCTGCTTTGCTGACGTTTGCCGACCAGCAGATTGGCGCTGAACTGGATGGCCGTTCGCTTGGCATAGCCTATGACGACAAAGAACATGGAGCAGTGACCGTAAATGTGGCGCTGCTCCGCCTGTCCCGAACCAGTGCCCGGCTGACCCTGGATATCCGCTATCCGGCGGGTATGGATGGTGACAGTATCTTTCATTCGGTGCGCGGGCAGGCTGAGCAGTCGGGCTTAAGCGTGCATCTGCGCAAGCATTTACCTGCACTGTACGTAGACCCTGAAAGCGAACTGATCCGCCGGCTCGCCCGGGCTTACGAGACCGTTATCGGGGAGACAGCAGTACTGATCTCAATGGCCGGCGGTACCTATGCCAAGAAGCTGCAGAATACCGGCGTCATCTTCGGCCCGGCGTTCCCCGGCGCCCCGCCGACCCGCTATCACCAGGCCGATGAGCACATCGGCATAGACCAGATGCTGCTTCATGCAGAGGTGTGCACCCAAGCGTTGTATGAGCTGTCGAGGTGAAGAACGGCTATAACTGTAAAGTTACTGTGACCCAAGCGGATGAGCTTGGGTTTTTGGCTTGGGATACAATCCTTTAGATGATTTCCACAAGATTCCATGTATAATAATTTAAAATCAAATGTGGCTGGAGGAACAGTATGGAACACGAGGTATTTAAGTTCAGCTGGGTTGGCAGTGATGATATGTATTTAGATGATTTGTCGACAGTTACTTATAAAAGTATGGTCATTGGCCGTTATGGCGGGAGTACTACAGCAGGAGCTGACAAAAATGAAGACGGTGTCTATGTATTAAATGAACCGGACGGCAGCTGGGAATTCGTCATGCTCTTAGATGCGCATAAAACTGCAGAAAGTGCGGAATTGCTGATCAACACAATCGACAGTGAGGCCGGTGGAATGATCAAGCTTCTTTCCCTGCCGGTTAACAAAGCATTTGCTGCGTTGGAAGAGTTCTTGTTGTCTATTTTCAAGTCGGAGGCTTTCTTAAAAAAGTGCAGGCAGGTTAACGGAGAGACGGCATGCCTGATCTGCTGCAGGAAAGAGAATTTCTTATGGTGGCTGTCCGTGGGGGATAATTCCGTATATCTGCTTCATCCTGATTTGGCTGCCCGTGGCCAATATGTATTGAACCAGCGTAATTTCTACGAATGGGTAGGCCGCGTAAACACATTTGATCAGCCAGTGCCCTGCTCCTCTTCGGGAATCCGTGAGCTGCGCAGCGGACTTAACCGGATCGTAATGACTACGGATGGTCTTCTGGAGAATGGTGCAAGGTTACTTGAAGACCCGAATAAGCTGTATCTTGCATTCACTGCAGAAGCAGATCTTGAGAAGTGTGTGAAGGATTCTTTATTGCAGGTGCATCAGGAACAAGGCCGGGACAGCGCCACCGTTATCGCTTGGAGTTATAACAATTATAGGACAGCTGTAATGCCAAGTGATGAACCGCGTTAGTTAACAGGTTACAGGCCCGTACCTATTTCACCCGTACATGCACTTCTGGGCACTAACCCACATACAATAAAAGGACCATGAACCCGTAGTTCTCATCATAGACCGGTTTCATTGTACATGTGCGGGAGGTGTCGCCAAGTTGCCAGGGATCATAAGTACAATCGCGCTGCTGATTAAAGAGTTAACGCTGCTGGTGTCGTATGTTAGAAACAATGCTTTTCCACAACCACTCTCCGAACAGGATGAAAGCAAATACTTAGGCATGATGGCTGAGGGAGACGCCAAGGCTAGAAATCTGTTAATTGAACATAACCTGCGGCTTGTTGCCCATATAGTCAAAAAATTCGACAATACAGGCGAAGACATGGAGGACCTGATCTCCATCGGTACCATTGGACTGATTAAGGCAATTGAGAGCTATCGGCCGAACAAGGGTACTAAGCTCGCCACTTTCGCGGCCCGCTGTATTGAAAACGAAATCCTTATGCACCTTCGGTCGCTCAAAAAAACACGGAAAGACGTGTCTCTTCATGATCCGATTGGGACGGACAAAGAGGGGAACGAGATTACCCTGATTGATATCCTCGGCTCGGAGACCGATGATGTGATTAAAGAGGTGGATTTGAAGATTGAGAAGAGCAAGATCTACCGGAATCTCGATATTCTCGATGAACGGGAGAAGGAAGTAGTGGTGGGGCGGTTTGGGTTGGACACCGGCGGGGAAGAAAGGACGCAGCGGGAGATTGCCAAAGACCTAGGCATTAGCCGGAGTTATGTTTCGAGAATTGAAAAAAGGGCGCTGATGAAGCTTTATCATGAGTTTTATAAGGCGAAGCGGTGAGGTAATAAATTGCCTGTAGGAATGAGACTTCTAATGTCTCGATCCTGCAGGTTGTTTGTGTAATGATGAATCTTACGAAGGACCTTGCTAAATTGATCCGGTTAACGGGTGACCGGGCGAAGTTGGATGCTAAAGCAAATGGAACATATATAGTTTATAAAACAGAAGATGGGCAAATTGTT
>RCUO01000809.1_pt1 | contig 13819 bp, 12 predicted proteins | sample 2166161 | NCBI WGS metagenome assembly RCUO01 (sample SAMN09932617, study PRJNA488358) | compost metagenome | feature: garden; material: soil; isolation source: compost soil in cyclohexanecarbonitrile-enriched culture | place: Germany: Experimental Botanical Garden Goettingen | collected 2016-01-27 | reverse complement strand
TGAACTGTCGGGCAGCGGATGAAATGCAGCGAATGCGGGAGTGCGTGCATTGCGGCGGAATCTGCTCCATCAGGCGGAGACGCTGCGGTTTGATTGTGCCGTGGGAGCGGTTAAGCGCGTTGTTGCCGGACTTTTTGTTCTAATATATAATGGGTTAGATCGCAGGGCTAAATTGGTCAATTAATGAAAAATGGGAGTTGTCATATAAATGGCTTTGAAAGCGGGTATCGTGGGTCTGCCCAACGTGGGCAAATCGACGCTGTTTAACGCAATTACGCAGGCGGGCGCGGAGTCCGCGAACTATCCTTTCTGCACGATCGACCCCAATGTCGGCGTGGTTGAGGTTCCGGACGAGCGTCTCGATAAGCTGACGGAGCTGGTTGTACCGAACAAAACGGTGCCGACGGCATTTGAATTCGTGGACATCGCGGGACTGGTGCGCGGCGCGAGCAAGGGCGAAGGTCTTGGCAACAAGTTCCTGGCGCATATCCGCGAGGTGGACGCGATTGTTCATGTTGTGCGGTGTTTTGAAGACGAGAATGTCACGCATGTGGACGGCAAGGTCAACCCGATCAGCGACATCCAGACGATCAACCTGGAGCTGATTCTGGCGGACGTGGAGAGTGTGGAGAAGCGGATCGACCGTTCCCGTAAAAACATGAAGGGCGGCAACAAGCAGTACGCCCAGGAAGTTGAAGTGCTGGAACGCATCAAGGATGCTCTTTATGAGGATATGCCGGCCCGCAGCGTAGAGCTGTCGGATGAGGAGAAGGTGATCGTTCGCGATCTGCATCTTTTGACGATGAAGCCGGTACTGTACGCTGCCAATGTAGGCGAGGATGAAGTATCGACCGCCGAGGAGAATCCTTATGTGAAGCAGGTCCGTGAGTTCGCCGCCGCTGAGAATGCGGAAGTGGTGCCGATCAGCGCCAAGGTGGAAGCGGAAATTGCCGAGCTGGAAGGCGAAGACAAAGCCATGTTCCTGGAAGAGCTCGGTCTGCAGGAATCCGGCCTGAACCGTCTGATCAAAGCAGCTTACAAGCTGCTGGGGCTGTACACGTATTTCACGGCGGGTGTGCAGGAAGTTCGCGCCTGGACGATCCGCAAAGGAACGAAGGCTCCCGGAGCCGCGGGTGTCATCCACTCCGATTTCGAGCGCGGCTTCATCCGTGCCGAGGTCGTCGCTTACGATGATCTGATCTCAGCCGGTTCGATGAACGGCGCCAAGGAACGCGGACAGCTGCGTCTGGAAGGCAAGGACTACGTCGTGCAGGACGGCGACATTATGCATTTCCGCTTCAACGTGTAATTTTTTGTCCCGGAGCTTCGATTGGCAAGGAATGGTTGCGCTGGTTAACGTCCCGTTCAGAAATATCATTCATGCATGAGTTATAATGTCACCCGTCTCCGGGCTTAAACGCCGGGCCACTTCGCAGAGCAAGAGAAGCTGCGGGGTGGCCTTCTTGCGTATCTTCGGCTGTGCGGTGATGTCGGGAGCAATCGGCGATTTGGCAATATGTGCGATATTGCGATGATATAAAAAGGTGCGAGTCGGCGAAGAATGGGGTTGCATACGAACCCGGCATTACACGAACTGCGGAGGAACGGCTCTGAAACGTGTGCTAGCACGACGATCTCCTCATCCATTCCTTGCAGGCGACCTGCTATGTAGCCAAATCGGCAGGTTCGTGATATAATATAAAGTCGTGAATCTGTATTATCTTTTAAAAATGATCTAAAGAGGTGAACTCCCTTGTTGGACCGATTGCAATCTCTGGCGGACCGCTATGAGAAACTCAGTGAACTGCTTTGCGATCCGGATGTTGCAAGCGATAGTAAGAAACTGAGGGACTATTCCAAAGAACAATCCGACTTGCAGCCCGCTTTTGAGGCTTATACCGAATATAAGAATGTCATGGAAGAACTGGATGCCGCCAAGCTGATGCAGGGCGAGAAGCTGGACGACGAAATGCGTGAGATGGTCAAGATGGAAATCGACGACCTGTCACGCCGTCAGATCGAGCTGGAGGAGAAGATCCGCATTCTGCTGCTGCCCAAGGATCCGAATGATGACAAGAACGTGATCGTGGAAATCCGCGGCGCCGCCGGCGGCGACGAAGCGGCTCTGTTCGCGTCCGATCTGTACCGGATGTACACCCGCTATGCGGATACGCAGGGCTGGCGCATTGAACTGATGGACGCCAATACGAACGACCTGGGCGGCTTCAAGGAAGTTATCTTCATGATCAACGGCCGGGGCGCTTACAGCAAAATGAAATACGAAAGCGGCGCACACCGCGTACAGCGCATTCCAACGACGGAATCCGGCGGCCGCATCCACACTTCGACTTCGACGGTAGCGGTTATGCCTGAAGCTGAGGAAGTCGACATCGAAATTCTCGACAAGGATATCCGTGTCGATACGTTCTGCTCCAGCGGTGCGGGCGGACAATCCGTCAACACGACGAAATCCGCCGTGCGCGTGACGCATATTCCGACCGGCATTGTGGCGACCTGCCAGGATGGCAAGTCGCAGAACTCGAACAAGGAGAAGGCGCTGCAGGTGCTGCGCGCCCGCATCTCCGACATGATGCGCCAGGAAGAGGAAGCGAAATATGCCGGAGAGCGCAAGAGCAAGGTCGGCACCGGCGACCGCAGCGAACGCATCCGGACGTACAATTTCCCGCAGAGCCGGGTAACGGACCATCGGATCGGTCTGACGCTGCACCGCCTCGACTCCGTCATGAACGGTGAAATCGAAGAGATCATTTCGGCGCTCTCCATCGCGGAACAGGCGGAGCTGCTGGAAAAAGGAGAATAATGCTTTGGAAATGAGCGCATATTTCATGCCGCCGGTGCAAAGCATCCGGGAAGCCTTTGCGAAGGCTTCTTCTTTTTTGGGCGAGGCCGGAGTCAGCGAGCCGCAGCGCAGCGCCCAGCTGCTGCTGGAGCATGTGCTGGGCTTGTCCGGCGCGGCCTATTATATGGCGCTGGCCGACCCGTTCCCGCAGAATAAGCGGGAAGCATGGGAGCATGCCGTCAGCCGCCGCGCTTCGGGCGAGCCGGTGCAGTATATCACCGGGGAACAGGAATTCTACGGCCGAAGCTTCGAGGTAACGCCGGATGTGCTGATCCCCCGGCCGGAGACCGAGCTGCTGGTGGAGGCGGTGCTGAAATACGCCGCCGAGTTGTGGCCGGACGGGAAGCCGAGGATCGATGCCGGACATCCTGGGGACAGCCGGAGCGAAGGCGAAGGGGCTTCCCGCTGCTTGACCGCGGTAGACATCGGCGCGGGCAGCGGCGCCATTTCCGTCACGCTGGCCGCGGAAGCGCCGGCGTGGCGGGTGCTGGCCGGCGACATCTCGCCGGCGGCACTGGCGGTGGCCGGCCGCAACGCGGAGCGTCTCGGCGCGGCCGTGGAGCTGCGGCTCGGCGACCTGCTCGAGCCGTTCAAGGGCTTGGAGACGGATATTCTCGTCTCCAACCCGCCCTATATACCCGGCGGCGATATCGCCGGGCTCCAGCGGGAGGTGCGCGAGCATGAGCCGCGCACCGCGCTGGACGGCGGCGAGGACGGGCTCGATCCGTACCGCCGCATGATGGAGCAGCTCGCGCTGCTCGCGGCGCCGCCCCGGCTCGTCGGCTTCGAGCTCGGGCTCGGACAGGCGGAAGCGGTGGCCGGGCTGCTGAGAGCGGCCGGACACTGGGATGAGATCGTCACCGTCCCCGATCTGGCGGGCATTCCGCGCCATGTGCTGGGCATCGCCCGGTAAATGGACGCCGCCTGATTCTGGATTGGTATTTTTCCGCCCTATCTCTTACAATAAAGACAGCGGTTAGGATGATAACAGCCGCCGCTTGAAAGCTAGTACAATAATAGGGAGGCAGGGCATTGCTCCAGAAGTTAAAAAAGGTTGACGGCGTCATTGTAATTGTTCTTCTGATGCTGATGGCGATCTGCATGCTCGCTATATACAGTGTGACGCACGGCAGATCGACGGATGGGTTTCATCTCAAGATGCTCAAGTTTTATATTTTGGGCTTCATCGCTTTCTTTGGTCTTTTGCTGGTAGACTACCGTCTGCTGATTAAATATGCCACCTATATTTATATAGCCGGCATCGGGGTGCTGGTGCTGGTCAGCTTCGTCGGCGCAACGCAGAACGGAGCGAAGGGCTGGATCAAATTCGGAGGCTTCAGCCTGCAGCCTGCGGAAATGTTCAAACTGATGCTGATTCTATTTCTGGCGTCATTGCTCGTCCGAAAGAACAAGCAGAAGCTTAAGTTCTGGCGGGATGTTATTCCGCTCGGGCTGCTGACGCTGCTGCCGTTCGCTATCGTCATTTCACAGAATGACCTCGGCAACGCGCTCAGCTATGTCATTATATTGGCGGGGCTGCTGTGGATCGGCAATATCAAGTTCAGCCACGCTCTGATCGCGGTCGTTCTCGTCGGAGGGGTCACGTTCGCCGGTATTTATAGCTATATTAATTATCATGACAAAGCGGTTGAGCTTCTGCAGAAGCTGCCGGGACGCGATCACCTAATCAGCCGGTTCGACCCTTGGCTGGTTCCGGACCTGGCCTCCTCCGATGCAAGCTATCAGACGCGGAACGCCAAGCTCGGGATCGCCTCGGGCGGCATGAGCGGTGAGGGATATTTGAAGGGCAGCACGGTTCAGAACAATCTTGTTCCTTACACGTATGCGGACTCAATCTTCGTGCAGATTGCGGAGGAATTCGGATTTATGGGCTCCGCCATCCTGTTGCTGCTATACTTCATTCTGATTCACCGGATGATTCTGATTGCCATTGAATGCAAGGACAGGGGCGGGCCGTTCATTATCGTCGGCATTGTGGCGATGCTGCTGTATCAGATTTTTGAAAATATCGGCGCCTTTATCGGGCTGATGCCGCTGACCGGGATTACTCTGCCTTTCATCAGCTACGGCGGAACGTCACTGCTGATCAACATGGCCAGCATCGGCATCGCGATGAGCGTCAAGCTGCACGGTCAGGAAGTCGAGGAGGACCTCCCGTCGGCTACTTATACCGGCAAGCCGGCGAGTCAGCGTTAGGCTGGGCTTGGACCTATGGCGCCGGGTGATAATTCGGGTGTATTTGGAGAAGCCGCGGACTTCCTTGAGGAGACTGCGGCTTCTTTTTTTGATAATCCGATAGATTCATAGGTTTGGAGAATCCCCTTCCCGGACATACTGGGAATCAGAAGGACGCGGAGGGGGAGAGGGGAATGAAGCACGACGAACGGCAGGCCGCAGATGCTCTGCGGAGACTGGTTAAGCATACCGCTATTATGATTAGTATTTTAATGATGATTATGATGTCTTGGGAAAGTCAAAAGACCGACGCCGCCGTAGGAGGCGGGCCGATTCCGGAGCAATCGATCCGCCTGCGCATTCTGGCCAACTCGGACAGCGCCGGGGATCAGCTGGTGAAGCGCCAGATCCGGGACCGGGTGGTAGAAGAGATGAACGGCTGGGTGGCGAAGCTGGAAAATCCGCAAAGCCTGGATCAGGCCAGAGCGGTCATCCGGGAGCATCTGCCGGAGCTTGAGAAGCTGGTGGGACAAGAACTCGACAAGCGGGGGCTTGCTTACGGGTATAAAGTGGAGCTGGGCGTCGTTCCATTTCCAACCAAGCTGTATGGCGGAACCGTCTACCCGGCGGGCGATTATGAGGCGCTGCGGATTACGCTGGGCGCCGGGGAGGGACAGAATTGGTGGTGCGTGCTGTTCCCGCCGCTCTGCTTCATCGATGCCGGATCGGGTGACGCGGCGGCCAAACCGGCGGGTGAATCGAAGGCGGTCCAGACTTCAGCGAAATCGGGCAAAGGTGAAAATGGCGCCGAAAGCAAAGGCTCGGACTCGGCGGCAGGTACGCAAAACAGCGGGAGCGCCGTCACAAACGACTCGAACGGCGAAGCCGCCAATGGTTTGGGGCAAAACGGAAGTGAAGCTACCGCCCAGCCAAAGGTTCGCTTCTTCGTCTGGGATTTCCTGAAGAGCGTCCTGGGGTGGATCCGGTCGCTGTTCGCTTAAAATCTATGGTTTTGCGCTAGGGTATGGTACTATTTTCATATTGGACAAGGCGGCTCCACAAAGTGGGGCCGCCTGCTGTTGAATCGAGATTCGAAATGAAGTGACCGGAGGCATGACAAGATGGAGACAAAGGTGTGGAAGCTGGACTCCGCCGACGATGTGGCGGAGCAGTGGCGCGTGAACGCTGCCGATCTCGCGGCGCTGGAGGAGGCTGCGGAGATGCTGAGGGAAGGGCAGACCGTCGCATTCCCGACGGAGACGGTGTACGGGCTGGGCGCTGACGCCCGCCTTACGGAGGCGGTCGAGGCGATTTTCGAGGCGAAGGGCAGGCCGTCCGATAATCCCCTGATCGTTCACATCGCGGACCGGGCACTGTTGGACGAGCTGGTTACGGAGGTGCCTGAAGAAGCATGGGCGCTGATGGATGCCTATTGGCCGGGACCCTTGACCATTGTGCTGCCCGTTCGTCCTGGCGCCGTATCGCCCCGCGTGACAGCAGGCCTTGATACGGTCGGCATCCGGATGCCCGACCATCCCGTGGCGCTGGCGCTGCTGAAGGCTGCCGGCTGCCCCGTCGCCGCGCCCAGCGCCAACCGCTCCGGCCGGCCGAGCCCGACGCTGGCCGCCCATGTGCTGGACGATCTCGCGGGGCGGATCGGCGGCGTGATCGACGGCGGCGCTTCCGGCGTCGGTCTGGAATCGACCGTCGTGCAGGTGCAGCAAGGCGGGAGGATTGCCGTGCTGCGGCCGGGCGGCGTCACGGCGCAGCAGCTGTCGGCCGCAGCCGGGGGAGCGCCGGTCACCGGCGCCGACGCGGCGGCCGACTTCACGCCTCCGGATCAAGCGGAGGCGGGGGGCAATGGCCCGGCGCCGCGCGCGCCGGGCATGAAATACGCGCACTACGCGCCGCGGGGCGCGCTTAGCGTCGTAACGGGCTCTTCGCCGGAGCGTGCGGCGAAGAAGGCGGCCGCGCTGCTCGCGGAAGCCCGAGCGCGCGGCGAAGTCACGGGACTGATGCTCTTCGAGGAGCATCGGTCCCTGTACCCGGACGGCGCGGCTTCCTGCGTCGTCTCGCTGGGACCCTTGGCCTCGCCGGAGCAGGCCGCGCATTCCCTGTACGCTGCTCTCCGGGAATTTGATGAGGCCGGGGCCGGCTATATTTTGTCCGAGGCTTGCCCCGATACCGGCCTCGGATCCGCCATTATGAACCGGCTGATGAAGGCCGCTGCCGGTCGGGTTATAGACGCGGATTGATCGCGTCGGCCGCCGCCGGTCAGGTTATAGACGCGGGCTGAGTGCGTCGGCCGTCAACGGTCGGATTATTGACGCGGATTGTTGCGTCGGCCGCAACCGGTCGGGTTATAGACGCGGGCTGATTGCGTCGGTCGCCGCCGGTCAGGTTATAGACGCGGACTGATGCCACAGCCGCCGTCGCCCGGCTCATAGACGCGGGCTGATCGCGTCGGCCGCCGCCGGTCGGGTTATAGACGCGGGCTGATGCCACAGCCGCCGTCGCCCGGCCTATTGACGCGGGCTGACGACCACGCCCGCGCCCATTTTTGATCAGGATGAAGGTGAATTCCCGCTCGCCAGTTCCGTGCCGACATCCGCCGGGGCTGCGCCTCTGTTTTGTCCAAACCCTGGAATGATTGTCCCCCTCTCCGCATATCGTGTCTTGTACAGATAACGGGAAGCATGGGAGGGTTCATCATGGGCGTGGCGGAGGTACAGACCGGTGCAGGCCAGATTCTTACGATTGCCATCATGGCCTTTGCGCTAGGGCTGGATGCTTTTTCGCTGGGTGTCGGAATCGGAATGAAGGGCATCCGCCTTTTGCATGTGCTGCAGATGAGTCTTATGGTCGCTTTTTTTCATGTCCTGATGCCTCTGCTTGGTCTGGTTACCGGAAGTTATGTGGGTCATCTGCTGGGAAGAGTGTCCGGAGTCGCTGCAGGCGGGCTGCTCGTCGCGCTGGGCGTGCATATGGTCATCAACTCTTTCCGCACGGCTGATAATACGGAGATGAGAGGCTTTGATCACCGCACGCTGTGGGGTATGCTGCTGATTTCGCTGAGTGTCAGCATCGATTCGTTCTCGGTCGGCGTGTCGCTCGGCGTCTTTGTGAGCCATGTGCTGCTGACGGTGCTGGCTTTTGGAGCCTGCGGCGGCATGATGTCGATCTCCGGACTGCTGCTCGGCAGACGCGTCGGCCGGGGGATGGGTGAATATGGGGAGGCGATTGGCGGAGCCATTCTGCTGGGGTTTGGCTTGCTGTTCATCTTCTGATACAATAGCGGCAAACGATAAATCCCATGGAGGTGATCTGCATGCTTCATATTTTGTTCATCTGCACAGGCAATACCTGCCGCAGTCCGATGGCCGAGGGACTTCTGCGCAAGCTGGCGGCCGAGCGGGGAGTCAAACTGGAGGTGCGGTCCGCCGGGGTGTCCGCAATCGCCGGGACGTCGATGTCCAGACACGCGGCGGGCATACTGCGGGATGAAGGCATCACGGACAACATTACATCCTCCCAGCTGTCGGCCGATCTGCTGAACTGGGCGGATCTGGTGCTGACGCTCACCCAGAGCCACAAGCGGCATGTGCTGCACTATTACCCGTCTGCCGTAACGAAGACCCATACTCTTAAAGAGTATGTTCAGGATGAAGACGCGGTGCGGCGTGATCTGGAGGAGTTGGACAGCCTCTATGCCGGTACGGAGCTTGCGGCCTCGCTGGGGCAGGAGCCTAAGGCGGCCGATCTGGAGCGGATTATCGAAATCCGCCAGCGCATTCCGAGCACGGATATCATGGACCCCTTCGGTGGAAGCCGGGAGGATTATGAATACGCCGCTGCCGAAATTCGCTCTTCGCTGCACAGACTGCTGGATAAGCTGGAAGCTCTTCGCTTACAATAATAAAAGCGGGATGTCCCCGCCGGAGGTATAGCCGGAAGCAGGCAGTTGCAGTAGTATGGCAGGGTTTCGCTCGGAAATAAATTGAGCATGATCAGACTGCGCGTTCAACAGGGATTTCCGATTTTTCGGTAACGCCCGGCGTCTGGAAGACGCTCTAGGCATTTATCCTTAATGTCAGGTATTTACCCCCAAACGGTTGATTTTCGCCTAATGATGATTTAAGATATAGACAAAACTAACGGTCCGGGTGTAACTGGCGACAAATGTGGATCAACCACGATGGAGCACCTGGATAAACGGCCGGTCGCCTGGGCGAAAGAGCAAATCCGCAGCTGCCTGCGGACTGCTCTTTTTTGTTTGATAAAGGCGCTTTTTTATTGAAGGATGAGTCTTCCGGATTCTCTGTTGACGGTGGGTGTCGCGTTTGGCTTGCCGGTTTTGGCATTCTAGACTTTAAGGAGGTACCACGGTGAAAGATAACGGAACAGGCGCGGAGCAATCCCTTGCTGATCAGACTTTCCTCGTGCTTAAGGAGCTGGCTGAGGCGGGAAAGGTCGGGCAGGGAAAAGTGCTCGTTATCGGAGGCAGCACCAGCGAAGTAGCGGGTGCACGCATCGGAACGAGCGGCGCGCTGGAGGTGGCCGAGCAGCTGCTGGCCGGTGTCCGGAAGGCGGCTGAAGAGTTTGGATTCACCCCCGTCTATCAGTGCTGCGAGCATCTCAACCGGGCGCTTGTCATGGAGCGCACGGTGCTCGAACGTTATGGTCTAAGCGAGGTGTCGGCGGTGCCGATTCCCGGAGCTGGAGGCTCACTGGGGGCCGCGGCCTATAACTCGATGGACGATCCGGTGTTGGCCGAAAGTGTACAAGCCCATGCCGGAATCGACATCGGAGAAACACTGATTGGCATGCACCTCCGCCGTGTGGCGGTGCCATTCCGTCCTTCGCTGCGCTACATCGGAGAGGCCCGAGTCAATGCGGCTTATACCCGGCCGCCGCTGATCGGCGGCGAGCGGGCGGTCTATGCGAAGAAGGAGACAAGCGGTTCTCGGTTATGTGATTAATTTCTACTATAATTAGGGAGGAATCAAGTAAAATGGAACAACTGCGCAAGAGCGACCCTGAAGTGCTGAAGGCAATGGGACTGGAACTGAAACGCCAGAAGGCGAATATCGAGCTGATCGCTTCGGAGAATATCGTCAGTGAAGCCGTTATGGAAGCAATGGGCTCCGTCCTCACGAATAAATATGCCGAAGGCTATCCTGGCAAGCGCTACTACGGCGGCTGTGAGGATGTTGACATCGTTGAGAATCTTGCCCGTGACCGTGCGAAGCAGCTGTTCGGAGCAGACCACGTCAATGTGCAGCCGCATTCCGGCGCGCAAGCGAATATGGCCGTGTATCTGGCCGCCCTCAATCCTGGCGATACTGTGCTCGGCATGAACCTGGCCCACGGCGGCCATCTGACGCACGGCAGCCCGGTTAACGCTTCCGGCCTCCTGTACAATTTCGTCGCTTACGGTGTACAAGAAGATACCTTCCTGATTGACTATGACGAAGTGCGCAAGGCTGCCTTCAAGCATCGTCCGAGATTGATTGTTGCGGGAGCGAGCGCTTATCCGCGTACTATCGACTTCGAAGCGCTGGCTTCCATCGCAAATGATATCGGCGCGCTCTTCATGGTGGATATGGCGCATATCGCCGGCCTCGTTGCCGCAGGCGCTCATCCGAGCCCTGTGCCTCATGCGCATTTTGTAACGACGACAACCCATAAGACGCTTCGCGGACCGCGCGGCGGCATGATCATGTGTAAGCAGCCATGGGCCGCAGCCATCGACAAGGCTGTATTCCCGGGCTCCCAGGGCGGACCGCTGATGCATGTCATCGCAGCCAAGGCTGTCTCATTCGGTGAAGCGCTGCAGCCATCCTTCAAGACATATGCGGAAAATGTAGTGAAGAACGCCAAGGTGCTGGCCGAGACGCTGTCCGGCGAAGGCATCAACATTGTGTCGGGCGGCACCGACAACCATATGATGCTCGTGGATACGCGCAATCTGAACATTACGGGCAAAGACGCCGAGAAGGTACTCGACTCCATCGGCATTACTGTCAACAAGAATGCCATTCCGTTTGATCCGACGAGCCCGTTCGTCACGAGCGGTATCCGTATCGGTACACCTGCTGTAACTTCCCGCGGCATGGACGAGCAAGCTATGACCGAAATCGGCAGCATCATCGCTTTGGTTCTGAAGAATCCGAAGGATGAAGCGTCGCTGAAAGACGCTGCCGTTCGGGTCGCTTCCCTGACGGAACGCTTCCCGATTTATCCGGAGCTTCAGTACTAAGAAGAATCGCGGCGAGCGGCTGTTCGCTGTAAGTTATAAGGCCTCCATATGTCCGCTTTCGGTCATATGGGGGCCTTTTTAGCATGTTTATGCACAGAATCGGATGTAACAAAATGTTCACAAAAAAGAGGTACCTGTCACGCTGGAAAGCGTATGAAAAGGTATCGAATGTTCATGCATTTTTCAAGAAAAAGCGTGAAAATATTGTGAAAAGTATGCAATAAATGAAAACGGGGAAGACAAAACATGAATGAACTTCCGGGAATAGAAGGAACCCCTCATAATCCGGAGCAAAGTCCAGTACGTCCGGGACTTCGGGACTGGTTTCGCCTCCATTTCTGCACGTTTGTTCTTAGTGAAAAGCGCTCACGGTGATGATATAATAGACAGGATTTAGCCGTGAAGGAAGAGATTCGTCTGCGGTCTGGACAAGACTTACAACTCGGAGGGACAATGAATGGGAAAACTGGTAATATGCGATCATCCTTTGATCCAGCACAAATTGACTTTCATACGCGATGAGCGGACCAATACGAAGGAATTTCGAGAGCATGTAGACGAAGTGGCTACTTTGATGGCGTACGAGATTACGCGGGATATCCCTTTGGAGACGATTACCGTTCAGACCCCGGTTGCCGAAACGGAGAGCAAGGTCATTTCCGGCAGAATGCTGGGGCTCATTCCGATTCTTCGGGCGGGACTCGGCATGCTGGAAGGCGTTCTGAAGCTGCTGCCTGCGGCGAAGGTTGGTCATGTCGGCCTGTTCCGCGACCCGGAGACGCTGCAGCCCGTAGAATACTACATCAAGCTGCCCACGGATGTGCAGGAGCGTGAACTGATTGTCATTGATCCGATGCTGGCTACCGGAGGCTCCGCTATCGCAGCCATCACGTCCCTGAAGAACCGGGGCTGTACCCAGATTAAAATGATGAATCTGATCGCTGCTCCAGAAGGCGTTGCCGCCGTTCAGGAAGCTCACCCCGATGTCGATATTTACGTTGCGGCGCTTGACTCGCACCTCAATGACCACGGATATATCGTACCGGGGCTTGGTGATGCCGGCGACCGGCTGTACGGAACCAAATAATTCGAAGACAGAAGGCAACGCAGAAGAAAGGACAGGGGATATGTCAAAGATTAAGGTAATGACGATATTCGGGGTAAGACCCGAGGCGATCAAGATGGCGCCGCTTGTTCTTGAGCTTCAGAAGCATTCCGAGCATATCGAGTCGATTGTATGCGTAACGGCACAGCACCGCGAACTATTGGACCAGGTGCTCGAGGTGTTCAAGATTGTCCCGGACTATGATCTGGATGTCATGAAGAACCGCCAGACACTAAATGAAATCAGTATCCGCGTGCTCGAAGGACTGGAACCGGTTCTGCGAGAGGCGAAGCCTGACCTGGTTCTGGTTCACGGTGATACGCTGACCACCTTCCTCGCCAGCTACGCTTCCTTCCTGCAGCAAATCCAGGTTGGACATGTTGAAGCCGGACTCCGGACATGGAACAAGCTGTCCCCGTATCCGGAGGAGATGAACCGTCAATTGACCGGTGTTCTGGCCGATCTGCACTTTGCTCCGACCGACTGGTCAGCAGGCAATTTGAGACATGAAAACAAAAAAGAATCAAGTATTTATATCACAGGCAATACCGTGACCGATGTGTTTCAATATACCGTACAGCCGGGCTACCGGCATCCTGTACTGGATTGGGCACAAGGAAAAAGGCTAATTTTGATGACGGCGCACCGCAGGGAATCCCAAGGCGAACCGCACCGTCATATTTTCCGTGCCGTGAAACGCATTGCTGATGAGTTCGAAGATGTGGCCATCTGTTATCCCGTACATCCGAGTCCGGCCGTGAAGGAACCGGCATACGAGATATTGGGCAATCATCCCCGAATCAAGCTGATCGATCCGCTGGATGTCGTGGACTTGCATAATTTCTATCCGCATACTCACCTGATTTTGACTGATTCCGGCGGTTTGCAGGAAGAAGCTCCCTCATTCGGAGTTCCTGTTCTCGTGCTGCGCGATACCACGGAGCGCCCGGAAGGCATCGAGGCCGGAACGTTGGAACTGGTTGGTACGGACGAGGAGAAGGTGTATCAACGGACACATGCGTTGTTGACTGATCAGGACCTCTATCAGTCGATGAGCCGGGCCGCCAACCCGTACGGAGATGGCCGAGCATCGGGACGAATTGTCGATGCGATTCTGCATCACTTCGGAGTTAATCAAGAGCGTCCGGAGCAATTTCACAGAATGTTCACAGATACTAAAAAAGTGTCAGAAGCCAATCTGTAAAAAGGTTTTCAAAAAGCGTACAGTAAAACTGTCCGGTTTATCTGGATTTGTAACGTTTTGCTGTGATTATTTTCATAGTTACAACTGTGTTTGACCCGGTTTTGGCTACGTTGACAAACTCTTGTAACATTCAGTAAAATGAATTGGAATTCCAAGGGTGGGATACTATGAAACAGCCGGAACAACCTAATAATG